>Ga0209902_100467_pt1 | contig 43134 bp, 46 predicted proteins | sample FECB27metaG_FD_188304 | JGI IMG/M metagenome (GOLD analysis project Ga0209902, IMG submission 188304) | Cyanobacterial communities from the Joint Genome Institute, California, USA - FECB-27 (SPAdes) (version 2) | ecosystem: Environmental > Aquatic > Thermal springs > Hot (42-90C) > Microbial mats...
GGCGGGGTAGGGGACAACACCTCGCTGATGCTGGCGCCGATCCTTGCCGCCTGCGGCGTCTACGTGCCGATGATCTCCGGCCGCGGCCTCGGCCATACCGGCGGCACGCTCGACAAGTTCGATGCCATCCCCGGCTACAGCACCAGCCCGGATAACACGCTGTTTCGCAAGGTGGTCCGCGAGGCCGGTTGCGCCATTATCGGCCAGACCGCCGATCTCGCGCCGGCCGACAAGGTGCTCTACGCCATCCGCGATGTCACCGGCACGGTCGAATCGATCCCGCTGATCACCGCCTCGATCCTCAGTAAGAAGCTTGCCGCCGGCCTCGGCGCCTTGATTCTCGATGTGAAGACCGGCTCCGGCGCCTTCATGCCGACGCTGGAGAAATCCCGCGCCCTGGCCGAGAGCCTCGTCTCGGTCGCCAATGGCGCCGGCCTCCGCACCGCGGCGCTGATCACCGACATGAACGAGCCGCTCGCCTCGGCCGCCGGCAACGCCCTCGAAGTGCGCAACGCTGTCGACTTCCTCACCGGTCGCCACCAGGATTCTCGCCTGCGCGAGGTGACGCTCGATCTCTGTGCCGCCGCGCTGCAGCTCAGCGGCTATGCTGGAGACGCCGCCGCAGCCGTGGAAACCGCGCTGAGCAGCGGCAAGGCCACCGAGCATTTTGCCCGGATGGTTGCCTTGCTCGGCGGCCCCACCGATTTCGTCGAGCGCATGGACGAGCATCTCGCTGTCGCGCCGATCAAGCTGCAGGTTTTCGCGCCCGAGCACGGCATGGTGACGGCGATCGACACCCGCGCCGTCGGCATGGGCGTGGTCGCGCTTGGCGGCGGCCGACGCCTCCCGACCGACAGCATCGACTACGCTGTGGGCTACAGCGACCTCGCACCCCTGGGAGCGGTGGTCGATGTCCACATACCGCTAGCCACCATCCATGCGCGCGATATGGACAGCTTCGAAGAGGCGCATCGCCGCCTTGTTGCCGCCTACAGCTTCGGCGACACCGTGGCGCCGCAGCACCCGCTGATCGCTGACTACATCCCGCCCACGGAGGCCTGACCAATGCCCCGCGCCATCCTCTGCATCCTCGACAGTTTTGGCATCGGCGGTGCCCCCGATGCTTCCGATTACGGCGACACCGGCGCCGACACGCTCGGCCACATCGCCGCCAACTACCAGCTGTCGCTACCCAACATGGACGCGCTCGGTCTGGGCGCCGCGGCGAAGCTCTCCACCGGCGAGGTACCTCGCGGCCTCACCGACCAACCCAAGGGCGGACGCTGGGGCGTCGGCCGCGAGGTTTCAAAGGGCAAGGACACGCCATCAGGCCATTGGGAGATCGCCGGCGTGCCGGTGCCGTTCGACTGGGGTTACTTCCCGCTGAGCGAGCCAACTTTCCCGCCCGACCTCATCGCGCAGCTGATCGAGAAATCCGGCATTCCCGGCATTCTCGGCAACAAGCATGCCTCCGGTACCACCGTCATCGCTGAGCTCGGCGAGGAGTCGATCCGGACCGGCAAGCCGATCTGCTACACCTCGATCGACAGTGTCTTCCAGATCGCCGCGCACGAGACCCATTTCGGCCTCGAGCGGCTCTACACGCTCTGCGAAACCGCCTTCGCGCTCACCGCGCCACTCAATATCGGCCGCGTCATTGCCCGGCCATTCGTCGGCGAGACGGCCGCCACCTTCAAGCGCACCGGCAATCGCCGCGACTTCGCCATCGCCCCGCCCGAGCCGACCTTGCTCGATCGCGCCAAAGAGGCGGGCCGGCAGGTCTACGCCATCGGCAAGATCTCCGACATCTATGCGGGCCACGGCGTCACCCACAAGATCAAGGCCACCGGCAACATGGCGCTGTTCGATCGCACCCTCGAAGCGATGGAAATGGCCGCCGACGGGGCGTTCATCATGACCAACTTCGTCGATTTCGATCAGGATTTCGGCCATCGCCGCGATGTCGAGGGTTATGCCCAGGCGCTCGAAGCCTTCGATGCGCGTTTGCCGGAGTTGATCGCGGCGCTGCGGCCGGACGATCTGGTGGTCCTCACCGCCGATCATGGCAACGATCCGACTTGGCGCGGTTCCGATCACACCCGCGAACAGACCCCGATCATGGCCTTTTCCCCAGCCCTCACGCCCGGAAGCATTGGCATCCGGCCGAGCTTTGCGGATATAGGAGAGAGTATCGCCCGCTGGCTCGGCCTTGCGCCCGGCCGCCACGGCAAATCCTTCCTCTAGCCCTCGAGGTCTCCCATGCGCGGTGTAACGGTGATCGACCACCCGATGGTGCAGCACAAGCTCACCATCATGCGCGACAAGGATACCTCCATCGCGGGGTTCCGGCGCCTCTTGCGCGAGATCGCGCACCTGATGTGCTACGAGGTGACGCGCGATCTCGAGCTCGAGATGATCGAGATCGAAACGCCGATGACCCGGATGGATGCCCCCACCATCAAGGGCAAGAAGCTGGTGTTCGCCTCGATCCTGCGCGCCGGCAACGGCCTGCTCGACGGCATGCTTGATCTCGTCCCCGCTGCCCGCGTCGCCCATATCGGCATCTACCGCGACCACGAGACGCTGCAGCCGGTGGAATACTACTTCAAGGCACCGTCCGAGCTCGACAACCGCCTCATCATCGTCGTCGATCCGATGCTGGCCACCGCCAACTCCTCGATCGCCGCCGTCGACAAGCTGAAAGAGCGCGGCGCCAACAACATCCGCTTCCTCTGCCTGCTCGCCGCGCCCGAAGGCATCGAGAAATTCTCCACCGCCCATCCGGATGTGGCGATTTTCACCGCCGCCATCGACAGCCATCTCAACGAGAAGGGCTACATCATCCCGGGTCTGGGCGACGCCGGCGACCGGATGTACGGAACGAAGTGAGGGAAGTTGTGAGTAGGCAGTAGGCAGTCGGCAGTCGGCAGTCGGCAGTAGAAAAAGGCCTTGCGCCGCCGACCGGCCGTTCTACCTATTTCTGCCGACTGCCGACTGCCGACTGCCGACTGCCGACTGCCGACTGCCGACTGCCGACTGCCGACTGCCGACTGCCGACTGCCTCACTTCTTCAGCGGCAGCCCCAGCCCGATCAGCTCCTTGCGGAGCGATTTCGGGTCGGTGAAGTGAATGGCGTGCATACCGAACTTGCGCGCCGAGATGACGTTGGGCTCGCTGTCGTCGATGAACACACAGCTCTCCGGCGCCAGGCCATAGCGCTCGCAGAACACCCGGTAGAGCCGCGGATCTGGCTTCACCAGGCCTTCGAGGCCGGAGACCACGACGCCGTCGAATTTCTCGAGGAACGGCCATTCAGGCAGGCAGCTCACCCACTTCTCCCACGAGAAGTTGGTGATGGCGAAGGTCGGGATATCCTCGGCAATCAGCTCGTTGTGAATGTCGATCGTGCCGGTGATGAACTCGCCGACCGTCTCTTTCCACCTGAGGTCGAAGGCCTGGATCTCGCGCCAGTAGCGCGGATAACGGGTGATCAGCTTGGCCACGCCCTCGGCAAAGATGTCGCCGGCGTCGAACTCGAGGTTCCAGTCCTTGGTGCAGATATTGTCCCAGAACCACTGCGCCTCCTCTTCCGTCTCGAAGAGCTTGCGGAACAGGTACATCGGGTTCCAGTCGACGAATACGCCGCCAAGGTCGAAGACTGGGATGAGGGTATCTTGCATCGGGCTGGCCTCGCGGGGCGCGCCCTCCGGGACTGAGCCTGCCCCGCGAACGTGGATGCAGATCTCCGCCTCGGAGGCGCGGCAGAATCGGTGATCTCTGGCGCTGCGACGGTTCGCAGCAGCGTTGCAGCGCTCTACGGAACGCGCCCCGGGCTATGGCACGGCAGGCGTGGCCGGGCAAGACGGGTGTGGCCGGGCACAAGACCGCGTCCCCTGGGCAAGGCGCGCATGCCGGGGCCTGCCGGGCTATTTCAGTGTGATCTCGGCGTTGTAGCGCGGCAGGAAATATTCCGTGTGCTTCAGCGTGACGGTGCCGGGAATGATCAGTCCGAATATCGGCTTATGCGGGTAGGTGATTTCGGAGGCAACGAGCCAACCGCTGGCGTTGCGAGTCAGCTCGTTGATCTTGGTGTCTTTCGAAAGTGGGTAGTCGCTGTCGGCATCGCGCCCCTTCAGGGCGCCCTTCGCCTGGCTCCACTTGACCTTGGCGACGCCATTGGCGTCGATCTTGAGCAGCGACACCACCTGCACCAATCCCGTGGTTGCATAGGGCCGCATGATGGTCGTCGCCGCTTCGAAGTACTTATCGAGCGTCGCCGTGGAGATCTCGGCCTTTTCGCGCGATACCAGGTCCGCCATGGTGCTGGCGACCGTCGCGACCTTATGGTCGGCCGAATAGAGTGTCGCCGCTTCGATGGTGCCCAGATACAGCGTCAGCAGCAGCGGCAGGATCAGTGCGAATTCCACCGCCGCAACCGCGCGCACATCGTCGCGGAACTGCTGCAGCCGACGGATCATGTGCAGCTCGTGCAGACGAACGGCTCGTTGCGGAACACCCGCGAAGCGCCGAGCAGGCGCGTCCCGTCGGGCAGCGTCTGGAAGTTTAGGCCCGGCAGGTTCACGACGACGGGCCACTTGTAATAGGCCTGCACCAGTACGACGTCGTCACCCTTGCCCGGCTTGTAGTCGTCGGCCAGCGTCCAGTCGCACTTGTCTTTCTTGCAGTCCTCGCCGGTCTTCAGCGGGTAGCCGAAGGTGGCTGCGCCAAAGCCGCTGATCACCGTGACGTTGACCCGCAGCTTGTCGTGGGCGAGATCGCAATCGAACAGGCTGTAAAGCCCTGCGCAGATTGCCTGGCGATACGCCGCGGCATTGAAGGCGGGGCTCCCTGTCTGCGCCTGGCCGGTGCGGATCAGCCGCGACGAGTCGTTGACGGCGCTGTCCAGAATCTGGCCGGCCAGAAAAATCAGCGCGGTTTCGACAATGGCGAGGATGAGGGTGAAGAAGGGGAGCGCCAGCACGCCGAATTCGATCAGCGTGACGCCACTTTCGTCGCGACCAAAGCGACGCACCCGGCCGATCGCCGGAGACAGCAGCCTTCTCAGCCGTGAAGAGTGTTGACGCATGCGGCCCCAGGTTTCCGTTCGCAGACGGAAACTAGCGGTTCCTACCTAGTGATTGGTTAGTGTGCGGTCCGCATTTGCATGCGATGCGGCGCCTTGGTTAACCGCGGGTTAGTTCGCCGCCCCGGCGACCGCGCTGGCCGATGCGATGGTCTGGCTGGTAAACGTGGCATCGTCTCCCAGCATCATGATCGGCTGGCACACCGGCTCGCACGCCATGCTGGTGCGCCGCTCGCCCAGGTACACCGTCACGAGGCCGGCCTGGTCCTGCACCACCTCGATCATCGTATCGGCGATCGGGTTGCCTTGTGAGTCCAGCACGATCAGGTTGGTCTGCCCATAGCTTTTGCCGGTCAGCACCAACGTCTGCGGATCCTGGATGGCCGCATCGGCGATCGCGGGATTGCCGATGATGATCGTCGACGCCGGCGCGTTGATCCGCAGGATGCGCGCCATGTTCACCTTCACCGTCACCGGGGCGCTTTCGGCCAGCGCGGCGAGCGGCGTGACGAGCACCGAGACGATGGCGAGGGCAGCGAGACTGGGGCGAAATGACATGGCAGGCCCTGACGAGGAGGTACGCTTTGGCAAACGGAGTGTTGCGCCGAATGGTGAAAAATTCGCAAATAACCCTCGTTTGCCCCTGATCCGGCAGGTGCGGTCATTCGCCCGCCCTTCGCGCTATCGCGGCAGATGTATTACTTCGTCGGCAGTCGCAACAATTGCGCGGGTTGCTTTAACGATCTGCTCAGCATGCCGCAAAGCCTTGTAAACCGGGCGGTTCGGGCTCCAACTATTAACTCAATCTCAATCCGTGCCGCCTAGCGTAAGGCCATGTTCGATGTGACGTATCGAACGGTGCTGACGCATCACCTGATGCCGTCACAGAATGACGTGTGCAAGGAGCCAACAAATGAACACTGTCGCTCGTTTCGTGAATGACGAGTCCGGCGCTACCGCGATCGAATACGGCCTGATTGCCGCGCTCATCGCCGTCGGTATCATCGTCGCCGCTACCACTCTGGGGACCAGCCTCTCGGGTCTGTTCAACAACATCTCGACCCGTCTGGGCGAGGAAGCCGCCAACGCCGTCAAGAAGTAAGACGGTCCTTCGGGGCTCAGAATTCGAAGGGGACCCTAACGGGTCCCCTTTTTGCATTTCAGCTTTCTTAACTACGTTTCGGCCACACTGAGATCGGCCCGGATGTCCGGCGCCCACCGCAACCGCCGACCGCCGATGCCCTCATTCATCACCTTCCCCGCCATGTTCGTGTTTCCGCTGCTGATGGCCTATGCGGCCTCCTCGGACCTGTTGACCATGCGGATCTCCAACCGCGTCGTACTCCTGCTGCTGGGCGGCTTCTTTGTCCTGGCTCTGCTCTGCGGCCTGTCGCTGGAGGTGATCGGCCTGCACGTGTCGGCCGCCGCGATCGTTCTCGCCGTGTCATTCGCCTTCTTTGCCTTCGGCTGGATCGGCGGGGGCGATGCCAAACTGATCGCTGCGACCACGCTGTGGTTCGGCTTTGCGAACATGCTGGAGTACCTGCTCTTTGCCTCGCTGTTGGGCGGCCTGCTCACGCTCACGCTCATCGCCGTGCGCAATTGGCCGCTGCCGCTGCAGCTCAAACAGGTAATGTGGATCGATCGGCTGCACGACAGCAAGACCGGGGTCCCGTACGGCATCGCCCTCGCGGCTGCCGGTCTGCTGGTCTATCCCAGCAGTGTCATCTACGAACGACTGATGGGTTGAAGTCGTTCGTCAACGGTTTGTTTACCGTGATTGACAAGCATCGATTAACCAAACTTTGACCCTTTCCCACGATAGTCGACTGCAAGTGTAGCCGGGCCCTTTCGGGCGCAGTGGCGTGGAGTTTTGGGGAATGGGAGTCTCGCGTATCATCCTGCTGGTGGTGGCCCTTCTGGCAGGTGGGCTCGCAGCCTTCCTGGCCATGCGCGGCACCGCTCCGCAGCAGGTCGTGGTCGAAGGTCCAACCCAGGTCGTCGAGGAAAAGAAGGCCAAGGTGCTGGTCGCCAAAGCGCCGATCGGCGTCGGCCAGCGCATCACCGAAGAGACCATCGAGTGGCAGGATTGGCCCGAGTTCGCCGTCCGCCCAGAGTATATCAGCGAGGCCGTCCTGCCCGACGCGCCGACCAAGATGCTCGATGCGGTGGCGCGCTTCGAGTTTTTCCCGGGCGAGCCGATCATCGACAAGAAGCTGGTGCACTCCGACCAGGGCTATCTGTCGGCCGTTCTGACCAAGGGCATGCGCGGTGTGTCGGTCCCCGTCAGCGCCGATGCGGCCGCCGGCGGCTTTGTGCTTCCCAATGACCGCGTCGACGTGGTGCTCAGCCGCGGCGGCATCAGCCAGACCATTCTTTCCAACGTAAAGGTGCTGGCTATCGGCACGCGTCTTGGCGAGGCGGGCACCACCGGCGAGAAGGCGGACCCCGAGAACCCCAAAGCCGACGTATTCCAGGGGGGCACGATCGCGACGCTCGAACTGACTCCCGCCCAGGGCGAGGTGATCATCAATGCCTCCAAGATCGGCGCGCTGTCGGTGGTGCTGCGCTCGATCGCCGATTTCAAGCCGTCGCCCCTCGATGACCTGCAGAGCAGCCGCGCCGTCCGCATGATCCGCTTCGGCGTCGGCAGCGACGTAATGCCTGGTACCGGTGGTACCGCCGTCACCCAGGCGTCCTACGACGACGCCAGCTCAGAAGAGCAGGCCCAATGATGCGTGAGGATTACGTGATGTCTTCGGCTCTCACCTCCCGTTCGCCGCGGGGCCTCGTGGCCAGCACGCTGCGCCTGATGGCAGCGGCCGCCGTCCTCGGCGCCGCGCTGGGGCTCGCTCCCCTCGGCTTCCAGGCAGCGCATGCGGCCGAATCCAATCATCTGCGCATCGGCGCCAGCGGCTTCGGTTCCACCCAGTCGGTCAGCATCGGCCTCAACAAGTCGATGATCGTCGATCTGCCGGTCGACGCCCAGGAGGTGATCGTTTCGCAGCCCAGTGTGGCCAACGCCATCCTGCGCAACAAGCGCCGCGCCGTCATCCAGGCCGTCACCTCGGGCGACACCAACATCTTCTTTCTCGATGGCACGGGCCGCACCATCGTCGTCCTCGACGTCAGTACCACCGGCGCAGCCAGTAATGGGGGCTCCAACGTCGCTGCAGTGCTGCGCGACACCTATCGCAAGATCATGCCCAACTCCGACATCCAGGTTGAGGCGGTGGCGCTGACCGACGGCAGCGGCAACATCACCAATCGCGTCGTGCTGTCGGGCAATGCCGGCAGCACCGACGATGCCGACAAGGCGCTCGCCATCGCCAGCCAGTTCGCGGGCTCTCCCGATAACGTCACCAGCGTGATCCAGGTGTCCGGCCCGCAGCAGGTCATGCTCAAGGTCACGGTCGCCGAGGTGAACCGCAGCCTGGCCAAGCAGTTCGGCATCGACCTGACCGGCAGCTACTCCAATGGTGGTCTTACGACCAAGCTGATCAGTTCGCAGCCGCTCGGCGGTGCTTCGAACCTGTTCAGCGACAATGGCCTCGATGTGGGGGTCAAGCTCGGCGGTCTCAGTATCGATGCGCAGATCCGCGCCATGGAACAGCGGGGCGCGGCCCGCACCCTGGCCGAACCGCTGCTCACGGCAATCTCCGGCCAGACGGCGGATTTCTTCGCCGGCGGCGAGTTCCCGGTGCCGACCAGCGTGTCGGACGGCGAGGTGTCGGTCGGCTACAAGGAGTTCGGCGTCAAGCTCAACTTCACCCCGACCATCAAGTCCAACGGCAATATCGGGCTCGTCGTCGATACCACCAGCAGCGAGCTCTCTACCGAGGGCAGCATCACCGTCGGCAATTCGACGTTGCTCGGCGTCAAACGGCGCACCGCCAAGACCTCGGTCGAAATCGGTACCGGCCAGACGCTCGCCATCGGTGGCCTGATCGAGGAAAAGACTCGTACCCAGATCCATCGCCTGCCTGGCCTCGGCGATATCCCGATCCTGGGCTCGTTGTTCCGCTCCCGCGACTTCATTCGCTCGCAGAGCGAGCTGGTGATCCTCGTCACCCCCTACCTCGCGCAGCCGACCAACAAGAAACCCGAATTGCCGACCGATCGTATGCAGTTTGCTAACGACGCCGAGGCAATCTTCCTGGGCCACATCGAGACGATGTACGGCGTCGGTCCCGCCGGCACCCGCGGCAGCTATGACGGGTCCGTCGGCTTCCTGCTGGATTGATGGAGTGTAGTAGTCATGAGTTTGTTCTCCCGCGACAACGCCAAGCAGGCTGACGAACCCGCGCTCGAGATCGCCGCCGGGGCGCGGTTGATCCCGCGTATCACCATCCAGGCCTTCTGCGAGCACTCGCAGACGGCGCAACTGGTCGAGTCGGCCGTCCACGACCGGCGCATGTCGAAGGTGGCGCTGACCACGCACGCCGGCGGCCTCGATGGCGCCATCGAGACCTATCGTTCGAACCCGACGCCGAACCTCATCGTTGTCGAAACCTCGCTGCAGCCCGAGGAGATCCCCGGGGCGCTGGAGCGGCTCGCCGAAGTCTGTGATGCCACCACCCGGCTGATCGTGCTCGGGCACGTCAACGATGTGCTGCTTTATCGCGAACTCATCCGCTCGGGTGTCTCGGAGTACATCGTGCTCCCGGCCTCGGCCCAGTCGATCGTCTCGGCCATCAGCGAACTCTTCGCCGCTGAGGGCGCCGCGCCGATCGGCCGGACCATCGGTTTCCTTTCCGCCAAGGGCGGTGCCGGCGGCTCCACCGTCGCCCACAACGTGGCCTGGGCTGTCAGCCAGGCGCTGCGCCAGGATACCCTGATCCTCGATCTCGACTTCGCCTTCGGCACCGCCGGCCTGAACTTCAATCAGGATCCGCCGCACGGTATCGCCGATGCCATCGGCCCGAATGCCAAGATCGATCAGACCATGCTCGACCGGCTGGCCAGCAAGGCCGCCAATCACGTCAACCTGCTTACCGCTCCCGTGGTGCTCGATCGCACCTTCGATTTCGAGGAGCGCGAGTTCGAGCAGATCGTCGAGCTCAGCCAGAAATCCACCCCGGTGGTCATTCTCGACATTCCGCACATCTGGAGCGCCTGGGTCCGCCACACTATCGCGACCATCGACGAGGTGATCATCGTCGCCGAGCCGGATCTGGCGAACCTCAGGAACGCCAAGAACCTGTCAGACACCATCAAGGCCCTGCGTCCTGCAGAGAGCGAACCGCTGCTGGTCATCAACAAGGTCGGCATGCCGCGTCGCCCCGAGATCGCTGCCAACGAGTTCGCCACCTCGGTCGAATGCCGGTTGCTCGGTCAGATCGGTTTTGACGCCGCCACCTTCGGCACCGCCGCCAATAACGGCCAGATGATCGCCGAGGTGGCCGCCAATAACCGGGCCAACGAGGTGTTTCGCCTGATTGGCATGCACGTCACCGGCCGCAACGCCCCCGAAAAGGGTGCCGCCAAGAAGTCGGGTCTCAAGCTCCCGTCCTTCATCAAGAAGCGCGCCTGAAAGGCCAGTCCTAGATGTTCGGCAAGCGTACCAGTTTCGGTGGCAATACTCCCGGCGCCGCGCAGCCCGCGCGTCCCGCAGTCGCTCCGCTTGTCCCTGCAGCCCCGCGCCAGGACGTGGCGCGCGTTGCCGACAACAAGCGTGGCGGCGGCGACGATGGCGGCGTGCTCGATGTGCGCAGCCCCGAAGCGGTGGCACGCGACAAGGAATACTTCCAGACCAAGTCGGCGATCTTCAACGCGCTGATCGATTCGATCGATCTCAGCCAGCTCGCCACCATGGATCAGGAGGCGGCACGCGAGGAAATCCGCGACATCGTCGCCGAGATCATCGCCCTCAAGTCGATCATCATGTCGATCTCCGAGCAGGAAGACCTGCTCGAGGATATCTGTAACGACGTGCTCGGTTATGGCCCGCTCGAGCCGCTGCTGGCCCGCGACGACATTGCCGATATCATGGTGAACGGCAGCCAGAAATGCTACATTGAGGTCGGCGGCAAGGTGAAGCTGACCAACGTGCGCTTCCGCGACGACGCTCACCTGATGAACGTCTGCCAGCGCATCGTCAGCCAGGTCGGTCGCCGTGTCGACGAAAGCTCGCCGATCTGCGACGCGCGCCTGCCGGACGGCTCGCGCGTCAACGTCATCGCCCCGCCGCTCGCCATCGATGGCGCCGCGCTCACCATCCGTAAGTTCAAGAAGGACAAGCTGACCCTGTCGCAGCTGGTCAAGTACGGCTCGATCTCGCCCGAAGGTGCCGAGGTGCTGCGCATCCTGGGCCGCGTGCGGGCCAATATCCTGATCTCCGGCGGTACCGGCTCGGGCAAGACGACGTTGCTCAACTGCCTGACCGGTTTCATCGAGAAGGATGAGCGCGTCATCACCTGCGAGGACTCCGCCGAGCTGCAGCTGCAGCAGCCGCACGTCGTGCGCCTCGAAACCCGCCCACCCAATCTCGAGGGTGAGGGCGAGATCACCATGCGCGATCTGGTCAAGAACTGCCTGCGTATGCGCCCCGAGCGCATCATTGTGGGCGAAGTGCGCGGACCTGAGGCGTTCGACCTGCTGCAGGCAATGAACACCGGCCACGACGGCTCGATGGGCACGCTGCACTCCAACAGCCCGCGCGAGGCGCTGTCGCGTCTCGAATCGATGATCACCATGGGTGGCTATTCGCTGCCCAGCCGCACCATCCGTGAAATGATCGTCTCGTCGATCGACGTGGTGGTGCAGGCCGCCCGCCTGCGCGACGGCTCGCGTCGCATCACCCACATTTCCGAAGTGCTGGGGATGGAAGGCGACGTCATCGTCACCCAGGATGTGTTCCTCTACGACATCCTCGGCGAGGACGCGAACGGCAATCTCGTCGGTCGGCACCGCTCGACCGGTATCACCAAGCCGAACTTCACCGAGCGTGCCCGCTACTTCAACGAAGAAGCCAATCTCGTCGAGGCGCTGGAGAAATCCAACGTCGAGCAGCGCGAGATCCTCGGTGCATAGGCCCCAACGATGACCCCGCTGATCCTCGCCGTGCTTGCCATCGTCGCCGTGGGAGCCGCCGGCCTCGCACTGGTGCCGGCCCTGATGGGCGGTGGTCGCGCCAGCAAGCGGATGAAGGCGCTGCAGGGCGATATCCAGGCCAACCGCCGCAACGCCGATGCGACGCGCAGCCGCGACACCCGCCGCAAGGAAATCCAGCAGACGCTGCGCGCCCAGACCGTGGCGCTGGAGCGCAAGAAGAAGCGCATCCCGCTGCAGGACCGGCTCTACCAGGCCGGCATGAAGATCAAGAAGGGTGCCTTCATCCGCAACTCGGTGATCTTCGGGGTGATCGTCTTCGTGCTCTGCTTCGTGCTGCAGCTCGAGCTGATCTACTGCCTGGTCTTTGCGGTGGCTGGCGGCTATCTGCTGCCGCGGATGTATGTCGGTCGGCGTCGCAAGAAGTACCAGAACGCCTTCCTCGATGAACTGCCCAACGCGGTTGAGGCCATCGTGCGCGGTGTGAAATCGGGTCTGCCTTTGAACGACTCGATGCGGCTCGTCGCCAAGGAGGCCAAGGAGCCGATCAAGTCGGACTTCCAGCGGGTGCTCGATCAGCAGTCGGTAGGCAAGACCATCCAGGAAGCTGTGCTGACGCTCTACGATCGCGTGCCGTTGCCCGAGGTCAACTTCTTCATCGTCGTCATCACCGTGCAGGCGCAGGCCGGCGGTAACCTGTCCGAGGCCCTGGGCAACCTGTCGCGGGTGCTGCGCAACCGCAAGAAGATGAAGGCCAAGGTCAAGGCGATGTCTTCGGAAGCCAAGGCATCGGCCGGCATCATCGGTTCGCTGCCGATCATCGTCGCCTTCCTCGTGTCGCTGACCACGCCCACCTACCTGCTGCCGCTGATCCAGACGCCGATCGGCAACCTCATGCTGGGCATCGCCGCGATCATGATGTTCCTTGGCGGGTTCATCATGAACCGCATGATCCAGTTCGATATTTAGGGGCCGGCGATGGACAATCTCATCGCAACGCTGACCAACACGCAGTTCCTCATTGCGGTGCTCGCTGCAGTGGCGGCCGCCGCCGTGGTGTTCTCCATTGGTGCCACCTTCTTTTCCGGCGGCTCGCAGATGCGCCAGCGCATCAGGCGCGTGGCGTTGGAGCGCGAAAAGCTGCGGGCCGAGGAGATGGCGCGCCTTCGCGGCGGCGGCAGTAGCAGTGGTGCCAACCAGCCCCGCACCATCCGTCAGGCCTCCGGCCGCGACTACATGAAGAACGTCGTCGAGCGCTTCTCGCTCGAGAAAGCGTTCATGGACGATAACACCGCCGAGCAGCTGGCACGCGCCGGCTATCGCGGGCAGGCGGCGATGACCACCTACCTGTTCCTGCGTTTCGTTACGCCGGTCGTCCTCTTCGTCGTCGCCTTCGCCTACCTGAGCTTCGTGATCTTCGCCGACAAACCGCTCTGGCTCAATGCTGTCTACGCGCTGGGCATCGGGCTCATCGGTGCCTACCTGCCGTCCGTCCTGCTCAAGAACCAGACCATCAAGCGCCAGCAGTCGATCAAGCGCTCTTGGCCGGACGCGCTCGACCTGGTGCTGCTCTGCGTCGAGGCGGGCATGTCGGTGGAGCATGCCCTCAAGCGCGTCGCCAAGGAGATCGGGGCCCAGAGCATCGAGCTTTCCGAGGAGATGACGCTCACCACCGCCGAGCTCGCCTTCCTCGAGGACCGCACGCGCGCTTACGAGAACCTCGGTCGCCGAACCGGCCTCGACAACGTCAAGTCGGTGATGCAGGCGCTGATCCAGGCCGAGCGCCATGGTACCTCGGTTGGCTCGGCGCTGCGCGTCATGGCCGAGGAAGGCCGCGAAGCTCGCATGATGGAAGCCGAGAAGAAGGCCGCGGCGTTGCCGCCCAAGCTGACCGTGCCGCTGATCGTGTTCTTCCTGCCGGTACTGTTCATCGTCATCCTGTCCCCGGCGATGATCCGGGTGTTCTCGAACGGCTTCATCAACGGTGGCGGCTGAGGCAGGCGAACAGCGAGTAGCGAATAGAAGCAGGGCGCCTCTCGGCGCCCTTTGCGTTCTGATCCATCCGCTTGCTCGTCAGCCGGAGTTCTTCACCGCATCCCAGCGGTTCTGCTGGGTCAGCAGGGCCCGGATATAGGTCATGTTCGCCTCAACCTGATCGGCTGGCAGTTCCGCCGCGAACAGTGCACGGCTCTCGTCGAACCGTCCCTGCAGGCCGACCACCAAAGCGAGGTTCTGCCGGATCTGGCTGTTGGCCCCGCGCAGTTTCACCGCGGTTCTCAGTTCCGCCTCGGCCTTATCGAGCTCATTGGTCATCGAGTAGGAGAGGCCGAGATTGGCATGCAGCGACGCCTGTTCGGGCGCGATCTTCAGCGCTTGGCCGTAGGCCGCGCGGGCCTCCTTGTTGCGCCCGCTCTGGTCGAGGATCGCTCCCTTCACCATCAGCGCGTTCCAGTCGGGGGAGGTTGGATTGATCGCCCGCTCGACAACGTTCAGGGCCTGGTCGAACGCTCCTGTGGCGGCCAGTGCCTTGGCATAGCCAACGAGGATCTCGGGGTCGTTGCGGAACTTGGCGACGCCACCTTCGAGCACCGCCACCGCCTGGTCGTTCTGGCCGTTCGCCCGAAGCGCTGCGGCGTAGTAGATGATCGTGGCGCGGTCGCCGGGCGATTTCTTGTAATGGGCGGCGAGCTGCGCCAGTGCCTGCTGCTTTCTGTCCATCGGCGCGCTGGTCTGGTCGCCGCCAATGCTGCCGGTGGTCATCGGGTTCGAGGCACAGGCAGAGAGCGCGAGGGCGGCCACGCTGACAAACAGCAGGGCGCGCAGTGGCTTAAAGTTGTTCTGGATCAGGCGGAGCGACACGAAACACTTCCCTTGGGGCTTTGCGACTGGCAATTCCCGAGCCCACAGAGCAGCAATAATTGATTAACCCTAATAGGGGGTTAAGGTACGCTTCCGAACCGTTGCCACGACCGTGGCCGCGGCGTAAGCAATGCCTCTCGCCCTCGCAATGGACCCTCCGGAATGGCCAAGTCGAAGTCGCTGCCGCTCATCGCCGTGGAGCAGGATACGCTGCCAACCACCCTGGCGCCGGCCGAGCTGCAATGGGTAAAGGCCAACGGTTTCACCGGCCAGCGCGGCCGCCTCCTGGCCCTGCCGGCAGAGGGCGGCACGCTGGGCGGCTACCTCTTCGGGCTGGGCAGGGCCGACGATCGCCCGGCGCTGCTGCTCGGGCAGGCGGCCGCAACGCTGGAGCCGGGTAAGTACCGGCTGTCCGGCAACCACGGCGACCCGACGCTGGCGGCGCTCGCTTTCCGCCTCGGCGCCTATCGTTTCGACCGCTACCGCAAGCCACGCGATCCCGTGCTGCTCGAACCGGTCGAAGGCGCCGACGCAGCGGAGGTCGATCGCCTCGCCGATGCTGCGTACCTGGCGCGCGACCTGATCAACACGCCGGCCAACGATCTCGGCCCCGAGGCCTTTGAAAAAGAAATCCGGGCCTTCGGCAAACGTCACAAGCTCGAAGTCAAGGTGACCGCCGGCGACGAGTTGCTGAAGCAGAATTTTCCGATGATCCACGCGGTCGGCCGCGCCGCCGCCGAGGCGCCCCGACTGGTCGAGTTCACCTGGGGCAAGGCGAAGGATCCGAAGGTGACGCTGGTCGGCAAGGGCGTCACCTTCGATACCGGCGGGCTCGACATCAAGCCGTCCGCCGGCATGCTGCTGATGAAGAAGGACATGGGCGGCGCGGCCAACGTGCTCGGTCTCGCCCATGCCATCATCGATGCCGGGCTTCGGGTGCGGCTGCGCGTCCTGATTCCCATCGTCGAGAATGCCATCTCCGGCCCCGCCTTCCGCCCCGGCGACATCCTGCGCGCCCGCAACGGCTCGACCGTTGAGATCGGCAATACCGATGCCGAAGGTCGGTTGATCCTCGGCGACGCCCTGGCGCTGGCCGATGAGGAGAGCCCGGAACTCATTGTCGACATGGCGACGCTGACCGGTGCCGCCCGCTCGGCGCTCGGGCCCGACCTGCCGCCGCTCTACGCCACCGACGACGCGCTGGCGCGTGACCTGATGGCGGCCGGCGCCGTTTCCGACGATCCGCTCTGGCAGATGCCGCTCTGGGCGCCCTACGATGCGATGATCGCCTCCAAGATCGCCGATGTGAACAATGCCGGCGCCAGCGCCTTTGCCGGCTCGATCACCGCCGCCCTGTTCCTCAAGCGCTTCGTCAAGCAGGCCAGGGCCTGGGTGCATCTGGATATCTATGGCTGGGCCCCCGAGGCCAAGCCCGGGCGGCCCTTCGGCGGCACTGACCAGGGCATCCGCGCCGTCTACGGTTACCTCAAGCAACGATATCGTTGACAAAGTCAACGATATGCCGCCAGACTGCTTCCGTCATGGATGAGCAGCAGATTGCCGAGATTCGTCGCTTCAACCGCGCCTTCGCGCGCTGGCTGGGGCTGTTCGATGAACACTACTCGAAAACCGACTACAGCCCGGCGGAGAGCCGGCTGTTCTATGAGCTGGCCGCTGCAGGACACACCAACGGTGCCAACTTGGCGCGGTCGATGGGAGTCGATCCGGCGTACCTGAGCCGCATGCTGCAGAAGTTTGTCGCCGATGGCCTGGTGGCGGTATCGCCTAGCGCCACCGACCGGCGCCGCAACCAGCTGGCGCTCACCGCCGATGGCGATCAGGCTGCGGCAAAGGTCGAGGCGGCGGCCGATGGTGCCATCGCCGAGTTGATCGCGCCCTTGTCCGAAGCCGAGCGCGGTGAACTGGTCTCCGCCATGCAGACCATCGCCCGCATCCTCGACGGCGAAGCCAGCGGCGCCGCCTCCATCATCCTCAGGCCGCACCGCATCGGCGACGTCGCGCATGTCGTCGCCCGGCAATCGCAGATCTATGCCGGCGAGTTCGGTTGGGATGGCAGCTATGAGGCGTTGGCGGCCGAAATCGGCGGCAAGTTTCTCGAGGAATTCGACTCCGCGACCGACAGTTGCTGGATCGCCGAACGCGACGGCAAGATCATCGGTTCGGTGTTCGTGGTCGATGCCGGGCAGGGCGTGGCGCAGCTACGCCTGCTCTATGTGGAGCCGAGCGCCCGCGGCCTCGGGGTGGGTAAGCTGCTCGTCGACCAGGTGGTCCGCTTCGCGCGCGACAGGCGCTACACGAAAATCCGCCTGTGGACCCAGGCCAGCCTCGTGGCCGCCCGAAAGCTCTACGCCGCCGCGGGTTTCACGCTGACCGAAAGCAAGCCGCACCACAGCTTCGGCAAGGACCTGGTGGGCGAGTACTGGGAGCTGAAGCTGTAGCAGCTCCTCACTCTCTGCCAATCACCGGGTCATTCCCGCGACAGCGGAGATCCCCGCTTCTCGCGGCGAAGACTTCGGTGGTGGGGCTGCTTGAGAGATACTGAGGAGATCCTCAATAGCCCCGTTTAAAGTCGATCACATTGGGCAGCGGCAGGCCGGCCTCGTGATCCCTGATCACTTTTGAGAAATACGCCACGCCGGTGCGCTCACTCGAGGCGGCGGCGATGTGCGGGGTGATGTAGACATTATCCATCTCCCACAACGGCGAATCCTGCGGCAGCGGCTCGACCTCGAACACATCGAGGCTGGCCGCCTTTAGCGTGCCGTCGTTGAGCGCCCGCACGATGTCGGCTTCCTTCTGGTGTCCGCCGCGGGCCGCGTTGATCACCACCGGACCCTCATTGTCGATGCCGCCGCGCTTCAGCTTCGAAAACGTCTCGTAGTTGAGGATGCCCTGCGTCTCCGCCGTCAACGGCAGCAGGTTGACGAGAATATCGGTGCCCGAAAGGAACGCCTCGAGCTGTTCGGTCCCGGTGAACACCTCGACGCCCTCGATCTGTTTGGCGCTCCGGCTCCAGCCCCTGAGCTTGTAGCCGAACACCTTGAGATGCCTGATGGCGTCGAGCCCGAGCGCCCCGAGACCCATGATCCCCACAGTGGCATCCCAGGCCGGCGCCGGATAGAGCTGCCGCCACTGCCGCTTTGCCTGATCGCGCTTGAACCGCGTCATCAGCCGCTGGTGCATGGTGACCTGCGAGACCACATAGTCGCTCATCCGCTGCGTCAGGTCCTCGTCCATGAACCGGGCAATCGGCACGTCCACCGGGCGAGACGGGTTGCGCAGCAGCGCATCGACGCCGGCGCCCAGCGACAGGATCGCCTTGAGCTTGGTGAGGCCTTCGAACGCATCCGGCTTGGGCTTCCAGATGAAGATGTATTCCACTTCGTCTGGGTCGTAGCTGTCGGCGCGCGTCACCACCTTGCGGCCGGGCAGGGCGGCGGCAAAGCCATCGGCCCAGCGCCGCTCGTTGAAATCGGCCAGGTGCAGCAGCAGCGTCATCGGTCGTCTCCCCAAAAACAAACGAGCCGCACCAAAAGGCGCGGCTCGGAAATCAAACGGACCTCAGGCGAGGATCAATGGCTGGCAGCCGGTGCTTCGGCGGCCGGCGCCTCAGCCGCCGGTGCGGCTTCCGCTGCGGGGGCAGCAGCGCCCTCGGCCGGAGCAGCAGCACCCTCGGCGGGGGCAGCGCCTTCTGCGGCCGGCGCAGCTTCCGGAGCCGGGAACGGCACCGGCGTCGGCGACAGCGTCTGCAGGTAGGCGAGGATGTTGGCGCGCTCCTGCGGATCCTTGACGCCCGCAAAGCTCATCTTGGTGCCTGGGGTGTAGGTCTTGGGCGAGGTCAGGAACGCATCGAGATTCTCGTAGGTCCAGGTGTCGCCGTTTGTCTTGTGGGCCAGCATGCCGTCCGAGTAGGCAAAGCCCTCGTGGCTGCCTTCGACGCGACCGACCACGCCATAGAGCAGCGGGCCGGTCTTGTTGGATTCGCCTTCGCCGAAATTGTGGCAGCTCGAGCACTTCTTCACCGACGCCTGCCCGGCAGTGGCATCGGCGCTGGCCAGCAGCACGCCCAGCGGCACCGCCGGAGCTTCCGGCTCGGCTGGGCCGGCGCCGTGCTCGCCGGCAACCTCTGCCTCGGCCAGGCTCAGGCCCGGCCCGCGACCCTCGATCGGGTGGTAAATGGCCTCGGCCAGGAACCCCACGCCCATGACGAACAGGAGGGTACCGAGAACGGCGCCAATGATCTTGTTGAGTTCGAACGAATCCATCGCGGGTATCTTCAGCCTTTGACGCCGGTTTGATGAACGGCGGGACAGCGATAGGCCATAGCTGGCCAACCCCGGCGCTTCAAGCCCTGTCCCGACGCGGGCGGAAGATAGTCTGTCCATACCGGTGGCGCAACGGGGCAGAAGCGCACTGCGACAATAGTGGAAACAGGATGATTTCCCTCAACATTGACTTGGCTCGCACCGGGTCGCATTAAGGCGCGCCGCGGGGCGGCAGGCTGGAAAGTTGCAGGTCTTTCCGGGTCGATCCCAGCGGCCCAACCAGGTCGTCTCAGGAGCCTCAGCACATGTCCAGAAAGATCGCGTTCCAGGGTGAGCCCGGCGCCTTCAGCCATGCGGCGGCCCATGCGCTGTTTCCGGAGGACGAGGCGCTGCCGTGCACGACCTTCGAGGATACCATTGCAGCGGTGCAGAACGGCGATGCCGAGTTCGGCGTCGTGCCGGTGGAGAACTCGCTCTACGGCCGGATCACCGACATCTATCATCTCTTGCCCAAGAGTGGCCTGTTCATCACCGGCGAGCATTTCCTGCGCGTCGAAATGAACCTGCTCGGTGTGCCGGGCGCCACCCTTGCCGACATCAAGGCGGTGCAGTCGCTCTCGGTGGCGCTGGGCCAGTGCCGCGAGTTCATATCGAAGCACAAGCTCAAGACCATCAACGGCGTCGACACCGCCGGCTCGGCCCGCGAGATCGCCGAGAAGGGCGACAAATCAGTCGGCGCCATTGCCTCGCTGTTCGCCGCCGAGGTCTATGGGCTGAGCGTGCTCGCGCAGAACATCGAGGATGCCGCGCACAACACCACGCGTTTCCTCGTCATCTCAAAGCAGGCGGAGGAACCGGCGGCGGGGGCCGGCAAGGTGAAGACAACCTTCGTCTTCCGGGTCCGCAACGTCCCGGCGGCGCTCTACAAGGCGATGGGCGGCTTTGCCACCAACGGCGTCAATATGACCAAGCTGGAAAGCTACATGCTCGACGGCTCGTTCACCGCCACCCAGTTCTACGCCGATATCGAGGGGCATCCGTCGGACCGCTCGGTGCAGCTCGCCTTCGAGGAACTGAAGTTCTTCACCGACCATTTCCACGTACTGGGCGTCTACCGGGCGGCCTCGGCAGCCTGATAACCCTCACCCCGAGTCGCGCTCAGTAGAAGTCGTCGTCCTCGTCGGCGCCGATGGTGAGCCCGCCGGCTTGCACGCCCCAGTCGAGATCGTCGGATTTGTCTTCTTCGCGACGGGCCTCGGCCTCAAGGATCTGGTGCTCGAACGCCGGCAGGTAAAGCGGCGCGCCGACTTCGCGGATCGAGGCGCGCTGCATCTGGCTGAGCGCAATGAGTTCGTGGGGAACGCGGACGGACTTCAACATGACAAGCCTCCTTCAGGCTCGTGAAGTCCTTAGAATGCGCCCCAGTTTGTTAACAAGGTCTGAGGGATGCGTTCAGGGGTGGAACGGGCAGCTTGAAGCTGATCTGGCGTCACCAGCGCTCTGCCTAAGCGCCAAGTCCCGCGTCCTGCTTCAATGCGCTCAGCAGATACTTGAGCCCGGCAACGTTCTGCCTGGCTTCGATGCGCGGTCCCATCTGCTCGGCCGAGACCGCAATGCTCTCGCTCAGCGCTTCCAGCGCCCATTCGATCTGGAACAGATCGCGCCGCATGTCATGGCCGGGGGCGAGGTTGTCGACCAGCCGGTCGCAGAGTTCCAGCGCCTCGCGTATCCGCCGATGGGTCCGGTCCGCCTCGCGCTGCATCAGCGCACTGACCTGGGCCCGACCGCGCGCCGCGTCGCGATACTCGTCGGCGATGACGTTCCAGTGTCGGATCATCCCCTGCAGCAGCGCGATATGACGCCGGGCCTCGGCTTCGTCGTTGCTGCCTCTCGCGATCATCGCCGCCTCCATCGAGTGAACCACGGCAGTAACGGCGATCGGGTCAGGCAGGTTGCATCGCCGGCCCGTTCGATCGGAGGGGGCAACGGGCCAACCGCTGCGCCATGCTGGTCGGTGCGGGGGCTCCGCCTCGCTGCGGCGAGCCAGACGAGCGAGATTGATATGAAGACGAGGAGCCTTTCAGGCCACGGCAACGTCTACCGGGTGACCGGCTGGCTTGCAGCTTGGTGGCAGCGCCGCCGCCGGCGCATCGCCATGCGGCATATCGCTGAGCTCAGTCCGGAGTTCAGGCGCGACCTTGGCCTGGCGGATGCAACCATCGACGACCTGATCGCCGATGAGGGTGGCAGCGACTTCGCCATGGCGCGCCGCGCGGTTCTGGGCGAAAGGCCGCCGCTGCCGCGAGGCTGCGCACCCGCAACCAACTCCTGACGCAGCCCGCGCGCCCGGCCTTGCGTTTGCCGCGATCCTCTTCCATATAGGCGACGGGAGGTTGGTGCGGACGTGTTCCTCGCCAACCGGGTCAGGACCGGAAGGTAGCAGCCCCAACGAGACCTTCACGGGTCGTTGCCAGCCTCCTACTTCCCACATCTTTCTGATCAGCCCCGGCCGCTTTCGTGGCATGAGCTTTTGCGATCCGTGCCCGCGATGGCTATATGCTGTGCATGGCTGACGGAATGTTCCCCGACGATCCCCCTGTACCCGCCGCGGCAGCGGCGAAGTCGCCCTATCTGGTGCTGGCGCGCAAGTACCGGCCGCTGAGCTTTGCCCAGCTTATCGGCCAGGATGCGATGGTGCAGACGCTGCGGAACGCCTTCAAGTCGGGCCGCATCCACCACGCCTTTATCCTCACCGGCGTGCGCGGCGTCGGCAAGACCACCACCGCCCGCATCCTGGCGCGCGCCTTCAACTACGAGGACGAGACCGGTCGCCATCCGACCCTCGATTTCGAGAAAGAGGGCATCCACGACCGCGCCATCATCGAGGGGCGCCACGTCGACGTGGTGGAGATGGACGCCGCCTCGAACACCGGCATCAACGACATTCGCGAGATCATCGACTCGGTGAAGTACGGGCCCGTCTCGGCGCCCTACAAGGTCTACATCATCGACGAAGTGCACATGCTCTCGACCGCCGCCTTCAACGGGCTGCTGAAGACGCTCGAGGAGCCGCCGCCCTATGTAAAGTTCATCTTCGCCACCACCGAGATCAGGAAGGTCCCAGTCACCATCCTGTCCCGCTGCATGCGTTTCGATCTGCGCCGGGTGCCGCCCGAGACGATGACGGCGCACCTCATCGACCTGCTCGCCCGCGAGAACATCGGCTATGAGCCCGAGGCGCTGGCGATGATCGTGCGCGCCGGTGAGGGTTCGGTGCGCGACAACCAGTCCCTGCTCGACCAGGCGATCAGCCACGGCGACGGCAAGGTGACGACCGCCACCGTCAAGGCCATGCTCGGCCTCGGCGATCGTGCCCGCACCATCGACTTGTTCGAGGCGTTGATGGCCGGTCGCATCGGCGACGCGCTCACGAACCTCCGCGAACTCTACGACGCCGGGGCGGATCCGCAGACCATCATCGCCGACCTCTGCGATTTCACCCACCTCGTCACCCGCATCAAGGTGGTCCCGGCGGCGGCTGACGATGTGTCGCTCACGCCCGACGAGCGCAGCCGCGGCGCGCAGCTGGCGCAGAAGCTCGGCATGCGCGCCCTGAGCCGCACCTGGCAGATCCTGTTCAAGGGCTATGACGAAGTGCAGCAGGCCGGCAACGCCTTGCAGGCCGCCGAAATGGTGCTGGTCCGCCTCGCCTATGCCTCCGACCTGCCCACGCCCGACGAACTGATCGCCAAGCTCGGCAACCTGCCGTCTCCGGCCCAGCCGCAATCCGCGCCGGTGGCGCGCGGCAATGGTGGCGGCGGTGGTCCGGCGGTGGCCCGGCAGTACCAGCCCGAGGTGGCCCCGCGCTTCGACGCCGCACCGGCCCCGCAGACCATCCCGCAATCGACGCCCCAGACTATTCCCCAGGCAACGTCGCAGGTCTTTGCCAACCCGCGCACCTATGCCGATCTGGTGGCGCTGGCCGGCGAGAAACGGGACGTTATCGTCAAGATCGCGCTCGAGCAGTCCTTGCGCCCGGTCTCCATCGGTGATGGCCGACTCGAAGTAGCGCTGGTCGAAAATGCCGATCCCGGGATCATCCAGACGCTGTCGGCCCGCCTGAAGCTGTGGACCAACCGGCAGTGGATGATCACCCTCAAGACTGACGCACAGCACGTGCCGACCATGCGCGAGCAGCGCGAGGAGCGGCAGGAGGCGGTGCGCCAGGAGGCCCATCAGGATCCGCTGGTGCAGGCCATCCTAGAGACGTTCCCCGGCGCCACGGTGCGGGTTACCGTCAAGCAGGAACAGATACCGATCGAAGCCTACGCGGATGCGGTCCGCGACAGCGATGAGGAAGACGACGAATGAAAGACCTGATGGGAATGATGAAGGCCGCCCAGGAGATGAAGGGGCGGATGGAGGAGTTCCAGAACAAGGTCGCCGAAATGACCGTCGAAGGCCGCTCCGGCGGTGGCCTCGTGGTGGTGACGCTCAACGGCAAGGGCGAGATGAAGGGCATCAAGATCGACCCCGGCCTCGTCTCCGACGATGTCTCCGTGCTCGAGGACCTGATCCTCGCCGCCCATAACGATGCCAAGGGCAAGGCCGAGTATGAGATGAACGCCAAGATGCAGGAAATGACCGCGGGCCTGCCGCTGCCTCCGGGCATGAAGTTTCCGTTCTGAAGATGCGGCAATCGGCAGTCGGTAATCGGCAGTCGCCTGACAGTTCTCAAACCTGCGGCAAGCAACGGCGGGGCAGCACGACTGCCGACTGCCGACTGCTGACTGCCGTGCACTAGCCATGGCCAACGGCGGACCCGAGATTGAACAGCTGATCCTGCTCCTGGCGCGCTTGCCGGGGCTCGGGCCGCGCTCGGCCCGGCGGGCCGTGCTGCAGCTGATCAAGAAGAAGGAACAGCTGATGATCCCGCTGTCGGCGGCGCTCGATCGCGCCGTGGCGGCGGTGACCGTCTGCCAGACCTGCGGTAATGTCGATACCCGCTCGCCCTGCCACATCTGCGCCGATCCGCGCCGCGACAACGGCCTGTTGATCGTCGTCGAGGACGTTGCCGATCTCTGGGCGCTGGAGCGGGCCGGGGTCGGGGCGGTGAAGTACCACGTGCTCGGCGGGGTGCTGTCGCCGCTCGATGGCGTCGGCCCCGATGATCTCTCGATCGATGCGCTGCTGCGCCGGGCGCCGGAGTTCTCCGAGATCGTCCTCGCCGTCAACGCCACGGTCGAAGGCCAGACCACCGCGCACTACATCACCGACCGGCTGGCGCCCAGCGGCGTCAAGATCACCCGGCTGGCGCATGGCGTGCCGGTTGGCGGTGAGCTCGACTATCTCGATGAGGGCACCCTCAGCCAGGCCTTGAAGGCCCGCACCTCGCTCTAGAGCCTGCACACCGACGGTGCCCCAGCGGCGCTCTGCGCCGACGTCTCCCCCAAAGGGAGAGGTGACTAACGATCGAGCCCGTCGCCGTCGATCCACTGGCTCTTGTCGATGGCGCTTTCCGGCTCGTCTTCGAGTGAGGCCTCGTCCTCAGCCGCGATGGCTTCGAGTTCATCGGAATCGGGCGACAGGGTTTCCCGGTGCGCTGCGGGATCGTGGTCCACCGAGGTCGGGTCCATCCCCTCGCCGGCGAGGTCGTTCAGCTGCGACACCGCCTCATCGATGGCGCCGATCAGGCTGCGTGGATCGTCGTCGCCGAAATCGGTCGCCTCGAGGTTGATGAGGTCTTCGCGGATCGACAGCAGCCGGGCCAGTCGTTCGCCCGCCGGCCATTCGTCACCATAGAGCAGCTCCTCGATCTCGGTCTGGCTCACCGGCTGGGCAAAGCCGGGAGTGTCGCCGTCATTGCCGGCCGGCGTGTCTTCGGCAATCAGCCCACGAAAGTGGTTCGAGATCATCTGCGCCTCCCTGCAATGAGCACTAACGCACATACCCAGCGACGGGTTCAGCCTCTATCTTAAGCCCGCGTTTACGCCGTATCGAGACGTGACGTGCTTAAGTAGAAGCCAGCGCTGTTCGCGCAAGACTCCTTTCACGAGTTGAGGCAGACAGCAGTGGTATTGCTCCAGAAGGACGCGCCATCTTGCAAACTGTACTGAGTACGCTGTTCGAGCAGCACGACCTCCGCCTGGTGGCCCTGGCGGCTTTGGTTTGTGCGCTCTCCGCTTTTGCAGGCATTACCCTGCTCAACCACGCGCGCCGCACCGTCGGCGTCATGCAGCGGGTCTGGTTGGCAGTAGCCGCCTTTTCCGTTGGCTTCGGCATCTGGGCGACGCATTTCGTCGCCATGCTGTCATTCAATGCCGGCATGCCGGTCGGCTACGATCTGCCGCTCACCCTGGTCTCGCTCAGCATCGCCATCCTGATTGTCGGCGGCGGCCTATGGTTCGCGGCGCTCGGCACGCGCCGCTCCGATTCCGTGCTGGGTGGCGCCGTCATCGGCGTCGGTATCGCCTCGATGCACTATACCGGCATGGCCGCACTGCTGATCGGTGGTGGTATCGCCTGGGCCTCTCCGCTCGTCGCCGCTTCGGTGCTGCTGGGTATCGCCTTTGCCGGCGCTTCGATCTATTTCGCGGTGAACGGCAGCACGCTGCGTCACCGCATCCGCGCCGCTATCCTGCTGACGCTCGGCATCTGCACCATGCACTTCACCGCCATGGGTGCAGCGGGACTGGAGAATTGCTTCCCTGTCGTCTCCGCCGAGGATCAGACGCCGCAATGGCTGTCGATCGTCGTTGCGCTGGTCTCGGTGATGATCCTGGTCTTCGCGGTGGGTGGTTCCTACCTCGACATGCTCGATCGTCGTCGCACTCTCGCCGAGAGCGATCGCATGCGCGGCCTCGCCGATGCAGCGGTGGAGGGCCTGTTGGTGGTCCGTGACGGCGAGATCGTCACGGCGAACCAGAGTTTCCTCTCCATGGTCGACCTGCCGCAGGCCGCGGTCAGCGGCAAGCAGCTGTCGGAATTCCTCGGCTCGGCCGTCTGCTCGATGCTGGTCGAGCGTCCCAATGTCGCGGTTGAGACCGATCTCAAATCCGGTTTCGGCGCGGTGCCGGCGGAGGTCATCCTCCGTCAGGTGGATTTCGCCGGCCAGCCGCACCACGCGATCGCCATCCGCGACCTGTCGGCCCGCAAGCAGGCCGAGCAGCACATCCGCTTCCTCGCCCATCACGACGCGCTGACCGGCCTGCCCAACCGGGTCAGCTTCTCGCGCAAGCTCGAGGATGAGATCAGCCACGCCCGCCGTCACGAGCAGACCTTTGCCGTGCTCTGCCTCGATCTCGATCGCTTCAAGGAGGTCAACGACCTGTTCGGCCACGCCGCTGGCGATGCGCTGCTGCAGCGCGTCGGTCAGGCGTTGCTCGGTGCCATCGAGGGCGTCGGCGATGCCGCTCGTCTCGGCGGCGACGAGTTTGCCGTGTTGCTCGGCGACATCGGTACGCCGGCGCGTGCCGGGCGCATCGCCGAACAGATCATCGATGCCTTCCGCCGCAACAACGACCAGTCGGCGGGTGGCGCGCTGATCTCCGCTTCGATCGGCATCGCGCTGTTCCCTGACAACGCCGATACCGCCGAACAGCTGATGACTCATGCCGACACGGCGCTTTATCGCGCCAAGCAGGATGGACGCGGCATCTATCGCTTCTTCGAGAACGCCATGGGCGCCGAAGTGCGGGATCGCCGCATGCTCGAGCACGACCTGCGTCATGCCGTGTCGCGCAACCAGTTGCGCCTCGTCTACCAGCCGCAGGTCGATATCCAGTCCGGCGAAGTCACCGGCTTTGAGGCGCTGGTGCGCTGGCGCCACCCCGAGCGCGGCGAGATCCCGCCGTCGGTCTTCGTGCCGGTGGCCGAGGAGAGCGGGCTGATCCTGCAGATCGGCGAGTGGGTGCTGCGCGCTGCCGCCAGCGAGGCGGCGCGTTGGAAGTCGCCGCTTTCGGTGGCCGTCAACGTCTCGGCGGTGCAGGTTCATTCCCCCACTTTCGCCCAGACCGTGCACGAGGTGCTGATCAGCACCGGTTTGTCGCCGGCCCGGCTCGAAGTGGAGATCACCGAGACGGCGCTGATCCGCGACATGATGCGCGCGGTGACCACGCTGCGGCAGATCCGGGCGCTTGGCGTCCGCATCGCCATGGACGATTTCGGCACCGGATACTCGTCGCTGGCGAACCTGCGCGCCTTCCCGTTTTCGAAGATCAAGGTCGATCAGTCGTTCATCCGGGCCGTCGACAACAACGACCAGTCCGCCGCCATTGTGCGGGCCGTACTCGGCCTCGGCAGTGGCCTGAACGTGCCGGTGGTCGCCGAAGGTGTTGAACGGGCCGAGGAATTGGCGTTCCTGAAGGGCGAGGTCTGCCAGACCGCCCAAGGGTACCTCCTGAGCCGGCCAGAAGACATCCGCACCTTCGCCGCGCTCACCGAAGGCAAGACCAAGCTGCTCGACAGCATCCTGCCAGCGCCGCTGCAGGCGTTGGCCAGTTGAAAGCCGGCGCAGGGGCGGTTCTCCGCCCCTGCGCCGCTTCGCTGCCGGATTAAGCCAGAACCTCCCTGAACAGCCCGATCGTCCGCGACCAGGCGAGATCGGACGCTTCCTTGCTGTAGCGCGCCGCCGAGGTGTCATTGTTGAAGGCGTGGTTGGCGCCCTCGTAGATGAAGATCTGGTAGTCGGTGCCCGCTGCCTTCAGTGCCGCCTCGAATGCCGGAATCCCGGCATTGATCCGCTCGTCGAGCCCGCCATAGTGGGCCATCACCTTGGCTTTGATGTCGGGTACAGCCGCAGCGTCGGGCTGTCCGCCATAGTAGGGCACCGCCGCCAGCAGGTCGGGCGCCACGGTGGCGATATTGTTGACCGTTCCGCCGCCCCAGCAGAAACCCATCGCGCCGACTTTGCCGTTCGACTTTCCGTGCGTCTTGAGCCAGGCAATCGTCGCGACCCCGTTGGCTGCCACATCCGTAGCGGGGAGTTGCTGAAACATCGGCCGCGCCGCTTCTTCGTCAGCGGGCGTACCGCCCAGCACGGAGAGGAAGTCAGGCGCCAGCGCTACGAAGCCTTCGAGCGCCACGCGCCTTGCCACATCCTTGGTATGGGCGTTGAGCCCCCGATTTTCGTGTACCACGATCACCGCGCCGAACGGGCCGCCTTCAGCGGGGTAGGCAAGGTAACCGCGCATCTCGCCTTGTGCGCCGGGATAAGTGACGTCCTCGATGACCAGCCGCGCGTCGTCCTCAGGCACCAGACCCTGCGCCTTGGCGTTCGAGGCCATCATCGACGCCGCCACAGCCGCGGCGCTCATCGAGCCCGCCAGCTTGGCGAGGTTGTCCATGAACTTGCGGCGGTCGAGACTCAGGTGGGTGTAGTCATCGAAGAGATTGATCATCTCCTGCGAGATCCGGGGTGTGTCCCTCTCGTCCATTTCGCCGTCCTCCTGCTCTTTGACGCGGGGAGGCTACGGCAAGAAGGTCCGCTTCGGCGTGACGCTCGCACTATTGTGAGGCGGCGTGAGGACCTATTCCCCGGCGAGGCGCTGTTCCGGCCGCGCCTCCTCGAACTCCATCGCCTCGATCCGCTCGCCGCGCTTCACGATCTTGGTCGACGACGTCACGATGTCGCCGATATCCCCGGCTGCCTGGGTGAAGTGGGTCTGGAGCTTGCGCACCCGTTCGTCCAGCCGACCGACATCGGCAAGCAGGGCCCGCACCTCGGTCTGGATGCGATAGGCCTCTTCGCGCATCTTCACGTCGCGCAGCAGCGCCTGCACCACCTGGATCGACAGCATCAGGATCGACGGCGAGACGATGACGATACGCGACTTCAGCGCCCGCTGCACCACATCCTCGAAATGCTCGTGCAGATCCGCAAAGATCGATTCCGACGGCACGAACAGGAACGCAGTGTCGGCGGTCTCGCCGGCGATCAGGTATTTTTCCGAGATCGCCTTGATGTGGACGCCCATGTCGGTGCGGAACCGGCTGGCGGCGAACCGCGGATCCTCGCCTTCGCCGGCGCCGGAAAAGCCCTGCCAGCTTTCCAGCGGGAACTTGGCGTCGATCACCAGCGAGGGCGCACCGTTCGGCATATAGACCAGCGCGTCCGGCCGGTTGCCGTTCGACAGCGTTGCCTGGAAGGCATAGGCGTTCGGCGCGAGGCCATCCCCGATGATGGTTTCCATGCGGCCCTGGCCGAAGGCACCGCGGGTCTGCTTGTTGGCAAGGATCGACTGCAGCGACACCACGTTCTGGCTGAGCTGGGTGATGTTCGATTGCGCCCGGTCGATCACCGCCAGCCGCTCCTGCAGCTTGCTCAGGCTGTCAGTGGTCTTCTGGTTGCTTTCCTGCATGGCCGCGCCGATGCGCTGGCCCTGGCTGTCGAGCCGCTCGTTCACCAGCCGGGCGAGGTCCGAAGTGCGCGAACCGAAGATCTCGCTCATCGTCTGCATCCGGCCGGTCATCTCGGACTGCACGCGCAGCATGTCGGCAATATAGCGTTCGGTCTCCTGCGCCTTTAACTGCGCCGCGGCCGCCTCGTCCGCCCGCTGCTGCGCTTCCTCGGATCGCTCTCGCGACTGCCTTACCATCACCACCAGCAGTGCGACCAGCAGCGCCGCGAACAGCCCACCGGCGGCAAGCGCCGCAATTTCCAGGGTTACCGGGAAGTCGGCGATAACGAAGAGCACTCGATCCATCGTGGCAGCCTACACGATTCGAGCCCGTCGTTCTTGCATTGTTCTTCGGCGCCGCAATTGGCGTAAACAGCCCGTAAACCGGCTGCCCGTTGACCGGCGCCCGGGAAATACCATATTCAGCGGCAACCCCCGATGAAGGACTGAACGTTCATGGCCAAGCGCCCCATCCTGATCCTGCCCGACGAGCGCCTGCGCGCCATTGCAGAGCCGATCGAGAAGATCGACGATGGCATCAAGCAGCTCGCCAAGGACATGCTCGAGACCATGTACGACGCGCCGGGCATCGGCCTCGCGGCGCCGCAGATCGGCGAGCTGAAGCGCATCGTGGTGATGGACTTGGCCAAGGAAGGCGAAGAGCCTACCCCGCTGGTGATGGTGAACCCGGAGATCCTCAAATACTCCGACGAGACCGTCACCACCGAGGAAGGGTGCCTGTCGATCCCCGAGCTCTACTATGACGTCGAGCGTCCGGCCGAAGTTACCGTCCGCTACACCGATCTCGACGGCAAGCAGGTCGAACTCGACGCCAAGGACCGCCTCGCGGTGTGCGTCCAGCACGAACTCGATCACCTCGATGGCGTGCTCTATATCGACTACCTGAGCCGGCTGAAGCGCGACCGCGTGCTGAAGAAGTTCCAGAAGGCCGAACGGCTGTCGAAGAAGGCGGGCTGACCTCGGACTCTCGGTGATCGCTTTCTCCCCTCGTCCGCTGCCCACAAGGGGAGAAGGCACCCCGACTGAGAGGTCGTATGAAAATCATCTTCATGGGCACGCCGGAATTCGCCGTGCCCACCCTCACCGAGATCGTTTCGACCGGCCATGAGGTGGTCGCCGTCTATACGCGCGCGCCAAAGCCGGCGGGCCGTGGCCAGGCTGAGCGCAAGTCGCCGGTACACGAAGCGGCAGAAGGCTTCGGCATTCCGGTGTTCACTCCGCGCAGCCTGAAACAGGCCCCCGAGCAGGAAGTCTTTGCCTCGCTCGACGCCGATGTTGCCGTGGTCGTTGCCTACGGCCTGATCCTGCCCAAGCCGATTCTCGAGGCGCCGCGGCTCGGCTGTCTGAACCTGCACGGTTCGCTCCTGCCGCGCTGGCGCGGCGCCGCGCCGATCCAGCGAGCGGTGATGGCGGGGGACCCGCGCACCGGCATCATGGTGATGCAGATGGACGAGGGCCTCGATACCGGCGCCGTCGGGCTGATCGAGGAAATGCCCATCGGTCCTGATATGACCTCGGGCGAGCTGCACGACACGATGATGCTGGTCGGCGCCGATCTGATGGGGCGTGCCCTCGCCGCGCTCGACCGCGGCAGCCTGCATTTCACCCCGCAGCCGGAAGAAGGGGTGACCTACGCCAGCAAGATCGACAAGGCCGAGGCTCGCATCGATTGGGCCAGGCCGGCCAGCGAGGTGCACAACCTGATCCGTGGCCTTTCGCCGTTCCCCGGCGCCTGGTTCGAGCTGACCCTCAACGGAGCGCCCACCCGGATCAAGGTGCTGCGCGCGACGCTGGTCGCCGGGCAGGGGGCGCCGGGCACCATTCTCCCCGACCTCACCATCGCCTGCGGCAACGGTGCCGTCCGCCTCACCATGGTGCAGCGCGAAGGCAAGGGCGCCATGGACGCGGCGACCTTCCTGCGTGGAGCGGGGGTGCTGCCGGAGCGGGCATCGTGACCTCAGAAGGCCCCCTCACCCGGAGCGCTGTGCGCTCCGACCTCTCCCCCCAGGGAGAGGTGGTGCATGGGCGAGATGGTGCCTCCACGCACCTCTCCCTGGGGGGAGAGGTCGGCGCGCAGCGCCGGGTGAGGCGGCCTTGCTCCCATGGACGGACCTAGCGATGCCCCGCTACCGCCTCTCCATCGAGTATGATGGTCGCCCCTTCTGCGGCTGGCAGCGGCAGGCGCATGATCTCTCCGTGCAGCAATTGCTCGAGGAAGCTATCGAGCGCTTCAGTGGCGAGAGTGTTGTCACGCAAGCCGCCGGTCGCACCGATGCGGGCGTGCACGCGCTGGGCCAGGTGGTGCATTTCGATCTCGAGCGCGACTGGGACCCGTTCAAGGTCCGCGAGGCGCTGAACTACCACACCAAGCCGCACCCGGTAGCGATCCTCACCGCGGACCTCGTCGACGAGAGCTTCGAGGCGCGCTTCTCAGCCACCGCCCGACACTACGAGTATCGCATCCTCAACCGCCGCGCCCGCCCCGGCCTCGATGCCGGCCGCGTCTGGCACGTGCCGGTCCCGCTCGATGCCGATGCAATGCACGCCGCCGCGCAACTGATCCTCGGCAAGCACGATTTCACCACCTTCCGCGCCGCTGAATGCCAGGCCAAATCGCCTGATCGCACCCTCGATATCTTTACCGTGTCGCGCCAGGCCGAAATGATCATCGTCACCGCCAAGGCGCGAAGCTTCCTCCACAGTCAGGTACGCTCGATGGTCGGCTCGTTGAAGCTGGTGGGCGACGGCAAATGGCGCCCAAGCGATTTCCGGGCCGCACTCGATGCACGCGACCGCGCCCGTTGCGGCCCGCTGGCCCCGCCTGACGGACTCTACCTGACGCAGGTGGATTACTAGCGCGCAGCGGCCGTCAGTTCGGCCAACTGGTCCGGCGACAGTGGGAACACCGCGCTGATCACGAACAACGCAACCACCCCGCTGATCAGCTGCACCACCAGGAACGAGGCGATCTGCCAGGGCGTCAGCGTCAGGATCAGCCGGGCGATGTTCACCATAATGACGATGATCACGATGCCCGTCGCGATGAACACCAGCTCGCCACCCATGCCAGCGAGGCCGAGCACTGTCGTTGCGATGGTCAGGAAGAACGTCGCCCAGTTGTCGACCACGACATAGGGCACCAGCGCATCGGACCGCTTCAACTGGCGCAGCACCAGGGCCGCTGCCCCGATCTGCAGTGCCAGTACGATGATGACCGTGGCGATCGCCCGGAACACCGTGCCACCCGCCCCAGGGACACCGAGGGCCAGCGGTACCGCGGTGTTGAGCAGCGCCACCACCAGGAAGGCGATAAAGCTGCCGACCAGGCCGCGGTCGGAGAAATCAAAATAGCTGCTGGCCCGGCGGTCACCGATGATCAGCGCCACGACGCCGCGGGCAGCCGAGGCCACCTCGTTCCAGATATCGTTGCTGCGTTCAGGCACTAGTCGACCCCGCTCAGTCCGGTGGTCAGCATGTAGAGCCCGACTCGGATGGCGACAAGCGCGACGATCGAAAGAATGGCAAACGCGGCGGAAATGCCGAACCGCAGTTTGCCGACCTCGCGCGCCACCCGGAACTGCATGAAGCCGATGACCCCGAGCGTTGCCGTCAGCGCGTTCGAGCCGCCAAGGTAGGCGATTGGCAGCGACAGCCCCAGGACGAACGCCATGGCATAGGTCGAGGGTACCGCTATCGCCGGGGCCGACTTGCCGAATAGTCGCGCGGTCAGCCAGGTCACCAACCAGACAGCAGCGAGCTGCAAGCCATTGGCGACGAGGCTGAGAAGCACCGTGGTCCAACCGGGAAAGCCGCTGAGCGTGCTCTCGATGACGATCACCAGCAGCACCACGGCGAAGAAGCAACCAGTGGCGTTAACGAGGCCGAGAGGCGTCAGGTTGAACTTGTCAGCGGCGCCGGGGCGCGCCGTCAGCAGGTCGAGCCAGCCGATAATGGCGCGCCACAGCTCGCCGAAGGCGTTCATGGCGCGGCCAGCATCGCCTGCCCGGTCGGCAGCGCGAGGAACAGGAAGCTCGCGGCGAAGCTGCCGAGCGCCACCAGTGTCCCGATCAGGATCGCGCCGCCCCAGCCGATGCCGAACAGGCTCTTTGTCGCCCGCGCCGAAAAATAGCCGAGGATACCGATCATCGCCGTACCGGCACCGACCCCGAACGCGCCGAGAATAATGCCGATCAGTTGGCTGAGCGCCAGCACCAGCGCGAGGAACAGAAACAACGCCGGCAGCTGTTCCTGCTTGCCCAGCAGCAGCCCGGCGCCGCCGACCACCACAAATGGCACCGCTGTCATCACGATGGCCAAAAGCGCAAAATCGATCACTGCCCGCAAGGCCTCGGGGAGGGCGGCGGCGAATGGCGCCACCAGCAGCACAGCCTGCAGCAATGCCATGACGACAATGCCGGTGACCGCTTGGGTCCAGCTTACGCCGGCCGCTGCTTCGTTCGTCGCTGGCGTACGGCCAAAGGCGGCCTGCGTCGCTGCGCCGACGGCACCGAGAAAGCCCGCCGCCATCACTCGGTCCCCAGATAGTCAGCGATAAACTGCGCATAGAGCGCAGTCAGCTCCTCGACATCGGCGACGCGTACGTTTTCGTCCACCTTATGCATGGTGGGCCCGGGCAACCCGAACTCCACCACGGGGCAATAGTCCGCGATGAATCGGGCATCCGAAGTGCCCCCACCGGTGGAGAGTTCCGGCGGGATGCCAGTGCGCCGGGCAATGGTCTCGACCAGCGTCTCGACCCCTCCGCCGAGTGGCGACAGGAACGAGCGGGAGGGACGGCCGACCACCATGAACTCGACGCTGCAGCCGCGCAGATCCTGGTTGCCGATCACCTCTTCGATCGCGGCGACGAGGCTTTCGGGCGTCCAGCGGTCATTGTAGCGCACATTGAAGCGCAGCAGCACCGAGGCCGGGATGACGTTGGTCGTCTCGTTGCCGACATCGGCCGAGGTAAACTCGAGGTTCGAGGGCGGAAAATGCTCGGTGCCGTCATCGAGCTTGCCGGTCAGCGCCCCGATCAGCAGCGCTGCAGCCGGCAGCGGGTTGTTGGCCTTGTCCGGGTAGGCAACGTGCCCCTGCGTGCCGGTGACCCGGATCTGCCCGTTGAGCGAGCCGCGCCGCCCCACCTTGATGCTGTCGCCGACCCGCGCGGTGGCGCTCGGCTCACCCACGATGGCGAAATCGAAGCGGTGCCCCTGGGCCTCGGCCCACGCCATCAGCTTGTCGGTGCCGTTGACCGCGTCGGCTTCCTCGTCATTGGTGATGGCGAGCGAGATGCGCCCCGCCTCCGGCGCCTGCGCGACCGCGGCGATGAACGCCGCAATCCCCGACTTCATGTCGGCCGCGCCGCGGCCATAGATCGTCCCGTCGATGATTTCGGCGGCAAACGGTGCATGCCGCCAGGCCGAGCTATCTCCCGGAGTCACCACGTCGGTATGCCCGGCGAACAGCAGGTGCCTGCCACCACTGCCACGCGTCGCGAACAGGTTGTCGACGGGATAGGACCCGTCGCCTTCGAATCGCAGCCGCTGGCAGGTGAAACCCAGCGGCGTCAAAGCGGCTTCGAGCACGTCGAAGGCGCCGTGCAGCTCCGGCGTGACCGAGGGCTGGCGGATCAGATCCTGGAGCAGTTGGACGGGGTCGATCCCCTCTGCGAACGTCATTGTCCCGTCCGTCCCTGTCAGTCGCGCAGCAACTCGTTGATTCCGGTCTTGCTCCGTGTTTGCGCGTCCACCGTCTTGACGATCACCGCGCAATAGAGGCTCGGGCCGGGCTGTCCGTTCGGCAGCGGCTTGCCCGGCAGGTTGCCGGAAACCACCACCGAGTAGGGCGGCACCTTGCCGATATGGATTTCGCCGGTGGCGCGGTCGACGATCTTGGTCGAGGCGCCGATATAGACGCCCATCGACAGCACCGAGCCCTCGCCGACCACCACGCCCTCGACCACTTCGGAGCGCGCGCCGATGAAGCAGTTGTCTTCGATGATCGTCGGGCCGGCCTGCATCGGCTCCAGCACGCCGCCGATGCCGACGCCGCCGCTCAGGTGCACGTTCTTGCCGATCTGCGCGCACGAGCCGACCGTGGCCCAGCCATCGACCATCGAGTTGTCGTCGACGAAGGCGCCGATATTGACGAAGCTCGGCATCAGGATGACGCCGCGGCCGATATGCGAGCCGCGCCGGACGATCGAGCCGGGCACGGCGCGGAAGCCGGCATCACGGAAGCGGTTCTCGCCCCAGCCTTCGAACTTCGATGGCACCTTGTCCCACCAGGTAGTGCCGCCAGGGCCCTGGATCACCGCGTTGTCATTGAGCCGGAAGCTCAGCAGCACCGCCTTCTTCAGCCACTGGTTGACAGTCCAGCCGTCAGCGGACTTCTCGGCGACCCTTGCCTTGCCGCTGTCGAGCAGTTCAAGCGCGGTTTCGACCGCCTCGCGCACCGTACCCTGCGTGGTCGAACTGATCTCGGTGCGCGCCTCCCAGGCGGCATCGATGGTCTTGGCGAGATCGGCATACGACATATCAAGGGCTTTCAGATCGGTGGCAGGAAGGCGCGCCGGACATTATCCGGCCCGGTCCTGCTGTCAACGATCCTTAACCCCGGCCATGACAAGCTCAAGGCCACTATTCGGAGACGCCAGAATGGCCAGACGCGCCGCCCATACCCCGCTTCGCACCTCGGTGGAGGACCTGGATGCGGCAAAACGCGCCCCGTCGACGCCGCAGACCGAATCCGCCGCCTTCCGCCTCGCCTTCTCCGACGAAGAGTTCATGACCAGCGAGGATACGCGCGGCGTGCGCTTCCAGCTGGAATACCTGAAGACCGAGTTCCGCCTGCGCGAGCACGGCATCCGTTCGACCGTCGTGCTGTTCGGCGGTGCCCGTATTCCCGAGCCGGGCAAGCCCGCCTGGGCGGCCCGCAACGAGACGCAGAAGAAGAACCTCGAGGCGGCCTCGCGCTACTATGAGGAGGCCCGGCGCTTCGCCCAGTATGCGTCGCTCACCTCCCGGGCGCTGAACTTCCGCGACTATGTGGTGGTCACCGGCGGTGGTCCCGGCGTCATGGAGGCCGGCAACCGAGGCGCCGCCGATGTCGGCGCACCGACCATCGGGCTCAATATCGTCTTGCCGCACGAGCAGGCGCCCAACACCTACATCACGCCCGAGCTCTGCTTCAATTTCCACTACTTCGCGACGCGGAAGATCCACTTCCTCCTGCGGGCCCGCGCCGTCGCCATCTTCCCCGGCGGCTTCGGTACGCTCGACGAGTTCTTCGAGACCCTGACGCTGATCCAGACCGGCCGCATGGAGCGCGTGCCGTTGTTGCTGTTCGGCAAGGAATTCTGGAACAAGGTGATCAACTTCGAAGCGCTCGCCGATGCCGGCACCATCGCCCCCGACGACCCGCATCTGTTCACCGTCGTCGACAGCGCCGAGGATGGCTGGAACGTCATCCGCGAGCACTACAACCTGCCGGAAGTGACGCTGGCGAGCTGATCCAGACTGACAGAGACGGCCCCCTCCCGGCCTCCCCCATGAAGGGGGAGGTGAAGAAGGGCCGGTGCTTTTGATCAGATCGAGCCCAAACCTCGATGCGGCACCTCCCCCCTTGTGGGGGAGGATGGGAGGGGGCCGTCTGCTTCAGTCGGCCCCTACGGCAGCTTCCTGAGAAACCCCGCCAGATCCGCCGTCATGTGGTGCACATGCGCGCCGCCGGTGCGCTCCAGCTCCCAGGCTTCCACCTGCTCGTGCGCAAACGCTTCGCCGGCAATCACCTGCACCGTGGTCATGCCGGTATCGTGCGGCACCACGAGGTTCTTTTCGAGATCGTCGAACATCGCCGCCCGCCGCGCATCGATCCCGTGCTTGTTGAAGAACGCCTCATAGGCCTCCGGCAGCGGCTTGGGCCTGTAGCTCATGGCCCTGATGTCGAAGATGTCCTCAAACAGCTCGTCGGCCTTGCCGAGCCGGTTGAGCACCGAGCGGGCGTGCCCGACATCGCCATTGGTGAGGATGAACTTCCGGCCGGGCAGCGCGCGGATCGCATCGACCAGGTCGGGATGCGCCGCGACCGGCGAATAATCTATGGCGTGCACGGTGTTGAGGAAGTGGTCCGGGTCTACCTCGTGCAGTTGCATCAACCCGTTCAGCGTCGTGCCGTAATCACGGTAATAGGCCTTCTGCAGCGCCCGTGCCTCATCGAAAGGCAGCTGCGTTACGCCGACCATGTAGTGGCTGATCAGCATGTCGATCTGCGCGAACAGGTTACACTCACGCGGGTAGAGCGTGTTGTCGAGGTCGAACACCCAGTCGGTGACATGGGAGAGCGAGCGGGGTGGAGGAGTAAGATCGTTCATCCCACCAATATGGCAGCTTTCGCCCGAACTTTCACCCCGCGCTGTCGGCAAGGCTGCGCAGCTGGGCAGTCAGGCGTTCGATGCTGGCGAAGCGCTCGCGCCATGCGGCGCTCGACGCATCGCCCCGCCCGAGCAGCGCCGCATCGAGCCCGGCCTGAAAGCCTTCCGGCAGCCGCGGCAGCTTGCCGAGCTGCTTGCTCATCTTCTTGTCACCGGGAAAGTACACCTCGTTGATGGCGAAGGCCGCATGCACCAGGTCGTTGACGATCTGCTGCATCATCGACTGCAGGTAGAACCCGTCGGCGCGGCTCAGCGCCGTCTCGAGGTGGAAGTTGCCGATCCAGAAGCCGGCGCTCCTGAGCCCGTCGGCGATCAGCCGCTGCTTGAGCTTGGGCGGGTAGACCCGCACCGCGTCGACCAGCGGCGACAGCAGCCCCGCGGGATCGGAAAGCACCACGACATTGGCGACATCGGCCAGTTCGCAATCGCTGTAATAGCCGTTCGGCGTCCAGGTCTCGTAATGCCGTTCGACTTCGCCCTCCAGCGCCCGCGCCACTGTCTGCCGCAGCGGCCCGAGGGCATGCATAGACATCTCGACCTCCTGCGTCCCGACCTTGAAATCGGTGCCGGCCAATGCCGGCAACGCCGCCCAGCAGCGTAGCCCCTCGGCTTCAGGGATCGCCTGCCGCGCCAGGTCGCGGCGCGTCGCATCGTCGAGCCAAACCTCGGCGAACACGTAGATATCGAGGTCCGACTGGGCGTCCGCCACGCCCTTGGCATGCGCACCGGCCAGCGCGATGGCCGCCGGTCCTGTGGCGAACGAGGCGGCGAGGGGCAGCAGGCGGTCGATCAGGCGGGAAAGCTCTGGGGTCATCACTCTCGGGTGCCACGAAACCGGACAGGCCGGAAGCCTGCCCAGTCAGCGATTCAGCGTTTCCGTTCAATCAATCACTTGATTGATAGAACGGTGGGGTGTATGTGCCTGCGCTGCCGGACAGCAAACGTCGGAATCACGCCCTCCGGCGCGACATTGCCGGTGAGCCAGGAAAGCCATGACCGTAACCAGCACCGCCTCGAAACGGGAGAACACCGACGATCGCCGTCGCGCCATCGCCTCGGCGGCGCGTGAACTGATTGCCGAGAAGGGTTTCGAGGGCCTACGCACCCGCGACATCGCGGCGCGCGTCGGCATCAATGTCGCGACCCTGCATTATCACGTGCCGACCAAGGAGGCGCTGATCAGCCTCGTGGCTGACGCCATGCGCGAGGATTTCCGGGCTCAGTCGCTGGTTCGGCCCCGTGTCCATCTCTCGCCGTCGGAGCGTCTCGAACACGAGTTCTACGATTTTCAGGAGATGTTCTACGAGCAGCGCGACACCCTCGCCGTAATGTCCGAGCTGATGGAGCGGGCCCGCCGTGACGCGGTGATCCACGCCGCCATGCAGCCGATCCTGCGCAAGTGGCACGAACTCGTCGCAATCATCCTTGCCGCCGGCGTCGCCGACGGCAGTTTCCGTCCCGACCTCGATCCCGAGGCCGGTGCCAGCATGATCCTCGGGGCGATGACCGGCTTTGCCCGCGGCCCCGATACCTCACCCCAGTATTTCGAACGTCTGTGCGCCGAACTGCGCCGCGCCGTTCGCTCAACCACGACCAGGAACTAGACCATGTCTTCGCAATTTCACGTGCCACAATCCAAGGCGGATGCCGATCCGCGCCGCTGGGTGGCGCTCGCCGTGCTGCTGCTCGCCAGCTTCATGAATCTCATCGACGTCACCATCGTCAACGTCGCGCTCCCCAGCCTGCAGCAGAATCTCGGTGCCGATCCGACCCAGATCGAATGGGTGATCGCCGCCTATGTGCTGGCTTTCGCGCTGGGTCTGTTGCCATTCGGCCGGCTCGGCGACATCGTCGGTCGCACCCGTATGTTCCTCATCGGCGTCACTGCCTTCACCCTGGCCTCGGCCTTCTGCGGCCTCGCGCCCTCGATTGAATGGCTGATCTTCGCCCGCGTGCTGCAGGGCCTCGCCGGCGCCTGCATGACCCCGCAGGTGCTCGCCATTGCGCAGGTGACGTTCCCGCCCGAGGAGAAGGGCCAGGCCTTTTCGCTGTTCGGCTTGAGCTCCGGCCTTGCCGCCGTCGCCGGCCCGATCGTCGGCGGCCTGCTGATCGGCGCCAACCTCTTCGATCTCGACTGGCGCCCGATCTTTCTGGTCAATATCCCGTTCGGTATCCTCGCAGTGGTTGCCGGCTGGTATCTGATCCCGCGCACCCCCGGCCACCCGACGCTGAAGAACGATTTCGTCGGCATCGGGCTGTTCGGCATCGCCATCGTCGCCATGGTGCTGCCGCTGGTCGAGGGCCACGCATTGGGCTGGCCAACCTGGCTCTGGGGCCTGATGGCGGTGGGCCTGATCTTCGCCGGCATCTTCATCATCTGGGAGCGCCACCGCGCCCGCCTCGACCAGCCGCAGCTCCTCAACTTCAGCCTGATCAGCAACCCGAACTACCTGCTCGGCCTGCTCATCACCACCATCTTCGCCTCAGGCGTGCCGGCAATGTTCATGGTGATCTCGCTGTTGCTGCAGTCGGGCTACAATTTCACCCCGCTCGAGTCTGGGCTGGTGAACACGCCGTTCTCGGTGGGCGTGCTGACCGTCTCGCTGTTCATCGGCCGCCTCGGCCAGCGCTACCTGCGCACCCGGCTTGCGCTCGGCGCCGCGCTGCTGGTGGTCGGCATCACCTGGCTCGACTTCATCATCCGCGGCCTCGGCGACAGCGTCGATCACTGGACCTTCCTGCCGCCGCTGCTGCTGGCCGGTGTGGGTCTAGGTCTCGGCTTCTCGGGGCTGTTCCAGTCGGTGCTGGCGGGGGTGCCACCGCGCGATGCCGGCGCCGGTTCCGGTGCACTGCAGGCCTTCCAGCAGGTGGGCGGCGCCGTCGGCGTGGCGCTGGTGGGGCAGATCTTCTTCACCCAGCTGGCTGCCGGTTTTGCCGCCGGCAACGCGCCGCACGTGGCCTTCGCCGAGGCGGCAGCCCCGGCCATCGTCTACCAGATCATCTCGTTCGGCCTGGTGGTGATCCTCGTGCCGTTCCTCAAGATCAAGCGGCCCGAACAGGGCGGCGTGCCGGCGGCGCCGCCGGTGGTCGTCGAGGCCTGATGCAGAGGGCGCCCCCGGGCGCCCTTTCTTTTCTCGCCACCAATGTCGATTCTACCGTCATCCCCTCGACCAGTCCGGCAAGCCGAAGGAGAAACCGATGCGCTACGTCTGCCTCGTCCATGTCGACCAATCGCTGATCGATGCCGCGACGCCCGAAGAGCTCGCCGCCATGGATCCGGACAACCAGCGGGCCAATGCCGAGCTGGCGGCGAGCGGTCACCTCATCCTCGACCTGGCGCTCAAAGGCCCCGGGACGGCGCGCCTGGTCCGCGCGCGCGACGGCAAGGTCTCGACCACTGACGGACCCTATGTGGAGAGCAAGGAGCATCTGGGCGGCTTCTTCGTCATCGAAGCGCGTAACCTCGGCGAGGCCACCGAGATCGCGCGCCGCGAGCCCATGGCCCGCTTCGGCACGATCGAGGTCCGCGCCGAGATGGGGATTTCGTGGCAGCAGCCCAAGCCAGCCTAGCGCCCCGGAAGGGGCAGTCGCCGAGGTCGGTGTAGCCCGTTTGCAATTGGCTAACCATTGCTGACGAGTTTCCATAAAATGCCACATGTCGGTCGCTGTGCCGGCCAAGTGCGGCTCCATCTCGCGTCCCACCAAACGCGCACAAGGAGTCGTCGTGAACAGCCTCGCCATTTTCGGTATCACCGCCGCTGCCATCTTCGGGCTGGCTACTGCCCTGGCCGGCAACGTCCAGGCTGCCGAGAACTTCATCTACACCGGCAATGGCGACCTCGCGGCGGCGCAGCCGCTTCTCGAGCGCGCCGATGTTGCCGGGGCGCAGGTGGTCTACAACTGGCGCGCGCTGGAGCCGGCCGAGGGTGAGTATGATTTCTCGGCGATCGAGCGCGACCTCGAGCAGACCGGCAAGTTGGGGAAGAAACTGTTCATCCAGATCCAGGACCGATTCTTCTCGCCCGAGGCACGCAACATCCCCGACTACATCCTCTCAGGCGCCGATTATGGCGGCGGCCTCGTACCGCAGGTCGATAATCCCGGCGAGGGCAAGGCGGCGGCCTATGGCTGGACCACCATGCAATGGAACCCCGCCGTCCGCGCACGCTATCAGGCGCTGCTCGAGGCACTCGCCGCCCGCTTCGATGGCAAGGTCGAAGGCGTCAACCTGCCCGAGACGGCCATCGACATCGACATGAAGGCCGACAAGACCGGCTTCAGCTGCGACGCCTATTTCGAGGCCGAACTGGAAAACCTCGCCAAGGCGCGTGCCGCTTTCGCCACCTCCAAGGTGGTGCAGTACGTGAACTTCTGGCCCTGCGAGTGGGAGAACGACCACAACTACATGGGCCGCCTGTTCGAGCGCGCCGCCGCCAGCGGCATCGGGCTGGGTGGCCCTGATATCGTGCCGTACCGCAAGGGCCAGATGAAGAACTCCTATCCGTTCTTCAACCAGTACAAGGGCAAGCTCGATTTCGTCGGCATGGCGGTGCAAGAGCCGACCCTCACCTATAAGAACGACAAGACCGGCAAGCCCTTCACCAGGGACGAGTTCACCGCCTTTGCCACCGACTATCTCGGGGTCGACGCCATCTTCTGGAGCGTCGAGACGCCATGGCTCAAGCAGTGAGAGCGGCCATGCACGAGCGCACGCGTCCCATGCCGCATACCAGCCGCCAGCCCGGCGAGAGCCGCCACGCCCGCCGCGTGGGGCACGATCTGACGGCGAAGCAGGATAAGCCGAGCGATTGGATGGGGCTCAGCACGCGCTGAGCTCTATCCTGCCACACCCACCAGCCGTCATCCCGTCGAAAGCCGGGAGGTGGATTCTCGTTCGAAGTGCAACAGTTGGTCTGAGAAGGCTTCGGCTGGGGTCTTCCAGTCAAGGCACTTTCGTGGCGTCGCGTTGTAGGCCGCGATGAGGGCGAGGAAGCGTGTGTCGTC
>Ga0209902_100468_pt1 | contig 42992 bp, 40 predicted proteins | sample FECB27metaG_FD_188304 | JGI IMG/M metagenome (GOLD analysis project Ga0209902, IMG submission 188304) | Cyanobacterial communities from the Joint Genome Institute, California, USA - FECB-27 (SPAdes) (version 2) | ecosystem: Environmental > Aquatic > Thermal springs > Hot (42-90C) > Microbial mats...
GGCTTTCCAGGCAGGCGGGCACATCCGCGCCGAGGCCGGTGGCGATCCGTGCGAGCAGCGGATGGTCGTCGATACGCCATAGCCGCGCGAGCAGGCGCAGCGCCGCGGCGGCGTCCGCCGATCCGCCGCCGATCCCGGCGGCCACCGGCAGCCTTTTGTCGAGCGTGATCCGGGCACCCTGTCCGGGAGCGGCGGCATCGGCGAGTGCGCGTGCGGCCCGGATGACGAGATTGTCGTGCTCACCCGTCAATCCGGCGGCAAAGGGGCCGACGACCTCCAGCGACAGAGTCTCGTCGAGCGATGCTTCCAGAATGTCGCCCGAATCGGCGAAGGCGAACAGGCTTTCGATCTCATGATAGCCATCCGGCCGCCGTGCACGGACATGCAGCGCGAGATTGAGCTTCGCCCAGGCGATTTCCTGCATGGCCGGGATGTCAGTTCGCCGGCGGGCCGACGTCGATCTTGGCGCGAAGCCGCTCGGCGCCCTGCTCGTCCGCGCTCAGAAGTGCCGCACGCCAGGCGTAACGCGCATCGATGCGACGACCGGCGGCCCAATAGGCATCGCCGAGATGTTCGTTGATCGTGGGTTCGTCCGGCTGCCCCGCCGCCGCGCGTTCGAGCGTCTCGATCGCCTTGGGCAGGTTGCCGCGGATGTAATAGGCCCAGCCCAGCGAATCGGTGATCGCGGCATCCTTGGGGCGCAATTCGCTGGCTCTGCGGATCAGCCGTTCGGCCTCTTCCAGATTCTCGCGCCGTTCGAGTTGCGCATAACCCAGATAATTCAGGACGGCCGGCTGGTCCGGGGCAAGCTCGGCCGCCTTGGTCAGCGCCGGCCGGGCATTCGTCCAGTCGCCGGCCTGCTCATAGGCGCTGCCCTTCAGCATCCAGAGCGTCCAGTTCGGTTCGGCACCGGATGTGCGCATCAGGTTCGCGGCGCGCGCATAGGATTGCGCGGAATCGGCGTAGCGCCGGAGCGTGCCCTGCACGCCACCCAGCCGGATCCAGTCCTGCGCGATCGCGCCCTTGGCGTCGGCCGCCCGGGTCGCCAGCGCCAGGGCTTCCTCGCCCTGCCCACGCTCGGCGAGAAGCTGGACCCGCGCGTCGGTGACACGGCCGGTCCATGGCCCCTTGGGATCGACCCGGTCGAGGGCGCCGAGCGCACCGGCACTGCGGCCGTCGGCGCCCAGCATTCCGGCGATCATCAACTGGGCCGCGTCATTGCGCGGATCGAGCATTCCAGCCACGCGGACCAGCGTAAGCGCCAGCGGTGTCGGCTGCTGCCTCTGAATATCCTCGGCAAGCCGCACGAACAGCAGCGCTGCGCCCGCGGCACCCTTGGTTGCGCCGGGAAGCCGGCGTTTCGCGGCCAGGGCGCGCGCTGCGGCAAGTTCCTGATCGTCGCCCGCCAGAAGCGACAGGGCGGCATCCCGATCGCCCAGCGCGACCAGTCGCGACGCAGCGGTGATCCGGACCGCATCGCGCGAAATCCCCGGGCCACTGGGGCCTGTGGCCTGGAGGATCCTGGCGCCTTCCTCCGCCTTTCCTTCGGCAAGCAGCAGCAATGCGCGCTGTTCGCCCGCATAGGCGGCGGTCAGGCCGGAGAGCCGTTCCTGGAGCAGCGCGGAAGCGGGGCCGTCACCCGCGCCCAGATTGATCCAGGCACGCAGAATGGGTGCGAGAAACTCGAACGCTTCCTCTTCCTCCACCCGGTCGACCGCCAGGCGCGCGGCAGGCCAGTCTCGCGCGGCGATCGCCTCTGCGGTCAGGACCAGGCGTCCTTCGGCCGGCAGCACGCCGCGCGCGTCCAGCAGCCGGGCCGCGCGCAACGCCAGCGCCATGTCGCCGGCGGCGATCGCGCCCCGCCATGCGCGTAGCGCCAGTGCAGGGTCGTCGGGCTGCTGGGTCAGCAGCACTGCATAGCCGGGCGTCGCCTCTTCCGGCGCACCCGCGGAATCGGCCAGACGCGCACGCACATAATGGCTGATCGCCTCCGCATCGCCACGCGTCGCGGACGCCGGCGTCATTGCGAATGCGCCGATCAGCAGCGCCGCGGCGAGACGGTCACATGTTCGGATAATTCGGGCCCCCGCCGCCTTCGGGCACCACCCAGTTGATGTTCTGGGTCGGGTCCTTGATGTCGCAGGTCTTGCAATGCACGCAGTTCTGCGCGTTGATCTGGAAACGCGGATTGCCCTCGTCCTGCCCGACCACTTCGTACACGCCGGCCGGGCAATAGCGCTGCGCCGGCTCGTCATAGAGCGGCAGGTTGTACGCGATGGGGACGTCCGGATCCTTCAGCGTCAGGTGGATCGGCTGATCTTCCTCGTGATTGGTGTTCGACAGGAACACCGAAGACAGCCGGTCGAAGCTCACGATACCGTCGGGCTTGGGATAGTCGATCGGCTGGCACTGATCCTTGCGCCACAATTTCGTGTGATCCGCCTTGTGGCTGAAGGTGAAGGGCAACCCGATGCCGAGCTGGCGCATCCACATGTCCGTGCCCGCGATCAGCGTGCCCGCGGTGCCGCCGAACTTGGCGACTGCCGGCTCGACGTTACGGACCATCTTGAGTTCCTTGGCGACCCAGCTCTTCTCGAGCGCATCGGGATATGCGGTCAGTTCGTCGCTCGCGCGTTCCGCGACGATCGCGTCGAACGCAGCTTCCGCCGCCAGCATGCCGGACTTCATCGCGGTATGGCTGCCCTTGATGCGCGGCACGTTCACGAAGCCCGCCGAACAGCCGATCAGTGCGCCGCCGGGGAAAGTGAGTTTCGGCACCGATTGCCAGCCGCCCTCGTTGATCGCGCGCGCGCCGTAAGAGACGCGCTTGCCACCCTCGAGGATCGCGCGGATCGCGGGATGCGTCTTCCAGCGCTGGAATTCCTGGAATGGCGACAGATGCGGATTCTTGTAGGACAGCGCGACCACGAAGCCGAGCGCGACCTGGCCATTGGCCTGATGATAGAGAAAGCCCCCGCCCCAGGCATCGTCGAGCGGCCAGCCCTGGCTGTGGATGACGCGGCCGGCCTCGTGCTTGGCCGGATCGATGTCCCAAAGCTCTTTGAGTCCGATTCCATAGACTTGCGGCTGGCAGTTCGCTTCCAGATCGAAGATCCGCTTGAGTTCCTTGGTCAGGTGGCCGCGAACGCCCTCGGCGAAGAACGTGTATTTGGCATGAAGCTCCAGCCCGGGCTGATAGTCGGGCTTGTGCGTGCCATCGCGCGCCACGCCCATATCGCCGGTGGCGACGCCCTTCACCGATCCGTCCTCGTTGAACAGGATCTCCGCGGCGGCGAAGCCGGGGAAGATCTCGACGCCCAGCCCTTCGGCCTGTTCGGCCAGCCAGCGACAGAGATTGCCGAGCGAGCCGGTATAGGTGCCCTTGTTGTTCATGAACGGCGGCATCATGAGGTGCGGCAATTCGTATTTGGCGTTGGCCGTCAGCACCCAATGGTGATTCTCCGTCACCGGGGTCTGCGCGAGCGAGCAGGTCGACTTCCAGTCGGGCAGCAGTTCGTCGAGCGCCTTGGGATCGACGACCGCGCCCGACAGGATGTGCGCGCCGATTTCCGAGCCCTTTTCGAGCACGCACACCGAAATCTCGCTGCCGGCTTCCGCCGCGCGCTGCTTCAGACGGATCGCGGCAGCAAGGCCCGCAGGGCCACCACCGACGATCACCACGTCATAAGGCATCGATTCCCGTTCGCTCATTCCAATCCCTCCGGGCGGGCCGCGCGATCCTGTCATCGCATGCGTGCCACGCCTTGCCAGAACTGCGGTGCATGAAGATTGACCGCCTCGTCAACCTTGGACTCTAAGGGAATTATGCAGGCGGGGGACGACATTCTGGATATTCCGGGCGCATTGAGTGCGCTGGACTGGTGGCGGGACGCGGGGGTGGACACCCTCGTCGCGGACGCGCCGCGCAACTGGCTGGCCGAACCGGTCGGCGGTGCGCCGGTCGCGGCAGCGCCCAGACCCGCGCCCGCCGCACGCCCCGCCACGCTTCCCGCGCTGCGCGCATGGATCGAATCCGCGCCGACGCTTCCCGACGGTTCATTGCCCGGGCGGCGCCTGCTTGCCGAAGGCGATCCCGCGTCGAACCTGATGATCCTGGTCGACATGCCCGAACCCGCTGATGGCGCGGCCGGCCGTCTGCTGTCCGACGAGACCGGCCGGCTGCTCGATCGAATGCTCGCCGCCATCGGCCGCGACAGGAATTCGGTCTATCTCGCATCGCTCTGTCATGCGCGCCCGGCCGGCGGACGGGTCGACCCCGCGGCGCTGTCCGCGATCGCGGATATCGCTCGTCAACATGTTACGCTTGCGGCACCAAAAAGGCTGTTTTTGATGGGGCAAGCGGTGAGCCGTGCCATTCTCGCGACCGAGCTTGTCGAAATACGGGGCGAGTTACGTATCGTTAACCATGGCGGGGCGAGTGTAGAGGCGGTCGCCAGCTTTGCGCCGCGCTTCCTGATCCAGAACCCCGCCCGCAAGGCGGACGCCTGGCGGGATCTGCGCGTGCTCACCGGGGGTATCGAGGTTTGAAGTTGAAGTTTCTCATCGGCGCAATGGCGCTGCTCGCCCCCGCGGCGCCTGCGATGGCGGCCAGCGAGACGTTGCAGCGGGCACCCGCGAAAGCCGCGCGTGCCGCCTTGCCGACGCAGCTCAGCGCCGAGGAACGCGAAGGCTATCGCGCCGTGTTCACTGCCATTCGCGGCCAGAAATGGGCCGATGCCGCGGCGAAGCTCGACGCGATGAAGCCCGGCCCCCTTCATTCTGTGGCGCGCGCGGAACTCTATCTTGCAAAGGGCTCGCCGAAGGTCGCGCTCGATCCGCTGATGGCATTGCTCGTCCAGGCGCCCGATATCCCGCAGGCCGCACAGCTTGCGCGGCTGGCGACGACCCGGGGTGCGACCGAGCTTCCGGACATCCCCACCGCCCAGCGCCTGACCTGGCTGGGTAGCCGCCCGCTCCGCCAGCGTGCGTCGTCGGTCAAGGATGATGCGATTGCCGCAGCGCTCGGGCAAAAGATCCTGCCGCTGATCAAGAAGGACGATCCGGCAAGCTGCGAAGCGCTGATCGACGGAGCGGCGGCGACGATGACGCCCGCCGCGCTGACCGAATGGCAGCAGCGCGTCGCCTGGTCCTATTATCTGACCGGGAACGATCGTGCCGCGCGTGTGCTCGCGGCAAAGGCGCAGGCCGGCACGGGCGAATGGGCGGTCCATGCCGACTGGGTCGCCGGGCTCGCCGCCTGGCGCGAAAAGGATTTCCAGGCGGCACGGACCGCATTCGAATCGGTCGCGGCGCGCGGCGAAGACAGCGAGATGCGCGCGGCGGGCCTGTTCTGGGCATCGCGCGCGGACATCGCCCTTGGTGAACCCCATAAGGTGCAGGCGCGCCTCCGCAATGCCGCGCGGATGGACGAAACCTTCTATGGCCTGCTCGCCAGCGAGACGCTGGGCATCAAGCGTCGTGACCAGACGGGGCCGGATATCGTGACCGCCGACTGGGGACGCCTGTCGCGCAAGAGCAACATCGTCAGCGCGGTAGCGCTGTCCGAGATCGGCGAATTCAAGCTGGCGGACGATGCGCTGCGCCATCAGGCGCGCGTCGGCGGCCGCGACGATCATGCCGCGCTGGTGACGCTGGCCGAACGCCTCAACCTGCCCGAAACGCAGCTCTGGCTCGCGCATAACGGCCCGGTTGGCGCCAATCCCGGCCCCCGCGCCCGCTATCCCGCGCCGGACTGGACGCCCGATGGCGGCTGGCGGGTCGATCGGTCTCTGCTGTTCGCGCACGCTCTGCAGGAATCCAATTTCCGCCGCGATGCGGTCAGCCCCGCCGGCGCCTATGGCCTGATGCAGATCATGCCCGCCGCCGCGCAGGACATTTCGCGCCGCAAGGGGACGAGCTGGTCGCGCGAATCGCTGACCAGCCCGTCGACCAACATGGAATATGGGCAGGCGCATCTGGAGGCACTGCGCGATTTCTCGGGCACGGAGGGGCTGCTGCCCAAGGTGATCGCCGCCTATAATGCCGGTCCCGCCCCCGTTCGCGACTGGAACGCGCGCAATATCGATCGCGGCGATCCGCTGCTCTACATCGAATCCATCCCCTATTGGGAAACGCGCGGTTATGTGACGATCGTGCTGCGCAATTACTGGATGTACGAGCGTAACGCAGGCGAGCGCGCCGCGAGCATGTCGGCATTGGCGCAGGGGCTTTGGCCGCGCTTCCCCGGCCTGCCGGGCGCGACCGCGATCCGCCTGGACGCAGGCAGGCTCCAAAGTGCCGATTGACGAGAGCGCGGCGTTCCTGCCGGTCAGGATCGCCGCCCTCACCATATCCGACAGCCGCACCGCCGCCGACGACCGGTCTGGCGACACGCTGGTCCAGCGGATCGAGGCCGCCGGCCATATCCTGGCCGAACGCGCGATCATCCGTGACGAGATCGACCTGATCGTCGCCCGGCTCCACGCCTGGATCGAAGATGCCGAGGTGGATTGCGTGATCACCACCGGCGGCACCGGCGTTACCGGCCGCGACGTGACGCCCGAAGCGCTCGACCGGCTGGGCGGTAAGGCCATTCCCGGTTTCGGTGAGCTTTTCCGCTGGCTCAGCTTCCAGTCGATCGGCACGTCGACGATCCAGTCGCGCGCCGCCGCCACGGTGGTGCGCGGCACCTATATCTTCGCGCTGCCCGGTTCGACCGGCGCGGTGAAGGACGGGTGGGACGGCATATTGGCCAGCCAGCTCGACAGCCGCCATCGCCCCTGCAATTTCGTCGAGCTGATGCCGCGCCTGACCGAGCGTTGAGCGCCTATTTCTTCGACGTGGTCGCGGGCGCCGGATTCTCCAGCTCGCTGAGATAGTCCGAGAAATCGGACGCGACGTCGGCATACCATTCGAACATGTCGATGAAATTCGCGCGCGAGACGCCGCCGACCAGCGTGTAATAATAATCGATCACGACATCCTTGTCGTCGTCATAGACCGCGCGGATCATCTTCCAGCCGTTGTTCCACTTGTTCATGGTCTCGGCATTGGCGCCCTTCGGCTTTTCCCACCAGGCGGTCAGCCGGATATGCGTGCATCCCGCGGCGATCTTGCAATCGTCGAAATAGATCGAGATGTTCGTCCCGTCCGCCGCGCTGGAGATATAGCTGTTGCCCTCGCTGCCGGTTTCCAGCTTGGCCTTGTATCCTTCGGCCTGGAGCACCGCCACGAACGCCTTGATGTCGTCGCCCTTCAGCGTTTCCGGAAGGTCGGTCGCGGTCGGCGTCGGCTTGGTCTCGACGGCGAAAGCGGGCGCCGCGCAGGCCATGAGGAGCAGCGGCATTATTCGAATATACATGGTCGACCCCCTGTTCGCGGCCACATTGGCCCGCGTTCGGACCCGTTTCAAGCGCGTCTTTGTTCTTGATATGTTCTTGTATCGGGCGCATCATCCGGCGATATGGATTCCAAGATCCGCCCTGCCCGCGGCGCGACCCTCAATCTCGGGAGCGACCGATTCAACCTGCCCCGGCGAGAGGCCGATGGGGATTGGCTGGATGCGCGCGCGGATATCGACGGCGACGCTCCGAAGCTAAGGACGACCGTCACGATCGAGCGTCCAAAGACAATCATCGCGCGCAATCAGTCACCGGATATCGGCTTCGATCGCTCGATCAACGCCTATCGCGGCTGTGAACATGGCTGCATCTATTGCTTCGCGCGGCCGACCCATGCCTATCACGACCTGTCGCCGGGGCTCGATTTCGAGACGAAGCTGTTCGCCAAGCCCGACGCGGCGACGTTGCTGAAGGCGGAGCTATCGAAGCCGCGATATCAGGTCGCGCCGATCGCCATGGGCACCAACACCGATCCCTATCAGCCGATCGAGAACGACTGGCGGATCACGCGGAGCTGTATCGAGGTGCTGGCCGAGACCCGCCACCCGCTGATGATCACGACCAAGTCCGACCGGGTTGTGCGCGATATAGACCTGCTCTCCGACATGGCGAAGGACGGGCTGGTTTCCGTGATGGTCTCGATCACGTCGCTCGACCCGAGGGTTGCGATGACCGTGGAGCCGAGGGCGCCCCGCCCTGTCCGACGCCTTGCGGCGGTGGAGGCGCTGAGCAAGGCGGGCATCCCGACGATCGTGTCGATCGCTCCGGTGATTCCGGCGATCACCGATCACGAGCTTGAACATATATTGGAAGCGGCGGCGGCGGCGGGCGCTGCCCACGCCTCCTATATACTGGTCCGCCTGCCCTTCGAGGTCGCGCCGCTGTTCCGGGCCTGGCTCGACGAACATTTCCCGGAGCGGGCCGCCAAGGTGATGGCGATCATTCGCGATATGCGCGGCGGGCGGGACAATGATCCGGAGTTCCACAGCCGGATGCGTGCCCAGGGTGTGTGGGCGGATCTGCTGCGGACGCGGTTCAAGCGCGCCTGTCGCAAATACGGGCTGGCCGACCGGCAATGGGTGAAGCTCAGGACCGACCTGTTCAGACCGCCGGAAGGTGCGCAGATGCGGTTGTTTTGACACCGTCATTCCGGCGAAAGCCGGAATCTGCCTGACCTTTGCGCCGGAGATTCCGGCTTTCGCCCGAATGACCTGATGAGCCTGGAATTTCGCGCCTAAGCCGCAGCCAGCTTGTAATCCCGATACTGCTCCCGCAGCGCCGTTTTCAGCAGCTTGCCCGTCGCCGTGTGCGGCAGGCTGTCGACGAACAGGATCTCGTCGGGCAGCCACCATTTGGCGACGCGCGACGAGAGGAAGGCCATGATGTCGTCGGCCGTGACCGTGCTGTCGGGTTTGCGGATGATCAGCAGCAACGGCCGCTCATCCCATTTGGGATGATAGATGCCGATCGCCGCGGCTTCCTGAACGCCGGGGCAGCCGACCGCCGCATTTTCGAGCTCGACTGAACTGATCCACTCGCCGCCCGACTTGATGACGTCCTTCGACCGGTCGGTGATCTGCATCGTCCCGCACGGGTGGAGCACGGCGACGTCGCCGGTGTCGAACCAGCCCTCCGCATCGGTGCAATCCCCGGCTTCGTCCTGGAAATAGCGCTGGATGATCCACGGCCCGCGAATCTGCAACCGGCCCGAACTCGCGCCGTCGCGCGGCTGGACGACGCCTTCGTCGTCGACGACGCGCAGCTCGACGCCGAACGGCACCCTGCCTTGTTTGCAGACCTGGTCGACCTGCTGGTCGAAGCTCATATCGTCCCAGTTGTGCGGCGGAGCGCCCATCGTGCCGATCGGCGACGTTTCGGTCATGCCCCACGCATGGCCGACGCGGATGCCCATCTTCATCAGCCGCTCGATCATCGCGCGTGGTGCGGCGGATCCGCCGATGGTGACCAGTTGCAGATGTTCGGGCTTCTGCCCCGTCGCATCGATATGCTGGAACATGGCGAGCCAGACGGTGGGCACGCCCGCCGAATGCGTCACCTTCTCCTCGTTCATCAGGCGGCAGAGCACCGCGGCGTCGTTGATGGCGGAAAAGACGAACTTGATCCCGGCCAGCGCGCCGGCAAACGGCAGGCCCCAGGCCGCGGCGTGGAACATCGGCACGATCGGCAGCGCGACCGAGCGCAGGTCGAGATCGAAGACCGCCGGGGACACCTCGGTCATCGCGTGGATCATCGTCGAGCGGTGCTGGTACAGAACACCCTTGGGGTTGCCGGTCGTCCCGCTCGTGTAGCAGAGCATGCACGGCTCACGCTCGGGCCCCTCGACCCAGGCATAGTCGCCATCCTCTTCCTCGATCAGCGCCTCGAAGCCGTCGGCGCCGTCGGAATCGAAACAGACATAATGTTCGATGGTCGTCCATTGCGCGCGCAGCCGGTCGACGATCGGCTGGAAGGCCTTGTCATAGAGGAGGACGCGATCCTCGGCATGGTTGCAGATATAGACGAGCTGTTCGTCGAACAGGCGCGGATTGACCGTGTGGATCACACCGCCCATGCCGATCACGCCGTACCATGTGGCGAGATGCCGGCCATGGTTCATCGCGAGCGTCGCGACGCGATCGCCGCGCTTCACACCCATTTTCTCGAGCGCCTGAGCCAGCCGGCGTGCGTCGTGGGCGATTCCGGCCCAGTTGCTCCGCGTCATCGTGCCGTCGGCCCAATAGCTGACGATCTCGCGTTCACCGTGCTCGCGCGCCGCATGATCGATCAGGCTGGTTACCCGCAGCTCGAAATCCTGCATTCCGCCAAGCATCTGTCTCTCCCGAATCTCAGTTATCTGCCGTTATTGCGATTTTCGCACGGTGCGTGAAGCGTCTTGCTTGGTCGCGCGTTGATCGGGGGAAGGAGAAACGAGATGGCGACGCAGCCCGACCCCAACCCCGACAGCCCGCCACCCGAGGAACCCGTAACGTCGCCGGACGAGATCGTCCCCGGGCAGGGCGATGTCGATCATCCGGATTCCGCGCCGGTGGAGACTCCGCCGTCGCCCGAGCGAGCGCCCGACGAGATCAATCCCGATCAGGGCGATACCGATGTGCCCGATACCGTGCCGGCCGAGGAACCCGGCGCCCCCGGCGCCGATCCTGCGGTTTCCTGACGTCCGGCGTCAGCGCGGCGCGGCGGCCGTCAGGTCGACGATACGGTCGCCGTCATAGCGCATGACTCCTGGCATCGCCGCCAGACGGTCGATCGTCAGACCGAAATAGTTGGGAAGCTTGCCGATCGGACGATAGGCCGCCGGTTTGATCGGCATAGCCGTTAGGCGCGCATCGACCGCCATTTCCGGCGTTGCCGGCTGAAGCTGGAAGTTGAGCGGCACGATCCCCTCCGCATCCTCGGCAGTGGCGGGCGGCGGCGCCTTGACGATCGCGGTGCCCATGTCCGCGATCTCGCCTGCGCGCACCTCGAACGACACGCTGCCCATGCACAGGCAAGTGCCCATCACCGCGCTGTTGGGGATGACGGTGATCGGGCCGTAAATGCGATAGGTGCCCGGCGTCACGGCCTGGAGGTAGACGGACGCTCCGCCCTCCTGCTTGGCAAAGCGGTTCATCGGCCCGATCGACACGCCGGCGAGCAGGCCGAAAGCGGTGAACTCGAAATTCTCGGTGGTCGGTTCGACGGGCTTTGCCGGAACCGTCACCGGCGTACTCGAACCGCTCTTGCGCGCCGATTCCGCCAGCGCCTTGGTACGTTCGTAGCTTGCGAGCTTCTTCGCATATTTCTCGCGCGCCTCGACGAACGCTTCGTCGCGCATCGTGTCATAGGCAGCCTGATCATCGGCGCTGGGCACGCGCATCAGGTGGATCGGCAGGGCGCCGTCGGAGCGCAGCAATATATAGCCTTGTGCCTTGTCGAGCGTGACGGCCGGCTTGTCCTTGACCGCGGATGTGGTGACGAAGACCACGTCCTTCTTCTTGGCCATGGCGGGCATGGATGTGCCAAGAACCAGCGATGCCGCGCCGGCGGCGAATATCGCGCGCATCACAGGCCGAGCCCCTTGGTCGTCGGACGATAGGACGCGGCGACGAGCGCCTGCTGTTTCAGGCAGCGCTGGCGATCCTCCTCGCTCACGCCCGAAAGACCCTCTTCGAAATTGAACGGTTCCCATTTGGCCTTTGCCAGGCCGTAACGCTCATATCCCTTGAAATTCATGCATTTGCGCATGTTCACCCGCCGTAGGCGGCGTTTTTCCGCCGAACCGAAGATCGCCATCGCCATGGCGTTGCCGATCATTCCGCCGACGGCGCCGGCCATGGTCCCGGCATAGGGATAGGGCGGCTGCTGGTAGGTGATCCCGCTGGACAGGCCGCGCGCATAGCCGTCGCATTCGCTGATATCGGCATAGGCGGTCGCGAAATCGGTGCCGGGCCGATTGAAATAATAATATTTGTCGAAATTCTTCTCGTCCTCGGGCGTCGCCTCGAACGACAGGTCGGGCATCTCGACCTTGGCGATCTCTTCTTCGGTCGCCTTGATCGCACCGAAGGGAGAGGCGCTGTCGGGCAGCACCAGCTCGGCAACAGGCGGCGCCTCAGCGGCTTCGGTCGCGACCGTTTCCTGAGCCTGTGCGGCGCCCGCCATCGCAAGCCCCATGGGTAGCGCCAGCGCGGCCGTCAGGCACGCACCAATCGTCGATCGCATCGAATTCTCCCCGCCCCTCGCGGACTCGCGAATAGCCCCGCCGGCTTTTTAAACGCTGATCGATCGAGGCGGAAGCGCCCCCGCGCCTCCCCTCAACTCAGCTCAGGGCCTTTTTCAGCAGCTCGTTCACGACCTGCGGATTGGCCTTGCCCGCCATCGCCTTCATCGTCTGACCGACGAAGAAGCCGAACAAGGCTTCCTTGCCGCCCTTATACTGCTCGACCTTGTCGGCATTGTCGGCGAGGATCCTGGCGATCGCTTCGTCGATCGCGCCGGTGTCGCTGGTCTGCTTCAGCCCCTTTTCCTCGACGATCTTCGCGGGATCGTCGCCGGTTTCGAGCATGATCTCGAACACCTGCTTGGCCAGGCTGCCCGAAAGCGTACCATCGGCGACCAGCTTGAGCAGTTCGGCGCCCTGTTTCGGCGAAACCGGGCTGTTCTCGATATCCTTGCCCAGGCGATTGAGCGCGCCGAACAGGTCGGAGATCAGCCAGTTCGAAGCGGCCTTGGCCATCTTCACATCGCCGCACGCGTCGAGCAAAGCTTCGTACCAGCGCGCCGTTTCCGCCTCGGCGGTGAGCACCGCGGCGGCATAGGCGGTCAGGCCCAGCTCGCCCTCATAGCGCTTGCGCTTGGCATCGGGCAGTTCGGGCAGGCTGGCGCGGCATTCCTCGATAAACGCGTCGTCCAGTTCCAGCGGCAACAGGTCCGGATCCGGGAAGTAACGATAATCATGCGCATCCTCCTTGGAGCGCATCGACCGGGTCTCGTTCCGGTCGGGATCGTAGAGGCGCGTCTCCTGAACGATCTTGCCGCCGCTCTCCAGCACGTCGACCTGACGATTGGCCTCGATCTCGACCACCGCCATCACGAAGCGGACCGAATTGACGTTCTTGGTCTCGGTGCGCGTGCCGAAGGGCTCGCCCGGCTTGCGGACCGACACGTTGACGTCGGCGCGCATCGAGCCTTCTTCCATATTGCCGTCGCACGAACCGACATAGCGCAGGATCGAACGCAGCTTCTTCACATAGGCGCCGGCCTCGGCGGGGGAGCGCATGTCCGGCCGCGAGACGATCTCCATCAGCGCGACGCCCGAGCGGTTGAGGTCGACATAGGACCGCGTCGGATGCTGATCGTGCATCAGCTTGCCGGCATCCTGCTCGACATGGATGCGCTCGATGCCGATCGTCTTGACCGCGCTGTCGGGATCCTTCTCGTCCAGCGTCACCTCGATCGCGCCCTCGCCCACCAGCGGGTGATAGAGCTGCGAGATCTGATAGCCCTGCGGCAGATCGGCGTAGAAATAATTCTTGCGGTCGAAACGCGACCATTTGTTGATCTGCGCCTCGATCGCCATGCCGGTGCGCACCGCCTGACGGATGCACTCGCGGTTGGGCACGGGCAGCATGCCGGGCATCGCGGCGTCGACCAGCGACACCTGCGTGTTTGGCTCGGCCCCGAACGCGGTCGCCGCGCCGGAGAAGAGCTTGGCCTGGCTGGTGACCTGGGCGTGGACCTCCAGGCCGATCACGACCTCCCACTCGCCCGTTGTCCCCTGGATTCGATATGTGCTCTCAGTCATGTCTTCGCCGTCTTCCCGTTCGCTTGCGCAATGGCTGTTCGGGGATGGGCTCCTTGCCCGTCATTTCCCGCCAGATACGCCGCGATCCACGCCAGATACCTTCGATCACCACCTCACCGACAAAGTCGCAGACGATGTCGAAGAGGAAACTCACCTCACCACCATTGCTCAGGCCGCGCGGAGAAGCTCGCCCGCTGCTCGATCGCGAGGCCGGCATCGAGCACGCCCTGCTCGTCGAGCGGCTTACCGATGATCTGCAGGCCAAGCGGCAGCCCCTGCGCGTCGAGCCCGCCGGGCACCGACATGGCCGGCAGACCCGCCAGCGACGCCGGCACGGTGAACACGTCGTTGAGATACATGGCCAGCGGATCGGCCTGTTTCTCGCCCAGCGCGAACGCCGCGCTCGGCGCGGTCGGGGTCAGCAGCAGGTCGCAGCTTTCCCAGGCCTTCTCGAAATCGCGCGCAATGAGCGTCCGCACCTTCTGCGCCTGATTGTAATAGGCGTCGTAGAAGCCCGCGGAGAGCACATAGGTGCCGATCATGATGCGGCGCTTCACCTCGGCGCCGAAGCCGGCGGCACGAGTGGCGGCGTACATGTCCTGAAGGCCCGCATTGTCCGGCAGATCGCGCAGGCCGTAGCGCACGCCGTCATAGCGGGCGAGATTGGACGAAGCCTCCGCCGGCGCGATGATGTAATAGGCGGGCAGCGCATATTTGGTGTGCGGCAGCGAAACCTCGACCACCTCGGCGCCGGCATCCTTCAGCCATGCGATGCCGTTTTCCCAGAGCGCCTCGATCTCGGCGGGCATGCCATCGACGCGATATTCCTTGGGAATGCCGACGGTCTTGCCCTTCAGGCTGCCCGACAGGCTGCCTGCCCAGTCGGGCACGGCCAGGTCGAGCGAGGTCGAATCCTTCGGATCGAAGCCCGCCATCGCGCCCAGCATGATCGCGCAATCGGTGACGTCGTGGGCCATCGCGCCCGCCTGATCGAGCGAACTGGCGAACGCCACGACGCCCCAGCGCGAGCAGCGTCCATAGGTGGGCTTGATGCCCGAAATGCCGACGAACGCGGCGGGCTGGCGGATCGAGCCGCCGGTGTCGGTGCCGGTCGCGGCGGGGCAGAGCCGCGCCGAGATCGCCGACGAGCTGCCGCCCGAGGATCCGCCCGGCGCGAGCGCGGCGTTGCCGCCGTCGTTGCGCCGCCAGGGTGAGATGACGTTGCCGAACGCACTGGTTTCGTTCGAGGAGCCCATGGCGAACTGGTCGAGATTGAGCTTGCCCAGCATGCCTGCGCCCGCCGCCCAGAGATTGGCGGAGACGGTCGATTCATAGGTGGGCGTGAAGCCCGCCAGGATGCCGCTCGCCGCGGTCGTCGCCACGCCTTCGGTGCAGAACAGGTCCTTCATGCCGATCGGCACGCCGGACAGCGGCTTGAGATCGCCCGATGCGCGCGCCGCGTCGGCCGCGTCGGCGGCCCTCAGCGCATGATCGGGGGTTTCGGCGAGAAAGGCGTTGAGCGCTTTCGCCGCGGCGACGCGGTCGATAAAGGCCTGCGCCACTTCGCGCGCGGAGAAATCGCCGTCGCGCACGCCATCGCGGATGGCGGCGATGCCGAGATCGGTCAGTTCGGTCATTATTCGATCACCTTGGGAACGGTGAAGAAGCCGTGTTCGGCCTGGGGCGCATTGGCGAGCACGCGATCGCGGACATTGCCGTCGGTCACGATATCCTCGCGCAGGCGCAGCGTGTTCGGGATGACCGCGGTCATCGGTTCGACATTCGCGGTGTCGACCTCCCCGAGTTGCTCGATCCAGCCCAGGATATTGTTGAGCTCGGGCGCGAGCGCCTCGGCTTCCTGGTCGGTCATCGCGATCCGGGCGAGGCTCGCGATCTTCTTCACGGTTGGGATATCGACTGACATGGCTTTCCTGATGGTCGGATCGGCTGACGATCCGATGCGCGGCTAGCATCCGCGCCGCGGCGCATCAAGCCAAGAGGGTTATTCGAACACCTCGCCGACCGGATTTCCGTTCACGAAGACCTGCCGGCGCTCGACGGGGCGGATCTCGACCTTGCCACGTGCGATGGCTTCGCCCGCCAGCCGGTTCTGCGCCTTGACCGCATCGTTCGCCACGGATCGGGCATAGGCGGGCGACGGGACTTCCCAATTGCCCTGAGCGGACAGGCGCCGGACATCGACATCCGGTTCGCATCCTTCGCACGTGTACGAGATCAGCACCGCGACGCTATCGCCCGGCTTGTAAAACAGCGCATAGGCTCGCTTGTCGTCCTTGTCGGCATAACGGTCGAAGCGGCTGAAGGACTCTGCGAGGCCCTTCGGCAGCGGCACTTTTTGAGGAATGATGAGCAATTCGCGCTTCACCCGCTCGGCCGCGATCCGGCTGTCCTCCTGTCGCGTGAACCCCCAGCGGTCCTCCGCCTGAAGGGCGAGGGCGGCAGCCGCACGGAACGCGGCATTTCCGCTCTTCGCCAATCTCGCCACCGCAGCTTTGCCCGGCTCTCCGAAATCGAAGCGCAGCGCCACCCAGTCGAACTTGTCCTGTGCGATCCGCCCGCTTTCGAGCCGGGCGACCTGATCGCGGGTCGAGATCGCGTTGAAGCTGAGGATCGGCAGCGCCAGGAACAGCGCAAGCCCGCACAGGGCGAATGCTAGCTTCAGATTGGCTGGTCGCACATGGCGGGCCCAATCCATTCGCCCGCGCACCAGCGCGACGAGATAGGCGACGCCGAAGGCGCTGGCGACGATCACGAAGGTCAGTGCCCAGAGCCGATCGGGCGTGAAGCCATATTGCTGGATGCGCGCGCCGGTCGAGATCGCCGCGATCACCGTCAGCGGCAGGATCGAGAGCGCCAGCGCCATCGCACCCCAGCGCAGCGGCGGAAACCGGTTCTCGTCCTCCGTGCTGTGGCCGATCACCACATTGGCCAGGACGAGCGCGCCGATTACGCAGGACAGCAGGATCGGCGTCGTCGCCCTGGTCGCGTCCCACAGCGCCGACAGGCCGGTGAACGGCAGGCTGGCGAGGAAGATCAGCAGCCCGGCGCCCAGGACGGGCGCCAATACGCCGAGCAGCGCCACCACCACTTTCAGCAGCATCCGGGTGATCCCGTCGCGCTTGCGGAACACGCCGATCGCGGCGCCGAATGCGGCGCCGATCAGCAGCATGACGAACCATTGTTCGTCCAGGGCTTCCTTGATGACCCGGATGCCGATCAGCGAGAAGAGTTCGGACAGCAACAGGGTCAGCAGGAAGACCACGCCGACGAACGCCATCGATGCGAACCACATGACGATATTGGTCGATGCATGGCCATGGACATCGACATAGGGGAAACGCCATGCTGCCTGGTCGCGCGCCGTCTGGAACAGCGGCGCGGCGATCGCGATCGACAACAGGGCGCAGATCATCCGCCAGCTTTCGGCGTCGCTCCATTCCTCCGGCGCGCCGTTCCACCAGGCGACGAGCGCCGCGGTCAGCGCGGCCGCGAAGGAGAAACCCAGCGACCATTGCCAGCGCGCGCGTTCCAGCGTGAAGCCGATCAGAACCGCGAAACAGCCGACGAACATCGCCGACGACATCTGAAGCGCGGAATATTGCGTGCCGTAGCGATCGTCGCCCATGATCAGGTGGATCGAAAGCCCCGCGATCGCGCCCAGGGCGGCCAGCAGCCAGGGCCGCCAGGCCCAGTCGTCGTTCCGTTCGAGCGCCTCTTCCATCGCCGCAGCCCTCCTTTTCGCGGAGCCTAACCCGGCGCGGACGAATTGCGTCATGGATTTTCGATGTTCAATCCGTGCAGCCGGTCGAGATTGCATCCTTCGCCCCGGGCAGTAAGGGAACGCCATTCCCGGCGGCGCATTCGTTTCGCGCCGCGCAATGGAGACGCCCGTTGGCTCGGAAGTTCCTCTACGTCTTTGCGACCCTGATCGTCCTCGCGATCGCCGCGCTCTTCGTCTATCGGATATTCGGCACGGAACTGATGCGGACCGCAATGGTGCCGAACGTCGATTTCCGAGCGCTGCCCGCGAACGACGCCGGCGCCTATGCCGATCGCCGCATGTGGCTTTCGCGCCCGGACATCACGCAGAACAATCCGGCGCTCTGGACGCCGGAGGGCTATGCGCCCTCCCCATCCCCGGCCGCGGCCGTCTTCTTCGTCCACCCCACATCCTATCTGAACCGAGCGGCCTGGAACGCGCCGCTCGACGATGCGGAGGCCAATGACCGTGCGGCACTGTTCCTGCGCGGACAGGCAAGCGCCTTCAACGAAGCCGGGGAGATCTGGGCGCCCCGATATCGCCAGGCCACGTTCGGCGCCTTCCTCACCAGCCAGGCGGAGGCGAACAAGGCGCTCGACCTGGCCTATGGCGACGTGCTGGCGGCATTCGACCAGTTCGTCTCGGCCATCCCGGCGGACAAGCCGATCATCCTGGCCGGGCACAGCCAGGGCGCGCTTCATCTGATCAGGCTGTTGCGTGAGCGCGTGGCGGGCAAACCGCTCGCGGCGCGGATCGTCGCTGCCTATGCCGTGGGCTGGCCGATCTCCCGCACCACCGACCTCCCGGCGCTCGGCCTTCCGGAATGCGCCGCCGCGGACCAGACCGGATGCGTCGCGAGCTGGCAGAGCTTCGCCGAGCCCGCCGATCCGAAGCTGGTTCTCGACACCTATGATGCGAGCGTCGGGTTCGATGGCAAGTCGCGCGTGGGAACGCCCATGGTCTGCACCAATCCGCTGACCGGGGCGCAGGGCGGAACCGCCGCGATGGCGCTCAATCGCGGCACGCTGGTGCCGTCCGCCGACCTGAAGACCGCGACGCTGACGCCGGGAGCGGTGCCGGCGCGCTGCGACGATCGCGGCGTGCTGCTGATCGGCGATCCCCCGAAAATGGGCGCCTATGTCCTGCCCGGCAACAACTACCACGTCTATGACTACAGCCTGTTCTGGGCGAATGTCAGGGCGGATGCGGCGCGGCGGCTGGCGGCCTATAAGGCGCGATGATCACTATCGATTCGAACGCCTTTCGCGACGCCCTTCCCGATGGCGGCCGCCTGATCGGGCTCGATCTTGGCACGAAGACGATCGGCACCGCGCTGTGCGATGCGGGATGGAGCTTCGCCAGCCCGGCGGGCACGATCCGTCGGACCAAATTCTCCGCCGACAAGGCCGCGCTCGTCGCGTTGATCGGACAGCAGCAGGTGGCGGGCATCGTGCTGGGCCTGCCGATCAACCTGGACGGCAGCGAAAGCCCACGCAGCCAGTCCACCCGCGCCTTCGCGCGCAATATCGACGATCTCGGCCTGCCCATCCTGCTCTGGGACGAGCGCTGGTCCACCCAGGCGGTCGAACGCGCGATGATCGAGGCGGATCTTAGCCGGGCCAAGCGCGCCGAGCGGGTGGATACGTTGGCCGCCGCGCATATCCTGCAGGGCGCGATCGATGCATTGGCGGGTAGTGGTGCGTCGCTGGATTAAACGTCATTCCGGCTTTCGCCGGAATGACGATAAATTGGATCAAAGCCCCGTAACGACCACCGTGTCCCTGAACGGAACCTCCATCACCACCGCGCCCGCTTCGTCGACGATTTCGATCCGGCAGAGCAGGCACAGCCGGCCTGCGGCGATCTCGCCCGCCATGATGCCGCGTGCCAGCCGCACCGCGGTTTCGCGGACCAGTTCTAGATCGTCGAACTCTTCGCCCTCGACATCGGGTGTCTGGACGCCGCATTCGTAGAGGTTGAAGAAATAGCGTGCCATGCGACCCCCGGACAGGAATGGCCGGGCCTTAACTCCATGCCGTGCGACTGGCAAAGGCGAATGACTCGATTATGACGTGGATCGCGATCGCCACCGGGCTGCTGCTCGTCAACATGCTGGCCTATGCCCAGTTCGGGCGCGACAAGACGCGCGCGCGTGCCGGACAGCGCCGGATATCCGAAGCGGACCTGTTGTTCCTCGCGATGATCGGCGGCACGATCGGCGCCTATGCCGGCCGTTCGCGCTTTCGCCACAAGACCCGCAAGGAGAGTTTTTCGATCCGTCTGCACCTGATCGCGATGGTCCAGGCGGGCATATTGATCGGGCTTGGCTGGTCCTGGCTCACGGTGCCTTGAACTCGCCGGCCAATCCGCCTAATCGCGGCCTTTAATGTCATCATCCACACCCTCTCCGTCCACCGGTCTCTCCGGTGCGGCGCAGTTCCCGCACAGGCACCTGACCGGCATTTCCGGTCTCCAGCCCCACGAAATCGCGTTTCTGCTCGACGAGGCGGAACAATGGGTGGACATGAACCGCCGCGCGTCGAAACATGACGATCGGCTGGCGGGCCTGACGCTGATCAACGCGTTCTTCGAGAATTCGACACGCACGCTGCTGAGCTTCGAGATCGCGGGCAAACGGCTGGGCGCGGACGTCGTCAACATGCATGCCGCCCAGTCGAGCGTGAAGAAGGGCGAGACGCTGATCGACACGGCGATGACGCTCAACGCGATGCGCGCCGACATCATCGTCATCCGCCATTCCAGCTCGGGCGCGGTCCAGCTGATCGCCGACAAGGTGGACTGTCCGGTGCTCAACGCGGGCGACGGCTGGCACGAACATCCGACCCAGGCGTTGCTCGACGCGCTCACCATCCGCCGACGCAAGGGGCGGATCGCCAACCAGCGCGTCGCGATCTGCGGCGACCTGCTCCACAGCCGCGTCGCGCGTTCGAATATCCTGGCGCTGACCGCACTTGCCGCCGAAGTGCGCGTGATCGCGCCGCCGACCCTGATGCCCCCCGCGATCGAACGGATGGGCGTCACGCCCTTCACCGATTTCGATGCCGGGATCGAGGGCGCCGATGTGGTGATGATGCTCCGCCTGCAGAACGAGCGGATGCATGGCGGCTTCATTCCGTCGCCGCGCGAATACCGCACGCTTTACGGCCTGACCACCGAGCGGCTGAAGCGTGCCGCGCCCGATGCGCTGGTGATGCATCCCGGCCCGATGAACCGCGGCGTGGAGATCGACAGCAATGTCGCAGATGACCCGGAGCGTTCGGCGATTACCGAACAGGTGGAGATGGGTGTTGCAGTTCGTATGGCGTGCTTGGACGTTTTGACCCGCCGCAAGCGTGGTGTGGAGGGATGGGCATGAGCATGCGCGCTGTCATTAACGGCGCCGATGGCCAGGCCGTACTGATCCGCGGCGACAGGATCGAAGCTGTCGGAAAATTCGACCTTCCCGCGGACGCTGAAACGCTCGATGCGAAGGGCGCCATCATCGCGCCCGGCATCGTCGACCTGGGCGTGTTCGCGATCGACAAGCCGGCGTGTCGCGCCGGCGGCATCGTCCGCGCCGCGCTGATGCCCGATCAGTCGCCGCCGCTCGACGATGCGGGTCTGATCCAGCGCGCCGCCGACAGCGGCAAGCCCGATCTTTGGGTCCATCCGATCGCCGCGGCGACGCGCGGTCTGGCGGGGCTGGAACTCGCCGAGCTGGCGACGATGCGCGACAGCGGCGCGCTGGCGGTCGCCACCGGGCGGAGCTGGATCGCCGATTCGGGCGTCATGCGCCGCGTGCTCGCCTATGCGGCGCCATTGGGCCTGACCGTGATCGCCCATGCCGAGGATGGCGGGCTGACCGCCAATGCGGTCGCAACCGCCGGCGAGACCGCGACTCGGCTGGGCCTGCCCAGTGCGCCCGCGACGGCAGAGGCCATGGCGATCGCGCGCGATCTCGCGCTGGTGGAGGATACGGGCGCGGCGATCCATTTTCGTCAGGTGACGACGGCCGCCGGCTTTGCGCTGGTGCGTGCGGCGAAGGCCAGAGGCCTGCCGGTCACTTGCGGGATCACGCCCGCGCATCTGTATCTGTCGGATATCGCGGTTTCGGATTTCCGGACCTTCGCCCGGCTTTCGCCGCCGCTGCGCGCCGAAAGCGATCGGGAAGCGGCGCTGGCCGCGTTGGCGGACGGCACGATCGACGTGCTGTGTTCCGGCCACGACCCGCGTGGTCCGGAGGACAAGCGCCTTCCCTTCGCCGATGCCGCGCCGGGCATGGCAGGCGCCGAAACGCTGCTCGCGCTTGGCCTGGGGCTGGTTCGCGACGGTCATGTCGCGCTGTCCCGGCTCTTCGAACTGCTGTCCGAGAATCCGTCGCGTATCCTGGGACTGGAAACGGGTACGCTGACCGCCGGGGCACCCGCCGACCTGATCCTGATCGACCGCGACGCGCCCTGGAAGATCGACACGGCGCGCATGACCGCGCGTGCCGGGAACACGCCCTTCGACGGCATGCCCGTTCAGGGGCGCGTGCTTTCAATGATCAAGGGCGGCCAGCCTGTCGGCTGACCGCCCCTGATTTTCCGGGAACGGAACTTTCGAACCTGCGGACGCCTCAGCGGGCGGCGAGGCGCATCCCGCCGGCCAGGCGCATCGCCCATTGCGACTGCGGCTGTCCAGTGCTTGCGCGGACGAAGCAGGTGCCGCCCGTCGCCTTGACCTGAGCGCAGACGGCGTTGGCGGCGCTGCGCGACGCGAAGCCGCCGGCGGCGACACGGTGAAGCACGGCAGATCCGGTGCGGACCTCTTCGCCGTTCGGCACATAGCTGCCGAGCGCGCCGTTGCGACCGACCGCCTTCTTCCAGGCTGCCTCGGCCTTGCCGGGGCTGGAGAAGGCGCCGAGCTGGACGACGAAACGACCGTCCGCAACCGCCTTCGCGGCGATCGCCTGCTTGGCGGGGCCGCTATTGGCGCGGATCAGACGGGCCGGAATGGACTGCACGACCTCTTGGCGCGGTGCGAACACCACCTGGCGAAGCGAAGCCGCCACCGCGGTCTGGACCGGGGCGGCCTCGGCAACCGGCTCTGCCGCAGGAGCGACATCGGCAACGGCAACTTCGGTTTCCGCGGCGGTCGGCGCGAAGATCTGTTCGGGGCGGGCGGAGGCAAGGGCCCTCGCCTGCTCCACGGCGTCCGGCGAAAGCGCCAGGCGCTCGGGCTGGCCGCGGTCGAGCACGGCCTTGACGCCCAGCAGCGTCGCGACCTGATCCCAGCTATGCTGCGGGCGGGCAAAGGCGGCCCAGCCGGCAAGGCGACGATCGACCTGGTCGGCGGGAACGTCCTGTTCAGCGATGGCGCGCGCACGCGTCCAGTCGCCGGCCAGCGCATAGGTCAGCGCGAGATTCTGGCGGGTCTTGCCCGAGGCGCCCTCTGCACGTGCTGCGGGTTCGAGCAGGTCGACGGCGCCGTGGATATCCCCGGCCAGCGCGAGCGCCAGGCCACGATCCGCGACGGGCATCGATCCGCCGGTCTTCTCCAGCGTGTCCAGCGCGATATCCGGACGGCCGAGCGCAACTTGCGACAGCGCTAGGCTGAGTGCGGCGCGGCCATTGTCGGGGTTGAGCCGCAGCGTATCGAGGAACGCGGCCTCGGCCGAGACGAAGCGGCCGCCGGCCAGGTAGGACTGGCCCAGCAGCATGCGATAGGATGCGTTGACCGGCTGCGCCGCGACGGCATTCTCCGCCTGCGCGATCGCGGTGACGAAGTCATTGGCCTTCAGGGCCTTTTCGGCCTTCGCAGCCGCGGCGGACGCGGCTTTGGCCGAACCGCCGAGATCCGATGCGGAGGCGATCGCCGACTTCTTCGCGGCCGGATTGCAGCCGACCAGCGTGGCGCCCAGCAACACTGCCGTTCCGGCGAGTTTCAGCACGAGAACCTTGTTCATCTTGGTTACCCCCTTGCCCTTAGCGGGCCGAGCCCGGCACCTTGCGGGCCAGTTCGTCGATTTCCGGCAAGCTTGCGAGAAACTGGTCGAGCGCCTCGGTGACGATCGACTGAGCCGATTCACGGCTGATCGCGCAGGCGAGACGAAGTTTCAGATGCCGTTCGGTGTCGAGCCGCAACGTGAACGCCGCCTTGCCCTTGCGGGCCTTGGCCGCCTTGTGCGCGCGCTTGACCGCGACGATCGGCACCGGCCTGGCGGCGATCGCGCTCGGCTGCAACGCCGGCTTGACCTTCATCAGCGGCAGTTCGTCGAAATCCGGTGCCACTTCCGTCGCGGCCTCGGCATAATCGACTTCTTCGAACGATGGTGCATCGGCCTGATCGATCGACTCCATCACTTCCGGTGCGTGATAGTCGTGCGGAACCAGATTGAGTTCCTCGGCCAGTTCCTCGCGCTGGAGGACGACCTGTGGCAGTTCCTGCACCGGTTGCGGATGCACGTCCTGATGGATCGGCACGGGATGACGCACGTCATGGCCCATGTCGTTCCAGCCAAGGTCGTCATGACCGTTGAACGGATTGCCGAAGTTTCCGAAACTCTGCGGACGCATGGCAGGCTTGGCCTGGCCCTTGCGCGCGAGGAGCGTGGAGGAGAGCGATGCGAGTGGCTTTGGTTCGCCCATGATGTCCCTCCCCCTTACTGGCCGACGACGCGGCGGCCGAAGCCACCTGCAGGGCGGGGAGCATTGAGGGAGTGGCCGACCGACGGCGAACTGAAGACGGTGCGGCGGAAATTCTTTTCGAGGCGATCGGACACATAGGTCCACAGCTCGGTCACCTCCTTGGCGGAGCGGCTGTTCGGATCGACCTCCATGACCGTCCGGCCGTCGATCATCGACGCGGCGAAATCGGTGCGGTGGTGAAGCGTGACGGGAGCGACCGTGCCGTGCTGCGACAGCGCGACTGCGGCTTCATAGGTGATCTTGGCCTTTGGCGTCGCGCCGTTGACCACGAAGATCAGCGGTTTGCCCGCACGCTCGCACAGATCGACGGTCGCGCCGACGGCGCGCAGGTCGTGCGGGCTCGGCCGGGTCGGGACGACGATCAGCTCGGCGACTGCGATGACGCTCTGGATCGCCATGGTGATGGCGGGCGGCGTATCGATGACGGCCAGGCGGAAACCCTGCTGGCGCAGAACCTCGAGATCCGATGCGAGCCGCGCGACCGTGGTCTGCGCGAATGCCGGATATTCCGCCTCGCGCTCGTTCCACCAGTCGGCCAGCGAGCCCTGCGGATCGATATCGATCAGGACGACGGGGCCGGCGCCGGCGCGTTGCGCCTGCACGGCGAGATGACCAGACAAGGTGGTCTTGCCCGATCCTCCCTTCTGCGATGCAAGTGCCAGAACGCGCATAGATTCCCCTTGGCTCGAATTCCCGGATCGGCAAATCGCATGGGGAGCGCTAAAATCTGGTTAACGCTGCGAAAGCCGTTTTGGGCGTCGTTCAGCTTCGGGTCATGCTGAATTTTGTGCTAATCACCCCTTAGGAAATTGAGGCTATGCTGGCCGGGACTGTTCGTTTTCAGGGGTTTGACCAGATGGGGTTCGTGGGGAAGATTGGATTGGGCCTGGTGCTGGCGAGCATTGCCGCGCCGGCCATGGCGGATGTGAAGGCGGGCGTCGACGCCTGGCAGCGCGGCGACTATCCCGCCGCCGTCAAGGAATGGCGTCCTGCGGCGATCGCGGGGGATGCGGATGCGCAATTCAACCTGGCACAGGCCTATAAGCTCGGTCGCGGCGTGCCGACCGACCTGAAGCAGGCGGAATCCTGGTATCAGAAAGCCGCGGCGCAGGGCCATGTCCAGGCCTCCGACAATTACGGGCTGATCCTCTTCCAGAACGGCAACCGCAAGGAAGCGCTGCCCTGGATCGAGAAATCGGCCAATCGCGGCGAACCGCGCGCGCAATATGTTCTGGGCACGGCGCTGTTCAACGGCGATCTGACGGGCAAGGACTGGGTTCGCGCCTATGCACTGATGACGCGTGCATCATCCGCGGGGCTGCCACAGGCCTCGACCACGCTTGCGCAGATGGATCAGTATATTCCGCTCGACCAGCGGCAAAAGGGCACGGCCCTTGCCCGCGATCTGGAACTGAAGTCGGCCCGGCCGCAGATGTCCGCGATCGCGACGGCGGATATCCCGCCTTCGCAGTCCGCCCCGCAGGGGCCGGGCGCGAGCTATCCCATTCCGGGCGAAACCCGCCCCGCGCCCGCGCCTGTGCGGACGCCGCCGCCCGCTCCGGTGAAACCGCCGGTCAAGGCTCCGCCCCGCCCCGTGGTCGCCGCCGCGCCGCCCGCCCCCGCTCCGGCACGCAGCGGAGACTGGCGGATCCAGCTCGGAGCGTTCAGCGAACAGGGTCGCGCCCGCGCCTTGTGGAGTTCGCTTGAGCGCAGCGTTTCGGGTCTCGGCGGCCTCCAGACTTTCCTGGTGAAGGCCGGCCCCATCACGAAGCTGCAGGCCGGCCCGTTCGCGACCAAGGCGCAGGCGGAAAGCCAGTGTGCGGCGGTCAAGCGGTCCGGCCAGGCATGCCTGGCGGTGAAGGCGTAAATTCAGGGCATCCCCCGGCGTCGCCCCAGCGCAGGCTGGGGCCCAGAGGGTTTTTGGTACAAGTGTGAAGGCTTTGGCATCGTCTGGGCTCCAGCCTGCGCTGGAGCGACAGGTGATTTGACGCCGGCGTCTCACCCAACCCAATCCCGACGCGCGATCCCCTGCGCGTACAGCAGCGCCGTCAGATCGCCGTGCAGCACGCGCGCGTCGGCGGCGGCGGCGGCCTTCTCCTTGGCGTGATAGGCGATACCGAGCCCGGCCGCCTGGATCATGGGAATGTCGTTGGCGCCATCGCCGACCGCGAGCGTGCGGTCGGCCGTCAGCCCGCGCTCGACCATCGCCGCCAGCAGAGTTTCACGCTTGGTCTCCGCGCCGACCACCGGGCGGCGCACCGTGCCGTCCAGCCGGCCATCGGTCACGCCCAGAACGTTCGAGACCGACCGATCGAAGCCGATCGCTTCGGCGACCGGCTCGGCGAAATGGGTGAAACCACCGGAGACCAGAATGGCCGTTCCGCCGCGCGAGCGCATGGTGCGCACCAGCGCTTCCGCGCCGGGCATGATGCGGACGCGCTCGCGATAGCAGGTTTCGATGATCCCGATGTTCATGCCCTTGAGAAGCGCGACGCGCGCATCGAGCGCGGCCTCGAAATCGAGCTCGCCCTGCATCGCGCGCTCGGTCACCGCCGAGATCTCCTCGCGCAGGCCGGCATAGTCGGCGAGTTCGTCGATGCATTCGACGGTGATCATCGTGGAATCCATGTCGGAGATGATCAGTGCCTTCTCACGACCCGCTTCGCGCTGGACGATCGCATCGGTCCGCGCGATGGCACCCTCCAGCGCCTTACGCGCCGCGGTCGGATCGCCGTCGAAGGGAAGATCGAAGGCACGGGCCTCGTCGATCCAGCGCCCCTGTGACGGCGTGCAGCCGATCGCATGCAAACGATCCGCCGCATCCGCGGTGTCGCCCGACGAGAGTCCGTCGGCTATCAAGGTGACGATGAACAAGACTCGGCTCCCGCGCCCAAAACCGGTCGCGCTCATTGCAGGCCCGACCGCCAGCGGCAAGTCGGCATTGGCGGTGCGCCTCGGGCGGATGCTGCCATCCGTGGTGATCAACGCGGATTCGATGCAGGTCTATGCCGATCTGCGCGTCGTCAGCGCGCGCCCGACGACGGATGAGATGGATGGCGTTCCGCACCGGCTGTTCGGCCATGTCGATGGCGCGGAGGCTTGCTCGGCGGCTCGTTGGGCGGCGGATGCCCGGATGGAGATCGCGGCCGCGCATGCTGCCGGGCAGCTCCCGATCCTGGCCGGCGGCACCGGCCTGTATCTGCGGACGCTGCTCGACGGGATCGCACCGGTGCCCGAGATCGATCCGGATATCCGCGCCACGGTTCGAGCGCTGCCGGTCGCCATGGCGCATGCGGCGCTGGCGATCGAGGATCCGGAGGCCGCCGCGCGCCTTGCCCCCGCCGATACGAGCCGGGTCGCACGGGCATTGGAAACCGTCCGTTCCACCGGCCGGCCGCTGGCGCATTGGCAGGCGGCGCGGACCGGCGGGATCGGAAACGAGATCGCTTTGCGGGCGGTCGTGCTGCTTCCGCCGCGCGACTGGCTGTTCGAACGGATCGACCGGCGCTTCGGAACGATGATCGACATGGGCGCGATCGAAGAGGTCGAGACGCTGGTCGCGCGCGGCCTGGATACGGCATTGCCCGTGATGCGCGCGATCGGCGTTCCGGAGATCGCCGCCTATCTGGACGGCACGCTCGATCGCGGCGCGATGCTCGATCGTGGGCGCATTGCCACTCGTCAGTATGGAAAACGCCAGTATACTTGGTTCTCGCGGCAATCGTCGCCGGGATGGGAAATTTGCAACGCGCAACCTGATGACGAAATTCTCGATAAAATAGCAATTAAATTACGCCATTATGCGTTGACAGATTAATTTCTTGTCTCTAGCCAGCCCGCCTTGCTTTGGGTGTGCTGCGGCGCAATGACGTGCCGCGTCAGTTGGAGATGAAGGATGGCTGCGGAACGGTCCGGTGCGGACATTTTGATCGAGGCGCTCAGCGATCTGGGTGTCGAGGTCATTTTCGGCTATCCCGGCGGCGCGGTCCTTCCGATCTACGACGCCATCTTCAAGCAGAAGCGCATCAAGCACATCCTGGTCCGCCACGAACAGGCCGCGACCCATGCTGCCGAAGGCTATGCCCGTTCGACCGGCAAGCCCGGCGTGGTGCTCGTGACCTCCGGCCCCGGTGCGACCAATGCGGTCACCGGCATCACAGACGCGCTGATGGATTCCATCCCGATGGTCGTGATCACTGGCCAGGTCGCCACGCACCTGATCGGCAGCGACGCATTCCAGGAAGCCGACACGATCGGCATCACCCGCCACTGCACCAAGCATAATTATCTCGTGAAGTCGCCCGAGCGGCTGGGCGAAGTTGTGCACGAGGCATTCCATATCGCGACCTCAGGCCGCCCCGGGCCCGTCGTGATCGACATCCCGAAGGATGTGCAGGTCGCGACCGCGAAATATCGCAAGCCGGCCGCGATCCAGCACAAGACCTATCGTCCCGCGATGAAGGCCGAACAGTCGCTGATCGAAGCGGCGGTGGAAATGCTGGCGGCGGCCGAACGACCGATCTTCTACACGGGCGGCGGCGTGATCAATTCCGGGCCGGCGGCATCGCAATTGCTGCGCGAACTGGCGAAGATCACCGGCGCGCCGGTGACCTCGACGCTGATGGGCCTGGGCGCCTTTCCCGCTTCGTCCGACCAGTGGCTCGGCATGCTCGGCATGCACGGCACCTATGAAGCCAATTTCGCGATGAACCAGGCGGACCTGATCATCGCGCTCGGCAGCCGGTTCGACGATCGCGTGACCGGACGGCTCGACGCGTTCGCGCCGCATGCGAAGAAGATCCACATCGATATCGATCGTTCGTCGGTGAACAAGACCGTCGCCGTCGACCTGCCGATCATCGCCGATGTCGGCCGCGCGATGGAGGACATGATCCGCGTCTGGAAAGCGCGCCAGCACCGCAAGAACGACCTGTCGGCCTGGTGGTCGCGGATCGCCGAGTGGCGCGCGAAGAAGTGCCTGGAATTCCCGGCCTCCAAAAAAGAGATCATGCCGCAGCAGGCGATCCGCAGCCTTTGGGAAGCGACCCGCCACGTCAACCCGATCATCACCACCGAGGTCGGCCAGCACCAGATGTGGGCCGCGCAGCATTTCCACTTCGAGCAGCCCAATAAATGGCTGACCTCCGGCGGGCTCGGCACGATGGGTTACGGCCTGCCCGCCGCGATCGGCGCGCAGCTCGGCAATCCCAATGCGCTGGTGATCGACATTGCCGGTGAGGCATCGATCCAGATGAACATCCAGGAACTGGCGACGGCGACGCAGTATCGCTTGCCGGTGAAGCTGTTCATCCTGAACAACGAATATATGGGCATGGTCCGCCAGTGGCAGCAGCTCACTTATTCGAGCCGCTATTCGGAAAGCTATTCCGACGCGCTGCCCGATTTCGTGAAGCTCGCCGAAGCCTATGGCTGGACGGGCATCCGCATCGAGGGCCAGCAGGAGCTGGAACCCGGCATCCGCCAGATGCTCGACGCACCCGGCCCCGTCCTTGTCGACTGCCGCGTCGCCAAGCTCGCCAATTGTTTCCCGATGATTCCGTCGGGCGCGGCGCACACTGACATGATCCTCCAGTCCGACGATGTTTCGGGTGAGATGGACGACGAGGCGAAGGCGCTGGTCTGATGCATATCAAGGAAGAGAAGAAGGAGCGGCACACGCTGGCCGTGATCGTGGACAATGAAGCGGGCGTGCTGGCACGCATCGCCGGCCTGTTCACCGCGCGCGGCTATAATATCGAGAGCCTGACGGTGACCGATATCAGCGACGACGACCTGATCAGCCGCATCACCATCGTCACCTCCGCTTCGGCCCCGGTGATGGACCAGATCATCGCGCAGCTCGAACGGCTGGTGCCCGTCCACAAGGTCGTCGACCTGACCGTGCTCGGCCCGCATGTCGAGCGCGAGCTTGCGCTGGTGAAGGTCGCCGGCACTGGCGACCACCGCATCGAGGCGCTGCGCCTGGGCGAAGTCTATCGCGCGCGCGTGGTCGACGCGACGATCGGCAGCTTCGTCTTCGAAGTGACCGGCGCCAGCGAGAAGATCGACAAGTTCATCGAGCTGATGGGCGAGGTCGGCCTGGTCGAAGTCGCCCGGACCGGCATCGTCGCCATTTCCCGCGGGAAAGAGGCAGCCTGAATTTCCAATGCCCGGCCTCGTCTGGCCGTCAATCTCAACACCGTCGTTCCGGGCCTGGCCCGACGGCGCCTGAAACAGGGGAAGAAGAATGCGCGTTTATTACGATCGCGACGCCGATCCGAAGCTGATCTCCGCCAAGAAGATCGCCATTGTCGGCTATGGCAGCCAGGGCCATGCCCATGCGCAGAACCTGCGCGATTCCGGCGTGCAGGATGTCGCGATCGCGCTTCGCCCGGGTTCGGCCACCGCGAAGAAGGCCGAAGGCGCCGGCTTCAAGGTGATGAGCAATGCCGAGGCCGCTGCATGGGCCGACATCGTCATGGTCCTCGCGCCCGACGAGCATCAGGCCGCGATCTATGCCGACGACCTCCACGCCAATATGAAGCAGGGCGCGGCGCTTGCCTTCGCGCATGGCCTGAACGTCCACTTCAACCTGATCGAGCCGCGCGAGGATCTGGACGTGATCATGATCGCGCCCAAGGGCCCCGGCCACACCGTGCGTTCCGAATATGTCCGCGGCGGCGGCGTCCCCTGCCTGATCGCGGTCGCGCAGGACAAGAGCGGCAACGCTCATGACATCGCGCTTGCCTATGCCTCGGGCGTCGGCGGCGGCCGTTCGGGCATCATCGAGACCAATTTCCGCGAGGAATGCGAAACCGATCTGTTCGGCGAGCAGGCAGTGCTGTGCGGCGGCCTCACCCACCTTATCCAGGCCGGGTTCGAGACGCTGGTCGAGGCTGGTTATGCCCCCGAGATGGCGTATTTCGAATGCCTCCACGAAGTGAAGCTGATCGTCGACCTGATGTATGAGGGCGGCATCGCCAACATGCGCTACTCGATCTCCAACACCGCGGAATATGGCGACATCACGACCGGCCCGCGCATCATCACCGACGAGACCAAGGCCGAGATGAAGCGCGTCCTCGCCGACATCCAGGGCGGCCGCTTCGTCAAGAACTTCGTCCTCGACAACCGCGCAGGCCAGCCCGAGTTGAAGGCTGCGCGCAAGCAGGCCGCGGCGCACCCGATCGAACAGGTCGGCGCGGAACTGCGCGCGATGATGCCCTGGATCGGCGCGAACAAGCTGGTGGACAAGGAAAAGAACTGACGGGCCGGTCGCGTCTGCCCGCGCTCCGTCATTGCGAGTGAAGCGAAGCAATCCAGCGGTGTCTGCACTTCTGGATTGCTTCGCCGCTCCGCTCCTCGTAATGACGATGAGGTGACGACCGAAGGGAGCGCGATCATTACCGTGTTTGCCACGCATCAGGCCCAGTTGGACGCGCTAGCGGCGGACGACCGTCTTCGCGCGCTGCGCTCGCGCGACGGGCTCGATTTCTCGTCCAACGATTATCTCGGCCTCGCCAGTTCACCGGCGTTGCACGCGGCGCTGACCGAAGGAGTCGCGCTTGGCCTGCCCATGGGATCGGGCGGATCGCGACTGCTGCGCGGCAACCACGAGGCGCACGAACTGCTCGAGGTCGACGCCGCGCGCCATTATCGCAGCGAGGCGGCGCTGTACCTCTCGACCGGATTCGCCGCCAATGCTGCGCTGTTTGCGACGCTGCCCCAGCGCGGCGACCTGATCGTCCACGACGAACTGATCCACGCCAGCGCGCATGACGGCATGCGCCTATCCCGCGCGCTGTGTGTGGCGGCGACGCATAACGATGCCGATGCATTCGAGGATGCGATCTCCGGGTGGCGCAGAGGCGGCGGCACGGGGCGCGCCTGGATCGCTGTCGAAAGTCTGTACAGCATGGACGGCGATCGCGCGCCGCTCGCCGAACTCGCCGCCATTGCCGACGCGCATGACGCGGTGCTGATCGTCGACGAAGCGCATGCCACCGGCGTATTCGGGGCCGACGGCCGCGGCCTCGCCGACGCACTTGTGCGCCGCGACAACCTGATCACGCTGCACACCTGCGGCAAGGCGCTGGGCTGCGAAGGCGCGCTGATCTGCGCGCCGCGCATCCTGATCGACTTCATGATCAACCGCGCCCGCCCGTTCATCTTCTCGACGGCGCCTTCGCCGCTGGTCGCGCATTGCGTGCGCCATGCGATCGGTGTGGTCGCAACCCAGCCGGAGCGCCGCGAGCGACTGAACCGGCTGGTGGAATTCGCCGAGCAGCTCCTTTCGCCGCTCGGCATCGCCGCGACCGGATCGCAGATCATCCCCGTGGTGATCGGAGAAAACGATCGCACCATGGCGATGGCTGCGTCGCTCCAGCGCCAGGGCTTCGACATTCGCGGCATCCGTCCGCCAACCGTTCCGCCCGGCACCGCGCGCCTGCGCCTGTCGCTCACGCTCAACGTGACCGAGAGCGAGGTCGAGGCGATGGTGGACGCATTGGCAGGCGCGATGGCACCGGCATGAGCAAGCGGTTCGTCGTCACCGGCACCGATACCGGCATCGGCAAGACCATCTTCTCCGCCGCGCTCGTCCAGGCGCTTGGCGCAAGCTACTGGAAGCCGATCCAGGCCGGACTGGAGGACGAGACCGACAGCGAGGTCGTCGAACGCCTGGCAAATCCTCCCTCTCGGGGGGGATCTGTTCTTCCCGAGGGTTATCGTCTGGTGGCCCCTGCGTCGCCGCATCTCGCGGCCGAGATAGACGGCCTGACCATCGATATCGGCACGCTCGTCCCGCCCGAAACCGACGGTCCGCTGGTGGTCGAGGGTGCCGGCGGCGCGCTCGTTCCTGTCACGCGCGAAACGCTCTTTGCAGATCTTTTCGCGCGCTGGCGGATCCCGATCATCGTCTGCGCCCGGACGGAGCTCGGCACGATCAACCACAGCCTGATGACGATCGAGGCACTACGCAGCCGTGGTACGACCATTCACGGGATCGCGTTCATCGGCGATCCGATGCCCGACAGCGAAGCCACCATCCCGCAGATCTCGGGCGTACGCCGGCTCGGCCGCCTGCCCCGGATCGATCCGCTGACGCCCGACACGCTTGCCGCCGCCTTTGCGGCCGGCTTCGATATCGGCGATTTCGCATGAGCGGGTCGCCCGTCTGGCATCCCTTCACCCAGCACGGGCTGGGCGAGCTGACCCCGCTGATCGCGCGCGCCGAGGGGGCGGCGATCTATGCCGAAGACGGTACGCGCTGGATCGATGCGATCTCGTCCTGGTGGGTGGTGACGCATGGCCATTGCCATCCCCGCATCATGGCGGCGGTGCGCGCGCAGACCGAGCGGCTCGACCAGCTCATCTTCGCGGGCTGGACGCACGAGCCGGCCGAAACGCTGGCGCGGACCCTGGCCGCGATCACGCCCGAGCCGCTGACCCGCGTCTTCTTTTCCGACAGCGGATCCACCAGCGTAGAGGTCGCGCTGAAGATGGCGCTGGGTTACTGGGCCAATATCGGCGCGCCGCGCCATCGCATCCTGGTGATGGAGCACAGCTATCACGGTGACACGATCGGCGCGATGTCGGTCGGCGCGCGCGGCGTGTTCAACCAGGCCTATGATCCGCTGCTGTTCGATGTCGGCACCATCCGCTTCCCCGTCGCCGGCCGCGAACAGGCGACGCTCGATGCGCTGGAGGCCGCGTGCCGCGCGCATCCCGCCGCCTTCATCGTCGAACCGCTGATCCTGGGCGCCGGCGGCATGCTGATCTATCCGCCGCATATACTGGCCGAGATGCGCGGCATCTGCGCCGCGCATGGCGTGATCTTCATCGCCGACGAGGTGATGACGGGCTGGGGCCGCACCGGCACTCGCTTCGCCTGCGAACAGGCCGCGATCGCGCCCGACATCATGTGCCTGTCCAAGGGGCTGACCGGGGGGTCGATGCCGCTTGCGGTGACGCTCTGCGCCGAGCCGATCTTCGCGGCGCACTGGTCGGAAGACCGCAGCAAGACCTTTTATCATTCGAGCTCCTACACCGCGAACCCGATCGCCTGCGCCGCCGCCAATGCCAACCTTGCGATCTGGAATGACGAGCCCGTCCGGGCGCGGATCGATACGCTCGCCACGCGCCAGGCGGACCATCTGGCGGCGCTGGCGGATCATCCCCGGCTCACCGGTCAGCGCCGGCTGGGCACGATCACCGCGATGGACGTGCAGGTTTCCGATAGCGGTTATCTCTCCGATCTCGCGCCGCGCCTCATCGCGCGTTTCCGCGACAGCGGCGTGCTGCTGCGCCCGCTGGGCAACACCATCTATGTCATGCCGCCCTATTGCACAGATGCCGACGATCTGGCGCAGATCTACAGTGCGATCGGCGAGGCGCTCGACACGGTCTGAGGAAACGGATCGTTTCCCGCTTTCTGCTGGAACCCGATCGATATCTGGCCGATTGTCCGTTTCGTAAATCCAACGAACGGAGCCCTATTCGATGCGCAGAGTCATGATCCTCGCCGGCCTGGTCACCATGACCGCCATCGCCGTGCCCGTGATCGCCCAGATGCCGACCACCCCGCCGGGCAGCAAGGACACCTCGAAGGTCGCGGCCGGCACCTATGCCGCCGATCCCGGGCACAGCCTGGTCGCGTGGGAGGTCAATCATTTCGGCTTCAGCCCCTATCACGGTCTGATCACCGGCATCAGCGGCACGCTGAAGATCGATCCGGCCAATCTCGCCGCGTCGTCGGTGGAGGTCACCATCCCGATCAAGGCTGCCGACCCTTATGCGGGCGTCGCCAGCGGCAACGCGAAGCTCGACGCGCACCTCGCGGGCGCCGATTTCTTCGATGCGGAGAAATTCCCGACCGCCAGTTTCAAGTCCACCCGGGTGACCGTGAGTGGCGACGAAGCGAAGATCGAGGGCAATCTGACCATCCGCGGCGTGACGAAGCCGGTGGTGCTCGATGCCGAGTTCGTCGGCGCGGGCATCAACCCGTTCGTCAAGAAGCCCACCGTGGGCTTCAAGGCCGAAACCACGATCAAGCGCAGCGATTTCGGCATCAATTACGGCATTCCGCTCGTCACCGACGAAGTGAAGCTTGATATCGCTGCCGCCTTCGAAAAATGATCCTGGCGACCCGTCCGGCCGGTGCCGGGCGGGTTTCCTCTGGACACGCGCCCGGTTCCGCGTCATTGAGCCGCTATGTCAGCGCACCGCGCCCTGCTTCTTCTTCGACTTACGCGCCCTTAGGCGCGACGTTTCCGTGCGGCCTGCGGGCTGCCGCGACCGCCTAAGGGCACCTTCCGGAACCGATACCTCCACCCGCCCCCGTGCGGATGAAGCGAAGAGAGCACAGCCATGTTACGCGATCCCTCGACCAAATACCGTCCCTTCCCCCAGATCGACCTGCCGAACCGCCAATGGCCGTCGCGAACGATCACCCAGGCGCCGCGCTGGCTGTCGACCGACATGCGCGACGGCAACCAGGCGCTGATCGATCCGATGGACGGCGAGAAGAAGACCCGTTTCTTCGACCTGTTGCTGAAGGTGGGCGTGAAGGAGATCGAGGTCGGATTTCCCTCCGCCGGCGCCACCGAGTTCGATTTCATCTCCGGCCTGGTCCAGACCGGCCGCATTCCCGACGATGTCGTCATCCAGGTGCTCACCCAGTCGCGCCGCGACCTGATCGAGACCAGCTTCCAGAGCCTGAAGGGCGCGCGCCAGGCGATCGTCCATCTCTACAACGCCGTCTCCCCCGCATGGCGCAAGATCGTGTTCGGCATGACCCGCGACGAAGTACGCGAGATCGCGATCACCGGCGCCAAGATCCTGCGCGACGAAGCCGCCAAGCAGCCCGATACCGACTGGATCTTCGAATACAGCCCGGAAACCTTTTCGACCGCTGAGATCGATTTCAGCGTCGAGGTATGCGCCGCGGTGATGGACGTGCTCAAGCCGACGCCCGAAAAGCCGATCATCTTCAACCTGCCCGCGACGGTCGAGTGCGCGACGCCCAACGTCTATGCGGACCAGATCGAATATTTCTGCCGCGCCATCCCCAATCGCGACAGCGTCGTCGTCAGCCTGCACACGCATAACGACCGCGGCACCGGCGTCGCCGCGACCGAGCTCGGCCTGATGGCCGGCGCCGATCGCGTCGAAGGTTGCCTGTTCGGCAATGGCGAGCGCACCGGCAATGTCGACCTCGTGACGGTCGCGCTCAACATGTACACTCAGGGCCTCGATCCGGGCCTCGACTTCTCGGACATCGACGAGGTCATCAAGACCGTCGAATATTGCAACGCCATCCCTGTCCATCCGCGCCATCCCTATGCGGGCGAACTGGTCTTCACCGCCTTTTCGGGCAGCCATCAGGACGCGATCAAAAAGGGCTTCGCCGCGCAGGGCGCGCGCAACGACGAGTATTGGGAAGTCCCCTATTTGCCGATCGACCCTGCGGATCTCGGTCGCAGCTACGAAGCGGTCATCCGGGTCAATTCGCAATCGGGCAAGGGCGGTGTCGCCTGGGTGCTCGAACAGGATCAGGGGCTCAAGCTGCCCAAGCGGCTGCAGGCCGATTTCAGCCGCCACGTCCAGGCGATGGCGGACGAGACCAGCCGCGAGCTCAATGCCGCGGATATCTGGCAGGCGTTCCAGACCGCATACCGCCTCGAAGGACCGCACCGCTTCACGCTGGAGGCCTATGACGAGACGCGCGCCCCCAATGGCGACCGCATCTTTGCCGGCCATATCGGCGTGGACGGCGAAACCCGATCGGTCAGCGGGCGTGGCAACGGCCTGATCTCAAGCGTGGTCGCTGCGTTGCGCGATCAGTGCGGCATCGAATTCGACATCGCCGATTATAGCGAGCACGCGATCGGCACCGGCGCGACCGTGCAGGCCGCCGCCTATGTCGAATGCCGCACGCCCGACGGACGCACCGTCTGGGGCGTCGGCATCGACGAGGATGTGGCGACGGCAAGCGTTCGCGCGGTGCTCGGCGCAGCGAATGGAATGGGTTGAGAGAGCTGGAGGCCCTCGGGCCTCCCGCTTACCCGGGATTGTGGCTCGACAAGGGTTTCGGGATCGGCGAGCCTGCCTTCTCTCGTTGGAGGGTGGATGATGGGAGGACTGCGCGAAGCGATCGCATCAGTGCACGCGACCATCCTCTCCACCTTCGTCTTTACCGGACGCAGCCGCAGGTTCGACTTTGCCAATTACTGGCTGGCCAGCATATTGCTGGCCGCCGCGCTTCACGTCGTCGCCGGTTCGCTTTGGGGCTGGGAGAACGGGCTCCTCGCTCGATCCGTTATCGATATCGTCCTTTCAGTGCCCGTCATCGCGCTGTTCGTGCGCCGCCTTCATGATCAGGGACGCGCCGGGTGGTGGGCGCTCATTCTGCCACCGCTGATCGCACAGAATATCTATGTTGCGGCGCGCGCAAATATCTATGCCTTCGATCCGCAATGGCCAGAACTGGGCTATTGGAATTTGCCCATCATCCTCTTCATTCTCGTCTTCATCGCGATGCTGCTGGCACCCGGTACAGCCGGCCCCAATCGCTACGGCCCGGACCCGCGAACTCGGGAGCCGGGCACACATTAAATCCGTTCATCCTGAGTAGAGACTGAGCTCGGCGAAGGCTCGTATCGAAGGACGCACCATATATCGTGCGTCCTTCGATAACGCCGTTTCGACAAGCTCAACGGCTACTCAGGATGAGCGGGCATGAGACTGCGTTCACAATCACCGCCGCTCGAACGCGATCGCCTTCATCCGCGACGCGCTCAGCCCGAAGCCGCTGACTTGCCCTGACGCATCCCGCTTGAATGTGAGGAAGCCCAGAGGCCCATGGAAGCCATCTGTCATCGCCGGCTCCAGCGGACCGATCATATCAACAAAGGCGCGCCTGATGTCCTTGAACACCAGCTTGCCGTCCTCGACCTTCAGGGTCAGCGTCGCGTCGAGTTCGGGGCTGTAGTAACGTCCCGCATAGGCGGCGAGCGCGTCGGCCGTCGGTTTCAGCGGTTCGAAGCGCGTCGCGATGCTCGCCGGCTCGCTGCGGATGGCAAAGCCGAGTTGCGTCGCCTTCTTGTCGACCAGCGTGAAAGACACCGTCGCCGGATATCCCTGTACGGCAAAGCGCGCCGGGCCGTCGGGCTTGAGCGGCAGCGACCGGCCGGACATGTCGAGGACCAGGCCACCGTCCTTTTCGGCGACCCGATAGACGGTGTCGGTGGCGGCGGCGAAATAGCTGCCGGTATAGGCGGCCGATGGCGTCGGCTTCGCCGTTGCTTTTGCGCCTGCCTTTTTCAGGGCGGCCGGCTTCACCTCCGGCGCCAGCACGCCGGCCAGCACGATATCCGCGATGCCGCTCGACAAAGTGCTCGGCGACGCGGCGTCGGAATTGCAGAACACCGCGATAGCGGTCCGCTGCTTCGGGAAGCGTTCGAACATCGCGCGATAGCCCTGCCAGGATCCGCCATGGCTGACATGCGGCTGGCCGCGATAGGTATCGACCATCAGCCCGCGCGCATAGGTGATCGGCTTGCCGTCATCCAGCGCACCCGGCGCCTGGAGCTGATCGACCATCGCCGCGCCGCCCACTTTCGGGTCGAGATAATTCTTTTCCCAGCGAACCATGTCCTCAACCGAGATCTGCACCGCGCCGTCGCCGAGCTGCTCCCAGTTCGACACGTGATTGACGAAACCGCCCTTCCCGTCCGGCGCATAGCCCAACGCGCGACCGGGGATCAGCATCGCGTGATTGTCGCGGATCAGCGTCCGCCCCATCCATAGCGGCGTGAAGATACGTTCCTTGGCGAAGGCCGCGAGATTCTTTCCGGCGATGCGCTGGACGATCACCGCGAGCAGGAAATAGCCGGTGTTCGAATATTCGTAGCGCGATCCGGTCGGGAAATTGAGCGCACTCTGACGCGAGAGCAGATCGAGCACCTGCGCATCGCCGGTAACATCCTCCAGCGAATAGCCGGCGAGCAGCAGCAGCCCGATATAGTCGCGCAGTCCGCTGGTGTGGTGGATGAGATGGTCGATCGTGATCGTCGCCCCGAAATCGGGCAGTTCGGGCACATATTTGCGGACATCGTCGGTCAGCTTCAGCTTGCCGTCGGCCTGAAGCAGCAGGATCGAGGCGGCGGCGAACTGCTTCGATGTCGATCCGATGTCGAACACGCTGGCCGGTGTGATCGGCATGCTGCGTTCAAGGTCGGCCATGCCATAACCCTTGGAATAGAGCATGCCGCCGTCGCGCATCACCCCGATCGCGCATCCCGGCGAATCCGGCCGGGCATAATCGGCGAACAGCGCGTCGATTTTGGCGGTTTCGGCCGGAGAGAGCGCCGCACCCGATTGCGCCATGGCGGGCAACGTCACCGCCCACGCCATCAGCGTTGCGCCCGCATATGCGGCTGCACGCCGAATAGCCGGCCGTACGGCGCGAGATCCTGTCGACATTCTATCCTCCCTGAGCCCCTGCACCGCCGATGGCGCGACCCGCCTTTTCAGTGCGCGCGCATATTATGCCGCGCGAGCGGTTCTTGGAAGATCATTTTCTAACATCTGTCGATCGATGAACGATTTATGCCGCAATCGAGCGGCTGCGGGCGATCATGCGATCAGGGCAGCAACAGCATAACGCCGATCCGGTCCTTGGGCGCATTGACGATCTGGACGGTGTATCGGCCCGGCGTCAGATCGAAATCGACGATCTTGCGGATGCCTGAGCATTTCGGGCCATGGCCGTGCGTCGTCGATTTGACGATCGCGCCATCCTTCACCACGTCGATCCATGCACCCTGATCGAGCGCGACCCGCACCCGCCCGGCCTTTGCGACATCGAACGCGACCGTACCCGCATACATGCCGGTGACCGGCGGCTTCGCCGGCGCGGCCGCAAGCTTGACGCCGCCGACCGGCGCCAAAACCATTTCTGTACGCCCGCCCGCCTGAAGATCGCCAGCCAGCGGTGCGCTTGCGGACCAGCCGGACAATTCTGCGGGGACGGGCTCGCAATCGCTCTGCGCGAATGCGGGCACGGAGAAGAGCGTCGCCAGCGCAAAAAGGTAAAATGGCTTCATATCGTCAACTCCAGGCGAGAAATCCTACCGTGTATCGCGCCGCACCGAACAGGTGGGAAGCATGAAGAGGCGATTGCGCGATCATTGCTCCCGCCGCACATGCCCGATAATCCGAAGCAGCTTGGCTGCATCTTCCAGCGGGAAGAGCTTGCCGGTCGCTTTTATGGCCGAACGAACAGCGTCGATATCCTGTGCAGCGCGTCTGGCCGGAACATTGTCTGATCGTGGGAAGATCGCTTCGTCACGAATCTCCATCCATTCGATCGAAACCAGCGGGAACGGGCCACGCTTCATGCTGTCCACATAATCATGCGGGGCGTCGAGCCATGGAAGCCCCATCGCGGTTTCCCGCGCATTGCCTACGAACTTGAACACCACCTGCTGGATATCGAGTTCGGGACGACGGAGCACGGCAAATAGCTCTCGCCATTTGGTGCTCGACATCAGAGAGCCTGATTAATCGCGCCGAGCCGCTCTCCCATCCCGAACTCGCTCGTGCCTAAGGTCTACCGGCGGGATATGTCGACCCGACACGTCACTTCCTTCCGAACAGCTTCGCGGCATAGCCGTGCGCTGCCTTTACAACGGTGAAAGCTCGTCTCCAGACGTTCTGGTCTGCTTCCGCGCCACTTGCGGCCATCAATTTTGTAGAATGGTTCACACCGATGCCCAGCAAATCGGCAATCTCAGCGGCTGAAATTTCAGGGCGCTCCTTCCGCAAATCCTCGACCGTGGATATCAGCGACACAGCCCTTGGATCCAAGAATCGACACGGGTTCGTCAGCGACTGGCCTATGCGTAAAACGCGCTCATAGGAGATGAAGGTGTCTGGCCATATTCCCTGGACGATGACGCGCTCCGCCTCGTGAGGATTGAGCCTCTGCAGAAAATGCTCATCGTAAATGCGCTCTTCCTGCGCAACCAACCAGTCTTGCCGACATACTCGGCATCTACCGAGATACAGCCACCACTGAACCCCGCCATGTTTTTTGACGGATTCCAGTGTCGCCAACAATTTTTCGTCGAGTCCATCGCCACCCATCGGGACGTTCGCGAGATCGGGTAAGGATGCGCAAATACATTCGTGGCTCATCCCTATTTTCGCCCGAACAGCTTCTCGATATCGCCATGGGCCAGCTTCACCCAGGTCGGGCGGCCATGATTGCACTGGCCGGAATGCGGGGTCACTTCCATCTCGCGGAGCAGCGCGTTCATTTCGGCGACCGAGAGGATGCGACCGGCGCGGACCGAACCGTGGCAGGCCATGGTCGCCGCGACATGGTCGAGGCGTTCCTTCAACGAGAGCGCCTCGTCATAGGCGGCGAGTTCGTCGGCAAGGTCGGTGATCAGTCCGGTGACGTCGCCGCCACCGAGCATTGCGGGCGTGGCGCGGACCAGCATCGCGGCCGGGCCGAAACGTTCGAGCTCCAGCCCGAATTCGACCAGCTCGGCGATGCGCGCCTCCAGCCGGTCGCAGGCTGGTTCGTCGAGTTCGACGACTTCGGGCAGCAGCAGAGCCTGGCGAGCGACGCCGCCACCGGCCATCGCGCGACGCATGCGTTCGAGCACCAGCCGCTCATGCGCGGCATGCTGGTCGACGATCACCAGCCCGTCTTCGGCTTCGGCGACGATATAGGTCTTCGCCACCTGCCCGCGCGCGACACCCAGCGGATGGCTGATCGTTTCCGGCGGTGGGGCGTAAGCGGGCTCGGCGCGAGCCATCGGCGGGGCGATGAAGGTGGCCCGGCGATCCCATAGCCGCCCCTCCGCCACGGGGGCGGCGCTGGCGGTCGGGAAGTTGAAGCTGCCGCCCGGGCTTGAGGGTTGCGCAGCTTGCGTTCCCCAGCCCAGCCGCTCCCCGGACGTGGAGGCGTTTTCCGTTTGCCACATGCTCAGCGCCGCTTCCGCAGGGCGCTGCGCGCTGCGATGGCCTGCCTCGTCGAGCGCGCGGCGCAGACCCGATACGATCATGCCGCGGATCAGCGCGGGTTCGCGGAAGCGCACTTCGGTCTTTGCCGGGTGCACGTTCACGTCGACCGCGTCGGTCGGCACGTCGATGAACAACGCGACCACCGGATGGCGATCGCGCGCCAGCACATCGGCATAGGCGCCGCGCACCGCGCCCGCGAGCAACCGGTCCTTCACCGGGCGACCGTTGACGAACAGATATTGATGGTCCGCCACGCCGCGATTGAAGGTCGGCAGGCCGGCAACGCCGCCCAGCCGCACGCCCTCTCGCACGAAATCGATCGCGACGCTGTTGTCGATCAGCGCCCGATCGGTGAGCGCGGCGACGCGCGCGGGACGATCCTCGTCGCCCTGCACGCCGATCGCACGGCGCCCGTCATGTTCGAGGGTGAAGGCGATGTCGGGCCGGGCCATGGCCAGGCGCCGTACGACATCGACGCAGGCGGCATATTCCGCGCGCGCAGAGCGCAGGAATTTTCGCCGCGCGGGCACTTTTTCGAACAGGCGCTCGACACGGATGCGGGTGCCGGGCGGAAGCGCTGCCGGCCCCTCCCCCTCCAGCCGGCCATTGTCGACGACGCGTTGCCAGCCATCGGCGCCGCGGACGCGGCTTTCGATGGTGAATCGCGAGACGCTGGCGATTGAGGGAAGCGCCTCGCCGCGAAAACCGAGCGTTTCGACCGCCTCGATCGCGTCGTCCGGGAGCTTGGATGTGGCGTGACGCTCGAGCGCGAGCGCCATTTC
>Ga0209902_100469_pt1 | contig 42862 bp, 33 predicted proteins | sample FECB27metaG_FD_188304 | JGI IMG/M metagenome (GOLD analysis project Ga0209902, IMG submission 188304) | Cyanobacterial communities from the Joint Genome Institute, California, USA - FECB-27 (SPAdes) (version 2) | ecosystem: Environmental > Aquatic > Thermal springs > Hot (42-90C) > Microbial mats...
CGTCAATGAGTTTTTCAATACCTTCCCATTGAGTGGTCGTTAGGCTGGTGGTATAAGGTTGCTGCACACAATCTAACCCCGCCTGGCGGCCATTTCGTTTCGTAAAAGGCTAACTCAAACACTTTCTTAATTATTAAAGCGGCCCATCCAGACCAACCAAAGGCTCAATCAGGACGCAAGTATAAAAGTTTTAAATTCCCCTCCTTTTTTCAAGGAGGGGTTAGGGGTGGTTTTTGGCGTTCAGCAAGTTACACCTGTGACCACCCCCGGCCCCTCCTAAAACAGGAGGGGAGTAAATATCTTTATAATCAGTCACTTATAAATATGTATCCTAATTGTAGGCTAACATGGGTCACTTTTTTTGTTAAAATTCATCACGCCTATCCTATGGATCAAAGCATAAGTGATATCTGGAATGTTATGAAAAAAACGATTCTTCCACATTTACTAATTTTTGACACTTAGAACCTTTCGCTGCTTGCAGGAAACCTCTTAGAACAATAAGGCTGTTTTCTAATAGTAGAATATCCCTAGCACTGTCAACAAACTTAGAATCTGAGGAGTATTTCCCTCCATGAAAGAGGTTGTTTCTAGTAGTTGTTATTAGTCTTTCAAGTAATAGAGTACTTTTCGCTCCAGTATCATTTCGTTCAATGAAGTCAAGACCATTTTCTTTAACCTGCTTCTTAGGTGGGTTTTGCTTTAACCAATTGGATGCTTGGAGTATAGTTTCGTCTTTGATCTTATCAAAATGGGGCTGTAAATCGGAGGCAAACTTGGACCAATTGGGTTTGGCATCTATCCCGTCTACTAAATATCCAGCGCTTTTGAGTGCGTACTCAAACCTGGAAAACACCACAAAGAAGTTGATTACTACCTCTTTGTCCGCTCCAAGTTCATCAAGCTTCTCTAAAATATTTTGAAAGTATTCCATTTGTTTCTTAAGTTAAAGCCACGCGTTGAAACACTTTGTCTTGTTCTAACTAGGTTTAACTGACAATTTCTTCCTATGACCGCCCAACCGCCTTATACCCCTATCTGCACCAGCTCTTTTGCGATTTTTTCTGCGATTTTCTTGCCGGTGAAGCCTTCGTACTCCAGTACTTCCGGTAACAGTGCGGGTTTGTACCAGCGTTCTTTCAGGGCGATGGGGAACACGTTGGCGGTAGTACGGTGCTGGAGCAGGGTTTCGGCCAGAATAGAATACAGCCCACCCGTCAGGAAGTGATCTTCCAGCGTGACCACCAGCTGGGAACCACGGGCGGCTTCGAGCAGTACTTCCTCATCCACCGGTTTCAGGCTCCTCAGGTTGACCAAGCCCACCGATTTGCCTTGCTGCTCCAGTAGCTCTTTAGCAACCAGCGCCTGTTCGAACAGCATACCATACACCAGGATCGTTACGTCTTCCCCTTTCGAAACAACTTCCGCTTTCCCGATCTGGTAATTTGCATCGTGCTGGTAGACGGGTTTGCGGGTATTGATGCGGACGTATGACGGATAGGGAGAAGTCCAGATGTGGGGCAGGGCCAGCAGCATGTCTTCTTCGTCGGCGGGCGCGAACACCTGCATGCCCGGAATGCCCCGCATCAGCGCAATGTCTTCGATCGCCTGGTGGGTAGGGCCGTTGCCGTCGGAAAGGAAGCCGGGAACGAAGCTACTCAGCTTGACGGGCAATTGGGCAATGCCCACGTCAGTGCGGATAAATTCAAAAGCCCGAAGCGTGAGAAAAGTGGCCAGGGCGTGAATCACCGGAATGCGACCCCGCAGGGCCAGTCCGGCGGCAGCTCCCACCATCGTTTGTTCGGTGATGCCCGTATCAATAAAGCGCTCTTTCAGGATGGGAGGGAGGTTACGGATCAGCGCCCGGTTTTCGGCGGTCATCACAATGAAACGCTCATCCTCCAGCGCCATCTGTTTAATCAGTTCTTCGTAATTCATGTTGGATGTCGGATGTTAGAAAATAGTGGTTGGATGAATATTAACCGCTTAGCTTTTCCAGTTTTTGTAAACTGGCTACTCACTCAATCAGTCAATGGTATCTACCTCACCGTCAGCGTTTCCGATTGCAGGGTAGTTCCGGTGGCCCCGTGCAGTTCCAGCAACAGTTCTTCGATTTCCTGGTGACTAAAATTACAAAACCAGCGGTCGGCCCGGGCTTCGATACTGGGCAGGCCTTTCCCTCTTACCGTATCGGCAATGATGACGCTTGGGCGGTCGGCACTGAAAGGGAGTGCCTGGAATGCCGCTTCCAGGGCGTCGAAGTCGTGCCCGTCGATGCGCCTGACTACACAGCCGAAAGCTTCAAACTTGGGTGCCAGTGGCTCCAGCGGAATGAGCTCTTCAGTCGCCATATTGGCCTGGAAATGATTGCGGTCTATGACAATGGTCAGGTTGTTCATGCCATAAGCTTTCGCTACCAGCAAAGTTTCCCAAACCGAACCTTCGTTCAGTTCGCCGTCGCCCGTCACCACGATAATGCGGTTGTTTTGCTTGCGGAGCCGGCAGTCCAGCGCTACACCCAGGGCGACGGCAGGCAGGTGGCCCAGGGAGCCGGAGTGGAATTCTACGCCCGGTACATTCCGGTTGGGGTGCCAGTAAATCGAATCGTTGGTTTTCAGGTGATTCTGAAGCCTTTCCTTTTCCATTAGCCCTAACTCCGCGAACGTGCCGTACAGCGCCGGTACGTCGTGGCCTTTGGAAAGAAAAAGGTAGTCACGTTCCGGATCGGTCAGGTTGTGGGTATTTACATTCAGGAAGTCGCTGTAGAGATACACCAACAGGTCGGCGCAGGAAAGGGACGCACCGGTAAAGCACCCGCCGTCGGTAGACAGGCGGATGATGTGTTCCCGCACCCGCAGTGCAGTCGATTCCAGTTCTTTTTTCTTGCTCTCAGTCATGGGAGTTTAGAAGTTTAGGAGTTTGAGAGTTAAGGAGTTTAAGAGTGGATGTGTTAATAATCAGCTTTAAGCTTTGATAATATTTATTTTTAATTTATTCGATCTTCGATCTTCAATCTTCAATCTTCAATCTTCAATCTTCAATCTTCAATCTTCAAATCACCTACTCAATACTTCAGTTTTCGTCTGTACGGTGCTGACGGTTTTCAGTTCATCCAGGTGGTGGCGGTACCAGTTGATGCCGGCCAGGTGGCTGTTCAGTTGAAAAATGTCAGACCGCTTTTCGGTTAAATTCAAAATGTCTGGCAGGCCAAAGGCGGGATTGTGCGGATAGAGGGCATCGTATACCGCCCGGATGAAACGGAAGTCTTCGGGGTAGTCGATGGTCCAGCGGTGGGACATGGAATAATCCTTACCACTTTCCCATTCTACATTGCCAATCCGGAAAACGTCCGGGTTTTCCCAGAAATAGGGAGTCGTGTGTTCGCGTTCCAGGGGTTTCCGGGCTTCCCGATGCGCTTTTTCCAGTGCCTGAAAAGTCATCACTTCTACGTCATTACCGTCGGGATACGTGGCAGGATGGAGGTTGCTGACGAAGTCGTATTGCTCTTCATGGGAGAAGTAAAACTCCAGCACCCGGTCGATGATAGCCGGGTCGATCAGCGGGCAGTCGGAGGGAATCTTCAGCACTATTTCGGCCTGATAGTGTAAAGCAGCCCGGTAGTGTCGGTCCAGCAGGTCGTTCGGATGCCCGCGGAAGTATTCAATGTCTTTTTGCTGGCAAAGTTCCACCAAAGAGTCATCTACTGAGTCGGTGGTGACGGCAACCACTACTTGTCCGCCAAGTCTGGAACGCCTTACTCTTTCAACCATGCGATAGATTAAGGGTTCTCCGGCCAGCGGGAGCAGCACTTTGCCCGGAAGGCGGGTGGAACTCATCCGGGCCTGTATAACGGTTAAGGTACGTGTTGACACGGTTTTTAGAAGCAGGTTGTAGAAAAATCAATTACGTTTAGGCCGGGTCGTGTGCCAGGGGAATCGATTCGTAAAGTTCTGGCTGGTATTGCTTCAGGAAATCGATTCCGTTACCCGGGAAATCGATAAAATGTCGGCAGATCCGGGCAATGTTCAGGGCAGACCGGCCGCCGTTCTGAATGGGCGTTTTCTGTCGGAGTTCATTTACGTCAAACCAGGAATGGACTTTTTTTCCCAATGCAATTCCCACGTACACCACAGTCGAATACTGCGTAATGAGTTCCTCACAATTGGCAATCATATGGTTGGTATTCCCTTCGGTATAAATCATAGTGCCGGCCGGGGCGTATTTCCGGATTTCGGCCACGGCACGGTCCATCTTTTCGTTGGGGTGCAGTTTGAAAAGCATGGGTCGGCCATTGGCAATGCGGGTCGCCTGACGGATGAACTTCGGTCGGTTCTCCGGACGGAAAGTTTCCCGCATGTCGGTGGTGGCGACCATCACGTAGCCATGGTGGGGAAAATCATTTTCCAGGTACTGCTCCACGTTGTCGAAGTTGGGAATGCCGGTGACCACGATGCGGTTGTGATCCGTTCCACCCTTGGAAAAGTATTTTTTATAGCCCGGAGAGGCTACGCAGTAGATGTCGCAGATATTGGAGGTGCCATTCAGTGACGTTCCGACGGCCAGGGTAGGAGGAAGCTTGAGTTTTTTCACTACCCGGCTCCACCAGTTCATCTGGTCGGTCATCCCTTCCTGCACGAAAACCGTTCGGGTGTTTTTCAGCAGCGATTCGGGAAGAATGGTATCGGTACAGACTACGGCCAGATCGTATTGATTGCCGTATACGGCGGCTTTGTAGTCGTTTCGGAGTCCGTGTTCAGCCAGATAGCGGTCGCCTTTTTGTTTGAAATGACCAGAGACAATGGTCGATTCCAGCAGCCCTAGCTTATGTACGGTATTGTAGAGCGGTGACCAGGAGCCATCGTAATAAAGCTGACTGAAATAGCAATCAAAATCTTCTAAATGGGATGCAATCTGGTGCATCTGGGTAGTCTGATTGGGAGAACCGATCAGAAACAGGATTTTTTTACCTGACATAAGGGCAGCATCAGTATAATGAGAACGGTATAATTACCCAGGCTAATCAGCAACTGGTAACCAGTTTCAATACTTTGTGTTCATAAATCATGCTAAAATGGGAAGAAGAACCATTGAAAGTCAAAGTAGCGAAAACGAATCGATTAGAATATTAGCCTTATGTTAAGCGTTCTTTAACAATCCATTCAGAACAGTTACCTCTCTTAAGAAACATCCTAAGCTCTTCCCTGTTGGGACAGCCACGGCTGAAGGAGTGAGCGGGCTGTAAGTAGCATACCAACATTTTAACAAGCGAAAGATTTTTGATTCGATTATAAAAATACTTCAATTTTATCGGCGGCAATTGGTACCCTATTCAGCCAATTATGCTGCCGCTGAAAACATTGAAATAAGTCTGGACAGAAAATCCCATTGCTTACATTATGTCGGTAGACGAATACAAATTATAAAAATTTTAGTAGAAGATAAATTTATTGAAAATTTATCAGGAAGAATAAAAAATTCCACATTTTCCTGAGTTTCATACAGGCAAAAGGCATATTTTTCATTCAATAATTTGTCGATTTAAATGGCTTTCGAACTAAATTAGCCATCTGTAAGAATATTTTCAATGGCTTTCTCGAAAAATGGTACATAAGAAAAGGGGGGGAAATTCAAAGCAAAAGAACACGATTCGTTACGCGATACGAGTCATTTCTGGCGATCAGTCCAGGTAAGTGACGAGAGGTAATTGAACCGAAAGCGTTGGCAAAAAAAAGCCTAATCCCGGAAGAAAGACCACACTCAGATCTTCCTCCCGGGACCCGGGCATTTTGTATAACACTCGAAGTAAATTACAATTTCAGGTTGCCCGACAACTTGATGCTGAACCGGGAGATTCCGGGATTGTCCAAGTGGGTCAGCCGGTGAATAAAATCGATCCGCAGGAAGTGGCAGATGTTTTCGATGCCGTAGCCCACGTCGATGTAAGGCAGTCGGTTGAGCGTGTAGAAAGGTAGGATGGTTTCTCCGGCCTGGTTCTGACGCATATTGTACTGAATGTTGGCATCGCGCATACCGCCCCACACGATGCTGGTCGTAGCCAGTAAACGCCAGTCCAGCTTTTTGTTCAGGTGCTTGAAACCGGGTATCTGACCCAGAATCAGGTTATTGAAAAAGTGCGTATAGTGCGCTTCTACGTAATGGTCACTCACGAATTCAAAATTGTTCATTCCCTGGCTGGCATTTTTGAACATAAAGTTGGTGCCATTGCCCTGGTGTACCTTGAGCAGCGAATAGGGCAACGAAGAGAAGATGTAACCGGCCTGAATGGTATATTCCGCCGTGCCAAAGCCCAGTACCGAAACCTGCTTCTGCGCAATGTTGAGGCCCACTTTCTGGTATTTGAAGTCTGAACCGGCCAGATTCCGGAATCCCAGCGTACCCGTCAGGGTGAAAGTAGGAGAGGGTTGTGCTCCGATCTGCCGGATCTGGTGGTTGCGGTTGCGGATGGCAATCTCCTTCTTGTTGAAACGGACCGCCATTTCCAGTTCCGTCGTCTGAATCACACTTTCGGGTTTGCTCAGCGTTTCGCCCGTTACCAGGCCCCTGGCGTACAGTTCTTCCAGCGTCATATTACGGGCCGTGATTTTGGTGCCGAAGCCCGGTCGTATTTCGTTCTCCAGCCAGATGGAGTTTTCCGTAAAGGCGTAAGGATTGCGATCACGGATGTTGCCCCAGCGGGTAAAGGCTTTCAGCGGAGTGGTCGCATTGTAATCAGGGGCAATGTTGGCGATGGGTTCGGTATCATCCCGGCGCTTTACGCCGATCATCGTGAAGTTTTTGCGGCTCAGGATGTAGTTGGCCGACAGACTGTACTTCGCCCGTTTGTCGTGACTTCCGTAAGCACCCCAGCCTTCCAGAAACCACTGTTTGCTGAAGTCAGAGTTGGTACGCATCCCCATGCTCATCCGGTTGCCTTCTACGTTGTTCCAGGCGTAGGAGAAGAGCAGGTGACCCAGTTCTACTTTGCCCAGTTTCATAAAGCCAGTAGTGATGGTGCGGCCCCAATAGGCGTATTTGGTGGCCGTAGGCAACTGCTTGATCGAATCAATGAGCAGGAAGGTTTCGTTGCCGCGCGGTGTGCTGTCAGTGGCCGTTTCGCGGTACTGCACCCAGTAATCTTCGTTCGTCAGGGGAGTTGCCGAACCCAACTGGCGACTTTCCAGGAAGAAGGAGAGCGGTTTGGGCTGGTTGGCTATGATGTTCTGGTTGGTTGTGTGAATTTTCACCTTCACGCCCGGAAACTTCTTGCTTACGCCCACCAGATTGAGTTCATAATCGGTCTGGGCGGGAAACCACGCACCGCTGGCATCGGGTTCGGTTTCCTGCTTGATGTGCAGCGATTCCACGAAGTTGATGTTGGCGTCTTTGGTCAGTTTCAAATCTACTTTGGCCAGGCCATAGTCATTTTTGCTCACCCATATTTTACCCACGAAGGCGATGTCAGCTTCCCGGCGGGGCTCTACGGAGATGCGGTACAAGGTTTCGTCACCAATTTGCAGGCTGTCGTCCAGCCAGTATTCGTAGTTGAACTTCCAGCCATCGGCCAGGGGAGAAGGGAGCCACTTGTCCAGAATCTGAATGCGGTTCTGGTAGAAGTTGTAGTTGCGGAATCCGTTGCCGCTCAGCAACTGCGTAAGGCCGTCCTCCGGTTCAATACCGATGCCGGTAGTGAGGGTCTGCACAATCTCTTCTTTGGTAGAGTGCGGCGACTTCAAAAAGTAGTTGTTCGATACGGTTTCTACCACGGCCAGCGGAATGATGACGTTTCCGTTGGCATCGCGGTATTTGTTGTTCGCCTGACGTTCCATCAACTCTTTGATCTCCTTCACTACTTTGGCATTCTTGATGCCTTCCGTCCGGTTCAGGTATAGTTCAACCCGGTTATAGCTTTCCATTTCGTAAGCCGGCAGGGCAAACTGGTTGTGGCGATCCTTGTTGGCTACTGCCTTCCGGATAATGGCGTAAGCGGGGTTTTCACCCGACGAAATGACTACTTCTTTCAGTTGGGTATTGGCGGTTTTCAACTGCACCTGAATGGGCTGGGTCTGATTGGCCGCAATAGCGATGGTATCGGTCTGATAACCCAGAAACGATACGATCAACAGGTTGTCACCCGCTATTTTGCTCCGCTTGATCGTAAATTTCCCCTCCAGTGTGGTTTGCGTGCCGGCTTGGGGCGATTGCTTGAAAAATACGTTGGCGAATGGAATCTCTTCGCCGGTGGCTGCATCTTTTACCGTACCGCTGAGGGTGCCGGGAACTGCCTGTTGGGCCTGGGAAAGATGGGCGACTCCAGTCAGGCAAAGCGTAATTAAAAAGAATCGTATATGTATTTTTCGCATTCCGGAATAGGAGTTCCGGAGGAGACGAAATAAAAAGACAAGGGTAGATAGGGTTTTCATGGATAAAAGAATAATTCAATTAGATGCTGCTGCTTTCATTCCACACCATTCAGGTTTATCCGGTGCAAAAGTCATCATTTTGTTACCCGCTGCATATTCCAATCTGATGAAGAGGGTTTTTTGCCGGAGTGAACCGGACTGAGCGCGACCAAAGGATTAATTGAGTTACTGACCATTGGTCGCTTCTTTGCTTTTCCTAGGTTTAATATCTTCCGGATGGTGCGCTAACCTTATAGACCGCCGGGATCAGCTTTACCCCCATATGCCTGCCGATTAATTCTCCGATTAATGCATTGGTCATCAGTTTCAATACAATTTTCATGGCTTTAAATGATTTGAAGTTTTAGGATTTAGAATTAGGTTTTATCAGGCTTTGGCAGTTTTACTCGCTGCCTGCTATTTCTTGTGCATTCATTTAGATCCGGTTGATCAATTATGCTCTGCAAAGATATATCCGTTGCTGTCGCAGGGTCTAACACTCCTGTTTCAAATCGTACCACGAAGGTTGCATATGGGGTGTAAAATGCATTTTTGAGCCAGAAAATGACATTTTTAATTACCATCCGGGAGACCGGTGATGGACTATTGGGTTACTTTCCAAACAGTGTCAGCGCCCAAAAGATTCACTTCAATCTGCAAATTATTCACCGTTTTATTCAATGCGTTTGGGGCCCAACGGCTAAGACGAACAGGGTGGGGTAAATATTTTTTCAGCAGAAAATTTGCGTTGTATACTTACTTATTTAACTTTGTGTCGCAAAGTACTTTATTATTATCCTTTATTAAAATGAGCCAGATGCCAACCGGGAAGATGCCTCTAGGAGGAAACCCACTTGAAGAACTGCGGGAAATCCGCTCGATGATGGAGCGATCGTCCCGGTTTATTTCCCTCAGCGGTTTATCCGGTATTTCGGCGGGAGTATTTGCGCTGATGGGCGCTGGCATTGCCTACTGGTACCTGGATCTGAATCCGTCGGAAAGAAAGTTTTTGCACTTCCGGGAGCCGCACTTGTACACCTTCTTTTTCCTGGATGCCCTGGCCGTGCTAATTCCTTCTCTGCTTTCGGCTTTTTACTTTACCTACCGCCGTACCGTGAAACGGGGGCATAAAATGTGGGACGCCACTTCGCAACGGTTGATGATGAACCTGGCCATTCCCCTGGCAACGGGTGGCATCTTTGTGCTAGCGCTCTTGCAGTGGGCACCCATATTGGCGGCACCGGCTACCCTTATCTTTTATGGTCTGGCGCTGATCAATGCCAGCAAGTTTACCTTAAATGACATCCGCTACCTGGGCGTTTGTGAATTGGGTCTGGGTTTGATCAGCTCCTTCCTGCCCGGTTACAGCCTGTTTTTCTGGGCCATGGGCTTCGGCGTGCTGCACATTATTTACGGTGCTACCATGTATTATAAGTACGAAAGGTGAGGTGTACCGGAAACCAAAGGAAGGGGAGTAGTGGTTTGTTTGTATAATCTGGGTTGATGATCCGTTCCTACAGTGAAAAACTTATTAGTCAATATCAATAAATCCTTTGAAAACCGGGTCCGGCTCGGCGTGATGTCGATCCTGATGGTCAACGAATCGGTAGATTTCAACTTCCTGAAGGAAGCCCTTGACCTGACGGATGGCAACCTGGCCAGTCACGTTTCGGCGCTGGAGAAGGCGGAATACATTGAGGTGCGAAAGTCTTTCGTAGGGAAGAAACCCAACACGACGTATTCCGCCACCGACGCCGGGCGCAAAGCCTTCACCGAACACCTGGAAGCCCTCGAAGCCCTGATCCGAAGCAACAATCGGTGAGGAATTGAAGGATTGAAGGATTGAAGGAAAGTTACTTAATCCTTCAGTCCGTAAATGGAAAGTACCCCCTTGGCCGGGGATTTTTTTGAAACATTAACTTTGAAAAACAAAGTACTTTTTGATATAACCGGACTCTCATATTAAAACACCAATTATTTAACCGATCCAGTCTCTAACCAATAAAAATATGAAAAGCACGCATTTGAAGTTTATGGCCGTTCTGGTAGTATACAGTTACTTGTTTTACCAGCAGAGTGACGGAATTAACTTTTTGATATTCAATAGTATATTGCTGATGGTTCTAGTCTGGGAACAGCCAGAACTACTCAGCGCGGCTTTGTGGCGTTGGGTAGCCGCCGGGAGCCTTTTCTCCGCTGTCTGCATCTTTTTCAATGGTTCTGCGCTGGCTTTGGTTGCGCACCTGGTTTCGCTGCTGGTATTGGTTGGGTACAGTTGCCAGCCCCGGGCTTCTTTTCTCATTGCCGCCTTGCAAGCCCTGCATTCCCTGATAACGGCTCCGTTCCGACGGCTCATCCAACTCTTCGATAAGCAAACGGGCATTACTGAACCGGCTCATCCCGTATTCTCCAATCGCCTGTACACGTATGCCTTGCCGGCCCTGGTGACGCTGGTATTCTTATTTCTCTACCGCAGCGCCAATGCCAACTTTGCCCATACCCTTTCCCTGATTCAGCTGGACTTTATTTCATGGGAATGCGTTTGGTTTATGCTGGGTGGGTTTCTCTTGCTGTTCGGCGCATTCTACCGGGAAATCCTGCTGGAGCTATCCCTGCTGGATTTTGGCCTGAAAGATGGTTTGGAAAAAGAAGAGATGGACTATAGTCCCGCCAATGAGAGCCTGCAAAAGGAAAATGCCAGGGGTAGTTCCCTGCTCTGGATGCTGAACGGGTTGCTGCTGCTGGTCAATTTCAACGACCTCATCTACTTTGCTACCAACACGGGCATCCCGGCGGGCAGCACCTACGCCGACTACGTGCACCAGGGCGTCTATACCTTGATTCTGACGGTGGTACTGGCCATTGGTATTTTACTCTATTACTTCCGGGGCGATCAGCATTTCTTCGCGAAAAACCGGCTGCTGCTCACACTGGCGTACGCCTGGATCATCCAGAATGGGGTATTGCTCCTGATTACGGCCTGCAAAAATCAGTGGTACGTGCAAGAATACGGGCTTACCTACAAACGGATCGGTGTGTACGTGTATCTTCTGCTGACCCTGATTGGACTGGTGAGTACATTGTACAAGCTGAAAGACATCCGCAGCGGCTGGTTCCTGGTTCGTCGGAATGCCTGGGCTTTTTATGTCGTGCTGGTACTAAGTGCCGCACTCAATTGGGACTTACTCATTGCCCGCTACAATCTCTACCAGGCCCGGGTACTGGATGTGAGTTACCTGTTCACCCTCTCAGACAGCGTTTTACCCGAACTTTACGCCATTCGGAAAGATCCGCAGTTCAACCTCAGCGTTGCCCAGAAAATGCGCCTGGAAACCCGCAAGGAAACGTTTCTGGAATCTACCGCCACCCAGCAATGGCAATCCTGGACCTACGAAACCAGCCGTATCCAGGCTTCATTGAATCAGGTTCCTTAACTAAACCCATTCTCACATTCTCACTTAACCCTTTCCTGACATGGAAAACCTTCTTTCTGGCGTAACTACGTCAGTCCGACCTGAGACCAGGTCCCGATTCAATCCGCTGAACGATGCCAGCCATCAGCTGGGGCTGATCCTGACGCTGCTATCGGCTTCCCTTTACGGCCTGTCTCAATTAGCGTATCTGGAATTTGACCGCAGTAATCAATTTGCCCTGTTTCTGATTCATTTTGTTGTAGCAGTTGCGTACGCCGTCTATCTGAAAGTGTGCGATCGGTTTACGTTGGAAGACGGTAACTACCGTGCCAATATGGGCGGCATCCTGTTGTTGATGGTGCTAAGCCTGATCAGTTGCTACGCACTGAACCGCGACATTCCCGTCTTTCAGGAAGCGACTCCCTGGCTGTCCGTCTACCTGGTCGTGTCAGGTCTGGCCTGGGCTGGCTTTGGCTTCCGCGACTATCTTTCCGGTCGTTTGCAGTGGACACTGTATTTTCTGCTGGGCGCGTCGCTGTTGCTGATGGTTTATCTGTCCATTTACGTATTACCCATTTCGGGAATCGCCCTCATCGGAATGATTCTATTGGGGATTGGTTTTCACGCTTTTATTCCGCTGATGGCCGTTATCAGCCTGTGTCGGGTGGTGGAGCACACCTGGAAGAACGAACGCCGGCATTTTTATGCCCTGTTGGCTGGAGCCGCTTTTCCGCTGCTGGTGCTGGTGACCATGCTGGGTTTCTGGGACCAGAGGCTTAAACTGTTTACCCACGAACACAACCAGACGGTTCTTAATGCCAACGACCAGCTTCCCCAGTGGGTCTACCTGAGCCAGCGAATCCCGGCTGACTGGCTGACGGAGCGACTGCTCAAAACCGAACTGGTGTACGAAGTGCCGCGAAACAGTAATGATTTTTTTATGGGAATACCCAGCACGTCTACTTTCGACGCCAAACATGAACACGATCCCCTGGTTTTGATTGCCACGAAACTATCCGGAACGCTCCCATTGGAACGGGAGGAGAAAATCCGGGTGCTGGAAGCCATGTACGATGCCCGTCACCAGACCCAGGAACGCCTCTGGTCGGGTACCGATCTGCGAACGGTCAATGTGGCTACCAACGTGCGCCTCTTTCCCGAATCGCGGCTGGCTTATACCGAACAGACCCTGAACGTCCGCAATACGATGAAGAACGTCTGGCGGACCCAGCAGGAGGCCATTTATACTTTTCACTTACCGGAAGGCGCTGTGGTTACTTCCTTATCTTTATGGATCAACGGCAGGGAAGAGAAGGCCTACCTGACTACCAAGGGGAAGGCAGAAAAAGCGTACAAAACCATCGTCGGGGTAGAAAGCCGCGATCCTTCGGTGGTGCACTGGCAGGAAGGCAACCAGGTTTCGGTGCGGGTATTTCCGTGCACCAACGTGGAAGACCGCCGGGTAAAAATCGGCATTACGTCGCCTTTGCAGGCAGTAGGCGATCAGTTGGTCTATTCATCCATTTACTTTGACGGACCTACTGCCCTGGGGGCAACCGAAAGTGTGCGGGTGAAGACGGAAGGCAAACCGGTGAAGCTGGAATTGCCTTATACCTTTGAAACCACTCAGCCGGGCGTTTTCAGCCGGGAAGGCGACTACTGGTCAGATTGGAAAATCAGCATGCCAACCCCGGATACGCGGAACCAGCTTTTTTCGTTCGGAGGAAAAACCTACCAAACGGAGCCTTACGTACCGGTTTTGGCCCCTTTTCAGGCCCAGGCCTATTACCTGGACCTCAACGAATCGTGGACAAAGACGGAAATGGAGGAGGTTTGGGAATTGCTCAAAGGAAAGAAGGTGTACGTGTATGATCAGCAGCTGATCGAACTGACGGACGAAAACCAGGAAGAACTTTTCGAATGGCTGGGAGAACTTCGCTACAGCCTGTTTCCCCTGCACGTCATCAAAGATCCGGGCAGCAGCCTGCTCATTTCCAAGAGTACGCCCCAGTCACCCAACCTGCGCGATCTGAAGGAATCGACTTTCTCTCACCAACTGATGGCTTTTCTGGCCAAAAAACAACGGCTTCGGATGTATAACCTGGGTTCGGAAGTGTCGCCTTACCTGCGTACGCTGAAAGAGTTCCGGGTGCTGGAATACGACCAGGGCGATGTACGCCGATTGGGACGGTTGCTGAACCAGCATCAGTTTGTAAGCACCGCCGAAGACGATGGAGCCGTGGTCATTGGCAGCTCCGGGATGCGCATCCGGCAGGTCGAGACGGCGGCCGTGGGGCAGGCTCCCAACCACTTGCTGCGCCTGTTTGCCTACAATCACATCCTCCACCACATCGGTCAGGATTATTTCAATCAAGACTATATCAATGAAACCCTCATTCGCGAAGCTGAACTGGCCAATGTGGTGTCGCCCGTTTCCAGTCTGATTGTGCTGGAAACCCAGGCAGATTACGAACGCTTCGACATCACCAAAAGTAAGGACAGCCTGGGCAATGCTTCCGTCAATTCATCCGGTGCCGTACCCGAACCCCACGAATGGATCCTGATCGGTCTGGTGCTGGTAATCGCCGTTTACCTGGCCATCAAAACGTATTGGTAAAACGGTAGCGACGCGATTCATCGCGTCTTCGATGAATCATGTTGCGGCATTAGCTATAACGCCGTAGCTCCGGGAAAAGATCAGGTCACTAAGCGGAGCCGAAGTGCCCTGATCTTTTCCTGAGGCGGTACCTCATCCCATGGGTGATGCAGCTAAAGCCAGTAATAGAAGAAATGATAGTAAAAGTAAATAAAGCAGCACTTTAACTTAAGATTCCATCTGTATTCAATCTACGGCAATTCAGTAAGGGCTAAGATGGGAAAGGTGGAATCTTTAAATGAACTCTTCAACCAAATGCGGAAAGGAAACCCTCAGAAACGCCGGCTTGCCTTGTTCACCTTGGCCATCGTGTTGGCATACGGACTGGCTGGCTGGTATTTTCTGCACGACTACTTCGGTAAGCACCCGGTTTTGTTTGCCGGGCTTCTGCTGACGCCTTACCTGATTATCCTTCGGGATCCGGGAAAGTTTTCTTATCGGTATGCTTTTTTATCGCTCACTTTGTTGGGTATTTCGCTTTGGGTGCCCGTAAAGACCCTCTATTTTCTGGCATTGGCTTTTGCCGCTCTCTGTTGGATAGAAATCGCGTTCGGGCGGATCAATTACCTGCCTTTGTTCCTGTTTCTGGTCCTGTCGCCCGTTTTTAACTTTCTTACGACGATTTTCGGCTTTCCGATCCGGTTGCAACTGAGCGAATGGGCAGGAGGGATTTTGGGAGGGATGGGACTGCAAATGGTGGTTTCCGGTAATGTTCTTTCCGTAAACGGAACGGATTTTTCCGTAGACCCCGCCTGCGTCGGGTTGAATATGCTGGTCGTATCGCTGATCATCGCGCTGTTGCTGCTGGCTTATTCGGAAAGGAAATCGGGCAAAACGTTGTCCATTCCGGGAATCGGCTTCGTTCTTTTGCTCACTTTCGGCCTCAATCTGCTCTGCAACCTGATTCGTATCGTTCTGCTGGTGTGGTTTCGGATCTTACCCGAAAATCCCCTGCACGACGTAGTAGGAATGGGCTGTCTGCTGATGTACGTCATACTGCCGCTCATGTTTATTGTCCCCCGTATCTACCGGCAGGCTTTTTTCTTTCGCCCGTTTCCGCAGCCAGGTAAAAATATCAGATGGGTTGTCTGGTCAGTAAAGCCCGCTTTATCGATGGGCTTGCAGGCTTTTTTGCTGGTGATGGTCCTGGGAAGGGGAGGGTGCTGGGAGGGGAGAGGCGGTCAACCGGCTTCGGTGGCTCCCGGTTCCGTGCCCGGTTATCAGCGCGAAGTGGTAGCGGAAGGGATTTTTAAGTACACGAAAAAGGAGGCTTTGCTGTACGTAAAACCCGTGGCAGAGTTTTACGATGCGGAGCATACGCCCCTGATCTGCTGGCAGGGAAGCGGGTACGAATTCAAACAAATTGGTCGGCGTTGGTGCGGAGACCGGGAAATCTACACGGGCATTCTGCAAAAGGGTGACGACCGGATTCACACAGCCTGGTGGTTTGACAACGGACAGCACCCCACCATCAGTCAGTCGGAATGGAGGTGGCGGATGAGCCAGGGAGAAGCCGCTTACAGTTTGATCAATCTTAATTCGGGCAGCGAAGCAGTACTGAGCCGGGAGCTGGAATCTTTGCTAAAGCTTTCAATTATCCGGCAGTAATCTTTAAGAAATTGTAAAAAAATGTTAAAAATCTGAATAAATTTCAATATTGAGTCGTATACTATCTAATTTTGATAAAGAACCTGATATTAAAAAATGAATCGCATTTCCAAGTTACTCCGATTGTCTTCCCAGGACCGCTCTTTCCAGGTCATCCTATTGTTGTTTGCCATGTCGCTGGTCTGCTGCGTGTTGGTAGCCTTCCGGATTGTGTATACCGGCAACTTCACGTACAAATTTCTCATTTGGAACCTTTTCCTGGCCTGGATTCCACTGGGCGCAGCTTACGGACTGCGCAAAGCCTTTGCCCACCATACCCGCCGGTGGGGCGCTTTGCTGGTGCTGAGTACGGTATGGCTGTTGTTTTTGCCCAATTCGCCTTACATTCTCACCGACCTGGTTCACCTGGAAGACCGGGGAATGAGTGGTAAGGACATCCACCTGCTATACGATGCCACGTTGATTTTCGCTTTTGCGCTGACCGGACTCATCACCGGCTTTGTTTCTTTGTACTGGGTGCACCGGGTGCTCGATCGCCTGTTTCACCAGCGCGTCAGTTGGCTGCTGGTGGGCTTTATCATTGTGCTAACGGGTTATGGGGTATATCTGGGACGTGTAGCGCGCTGGAACAGCTGGGACATCCTGACCAATCCCCGTTCACTGATGGTCGATGTGTTGACCGAAATTACCCACTACACCGCCTTTTCGTTAACGGTCCTGTTTTCGTTTTTTCTGATGATCTGCTACGTGATGATGCACGCCTTCATCCGCGTCAGTCAGAACAATGGAAACCGCGACCAGACCGCATAGGCTCCGTTTATGATTGACTTTCCCAAGACCATCCGGAGTTTTCGCTTTGCTTTTCAAGGCATCTGGCAATTTTTCCGGCAGGAGAACAATGCAAGGGTGCATCTGTTGGCTACGGTGTTGGTCGTTTTGGCGGGTCTGTTCTTTGGGCTGGACCGATACGACTGGCTGTGGATTACGGTAGCCGTTGCCCTGGTCTGGGTGTCGGAGTCGATGAATACGGCCATCGAAAAGCTGGTGGATATGGTGTCGCCCGATTTCGACTCCCGGGCGGGAGCGGTAAAAGACCTGGCCGCAGGGGCCGTATTGCTGGCTACCCTGGCGGCGGTCATTATCGGCCTGATCGTGTTCTGGCCCTACGTCTGGCATTGGGTGTCGGACTGGCTATAATCAGCTATCAGCAGTCATTTACCCAAAGATTCCATCTTTTACCCCTACTGGAAGAAAGCGTGAGTAAGATTTGAAAGATGAATTTTTTCATTACAAGACTTATGCAATCAAGCTGTAAAATAATTGATCATCAAACATATCACTAGCGTAGGCCTTATAAATATTAACAAATAAAGCGTCCCAAGTTAGCAGGATACTTGGCCTCTACAGGCTATCTCTCTGTCATGTCTACTCTATTTTGTCATTCTTGAAGAATCTTGCTGATCATTTCCTCCAAAGATTGGAATATAAGCAAACAAGATTCTTCCAGAATGACAGTTTACTGGTCTATCACCTCATATGGATATTTAAGCATTCTCCATGCCGTAGATATTGCCGTAGGCACGGTAAAATCCGCCCTGGGCCGCTTCCCGGATTTCGTCTACCAGGTACACGGCACCTTCCTGACGGAGGTTGTTGGGGAACTGCACGTACCAGTTCTGGTAGCCTTCCGTCAGCACTTTCATGCGTAACTTGCCTCCTTCGCGCACGCACTTCAGTACCACGCCCTGGGTGTTGCCCATTACAGCTGCCGGCGCCACTGTCTCCAATGCAGTCGTTTCGGCCACGGCCACCGGAGCGGGAGCACTAATGGACCGGGTAGCGGGAAGTACGCCCTGCTGAGCATGGAGAATGGCTTCTTCGCCCGCATCCATACAGGCCAGGGTACCGTGCGTGGTAACAATGTAGATCTTACCTTCGTGGTACTGCATCGAACAGGCCGAACCGCAACCCGTACTCAGCTTCCAGATTCTTTCTCCGTCTTCGCGGAAACAGTAAATCGTTCCGTTGTTATCGCCGGCAAACACGTATTGCCCGTCCTGGGCAGTAGCACAGGAATAGACGGCTGCATCGGCCTGGTACACCCTTTGTAATTCCCCCTGCTTGCCAATGGCGTAAATTTTACCCGATGCGGTGCCGGCGTACACGGTTTTTCTTTCCTGCCAGCCAAACAGCACGCTATCGGTTTTCTGATTCCACACTTCCGTTCCGTCAACGCCGTCGTAGCAGGTCACTCCGCGGCTATCGCCGGCAATTACCCAGCCGTCTACGTCGCAGCGGATCATCCAGGCCCGGTCGCCCTTGCCTTTCCGGTTCCACTGTTCCTCATCGTTGTAGTTGATGACTGTCACGCCACCGTTCCCATCCGACACCCCCAGCAGGCCATTTCGGATATCCAGCCAGTAGATGTCCACCTGCTCACTGATCTGGTAGGCGATCCGGGGCGTTTTCCCGGTCAGGTCGTACACGTTGCCGTCATCGCAGCCCACGTAAATCCAGTCGTTGTCGGCAATCACGCATTTGACGCCATCGGGAAGCTGATATTGCGATACCACTTCTCCGTCGTGGTTGAGTTTGAACACCCGGCCACCCTCATTGCCAATCCAGCAATTTTTTGGGTCGATAAAAATGCCAAAAGCCGTGGAGCCCGACTGGAAGCTCCAGATGAGGGGGGCTTTGCTCAACGAAGGCTGTGGGGTACGAACGGAAGAAGTGCCCGAAGAGGATCTCCGTTGGGTAGGCTGGGGAGCGCTCTCAATCATCCGCCGGGTCACGGTGCGGGCTCTTTTCTGTCGCTCACCCTGAATGGCCGGGGCGTATCCCTTGCTGCTTTTCTCCTTGATCTTCTTGGCCGCAAATCTTCTGGCTTCGTCCGGATTGCCGAATTGCTGGGTCTGGGCTGAGCCATCGGTGCCGATGCGTCCGTAGCGGATGGACACGGTAGTTTCTTCCAGGGTGACTTCGTAGAATTTGTGGGAGGCGCCGTCGTCTTCCGACAGCTCCAGGTACGTCTTTTCGATGGGCATAAATATGGGTAAGTGGGTGATGAAAAATAGGTAGTACAGCAATTAAAATTGGCCTTTTGGCGCCAATCTCCGAAATAAATAATACCAATCAATAAGAAGCAAGTTTACCTCTGAGAGATAAAGTAATAAACACCAGGATTTCGGAATAGTCTACCCAGTAATGAACCGGAGTATCTGATTTCCATCAGGTAACTGGGACATTTTATTGATCTGTTTTCTGGCAGTAAAGGCTTTTTTAATCGTTTTTTGTAATATTTGAGTTATTGGATAAGTGTTTATTTTTAAAAATATTTTCCTATTTGTTGAACATTTTCATAACAATTCACGTAATTTGTTGAATACATGTCAAGAATACCGACATTTCATCAACAGGAAACTGAATTAAAGTATTCAATCTAATCCCGGTTCTCCGGCTCCTGTTATGAACTTAAACCTACAAGCCAAATCCTTTTTTCATTCCCTCATTGGAAAAGCTAATTTCAGCTCCGGATCAGTTCCATCCAATCGCAATACCGTTTTAAATGGCCTCTTTGAATTTTCCTTGCTTCCCTATTCCGAGGATTTGCTACTAAAAAGTATGAGGCTTAACAACGTATCGGAAGATTCAGCTTTTCAGTACCAACGGAAATTGTATCCGCTCGAAAAGGGGATTTTTGATACCATGGACGTGCGTTTGGTTACAGCCGAATTACAGCAGATCACACTAAGCAGCAGCCAGAATCCGGCACGGGTGGTTGCCTCACTGGAAAAGTTGGTGAAGGAGTTACACCGAAGGTACGGGAAGGACGATTCCGGATACGCCGATTTTACGCAAAAAGACCGCGAATGTCTGATGAAAGGCGGTTACTGGAGCGGACGCCTCTGGCACCGTTTTCAAAAGAAGAACAGCGTGCCGCTGAACCTCTACGCAGACGAAAAGGGACCGATGCTTACCATGCTTATACCGGTGGCCTAAGCGGCTGATTGATCAAGATCGTTTTTATCTGTTTATCCGGATTGAAGTCACTTCTGTTCATTTTACTTCCAATGTTCATTTTACTTCCAACTTGCTGGTTGAAAAACTACATTTTGATTTTCTGTTGAAAAGAGTTGAAGAGCTTGATTTGAACATATTTAGTTTTTTCTTAAAATTCAATCTCTTTTACTAATCTATGGAATCTCTTTTCATACTGATGATTGCTGACCATACCATAGTGGATCTGGGTATCAAACAGCAATTTGAAAAGTGGGGATTCCAGCGCATAGAAGTAGTAGATCACGTGCAAAACGCACTGCAAAGCATCCAGCGACAGAGCCCTTCGCTGGTGTTTGTGCAGGATAACCTGAACACACAGTGGGAAGCTTTTGAAATGGGGTTGCTGATCCGCAATCTCCAGTCTACGCCCATCATATTCCTGAGTACCTCCGTATACGGTGACGGCCAGCAGCTTTGGTTGCTGTTGCTGATAGACAAAAAAGATCCGCTCAGCTTGCCTTATACGGAAAAAGCTTTGCAAAACATCGTGGAAATTGCCCTGGATCTCAACCTTCCTTCACGTGGCAATGTTTAGCACGCGGATTTGATGAAATTTAGGAAAAGCAGGTGGTCATTCTATGAAAACCCCTCAGGAAATAGTCAGGGAAGGGTACGATCAGCTATCGTCTGCTTACAGAACGCATTTTGACCTTTCCCACAATTGCCTTTATCCAGGCTGGATAGAGGCTTTTTTGTTGGTACTGCCCCTGAGTGGAAAAGTGTTGGAACTGGGTTGCGGAGACGGGGTGGCAGTTGCGGCCCGTATTGTTCCGCATTACTCCTACCTGGGAATTGATATTTCAGCGGAGCAAATCCGGCTGGCCCGCCTGCAGGTGCCGGAAGGGCAATTTGAGGTAGCCGATATGACGGACCTTTCTTTTCCGGCTCATTATTTTGGCGGAATCATCGCCTTGTATTCCATTATCCACCTTCCCCTTACCCGACAACCGGCGCTGATTGAAGCGATGCATCAGTGGTTGCAGCCGGGTGGTTACGCCCTCCTTACCGTTGGTGGCGGGGCTTGGGAAGGCACCGAAACCAACTGGATTTTGCCCGGTGTTACCATGTACTGGAACCACGCCGATACGCGCACCTATCTGCAATGGCTGACGGCTGTCGGCTTTGAAGTAGTTGAACAGCAATGGGTACCCGAAGGCAAGGGCGGCCATACGCTGCTGCTGGTCAGGAAAATGAAGTAAATCCTGTTCGCTCCTAAGTAGGCACTCCCTACTTCTTTTTACCGCCCATTTTGCCCAGCAGTTTCCAGACCAGATTCAAAGGAGTAGCGGGTTCGGCGGAAGGTTCAGCCAGGGTTTGGGCTGGAGCAGCAGTAGTTTGATTCGCAACTGGTTGTGGAGTAGGTTGAATGACCCACTTTCTTTCGCCCTTGGGATAGCTTTTTCGTGGGCGTCGGCTGAAGCCCGGTTCGTATTTCTTAATCAGGGCTTTTACCTTTGCCTGGAGCGCTTGCCCTTTCGCCGGATCGACCATTGCCACAAAACGGGCGTACCCCTGGATGGAAGCCAGCACGTCGTCCGAATGTCCCCAGCGCTTGCCGGCAATGCCTTCTTTTTCAATCTGGTGCAGCAAAGCCCGGAAACGACGTAACGTGGTCCGGTCTACCGAAGGCTTGTCGTTTACCACAATGCCCGTGACTTCTTTCCGGCTGCCTTTGCGCATCACCCGGGTTTTGTCAGGATGCACCCGAAAATCTTCGTTTTCCACGATCTGGCTCACCATACTCATCAGTTTGTTGACGTTCCTGGTGCCTTCTCCCGAAGCCGAAAAGCTGAGGTCGTCTGCGTAGCGGGTGTAAGTAAAACCCAACTGTTTTGCCAAGCCCTGCAGGCGGCTATCCAGGCGGGCGCAGAGTACATTGGTAATCGCCGGACTGGTGGGAGCTCCCTGGGGCAAATGCCTTTCTCCTTTGGCCAGGTACCAGGTTTCCCCGTCCATTTCCGCCTCATCGACGTCGGGTTCGGTACAAACCAGGGCCAGCAGCGTGCTGATGGCTTCGGAATAGCCCAGTGACCGGAACACGCCTTTCACCCTTGGGTAAGTGATGGAAGGAAAAAAATCCTTCAGGTCCAGGTTGATCACCACTGCGGCACCCACGTGCGGCCGCGCATTGCTGACGATGGAATGTCCACTCACAAAGCCGTGAGCGGCCGGGTGGGTCGTGACCTTTTGCAGGATCTGCGCCATTATCCAATATTGGGCATCTTTCAGCCGGGGCATCGGGGCCGAAATGAGCCGATGACCGCCGGTTTTTTTGGACAGCAGAAAACGTTGGTAGTGACTGGTGCGGGAAACTTCCCGGGAAAAAGTCAGAAAACGCAGTTCTCCCACCGAAATACCCATGGCTTCGGCCAATGATGCCGCGTTGGTAAAATCAGGAAGGGAATAGCGGGCCAGTCGGGCGGGCTGGGATTCCAGCTGGTTCAGTCCACCCGATACCCCTTCGCCCAGGTACGGGATCTGCCGGCTTTTGTATTCCTGCCAGCGGGCCGACCGGTCTTTTCGCTCCTGCTCCCGTTTCAGTTTGGCCTCCGCCCGTTTTTTTCTCGATTCCGCCATCCGCTTCTTGCGCAGTTCGCGCAGCATGGCGGCTTCGTCTTCCGTCCGGCGCTTTTCAGTATAAAGCGTTCGCAACTCCAGCACCAGGGCGCTTTCCCGGTGAATGAGTTCTTCGGCTACACTGGGAACTTCGGCGTTTTTGGGCCAGAAGCCCAGCCGTTTCATTTCTGCCAGAATAAATTCTTCGCGGGTGCCGGCCTGACGCAGCCGGTCGTACAATTCCTGGCGGGTAGCCGGACGGCTGGGGGATTCGTTGTTGGGAAGGGGAGGAGTGGACATAGGAAATAAAAAAGCAGTGATTTCGCCAGACCTTCGTTCAATTCTCAGGACGGGACTGCTCAACTCGATGCGGTAGGAGTACTAGTGGCGACATTGAATTCGAGAATTCAAACCGCAATGCGCTACTAGTACTCACTACCGCTTAGTCAAGAGCAGGCCTGTGAGGCGAGGGTAGTCTGTATGCAAGGACGGCGATGCACCGCCCGGTTTGCAAGGTCTGTCTGGCTAATCACTGCTTGATCAAAAGTGCATGAATAGGTTGAATAAAACAATGTTTTGCTGAATACTTTTCAAATTTCTCTTGCTACTGCAAATGAATCCATTTACCGAACCAGTGCTTTTGCTGATGCGCCATTCGCAGGGCCAGCAGGTGTTCGCAGGGGCCTTTGTACAGCTTGTTCTGGTGGTAAAAGTGGCAGGTACACGAAGCCTGAACCATCCGTTCGTCCCGGTCGATCACCATTTCGGGCGTGTACTTCTGTTTGCCGTCTTTTACAGTACCGCTGAGCCGGATATTTCCCTCCGTCAGGGTTTCCATTTTTACCGTCACCTCTTTGGTGTCCACCAGTTGCGTGGCTTTTTCTTCGCGGGGATTGGAAAAGCGCAACTGGTCCATCGGCAGCGGTTCCTGACTCAGTTCCCGCACCCGGTACACTTTTTTATTCAGGTCGTACATCACCCGCCCCGCCTGGGTATAGGCCGACAATGCGCCTTCTACCAGCGCCCGGTCCATACCCAGTCGTTGCGAAAGCGAAACGGAGCTTTCCTGCCAGTTGGTTTTCAAGGCCGAAAAAATCCGCTCTTTGCTCAGTGAATCGGCCTGGGTCCGAGGAGCCATCAGGTCGAAATTCCCGGCTCTGGACCAGTCGTTGGCCGTCCAGCCCGAAAGCCCCAGCGTAAAGGTCATATCGCCCATGTCGGCCAGGAAGAAGGAGGGAAGACCACTGCCCAGCAGGTGTACCGTAAACTTCTTTGTTACCGGAATCAACCGTTCCAGAATCAGCAAGCGTCGCCTTCCCCAGATCCGGATTTCGTCGGCTTTGGCTCCCTGGTAAATCGATCGGGGGCATTTCACTTCCAGGTTCCAGGGCTCAAACACCAGTCGGATGGGTTCACCCGGACGGAGCACGAAGCGGATGGAGCGGGGACCGACGATTTCTTTCTGCCTTTTCAGCACGTAGCAGATATTGTGCACATCCATCGGGTGGAGTTCAAAGGTAGTGGCTGGTAAAGTCATCGCCGAACTCACCTGCAGGAAACCGCGCACCCAGCTGTCGGGCAGGTCGATTTTTACTTCCGTAAACGCCTCTTCCTTGGTGGTCTGCACCTCAAATCCGCTGGGATCGATGGTGAACTGGGTTTCTTTGTATTCCCTGATTTTCTGGAATTCGTTGTAGAGCGCTGCCGAATAGTCGATGTTGGTGGTGCCGCAAGCAAATTCATCAATTCGCCGGAATACTTCGTAGCTGCAGCCCAGCCTTCCGTAACTGGATTCGTCCTGGCTGAAACACTCAAAGAACACTTCGTCGGGGTGCACGGTAATGACCGGATCAAGCACGAACCAGATGTCCCGCTCTTTTTGATAAGTATAATCGAAAAAGCGCTGCTGGGCTTCGTGAAATGGCCGCAGTACCTTCAGCTTGGTTTTGCGTAAGTCGTTCAGTTCTCCTTCCAATGCTTCGATCCGGGCTTTCACCTGGCCCCGGTGTTCAGTCAGTTGAGCCAGCAATTGCAGTTCATTCTGAGCTACCCATTCCTTGTAGCCGGACTTGTCTTTGGGTTTGAAACGCAGATCTGAAACCACTACGTGGTGCAAGGCGGAGATGGCTTCGCGGAAGGCCACGTTTTTGCCCAGTGTACCCCGGAAAAAGGTGGGTTGCCGGTACAGATCGGGAGCAAAAGACATGTCGACCGCTTTGGCCTGACTGGCAACTGAAGTGCTTCCCTGGAATTTATAGTTAAAAAGCATACGCGAATGGGAGGGTTGAATGAACGGAAACGACGGAGGCAGTTTTAAACAAGACCTCCGCAACGGGTTTACTGCTTTTCATACACCGCAACGGGTTTGATCGTTAACGGACTGGACAGCTGAGGATATTTGCTTTGCAGGTCGCGCATGATTTTCAGACAGGCGGCTTTGTCGGCCACGGCCATCGTTAGCGATTGCCTGGCCATCAGCGCCAGAACCCAATGGGCCACGGCTTCATTTTTCAGGGCCTCCTGGTGCAGAAAGTGGAAGATCCGGATTTTGGCAATGCCCGCCCGATTGACCTGCGAAAGCACCGTCGTAAAGTAAGCTTCCAGCGCTTTGAGCCGATCGGGCTGCTCAGCCGCAAACTGCTCCAGGTAGTGCGTGGCAAAAAGCTGCAAGGACTGCGATGGGTGCTGGCTGAGCTGAAGCAGGTAATCGGGGCCGTTTTCTTCCCTGAAAAAACGCGTAATCATTTCCCGGCCAAACTGCTGTACGTCTTCGCGGGTACTGTCGCATACGCTCACCAGCAGGGAGGGTGTCCAATCATTTTCGTGAAACTGTTGCCGGAAAAAATCGAAGGCAAAGCGGCGGCTGTCTTCCCAGTTGGCATCCAGGATGCGCAGGGCTTCTTCGGCCTGGCTCCGGATGCGGTCGGGGTTGTTGCGGTAAAATTGCCAGGCCCTCTGCCGGACTTCCAGCATTTCGTGGCCCGCCAGCTTGATCACTTCCCGAAGCGAAAGCTGGTTATCCGCTATGCATTCTTTCAGCAGCAGATTGCCCAGCTTCTGATTGGGTGCCTGACTGGCGTGCAGCAGTTGAAGCGCGGTTTCCTGGTCGATCGCGGAAAGATAACGTTTGAGTTCCCATTCAATCAGTTGCACAATACTTTCCTTCAAACCTTCGTAGGGTTCCTTGCGCAACAAAAAGGGACGCAGCTTTTTCAGGAACTCTTCCCCGAAATGGGCGTATCGGATGGCCATGCTGCGAATGATGGGGCGAACAGCTTCGCGGATCTCTTCGTACGGAGAGACCGCAAATGCCAGCAATACTTCCTGTCTGGCCAGCAACGTATCGCCGGGCAGCCGACCGAAGAGCTGTACACCCGCCTGCCGGACTTCGGGTGTAGAGGCACCAATCAAGCCCTCCAGAAGTTCCTGTGGTAAGCGATCGGCGGAGGTCTGGTGGGCCAGCAGGATTCGGGCACCCAGCAACTGCACCGAAGGCCAGGGGTGTTGCAACAAATCCCGCACAACCTCCAGGGTGATCGTGGACAGAGACTGGGCAAAATGGGCTGCCATCAGTTGCGATGCCGATGCAACCGCCGCCTGATCCAGGACAGAACCTTCACCTTTCATTCCCAGCAGTTCGGCAATGACTCTGGTTACCAGTAGCTGGGCATTTTCTCCGGTGGCCGGGAACCGCTTTAGTAATTCACCTACCCGCTCCTGCACGTCCGGGTACGGGCTCAGGATCAGGTCGGCAAACAACAGGGTTTTGTGCTGGAAATATTCGGCCCCTTCACTGATCCACTGCATCGCTAGCTGGCGGGCTTCGGGCAACGGATGCCTGACAAGCGTTCGGACCAACTGGGCGTCGGGATGGGCTGGGTTATAAAAACGCGGGAGCCATTCCAGCGCAAACCGGACCGTACTGGCGTAGGGTTGGTTGAGCAATTGGATCAGCCATTTGACATTGACCAGTGAAACAAGGCGTTCATTGCCCTGCAAAGCTTTAAGCGCAAATTCCTGCACGGGTTCACAACGGCTCTGGGCCAGCAGGAGCATCAGCTTTTCCGGGTACTGATCCCAGCACCCTGGAAAGGCTTCTTCCCGCTCAGCAGGGGCGGGGCTACCGGATTGGTAAGCAGGGCGGCATTGCCAGGTGAGGGTGTTTTTTTTGGTTTCGTACCGGGAGCTGTGGCGGTACAGAATCTGATTGAAAGCCCAGTACGGAGCGTAGCGGTCATAGTGGGTTTCGTGAACGGTGGTGGTCCGGGTTTGCCAGTGGTACGTTTCCTGATGGCTCGTTCGGGGCTCCAGCCGGTCATGTTCGTCGCTGAAGGGGAGCAGCACACCCAGCGCCATATCCGTATAGGCCTGTGGATTGTCTTTTCCCAGGGTTCGAAGGGTGCGCCATACCCGCTGCCGAAGGTAAGTGCGGGTTTTGTTAGAATAAGCTAATCGCGAATCTTTCTTTCCCAATTCTTTGCGGGCATCCTGAAACCAATGGCCTTCGTAACTGGCGTAGTCGCCCCAGTATTGAAAACGGAACAAGGCGTTGGATTTTTCCAGCCGGTAGGCAATCAGTCCGAATACCAGGGCATCCTCCCGGAATTCTGCCATCTTAAACAGGTGCCGGATGGGTTTGAAGTAGTTGGGTTGGAGCGGCACTTGCCCCAGCCAATGCAGAATATCAGGGTGCAGGATCGGATAGGCAGGAACCAGCAGGTATAGGGTTTCGGCACTGGTCTGCATGGCTTTCTGATGCGTGGGGTCCTCCGTCCACTTCGTCAGCGATTCTGCCGTTCCATTCTTTACTTCGTGCTGGAGCGCAGGCGGCAGGCTTTCCACCAGCGGCTTGATCCAAACCGAACGGTCGGTCCCGGTAGTAAGCGTAAGCAGGCTTAGCAGAGCAGCCCTGCGGACCATATGGGTAGTTGCCGGCGCTTCGGCCAGACGCTTCAGCGTAGGGATGGCCTGACTGTCGCCGCAGCGGCCCAGGGCCCAGGCGATGCAGTACTGCTGCAGGTGATCGCTTTTAGGCAGCATGCCCATCAGTTGGGGTACTGCTTCCCGGATCCGCAACTCACCCGTCCGCCAGATGATCCGGTTGATGGGCCACTTATCGCTTTTGCCGGTTTGCAAAAATTGCTGCAGCTGCGAAAGAACGAATGAAGGCTTATCGGTCGGTTTGACGGTCGATTCTGTCGGGGCAGTGACTGCGGGTATAGCCGCTCCGGATGCTGCCGGATTTACTTCCTGGTAGCCTTCCCGCGTTTTGGAGCTGACCAGTTGGTCGAAGATTTTCCGGGCTTCGGCCTGGCCCACCGGGAGGGTGGTTTTGGTGCCATCGCGCAGGCTGGCACCCCGACGACCGTAACGGAAGTTGACCACGAATTGGTTGCTGCCTACTTCACACAAATCTACTTCGTATATTTTGTCGGAATTGCCCTCACTGTACCAGAGGCAGGTTTGCTGAATCAGTTTCATTCAAAAAGGAGATGGCCCATACGGGTAAAAAATCAATACGGAATCGGGTTTCGAAACCGTAATTAAGCCAAACGCCACCACAAAACCAATCCCGTTTTGAAATTATTGAATGAAATTTTCGGGACAATATTTTCGCTTTGACGCTTAACAGACCGGGTTTGCTGCCCGCTTCATGTAGGCTTCACCCCAGTTGAGCATGGCGCTGATGAGGGGCCGGGTAGCTTGTCCGTATGGCGTAAGCAGGTATTCTACTTTGGGAGGTACCTGGTGATAAATCTTGCGTTCTACCAGCAGATCTGCTTCCAGTTCCCGAAGTTCCTGAATGAGCATTTTCTCGGATATTTCAGGAATCAGTCGCATCATCTCGCCATACCGCCGGGGACCTTCGAGCAGGTAGGAAAGAATGAGCAATTTCCATTTTCCGCCCACTACGTTCAAGGTGGAGCGAACCGCGCAAAAATTGAAAGAGTGGGCCATCTTTCCTTCTTCGGAAGCCAGAAAGTTTTCTTCCTGTTGCTGTTTGGTTAATTTCTTCATGTTTTTTCTTTCTGATTATCAACAAATCTAACCATTGGGTAGGTAGCCTACTTTTTAGTAGGTACTTGCATAAACGAAAGTACGGGTTTTACTTTGATTCATCAAAATCTAAACCCCATCATTTTATGAGCAAAAAAATAGTAGTAGCCGGCATAACAGGTAACATCGGCTCCAAGCTGGCCCATCTCCTGGCCGAACAAGGCCATCAGGTCATTGGGATCGGCCGGGATAAAAGTAAGTTGAACGCGACGCTTACCGGGAACGTCGATTTTCGGCAGGGCGAACTCCAGGACGTTCCCTTTCTCACGTCCGTGCTAAAGGACGCGGATGCTGCCTTCCTGTTGATACCACCCCAATTGAACGCCCCGGATGTGCTGGCTTTTCAGCGCGAAGTAGGGGAAGCCATCGCGCAGGCAGTGAAAAACGCAGGAATCCGTTACGTTGTCAATCTCAGCAGTCAGGCAGCACAATTGGAATTTGGCACGGGTCCCATCCTGGGCGTTCACGACCAGGAATTGCGTTTGAATCAGGTAGAAGGATTGAATGTACTTCACTTACGTCCCAGCTATTTCATGGAAAACCTGTTGAATAACATTCCCATGGTCCAGCAGATGGGCATCATGGGTTCCGCCCTTCGGCCGGATCTTTCCTTCCCCTGGATTGCCACGCAGGACATTGCCCAGGCGGCGGCGGAAGCTTTGAATCAGCTTCATTTTCAGAATGTACAGATCAGGGATCTGTTGGGACCTCGGGACCTGACCATGACGGAAGCCACCCGCATTTTGGGACAAGCCATTGGAAAGCTTGAGCTACCTTACGTGCAGTTTCCTTACGAAGACGCCCGCCAGGGAATGATCCAGGCTGGCTTGTCAGCGTCGATGGCGGATCTGTACGTGGAAATGAGCCGGAGTTTCAACGAAGGCCACGCCGTGAATCTGGTAGAACGTACGCCCGAAAATACGACGCCTACGACGTTGGAGCAGTGGGTTGCTCAGCTCAACGATCGGCCAGTAGCCGTTGCCTGAAAAGTTACCCGACTGGTTCTTTGAGCTGTCGAGTAACTTTTTATCAACAGAATAGGCTTACAATGGCTAGAGTAGCAGCAAGATAGCACCTGTGATGAGTAAGAGAGGCACGAAAAACACGATCAGACTGACCAGGCTCCAGCCTGCCAAGCGCAACTTTTCCGAAAAGCGCAACGGTGCATCATTCGCCCTATCGGTGTAAGTGCGCTTTTGCAGTTCTTCCATCGTCATTTCAAACAGTGCTTCTTTGCCCAAATGGAGCCCAATCACACTGCGGCTTCTCAGTCCTCTCCGGAATCCCTGGTAAACGTACTTGGGATACAACAGCAGGCCGTATCCCATCGCCCAGAGACTCAGTAGCCATCCCAAGAGATAAGGGCCGTTTCCAGTAGCTACTTCCCAACCGGAAACGGCCACTTCTCCTTTCCAACTGGTATCGTATCCGTTGATGAGGTGGTGAATGTCGTGCAGGTGAATGATTTTTTTCCTCCCTTCCGTGTTGGGCAGCGGAAATTCGAACAAGCCGAACTTCAGATAGAACCACTTTTCATTGATCCCGCCATCCTCCCCGAAATCATGCGCCTGGTAGAAATCTGCTAAGGCTTGTCTGACAGTCATAATTGCAGGAGTCTTTGCTTTACTTCAGAAATTCCTTCATCTGATGTGGAAGGGGATAGTCTTTCATCAGCCTGCGCATCAGAACGACTTCCCCCAGGTGGAAGGAAAGGTGCAGGCTTAGGTCCTGAACGGTTTTCCATTGCCGGAAATGGTCGTCGCCCTCATTCTTCAGCTGACCTATTGCCTCCTTTACTTCCGAAATCTGACGGTAAAATATCGCAACCGCCTGATCCAACACGGTCTGGCTGGCCGGTAGTTTTTCGCAAATCCAGCTTTTCGCTTCGTCGAAGTGGTCTGCTGGCTCGTTTCGGGCTAATTGCTCCAACTGCCATTGCTGCCAGCGGATAAGGTGATTCAGTATTTGCCAGAGGGTGGCAGGAAATTCCATTTCGTGTTTCAGGTTTTGCATTTTCAGGTCCTCAAATGCTTTGAAGGTATCCAGAGAACCGGCAAAAAAGGCGGCTGCTTGGCGTGTATGCATATGGGAAGATCGATCAATCAGCTGAGTAGTCGTAATATATAAAAAAGGCATTTTCGGAAGCCATTGGACGTTTGAATCAGCTAAAAAAAATCATTTCCATCAAAAAATACCTGAATAATTAACCGCACGGACATTATGACGTAAAAGAAGTCGATGCGGCCCTGAATAATGATGCGGGCCGGAATCATACCCTTTATTAATTCAAATCATTCAGCTATGAAAATGATTCAAGAACGCGTATTGAAGAACATGAAAAAAGTAGTGTACATTTTAACCGCTTTTCTGACCTTATCGCTCACTTCCTGCGGAGGAAGCGAACAATCTACAGACGGCCAGGGGGCAGGTACCCAGGCTGACCAGGGAATCAATCCCGGACAAGGGCCGCATACCGGTGCGGGCCATAGTGCTTCCGGGGGTACCGATACCTTGGGGAACAATGCCCCCTCTGCACCAGTTGAAAGCAATCCGGGTACGGACGCCAATAACCGGGCGCAACGGGGCGATACCGTAACGACTTTCCAGGGAGCGGGCTCTGACAGTGCAGCGGCTGGAAAAGCCAATAAACGGCAACAGGATTTGAATAAAAAAGACCAGTCTCCTCAGAAAACCAGCAATTAACAGCAGGCACTTCCTCAAAAAGCAAAGGCCTTCATTGGAAGGCCTTTGCTTTGGATAAAGAATTGGTTTGCAATCAAATGTTTCAACTATGGTAATCGGGTAAGCTTATTCGGGTAAGACCAGACTCACTTTGGCGGTGCCTTTGGCCAAAACCGGTATGCCGGCTTTTGATGCAGCGGCCCGGTTATAATCATCAATGGCCGCATCGTGTTGTTCCAGTTCAAAGTACGCCAGTGCCCGGTTGAAATAGGCATCAGTATAGTCTTCTTTTAATTGAATGGCTTTGGTATAGTCTTTTACTTCTCCCCGCAAATCTCCGGTATTGCCTTTCACAATTCCGCGGCTGAAATACGCTTCCGCAAAATCGGGTTTCAGTTTGATGGCCCTGGTATAGTCTTCAATCGCCTCCGTGTACCGGTTGAGTTGGGCTCTGGTAACGCCGCGGTTGAAATAATATTTGGCTTCTTTGGGCACCAGCTGAATGGCTTTGTCGTAAGCAGCCTGCGCCTCCTGGTATTCGCCTCTCAGAAAAAGCAGGACACCCACTGCATTATGGGCTTCCGCATGGTTGGGTTGGAGCAAGAGAGCTTGTTTGAAATCGGAGTAAGCTTCGGCGGTATCACCAGCCTGTAGTTTTAGCTGGGCATTCCGGTAGAGGTCTTCCAATGGCTCCTGCGCAAACAGACCGGAGGCACTCAACCAGCCTAAAATGAAAAAAAATGCCTTTTTCATATCCGTATCTCATTGCAGATGAGCCCATAAGCCTAATGTATGAAAAAAGCCCAAATCTTACGGGTATCATTCAGGCCTTTTTTTCTTAAATCCTTCCAAAACCCATATTGTAACCTTATTTATTGCCTTAATTTTGCTCGATTTATCCGAAATAACCTGATTTTAAATGCAGAGGTATATACTGGCCCCAATACAAATAGTACAAATAGTTCAGATAACCTTACATCTGCTTTATATACAAGCAGGGATGCTTCGCAGTCCATACAGGATTGCATTTAGTAATCTGCCGGTTTTGGAAAAGTAAAAGCCCAATTCTATCAAAGTAGAATTGGGCTTTTACTTTGTAGTAAAGGGAAAAGTGTTAATGGATCATCACGTTGAAGTCAATGTTGACGTCATCGCTGCCGGGAGTAGGGGAGCCGTTTTTAGTGGGCTGATTATTGATCGGGGGCTGGTGACGGAGTTGCACTTTTAGCTTGCCATTGCTGACGGCTGCGGCACCAGTAACTACTTCGGCCTCTAATCCGATGGGTAGGTTGTTATCATCTTTGTCGGTAATGGTTACGGTCATCATGCTGGCCGGCGCGGGAGTATACACGAACAGGTGTTCCTCCTTTTCTTCCTCAATTTCCTCCGTCACGTTCTCTGCCGGGTTTTTGCTTTCATCCAGCAACTCAATACGCAGGTCGTAGGTGGTGTTTTTATCCAGCATGATCTGGTCATTTTTGGTGGGTGCGCCCGGACCATCGCCATCCGGATCGTAGAAAACATAAGTAGCCGAATTGGTGGTGCCTTGCTCGGTGAAGGTTAGCCGCACAGTGGTAATGAGTTCCCCCTGGTTCACGGGTGGGGGATCTTCTTTCTTTTTACATCCCGAAAATACGGCGGCAGTAAGGGCCATGGCCAACAAAGATTTTTTCAGCTGCATCATCATTTGAATACTAGGTTTTATTGAATAAAAGGAAAAATAAAGTTCTTTTTCATCCCGGATTGGTGTGGAACTGGTACCGGAGTCGCAAAGTGAAATTCCGGCCAATGTCATCGGAGTAGTACCGAAATCGGTTCATATAGTCGCGGTAAGCCTGGTTGAGCAGGTTCTGCACCCCTATACTTACACTCATATGGCCCTTTTTCATGGGCAGTGCAATCCCGCCTTCCAGATTGAGCAACAGGTAACCACGGGGAGCGGAAGTAAAATCAAAATTATCCTGCGGTATGGTCAGGTTGTCGTCCGGAGAAGCCACCGCTTCGCGCAATTGCCGTACACTGAATACCTGAGGAGCCCGGAACTGACGCGCTACGTAAGTGGCACCGGCCGAAAAATACAGGTCTTTCCACTTTCCGACGTCGGGCAGTCGGTAAGTAAAGCCATTTTCAAACCGATCGGAAGGAATGAAAATCAGGTAATCGTCTTGCCGAACGTCTTTTGCCCGGACCAGGGACGTTTTGGATTGGAAGGAAATCGTTTTGCTGAGCAGCCACTGAAAGGAAGCGTCCAGCCCGGCAAAGGTGGCGTTGGTCTGCTGGTATTTGAACACCGGAAAGGCGCCCCGAATGGTGAGTTCTACATCGCTGGGTGACAAATAGATGTAGTTGTTGATGTAATTGTAGTAGGCGCTCATTTCCAGCGATACCCCTTTGCCTTCCTTTGCGTTCAGGTTGTTGAACTGCAGGGTATTGATCCACTTGTAGGCTTTTTCGGTCTGTAAATCGACATCTCCGCGCTCAATGGTGCCGGTACCGTGGTGCAGTCCGTCGCTGAAAAGCTCCGCTGCATTGGGGGGGCGCCAGGCAGTTGCCAGGTTGCTCCGGAAAGTGGTATGGGTACTCAGCCGGTATACCAGGCCCAGGCTGCCCGAAGTATTGTGAAAAGTGTACTGAGGCGTGAGCAGTTGCTGGTTGCGATCGCGGATTTTGAAGTCCATAGCCCGGTAATCGTAACGGAGGCCCAGTTCCAGTTCGACCCTTTCTTTCACCCAGCGTTCGATCCAGAACAGTCCCAGCCCCGTGCTCCGGTACTGGGGAATGAGCGGGCGGATATTGGTAATGGGCACGTTGTAATTATCCTGTAAGGAGCCGTTCATGCCCAGACTGCCGTGCCAGTTCTGGCGTTCCTTATGTTCGTAAATCACATCCAGCGTGTGGGTGCTCAACTGCATGTACAGCTCCGGAATATCGGAACGGCCTCCTCTTCGCACATCGAACTCCCGGCGGGAGTTGAACTGCCCCCCGTACTGCACACTCAGTTTGCCAGCCTGGGCAAAGCGGTAGTAGGAATTCAGCTTGACCAGATCGTGCGATACTTCCTGCCGGGGATAGCCGATCTGATAAGTGAAGTCACTGGTAGTAAGTGGGGTCCGCGTGTCAATGGCTCTTTCCAGGTCGTCGAGGCTGCCAATGTGGGCACTCCGCAAAATGGCCAGATCGGTACTGAAGCGGCTGTAGAAGGCTTCTACGCCAAAGTGATCCCGGTTGTATCCGACAGCCCCAGAAAAGTTGAGTTCCTGCATGCCGCTGTTGCTCAAGTTGTAGTTGGCCGCCTGCACGTCGCCCAGGCGTTTGTACGTGCCCTGCGCCCGCCAGCCCAGTCCCGTCCACTTTTTCGAACCGCCTTCCAGCGTACCCGATACCGCTCCTCCGCGTCCGTTGCTAATGCCCACCAGGTTCAGTTCGCCACTCATTCCGGCTTGTCGGCTCAGGGCCGGCGGTTCCACAATGACTACGCCTCCGATGGCATCGGCCCCGTAGCGCACGGCGGCGGCCCCTTTTATGACCGACAGCCGGGTAGCTACGAAAGGGTCTATCTCCGGGGCGTGTTCAGAGCCCCATTGCTGGCCTTCCTGCCGGATGCCGTTGTTGAGAATGAGAATGCGGTTGCTGTGCAATCCCTGAATGACGGATTTGGAAATGGTAGGCCCCGATTGCAAGGTGTTTACTCCGGCGATTTCCCTAAGGCTTTCTCCCAGCGACCGCCCCCGGGTTTTTTCCAGTTCGGCTCCCTGTAACGTACCTACTGCCTGGGTGGGCGGCAGTATTTCCTTCTGCCCGGCTATGGTGACGGCCTCCAGGGTGGTTTGTTCTTCTTTCAGATGGAAGTTGATGCTAAGGGGCAGTTGCTCCAGCTGAATCGTGACGGTGTCGGGCTGGTGACCAATGTAGCTGCACACCATCGTGTATTTTCCCGGGCACAATCCGCCGATGGTGTATTCGCCGGCTTCATTAGCCGATACGGCGATCCGGGATTCAAGCAGGTGGACCGCCCCGCCGATGAGGTGTTCCTGACTTTGGGTGTCGGTAATGAGGCCGCTTACGGAAAGGTCGCAGGTGGGCTGGTGCTGGCCAAACAAAGAACCCGGCGAAACCAGGAAAAAAAGGCAGAACCATTTCAGCCAGGTGCTTCTCCGATCCCCATTATTCGGGCTAACGATGAAGCCGGTCCAATAAGAAGCTGAAAATGGGTGCATTCCGTGCAAAGATCATTTCGGTGAGGCAAAGGTAGCTTAAATGCAATAGTGTTGCAAATAATGAAAATAAAAAGAAATTCCCGGAAGCAGATTCAAGCAAATAAAAGAGCCGGTAAGATTTTTAAGAGTGATGCAGTAAAAGTTGAAAGGTTCGCTCAGGGACTAACAGGCCCTGGAAGCCACTACTTCGGAATAAGCGGGAAGGGGATGTTCCGATGCCGGAGAGCCGCCGCGTACGACCAGGGGAGAAGGATGTCCTTTGGGCCGGGAGGAGCGGAGGTGAGACCGGCGAATATTATACGCATGACCCAGTACCAGGCCTAGTGAGCCAACGTGAAGCATGGCACCCGAAAAGGATAGAACCGATTCGAAGAGTACGCCTCCGCTGAATAAAGCCAGCGCTACTACCAGCACCGTTTTGAGAATGGGAGAACCCGACTTCTTCACTGTTGTGATAACCGCCACGGCGGCAATCGCTACGAATGCGTATTCCAGCAGATGGTGGTATTCGTTTTGATCCCCATCCAAAGTGAATTGGAAAAAGTAGAACAGGGCAGGCAAGGCCATACAGTGAACCATGCAAGCCAGTGAACCCATGATCCCAATTAAATCCGATTTGCGGGAAACGAAGTTTTCTTTCATTTGACAAAGGCGATGGGCAAAGGTAGTACAATAAATGATAAATGCATCGCTGTTGCAGGAATACGTTCGTTTTTTTCTTTTAGTTTCGGGAAGCAGAAAAAAGATGCAGAAATAGTTAATGAGATGGTAGCCGGTTCGGAAACGGTTTCTCTTGTAAACAGCAGTTCTATTCCTGTCATCAAAGGTGGAGGCTGGTCGGCCTTACCCTTTCAGACGCAGCGGCTTAATTTAAGTCCGGATCGTTTATCTTACATTGAGTCCAGGCGAAGGTGATTCCTTCTGTGCGGTAGTTGCTGCGCACACTAAATTAAATTCACCCTTGGTTTTTGGCTCTTCGTTTTGTTTAAAATGTATAATTTCTTCTTGACAGCGTCTAAATACGCGCGTATTCCCTTCTGATTAGTCAAAAATCGAATCTGAAACAATTTTTTCTCAGGAGTGAACACCTAAGAAATCAAGGATTAATATTGAAATTTTTGAAATATTCCTACCTGCGCCGATTTCGGTCTATAAATGGTTATGAATGAGGTGCCAGTCGGGTCTATATTTGTCCGTCATTTATTCACATTTTCTTATTTGATCCGCTGACTCTCCAATTCCAATCCGCTTGATAAGTTTTCTTCTGCGTAAACAAACTACTGATCTCCCATGAAAATTTTTGATTGGATGCCCGTGCTCAAAAAAATGAATTTTATTTCATTCTCTATCCTGATTGCCAGTACCCTGATTGTATTGGGAGCCGGATTTTCCCTGTACAACCATCAGATGATGACCCGGGCGCTGGAAACAAGCAACCAGTCGGCAATCATCAAAAAGGAAACGGAGCGCTTTTATCAGAACGTATGGAAAATGGATATCAGCCTGCGGGGATTTGCATTGACCAAGGAAGATCGGTTTCTGTTTCTGAAACACCGCGAATGTGACAGCATCAACCGGCAGAACGTACGGACCCTGGATAGTCTGTTGCTTCGACAAGGCTATGCCACGCCGGTAGAATATACCGCGCTGAAACAGGCCATCAACGGGTACATTGATCTGTACGGGAAAATGGAAAAGCTGGTGCGCGAAGACCAGATGGATGAGTTTAATACTATACTGAAACAGGATCAGGGCTACGCCATCTGGAAACATTACGAAAAGTTTTCCACCGATCTGTTTGCTTATGAAGACCAGTTGAACGACCGGGCTGAAGCCAGCTATAAAGCGGCCGTTTGGCAGAATACCATTTTGCAGGGACTACTGCTGCTGATCGGACTGCCCATTATGCTATTGCTGTCTTACCGCCTGAAGCAGGAGAGTCGGATGCGCAAAGCTTTGGTAGTCAATCTGAACGAGAACAACTACAAATACCTTTTTCATCCGGGCAAAAGTATGGAAGACGAGGCAGAAGAGCAGATTCTGGCCAAATCCATTGAAAACCTGCGGTCAGCGGCCGATTTTGTAACCCAGATTGCAGAAGGCAATTACCAGGTGGACTGGAAGGAACTGAACGCCGAAAACCGGCACCTCAACGAAAGCAATCTGGTAGGAAGGCTGATCCTGATGCGGGAAGAGATGAAAAAGGTAAAAGTAGAAGACCAGCGCCGGTTATGGGCTACCGATGGTTTAAACCAGTTTTCGGCGCTGATTCGCAACCACCAGCACAACCTGGAAGAGCTTACTCTTAAAGTGGTCGCTTTTCTGGTTCGTTACATGCACGCCCAACAGGGAAGCCTGTTTGTCGTCAAGCAGGAAGAAGGAACGCAAGCCCGGCTGGAACTGGCCGCCTGTTATGCCTTCGACCGTCGGAAGTTCGTGGAGAAAACCATTGCCATCGGACAGGGACTGATCGGACAGGCTTACCTGGAAAAAGAGGTGACTTTGCTGAAGGAGATTCCCAACGGCTACACCGCCATCACTTCCGGTCTGGGCGATGCCACGCCCCGGTGCCTGCTGATTGTGCCGATGATGTACAACGACCAGGTAGAAGCCATACTGGAACTGGCTACTTTCCAGGCGTACGAGCCCCACGAAATCGCCTTTATTGAAAAGGCCGGGGAGTTTGTGGCTTCCGCCATTGCTACGGCGCAAATCAACGAAAGAACCCGGCAATTGCTGGAAGAGTTTACGATGCAGGCAGAAATGATGCGGGCACAGGAAGAAGAAATGCGTCAGAACATGGAAGAACTGGCCGCCACCCAGGAAGAAATGCGCCGCAAAGAGCAGATGTACGTAGATCGCATTGCCGAACTGGAGAAACAGTGAGTGATGAGTAATCAGTATTGAACAGTGGAGACGTAATTCATGGGGTCTTTGATGGATTGTGTGGAGGCGTTACGCCGTATCGCCGCTGCAAGAAACCTTTCGGGCACTTCGACTTCGCTCAGTGACCGAAAGGTTTCTTGCAGCGCAGCCGAAATGTTGGACCACGAAGTGCCCTTTACGTCTCTTTTAACGGACAAGCTGATTGCTAAGCGCAGCCGAAGCGAAAGGATAGACAGTCAATAACTAGCTTTTAATGCGAATTATTCGCTGAGATGAAAATTGTGTGGACAGTATCACTGGATATCCCGCTTGAGGTCAATGATCGCTCATTGATGAATTGCCACCACACAAGCGAATCCAGTTATCACCGCTCCGTAGAAGCCCCCTGTTTATAGCTGAAGCGATCAAAATTTGATTGGCTCCATCGGAGCCTCCTGCAATTGCCTCAAGGAGGCTCCGATAGAGCCAATTATGCAGCCATTTTCTGTTTCTATAAACAGGAAGCCCCTCCAGAGCTGAGCTGATGAAGCATTTGTCTGCGTTTCCTTCACCTCCCCTGCGAAAGAGCGGGTTGCTCCAGCACCTTTTGGGCCGTATTTTGTCCGCTTACCAGGGCCGCTTCTACCGTGCCCAGTTCAATTCCTTCGTACAGGGCTTCACCCGCAAAAAAAAGCGTATTCTCTACTGCTTTGCCCAGCACTTTCCGCGCTTCGGGCGTTTGTACGGTCGCGTAGGCATAGGCGCCACCCGAAAACGGGTCGTTCAGCCAGTTCATTACCTGAGATGCATGCAATTGATCCTGCAGGAAAGAGAGTGGCACCCCGAAAAGAGCTGCCAGCGATTTGAAAGCTTGGTGAAGAATGTCCGCTTCATTACTGAATTGCAGTTGAGCCGCCTGCGGACCGCCCAGCCAACCCGTCAACAAGGGTGTTTGCTGAGGCAACTGGCTCCACCAGGTAGGAATGGGCGCATCCGAAAAAAGAAAGCCCAATCGGGGCATCAGGCGGGCACCCGGTACGGCGGGATTGGGAGATTCCCAAAATGCCTCCCGGAATTCCAGCAGGATTTTGATGACCGGTCCGAAGCCCAGTTCCCGCACGGCGATTGCTTTTTCGGGCAGGGGAGGCGTGAACCGAAGGTGAACGGGACTTTCAACGGGGCTTTGCCATACGCCCAGCGGAATGGTGATCAGGGCTTGCCTACCCCGGAAAGAATGGCCTTGATCAGAAATGAATTCCACCTCATTCTTCCGCCAACGGATTTCCCGTACCACCGTCGAAAGCAGGATGCGGCCGCCTTTTTCTTCAATTTCCCGGCTGAGCGCATCCGTCAACTGGCTGTAACCGCCCGGAATCCGGTATTGAGGGGATTCTTCTTCACCCATCCATTCTTCCCGCAGGGCAAAGGTGCTGGCCCGTTGCGTATCGGCGGCATCGTAGCCCTCCACGTATTTTCGGACGGATTCCCGAAGGGCATCGTACTTCTGCTCTCCGAAATACTTTTCCAGGAAAGCCGCAATGCTCATATCGTGTTCCAGTTCTTTCAGTTGAGCAATGAGTTCAGACCAGCCCTGGATGAAGTTTTCGTCCTGACTAACCTGTCCGTTCCGTACCTGCCAGGTCTGACCTTCCATTTCTTCGTACGCAATACCTGCATCTCCCAGCAACTCCAGTGTAAGAGGCAGATTGCCGTGAACAAATTCGGCACCTGCTTCCACCGGAGCGGAAAACCGGGCGTCCCGGAGCGTGTGAATCCGGCCACCCGTCCGATCCCTGGCTTCCAGGATCAGCACGGTTTTGCCCGCCCTGACCAACTCCCTGCCCGCCATCAATCCCGACGCACCGGCACCCACAATCAGTATATCCGCCTCCGTTGGCGGTTCGTTCTTATTCAAATCCATATCTCTTTATTTGAAGCATGCTAACTCATCAGAAGCCCTCCGGGTTTCAATGCCGTCTGAAATTCCCTTTAGCGGATGAGAACTAAAAAAACCATTTCCGGTTAAATAGGGAAATGAATTATTGACTTTATGAGAAGCATCAAACAATTGCACAAAGCCGTGTACGCTCCCATCGACGATCTGGTCACGTACCGGGCATTGCCTACCCGGAGCATTCAGTGGATTGATCCCTTCCTGTTCCTGAACCACCACGGCCCCCAATGCTACGAACCCTTCAACCGGGGACTACCCTTCGGTCCGCACCCGCACCGGGGCTTCGAAACCCTCACCTTCGTACTGCAGGGCGATATTATGCACCGCGATACGGGCGGCGGCAAAAGCGTGATCCAAGCCGGTGGCGTGCAGTGGATGACAGCCGGACGGGGACTGATCCACGCGGAAGAGTCGTCGGATGCGTTCAAGGAAACGGGTGGGATGGAAGAAGTGATTCAGATCTGGATGAACCTGCCCGCCCGACTGAAAATGACCACACCCGAATACAAGGGCCTGCCGAAAGAAGAAATCCCCACGCTGGTGCTGGACGGTGGGAAAGTGACCGTGCACCTGATTTCGGGCATGTGGAATGACGTAAAAGGTCCCATCATTTCCCTGACCAACCTGCTGATGGCCCAGATCGACCTGCGGGCGGGAGGCCGCTTCCAGACCGAAGTAGAGAGCGTGCGCAACCTGCTGTTTTACGTGGTCAACGGAAAAGTAACAGTAAACGGCCAGCTGGCCGAAACACATACCCTGGTGGAATTCGGAAATGATTCAGAAACGATCGAAGTGGAAGCCCTGGAGGATGCCACGCTGATCTTCGGCCACGGACAGCCTTTCAACGAACCGATCGTAGCGCAGGGCCCTTTCGTGATGAACACCCAGACCGAAATCATGCAGGCCATGCGCGATTACCAGATGGGCAAAATGGGCGTTTGGACGGAGTAAGGAGCGAAACCTTTGGCGGAGAATGGGAGAAACTGGGACCATTGTCCGGTTTGTAAATTATTTCAATCAAATGCCCGCAATACCCGTTTGTAGATTTGCCCGAATCCTTATACATTTGTGTCCGTTGACCGTCCACGTGGTGAAACTGGTAGACACGCCATCTTGAGGGGGTGGTGCCCTTACGGGTGTGGGAGTTCGAATCTCCCCGCGGACACACTTTAAAAAGCCTTAAATTTTGATAATTTAAGGCTTTTTTATTTCTTCACGGTTAGGAAACTTTTAAGACAGTGCGCATTTCCCTCCGAATGGAATCAATCGAAAACCTAACCTTGTTATTCAATACCTCAGTTTATGGCAGATCACAATAAAGATTTACCGGAGATGGTTGCCGAAATCCTGAATGAGCTCCAGGGTATGCACGGGGAGATGAAAGAAATTCGTGTGGAGATGCAGGAACAGCGACAGCAGCACAAACAGGATATTGATCGAATCATTACGACGTTCAATACGGGCTTTATGTCAGTTGTTGAAAAGCTAACCAGTATGGATACGGAAATGAAAGCCATCCGTCAGCAGACGGATCGGGCACTTGATTACGAGCAGAAGTTTAAAGAGATTGAGCACCGCTTGATTCGACTGGAAGAAAAAAAGGGTGCTTGAACGAAAGCATTACACGGCTGTTTGAGGATAAAATGTCTATCATCTAAGTAGCAGAGTGAATGGCCGGCGAGATTCTTTCAGAATGACAATGGGTCACTTTTTTAATCAATATAATCTGATCAAGCCGACCTAAATCCTGGCAGAATTTGACTAAGAACTCAACCCGCCAGCCCTAGCTTATTCATAATTGCCTCACGGGACACTTTCTCAGAACGGTCCGCTTGGCGTATCAGCATACCCATTCCCCCATCTTCCTTCTCATCTTCGGAAAGTACTTTGATTGTGATTCCCATTTTGCGGGCCACTTCGGTAAGCAACTTCAGTTCGTTTTTATCATCAGTTTGAAGGATAGCGATTTACATAAGCGTGAGAAAGGGTCTTTTGGGTTGATAGGGTTAATAAAGTAATTGTACGAAATATGAACGGAACGTATGCTTACCGCAATCAGGTCACCTGGCCACCAGGTCGAAAAGTTGCTTAAAGCCTGGCCGGCTCTCCAGTCGGGTCTTGGATCCGGACACCTTTTCTTCGATGACCTTCTCCACTTCCCAATTATGGGAGCGGGCATATTAGGTGAGCTCCGATACTGGCCGATGATAGGATTGGTCTTTGCGGCTGACCCGAACGAAAAGGGTTACTTTGATATAATTTAGATGATTAAGTAACAGGACAAAAATAAATATAACAAGCGTTAGCTAAAGCTGACTGTGTATAGTTGTCCAACTTGAGCCCAAATTTCAGTTAACGTTTTTTTGAGTACCGGTAAAGAAGTGTAGTGTTGAGGT
>Ga0209902_100470_pt1 | contig 42857 bp, 34 predicted proteins | sample FECB27metaG_FD_188304 | JGI IMG/M metagenome (GOLD analysis project Ga0209902, IMG submission 188304) | Cyanobacterial communities from the Joint Genome Institute, California, USA - FECB-27 (SPAdes) (version 2) | ecosystem: Environmental > Aquatic > Thermal springs > Hot (42-90C) > Microbial mats...
AACCTGGGCGAGGCCCAGCTGCCGATCCCGCCGCTGCTGCGCGCGCGGCTCGCCGCGGGCGAGACCGTGTTCGAGACGCTCGAGGGTTTCGGCGAGGAGCCCACGCGCATGGTCTCGGTGCCGGTGCCGGGCCGCGACGCGACGCTGGCGGTGCAGGTGGCCGGCTCGCTCGACGACATCAACCGCACCGTCGCGATGGCCAGCGTGCTGTTCCTCGTGCTCGGCGGCACGCTGCTGCTGGCGCTGGGCCTGGCCGGCACGCTGATCACACGGCGCGCCTTCCGCGCCATCGACGACGTGGTGCAGCAGGCGCATCGCATCAGCGACGCCAACCTCAGCGAGCGCCTGCCGGCACCCGGAACCGCCGACGAGGTCGGCCGGCTCGTCGAGACGCTCAATGCGATGCTGGCGCGCATCGAGCACGGCATGGAAGCGCAGCGGCGCTTCACCGCCGATGCCTCGCACGAGTTGCGTTCGCCCCTGTCGCGGCTGCGCACCGAGCTCGAGCTAGCGCTGCGCCGGCCGCGCGAACCGGCGGTCTACGTCCAGACCCTGCGCTCCGCGCTCGACGAGGTGGAATCGCTCTCGCTGCTGGTGGAGGAACTGCTGGTGCTGGCGCGCATCGATGCGGGCCAGGAACGCGAGGCCGCGGAGACGGTGGCGCTCGATCAGTTGGCCGAGGAGGCGCTGCGCCGCCTCGAGCCGATGGCGCGCGAGCGCGGCGTCCGGCTGCGGCTCGAGCTGATGGAGCCGGTCGCGGTCCGCGTGGCGCGCGGTGCCGCGAATCTGGCACTGGCCAATCTGCTCGACAACGCGCTGAAGTTCTCGCCCGATGGCGGTACCGTGCACGTGGACGTGTTCGCACCGCCCGGCGGCGGCGAGGCCGTGGTCCGCGTCGCCGACCACGGCCCCGGCATCCGCAGCGACGAACTGCCGCACCTGTTCGAGCGCTTCTACCGCGGCGCCGGCGCGCGTTCCGACGAGGCCACGCCGGGCCTGGGACTCGGGCTCGCGCTGTCGCAGGCCGTGGTGCAGGTGCATGGCGGCCGCATCGAGGCCATGAACGCGCCGGGCGGCGGCGCGCGCTTCGAGCTGCGGCTGCCGCTGGCCGCGACGCCCGCGGAGCCGGTCATGCTGACCCCGCACTGACCGTGCGGAATGGGTCGCCTCGCGCACATGGAATTGAGTGCTTTCCTATCCACGAGCCCTTAATCTCCAGCCCATCCATGAACGCTCCCCTGCGCGATCTCTCGAACCTGCAACGGCCCCGGGCGGCCTCGGTCCCGGGCATCTCGTGCGTGGTTCCGTGCTTCAACGAGGCACGCAACCTCGGCGCGCTGCTGCCGGAACTCGACCGGATGCTGCGCGCCACCCAGTTGCGTTGGGAAGTGATCGTGGTCAACGACGGCAGCACCGACGACACCGATGCCGTCATCGAGCAGTGGTGCCAGCGGCCGGGCATCCGCTGCCTCTCGCTGTCGCGCAACTTCGGCAAGGAAGCGGCGCTGACCGCCGGACTGGGCGCGGCCCGGGGCGACGCGGTGGTGCTGCTCGACGGCGACATGCAGCATTCGCCCGCGCTGGTGCGCGCCATGATCGACCAGTGGCGCGCGGGCGCCGAGGTGGTCTATGCGGTGCGCCAGGACCGCAGCGACGAAGGGCCGCTCAAGACGCTGAGCACGCGCCTGTTCTACAAGCTGCTGAACGCCTCCGACCGTTTCGCGGTGCCCGAGAACGCGGGCGACTTCCGGCTCATGGACCGCAAGGTGGTCGATGCGCTGCTGAAGCTGCCCGAGCGCAGCCGCTTCATGAAGGGCCTGTATGCCTGGGTCGGCTTTCGCGCCGTGGCGCTGCCCTACACGCCGGCGCCGCGCGCCGAGGGGCGCAGCCGCTTCAACGCGCGGCGCCTGTTCAAGCTGGCGCTCGACGGCCTGACCTCCTTCACCACCTGGCCGCTGCGCATGGTCAGCGTGGCCGGCCTGATGCTCGCGCTGCCGGCCTTCGGCTACGGCAGCTACGTGGTCCTCGACTACATGTGCTTCGGCAACGAGGTGTCGGGCTGGTCCACCATCGTCGTGAGCCTGATGTTCTTCATCGGCGTGCAGATGATCTCCACCGGCATCCTCGGCGAGTACGTCGCCCGCATCTTCGAGGAGGTCAAGGGCCGGCCCGTCTACGTGGTGCGCGAGCAGCGCGGCCACGGGCTGGAAGCCGAGGAGCCATGAGCGCGCCCGCGGCCCCAGCCGCGGCCAGGACGCAACGGCTGTGCATCTGCGCCGACGACTTCGGCATGAGCCCCGGCATCAACGCGGCGGTGCTCGACCTGATCGCGCGGCGCAACCTCTCGGCCACCGGCTGCCTCGTGCTGCGCGAGGCCTGGCCCCGGGGCCTGCCCGCGCTGCGGCGCGTCGATGCCGCGCGCGTCGACGTCGGCCTGCACCTGGACCTGACCCCGCCGCGGACGCCGCGCGCCGAGGAGCCCGGCCTCGGCCCGCTGATCCTGCGCTGCTACACGCGGTCCGCGCCGCGGCGCCATCTGCGCCAGACCATCGCCGAACAGCTCGCCCGCTTCGAGGACGGCCTGGGCCGCGCGCCCGCCTTCGTCGACGGGCACCGGCACGTGCACCAGCTGCCGATGGTGCGGGAGCTGCTGCTCGAGGAGCTGTCGCGCCGCTACACGGCCGCGCCGCCGTGGCTGCGCAACACGCGGCCCGGCGCCACGGCGCTCAAGCCCCGGGTCATCCACGCGCTGGGAGGCCGTGCGCTGGTGCACGAAGCCGCGCAACGGTCGATCCCGACCAGCCGGGGGCTGCTGGGGGTCTACGACTTCGCGGGCGGGGTGACCGGCTACCGGCGGCGCCTGCTCGCCTGGCTGTCCGCGGCACGCAGCGGCGATGTGCTGATGTGCCATCCCTCGCTGGCCGAGGACGCCGGCACGCCGCACCACGAGGCGAGGGCGGCCGAGTACACGGTGCTGGCGGCCATGGCCTTTCCATGGCGTGATCCCCACGGTGGGCAGGTCGAGCTCACTGCGTTGTCGGCGGGCGGCCTGCAGCCGGGCGCCTGAGGTCCGGCCAGGGCGCCGTCGCCGCGCGTCATGCAGTTTGATCGGCCCGGTCATGCCGTGCGCCGACCCGGCTTCGTATCCTCGGACCATTGAACGAGAGACAAGGTCCGCGTCACCGCAGGTGGCCAGGGCCCCACGGAGACCGTCTTGCCACCGAAAGAACCCGTCCTTGACGGCCTGGCGCGCTTCGCCGCCGAGGCCCCCGCACGACCGGCCGCCATCCTGGCCGAGACCGGCGAAACGCTGGACTACCGAAGCCTGCACGAACGCTCGGCGCGGCTCGCACAGTTCCTCACGGCCCGCCTCGAGGCCGGCGAGGTGGTGGCGATCCTGCTGGGCAACCGGCTCGAATACTTCGAGCTCACCTTCGCCGCGCGCCGCGCCGGCCTCTACTACGTGCCGATCAGCACGCACCTCACGCCGGGCGAGATCGACTACATCCTGCGGGACTCGGGCGCGCGCATCCTGCTGACCGAGACGGCACTGCGGCCCTGGGCCGAGCGCTCGGCCTGGCCCGCGCCGCTCGAGGCGGTGCTCTGCATCGATGCCGACGCTCCCATCGAAGGCGCCGCGAGCTACCGCGCGCTGGTCGAGGCCGACGGCCCGGTGCCGCCGCTGCCCGATCGGCCCCTGGGCCTGGACTTCGCCTACTCCTCGGGCACCACCGGCCGGCCCAAGGGCATCAAGCACAAGCTCGAGGACCAGCAGTTGCGCAAGGCGCTCGCGGGCGACTGGCTCTCGTTCTTCGCCTTCGATCCCGCGAGCGTCTATCTCTCGCCCGCACCGCTCTACCACGCGGCACCGCTGCGCTTCAGCGTGCGCTGCGTGGCCTTCGGCGGCACGGTGGTGCTGATGCGCCGCTTCGATGCCGAAGGCGCGCTCGCGGCGATCGCGCGCTGGCGCGTCACCCACTCGCAATGGGTGCCGACGATGTTCATCCGCCTGCTCGCGCTGCCGGCCGAGCGCCGCGCGGCCCACGACCTGTCGAGCCACCGGCTGGCGCTGCATGCGGCGGCGCCCTGCCCTCTCGAGGTCAAGCGCCGCATGATCGACTGGTGGGGCCCGATCGTCTGGGAGTACTACACGGGATCGGAGCGCGCCGGCGCCACCGCGATCTCGGCACCCGAGTGGCTCGCGCATCCCGGTTCGGTGGGCCGCGCGAAGCAGGGCGTGCTGCACATCGTCGGCGACGACGGCGGCGAATGCGCGCCGATGGTCGACGGCCTCGTCTGCTTCGAGGGCGGCCCGAGCTTCGCGTACCACAACGATCCGGTGAAGACCGCCGAGACCCACACGCCGCAGGGCTGGGGCACCTTCGGCGACATCGGGCACGTGGATGCCGAGGGCTACCTCTACCTCACGGACCGGCGCGCCAACATGATCATCTCGGGCGGCGTGAACATCTATCCGCAGGAGGCGGAGAACCTGCTGCAGGACCACCCGCTGGTGCACGAGGTGGCCGTCATCGGCGTGCCGCATGCCGAGTTCGGCGAGGAGGTGAAGGCCGTGGTCCAGCTCAAGGACCCCGCGCTCGCCGATGCCTCGACCGCGCAGCAGCTCATCGACCACTGCCGCGCCCACCTGTCGGCCATCAAGTGCCCGCGCAGCGTGGACTTCGCGACCGACCTGCCGCGCACCGAGACCGGCAAGCTGCTCAAGCGCGTGGTGCGCGACCGCTACCGCGCGCTCGCCGCGTCCGCTTCCCAACCGTGACGGAGACCCGACCATGACGATCGACATCGGACGCAGGCACTGGACGATGGCCCTGCTGGCATCGCTGGCCGGCCTGCCCGAACTGGCCAGCGCGCAGCCGGAAACCCGGCCGCTGACCTTGCTCGTGCCCTATGCCGCCGGCGGCGCGGCCGACCCCGTGGTGCGCCCGCTCGCGCAGCGCCTGCAGGAGGTGCTCGCGCGCACCGTGCTGGTCGACAACAAGGCCGGCGCCAACGGACTCATCGGCACGCAGTACCTGCTGCGCCAGCCGCCCGACGGGCTGACGATGCTGTTCCACATCACGAGCCTGATCCAGAACATCGCGCTGTCGCGCGGCAAGCCGCCCTACGACTTCGCGAAGGACATCGAGCCGCTGGTGCTGCTGGGCCGCCAGGCGGTGGTGCTGGTGGTGCCCGCGTCGAGCCCCTACCAGAGCCTGGCCGACCTCGCGCGCGCGGCCAAGGCCAACCCGGGCAACTTCTCGTTCGGCTCCTATGGCGCGGGCTCGACCTCGCACATCTACGGCGAGCAGTTGCGCGCGGCCTGGAACATCGAGATGCCGCACGTGGCCTTCCGCGGCACCAGCCCGCTGCTGCAGGACATGCTGGGCGGGCGCGTGCCGATGGCCTTCGTCTCGGCCGCCACCGCGATCGAGCGCCAGGGCGACAAGGGACTGCGCTCGATCGCGGTGGCGCACAGCAAGCGGCTGACCGCGCTGCCGCAGGTGCCCACGCTGCACGAGCTCGGCTATGCGGGCTTCGACTACACGGGTTGGTGGGGGCTGTTCCTGCGCGCGGGCACGCCGGCGTCGGTGGCCGAGCGCCTGCGCAACGCGATCCGCGCCATCCTGCAGGAGCCCGACATGGTCGGCCGGCTGCAGCTGGCCGGCCTGGAGCCCAGCAGCGAGACACCCGAGCAGATCACGGCCGCGATGCAGAACGAGTACCGCCACTGGGAAGCGCTGAGCCGGCGCTTCAACATCACGGCCGATTGACGCTGTCGCTCGTGCGGGCGGCGCGACAATGCGCAGCGCATGCCCGCGCTTTCCCTGCACCCGCCCGCTTCATGACCGCCGTCCCCGGCCCCTCGCCGAGCGCCACGCCGCCGCCGATCGCCGGCTGGTTCGTGCAGCTGTTCCTGCGCAGCGCGGCCCTGCCGCCGACGCAGGCCGAAGCGGTGCTGCGCCGTTCGGGCATCGATCCGCTGCAACTCGACGCGCGCGGGCTGCGCGTCACCGAGCAGGCCTTCACGCGCTTCCTGATCCTGCTGGCGCGGCGCGCGCGCGACGAGGCCTGGGGCATCGCCTCGCGGCCGATTCCGCCGGGCACCTTCCACACCCTGTGCCGGTTGATCGTCAATTGCCGCACGCTCGGCGAGGCGCTGGTCGTCATCGGCCGCTTCTACGCGCTGGTGGTCGACGACTTCTCGATCAAGATCCGCCGCGAAGGCGGCGAGGCCATCGTCTGGCTCAAGCCGCTGCGCACGCTCTCGCCCGAGCGGCACGTGAGCCTGCATGGCGCGACCGTCTTCCTGCTCTACCAGTTCATGTGCTGGCTGGTCGACCGCCGCATTCCGCTGACCGCGGTCGAGTTCTCGTACCCGCGCCGGCCGACCAGCGCCGAGACGCTGCGCACCTACGACACGCGCGAGATCCGCTTCGAGCAGCCGTTCACCGCGCTGCGGCTCGAAAGCCACCTGGCCTCGCTGCCGATCATCGGCGGCGAGGAACGCCTGAGCCGCTTCCTCTCGGAGGCGCCGCGCACGCTCATCACGCGCTACTACGACCACAGCCGCGTCAGCGACCGCGTGAAGTCCATCCTGCGCGCGCAGGTGGGCACGCCGATGAGCCTGGACGACGTCGCGGCCCGGCTGCACCTGACACCGGTGACCTTGCGGCGGCACCTGGTCGACGAGGGTTGCGGCTTCTCGGAGCTGCGCGACGACGTGCGCCGCCGCGCGGCGCTCGACATGGTGCGCCAGGGCCATGTGAAGCTCGAGACCATCGCGCTGCGGCTGGGCTTCGCCGAGTACAGCACCTTCCACCGGGCCTTCAGGCGCTGGACGGGCACGGGGCCGACCGAGTACCGGGCCAACCCGCCAGCGTCCTGATTCAGGGGCCGGGCTTCGCGGGCCGTGCCCAGTCCGCGAGCCAGTGGGCATCGGCCACCACGGATGTCGCGGGCCGCGGCAGCGAAGGCGAATGGCTAAAGCGCGGGGCCGGTGCCGGCTGCAGTTCGCCTTCGAGTTCGACGAAGGCCTGGCGCGCCACGAGGTGCGGGTCGCGCGTGCTTGCGGCGAGGTTGTTGACCGGCACCACGCAGGCATCGCTGCCTTCGAACAGCGCCTCCCAATGCGCACGTGGCTCGCGTGCGAACAGCGCCTCGAGCGCGCGCGCCTGTTCGCGCCAGCGGTCGCGATCGTGTTGCACGAAGGCCTTGCCGTCCAGGCCCAGGCGCGCGAGGAACTCGGCATGGAACTGCGGCTCGATCGCGCCCACCGCCAGATGCAGCCCGTCCGCGCAGCGGTAGCTGCGGTAGTACGGCGCGGCGCCATCGAGCACGTTGGCCTGCCGCTCGTCGCGCCAGCGCGACGCGGCGCGCAGGCCATGGATCAGCGACAGCAGCGACACCGTGCCATCGCAGATCGCGGCATCGACCACCTGGCCGCGCCCGCTGCGCGCCGCCTCGTGCAGCGCCGCGAGCACGCCCACGGCCAAGTAGAGCGCGCCGCCGCCATAGTCGCCGACCAGGTTCAGCGGCACGCTCGGGCCCTCGGCGGGACCGATGGGATGCAGCGCGCCCGCGACCGCGAGGTAGTCGATGTCGTGGCCCGCCTCCTGGGAGCGCGGGCCCTCCTGCCCCCAGCCCGTCACGCGGCCGAACACCAGCGCGGGCCGCAACGCGAACAGCTCGGCAGGACTGAGACCCAGCCTTTCCATCACGCCGGGCCGGAAGCCCTCGATGGCCACATCGGCATGGCGCAGCAGTTCGCGCGCCGTCGCGAGGCCTTCCGCCGCGCGCAGGTCGAGCGCGAGGCATTCGCGCCCGCGCATCGTGGCGCCGCGCTCCATTGCCACCGCGCCGGGACGCTCGATACGGACCACCCGCGCGCCCATGTCGGCGAGCAGCATCGCGGTGAAGGAGACCGGCCCCAGGCCCGCGAACTCGACGACCCGCAGGCCGCGCAATGGACCGGCGGGCGATGGGGATGCGTTCTTCGTCTCGTCGTTCATCGCTGCATGGTGCCGTCGCGCCTGCATGGCCGCGATGACCGTCGCGCTCGTTCCCCATGACCCCTGCGCGCCGCGCCATGCGGGTTGCGCGCGGCGGTCATGGCGTGGGCCGGGCCGGCCTTTCATCATGGCGCCAACCAAAGGAGCCGAACATGAAAGCATGGGTGAGTCATCGCCCCGGGGGACCGGAGACGCTGGTGTGGCAGGAGCTGCCCGATCCGGTGCCCGCCGACGGCGAGGTGCTCGTGAAGATCGCCGCGGTGGGCGTCAACTATCCCGACGGCCTGCTGATCCGCGACCTCTACCAGGTCAGGCCCGAGCGGCCCTTCGTTCCGGGCAGCGAGTTCTGCGGCGTGGTGGAGCAGGTAGGCCGGGACGTGTCGGGCCTGCGCGAGGGCGACCTCGTCATCGGCCGCTGCGGCTGGGGCGCCATGGCCGATCGCATCGCCGTGGCCGAACAGCGCTGCGTGCGCGTGCCCGCCGACACGCCGCGCACGCAGGCGGCCGCCTTCATGTTCGCCTATGCCACCGCCTACCACGCGCTGTGCGACGCCGCCCAGTTGCAAGCGAAGCAGACGGTGCTCGTGCTCGGCGCCGCGGGCGGCGTGGGATCGGCCGCGGTCGAAGTCGCGCATGCACTGGGGGCCCGCGTGGTGGCTGCCGTGTCCTCGCCCTCCAAGCTGGCCTTCGCGATGGCGCGCGGCGCGTCGGGCGGCCTCGTCTACGAACAGCAGGTCGAAGGCCGGGAGGCACAGCAGGCGCTCGCACGCCGCATCAAGGAGGCAGTGGGCGGCGACGGCTGCGACGTGGTGTTCGATCCGGTCGGCGGCGGCTACACCGAACCGGCCTTGCGCAGCCTGCGCCGCGGCGGCCGCCACCTGGTGGTGGGCTTCACCGCCGGCATCCCGAGCGTGCCGCTCAACCTGACGCTGCTCAAGAGCCGCCACATCGTCGGCGTGGACTGGCGCAGCTTCGTGCAGGAAGACCCGAAGCTCAACGACCGCAACGTGCACTCGCTGCTCGCGATGTGGCGCGAGGGCCTGCTGCAGCCGGAGGTAACCGAGACCTTCGCCCTGGCCGATGCGCCTGAGGCCATCGCGCGGCTCGATGCGCGCGGCGCGCTCGGCAAGATCGTCGTGGTCGCGTGAAGGCGGCGGCCGCCGGGGCCGCCGCTTTCTTCTTCAGTTCAGTTCGCCCGACAGGATCTCGCGCGCCATCACGATCTTCATGATCTCGGTCGAGCCCTCCATCTGCTTGCACATGCGCAGCAGGTTGTGGAAGTCGAAGAAGGGATAGTCCTCGATCGCGAGGCCGCGGCCGCCCAGCACCTGCATCGAGCGGTCGATCACGCGCAGCCCCGCATCCACGCAATAGGCCTTCACCATGGCCGCCTGCATCCGCGAGGCCGAGTAGCCGCCGCGCGCCACCATCCAGGCCGCGTAGTAGGTGTTGAGGCGGATCGATTCGATGTCGTACTGGTTGTCGGTCAGCATCCACTGGATCGCCTGGTTGTCGCCGAGCGCCTTGCCGAACACCTTGCGCTCGCGCGCGTACTCGACGGCCAGTTCCTGGCTGCGCTCGGCCATCCCGAGCGCGGTGCCGCCCAGGCGCAGGCGGAAGCGGTTGAACTGGTGCTGCGCGATGGAGAAGCCCTCGCCTTCCGCGCCCAGCAGGTTCTCGGCCGGCACGATCACGTTCTCGAGCCGCACCTCCTGCTCCGTGCCCCATTGCCGCGCGATCACCGGGATGTCGCGCGACTTCGTGAAGCCCGGCGTGTCGTTGTCGACCAGGAACACGCTGATGCCTTTCGGCCCCTTGCTAGGGTCGGTGACCGCCGCGACTGCCGTGTACGACGCGAAGTGATGGCCGGTGCGCCACATCTTCGTGCCGTTGAGCACCCAGTGGTCGCTCTTTCGCACCGCCGTCGTGCGGATGCCCGCGAGGTCCGAGCCGGCCTCGGGTTCGGTGAAGCACATCGACCAGCCCGTCTTGCCCTCGAGCACCGGATAGAGGTACTTCTCGCGGATCTTCTCGGGCGCCTGGTAGAGCACCGGCCAGGGCGCGAACGGCCCGCCCGGCATGCGCCGCGGCGACTTCGAGAACTCGGCCAGCACGATCACGTCCTCCATCGGCCCCAGGCCCTGGCCGCCGAATTCCTTGGGTACGATCAGCTTGGCCAGGCCGTACTCGGCCAGCTTGCCCTTAAGGTGGGCGTTGAGCTCGGGGCTGTAGTCGCTGTTGGCGACCGGCCAGTCGCGGTAGTGCGGCAGGACTTCCGTCCCGATGAAGCTGCGCGCGCGCTGCTGAAGATCGCGTTGCGCGGGGTTGAGTTCGAAATCCATGGTGTGCCTCTCGCGGTTCGGACATGCACCCGATGGCATGTCAACGCGATCGATTGGATCGGCGCGGGCGCGCCGCTTCCATGGCACCGTCGTTCAAACTGCATGACATCGCCGCCGGGCTCGCGGCGAATCGCAGTGTGTCGCGCGCGCGGCGCGGATACACGGGCATACGAAGGCCGCGCAATGGCGCGCGGAGGCGCCGAAGAATCGCGGCGCCCCCACTTCAAGGAAGCCTTCGATGAAAACCATCCGCATGGAAATCGCCGCCGTGGCGCTCGCGCTCGGTGCCTGCGTCTTCGCGGCCGTGTCCATCGCCGCGGACGGCAAGCCCGCCGCCTCGACGTCCACCTCCGCCGCGTCACCGATCTATGGCGTGACGATCCCCAAGGGGTATCGCGAATGGCAGCTGATCGCGCCCGCGCTGGAGTCCGAGCCGCTCAACGAACTGCGCGTGGTGCTCGGCAACAAGACCGCCGTCGACGCCTACAGGAAAGGCGCGCTGCCCTTCCCCGACGGCACCGTGCTGACCAAGCTCGCGTGGAAGCACGTGCAGTCGCCGGACTTCGAACCCGCGCTGGTGCCCGGCGCGGCGACCACGGTGCAGGTGATGGTCAAAGATTCAGCGAAGTACGCCGCCACCGGCGGCTGGGGCTTCGGGCGCTTCGTCGATGGCAAGCCGGTGGACATCGCGCAGCACCAGACCTGCTTTGCCTGCCATGCGGCGCGGGTGAAGGACAGGGACTATGTGTTTACGCGGCTGGCGCCGTGACGAAACCCGGCACGCATCGCACGTCGCGCGGTCTTCGCGGGCCCTTCAAGCGGGACCGTTCTCGCCGAGTTCATCCTTACGGCAAATCGCACAGCAGCACCTGGCTCTCGAAGAGCAGTGGACGATCGACTGGCTGACCGCCCCTGCCAGATGCACCTTGCACCGGTGCGCGCTCTCGACCATTCGGGTGCGCTCGCTAGCCCCAATCCATTCTTGCGTGACGAACCTGGGCGATCAATGTCTCCAACGGCGTTGGCCGCGCCAGGTAATAGCCCTGAACCAACGGACAACCGAGCAAACGCAAATGCTCGAGCTCTTCGACCGTTTCCACGCCCTCGCCCACCACCTCCATGCCGAGTGCGTGTCCGAGGTGGATGATCGAATCCACGAGCAGCATGCGCCTGTCGGAGCGGTGGAACTCCGATATCAGCAGTCGATCGATCTTGATCTGTTTGACGTACTTGTCGCCCAGCATCGCCAGCGACGAATAGCCGGTACCGAAGTCGTCCACCGCGATGGCGATTCCGGCCGCTGCAAGCGCTTCGAGCTGCCCGGAAGACGACAGACTGTCCAGCGCACTTTCCTCGGTGATCTCGATCCTCAGATGCCGAGGGGCGATGCCCTCGCGCAGCAAGGTCCTCGACACGATGTCGCTCAGAGGAAGATCTCCGATCTCACGGGGCGACACGTTCATGGCCACGGGAACCTTCTCGAACCGAGGGTCCGCATCCGCCAACGCGTGCAAGCCGTGGCAGACCTCCTGCAGGATGTGCTGCAACAGCGTTTCGCCCATCCCCATGACCGCGGCCGCGTGAACCACCTCCTCGGGTGAAGTCCATCCTTGCCTCGGATGGTTCCAGCGCAACAGCGCCTCCAGGCTATGAAGGCTGGAGCCATCGCTCGAGAGGATCGGCTGGTACCACAGCCCGATCTCCCGTGCCTCGATGGCACAGGCCAGATCCTTTTCGATGTCCTGGCGGCGCAACAGACGTCGATGCATCGCCTCATCGAAGCGATAGCCCCATGCGCCCGTCGACCGCGTGGACGCGTGAAGCGCCTCGCTCGCGAAGGTCAGGAGGTCATCGATCTGGCGTGAAGCGCTGTCGCAAAACCCGACGTGCAGGCGAGTCAGGTCCGCCTGCCTGCCCAGACTCGATCCAAGCCCGAGGGATCCGAGGCTCGCGCGGTGGATCTCACCGGGAAAAGCCTCGGTGCCGCATGGCTCGTACAGCACGACGAACTTGTTGCCCGCCCACCGGCCCAGAACGCACCGAGCCGGATCGAATTTCGATGCCAGCCATCGAGCCACCTCCTGCAGCACCTTGTCTCCCAACGCCAGACCTTGTGTCTCGTTGATGATCGACAAGCCAAAGACTTCGAAGATCACCAAGCGCTGGCGCGGCCGCTTCTCCGATCCGAGCCAATGCGAAGCCGCATCGACAAAGCTCTGACGAGCGAGCAAGCCCGTGAGCGGATCTTGGACACTCTTCATCTTTCCCTCTCTGATTCTCAACGGCATCCATCCTGAAGATCCGATCCGTGACATCCATCCCTGTGCTTTTCTGGTGCTGATTGCGTGCCCCTTCCGCGCTTCGTGGGCGCGCTCTTTGGTGCGAAGGGGAACGGTGCCATGACGTCAGGAGCCTCGACGTGAGCGGTGCCTATCGGAAGAGTTCTGCAGCTTTGTGTCCGATGCGTCCTCGCTGTCGCCTTCCAGCTCCAAGGCTCCGAAGTCGGTGGAAGCAAACTCCGGCGGTACGTGCACGCCCTCGTCGTCCCGCCGAACCAGGCCGCGGTTCTCGAGTTCACGCATCGCCTTGTTCACCCCTTCACGCGAGAGCCCGGCATACGAAGCAATCACGGCCTGCGTGATCCGCTTGTCGTAGCCGCCGGGGCCGGCCGGTGCCAGGTGAGTCAGTTCATGAAGGACCCGGCCGACCAGCTCGACGGGCGAGAGCGAAGAAATCCGCCTCAGCTGACCATGAACCATGGAGACCCGCTTGACGGCCGACTCCAGGAGGCCCACGGCGACCTGCGGAAAAAGCGTGCAAAGACGCCGCAGCACATGGATAGGGATGAGGTAGACGGAGGAAGGAAGCGCTGCGATCAACGTGGACTGCGCCACATAGCTGTCTTCCTTCAATGAGGGGCTGAAAAAGAAGTCGTCCTTGCTGACGAAATCAGTGGTGACGCCTTCGCTGTCACCTCCGCTGCCGTGTACCACGACACGAAGCAGTCCAGTGGCGACGCAGTAGACATGCTCGGATGTCTCGTCTACGGCGAGGACGACATCGTTGCGGCGATAGTTTCGGAGCTCGGTGCTTTGAACAAGCAACGCACGCTCGCTGTCGGGCAGCGTGGCAATAAGTGGGTGCAGATACATGCTGGAACGGACGCGGTCTCCTCCTTCGTGCTCCAGCTCATCCCCCAAAAGGGGACCTGTATCGCTGGCCGTCAGGGTCCCGGCTTTTCCGTGATTGATGAAATGAAGTTGATAAAAACTGAAGCTGTTCTCTCTCTTTGCAGCAGTTGTGTGAAAGGCTGAAAGTGATAAGTCGGCATGGCAACGCGTGCGCCATCACGTGGCGAGCCGTCGTTGGCGGGGCCGTATGCCTTCACTCGGTGCGCCAGATCCACCGCGCTCGAGCGCGTCGAAATCGAGAATGCGCAGCGACTGCGCACGACTTCGAGGTGATGGGCTCTGATGAGAATGCAGGGGGTCAAGAGAAGAACCGGCGAATCAAAAGGCTCAAACCGCCGAAGCGGTTTGAGCAAAAGTCCCCGGCAGCAAACCGTCCGCCGGGGGAGGGGCGAAACTAGATCACCGCACCGACGCGATCGTCGACACGGCGGAGTTGCCCACGGCCGTGGCGCTGACCTGGTTGCCGGCCGCGCGCAACGTGCTGCCCGTCGCCGCGCCAGTGACGCCAATGCCGTAGTTCACGCTGGTGGCAGTCGCCACGACCGTGCCGCTGTTGGTCTGGAAGTTTCCGACCGCAGCCGTCGGACGGCTCGCGCTCGGCGCACTCACATTGACGCTGTTGGTCGCGGTGTTGCCGTACGCCTGCGCAGCGGTCGTGTTGCCGGTGACGGCCACGGTGCTGCCGCTCACGCCAGGCACAAGCACGGGCGCCGTCGCATTCAGGGCCACCTGGTAGCTGGCCGTGGCGGACGAGCTCACGTTGCCCGTGTTGCCCTGGTTGTTGAGCACGGCGGCGGCCGCTTGCGAGGCGCCGACGGTGCTGCCGGCAAACGGTGCGGGCGTCGCGTAGCTGCTGCCAGCCGACACGTTGAGCACGTTGCTTGCCGCGTTGCCGCGAGCCAGCGCCGTCGTGCTGTTGCTGTCGATGGTCAGCCCGCTGTTGAGCGCAGCGGTCGCTGCCGGCACGCCACCCTCCAGGTTGAAGCCCGCGGCGGTGCTCGAGGTCGCGTTGACGGCGGCGCTGCTGGTCTGCGCATTGCTCAGACCGGCGTTGCTGCCTTGCAACGCGGCGCCCGAGAGCGTCACGCTGTTGTCGGCGCGGTTGGCCGAAGCCTCTGCGGTTGTGGCATTGCCGGTGATCGAGAACGTGCTGTCCGCCAGACCCGTGGTGGCCGTGGCCACACGATCCTGGTTGTACAGGCGCGTGCTCGCCGTGCTGGCGACCGAGGTGGACGCGGCCTGGCTGTTGCTGAGCACGTGGTCGCCGGTGGCGCCCCCCGCGTTCAGAACGGCATTGGTCGTGGCACCGACCGGCGTTGCATTGCCCGCGGTGACCGTCAGCGCATTCGTGGCATCGTTGATCACGCCCAGCGAGACGTTGCGGTTGTTGGCCAGAGCCACCGACGAGCCCGACACGGCGCCCGGCGCGTACAGCTCCGCGTCCGAGGTCGCGGCGACCGAGGCGGTGCTCGATTGCTGCGACGCCAGCGCGGAGGTCGCTGCCAGGTTGGTGGCGGTCACGCCCAGGGTGTTGGTGGCCGTATTGGCCACCGAGCTCGCGCGTTGGCTGTTGTTGGACACGCTCACCGTGGAGTTGCCGATGGCCGAGCCGGCCACGGTATCCACGGCGAAGCTGCCGTACACGTTGCTCACCAGGGCCGAGTCACCGGTCACCGACTGCAGGTTCGACAGCGCGTTGTCCGCCTGCGCGCCCGAGCCGGTCACGAGGGCGCCAGCGGTCGCCACCGTGCGGCCGCTGCCGGCTGCGACGGAGTTGCCGGTGACGCTCGTGGTGTTGGTCGCGCTGTTGCCCGTGACCGAGCCGGTGTTGCTGTTGCCGTTGACGGACAACTGCGAACCGGTCACGGCACCCGAGACGGCCAGGATGACGCCGCCCTGGTTCGGGACGCTCGGCGTGGCCGGCGTGCCGGGGATGAGCCCCGACAGCACGGCCGCGCCCCCGTCCACGATCGCCGAGTAGGCCGACAACGAGATCGTGCCAAGCAAAGTCGCCGAACCACTGACGTTTCCGCCCGACTGCGTCCAGCCGTTGCTGGTGAGATAGCTCAGTTGCGCCGGCGAGAGGCTGGATGCCAGCACCGTCAGCGTACCGCCCGTCAAGGTCAGGGTGGCGCCGGAACCGGAAACAGTCAGTCCGCTTCCCGTGGCACTGAACGTGAAGGGCTCTGGCGCCGTACCTGCGCTTCCCGCCACACCCGCCTGGCCGATCAGCGCATTGACGCTGGCGCTCGTCGTCTGCGAGTTCTGCAAGGCGGTCGTGGTCGACAGGCCGTTGCCCGACAGGCCCAGGCTGTTCGTCGCGGCGTTGCTGGTTGCCGAGGCGGTGGAGACGTTGTCGTTCGAGGCGATGCTCGAGCCGGTCACGTTGCCACCCACGGCGGTCAGCACGCCAGCGGCGGTGCCACCGACCAGCGCTCCGTCACGCTGCGTCGCGGTGACCGAGCCCGCGCCCGATTGGGCGTTCTGCACGCTGAAGGCGGCGTTGGTCGTGAGCGTGCCGGCGTTCAAGGTCGCGCCGGTGAGCGGCGTGGCCGATGCGGTGTCGATGCCATTGCCCGACGCGCTCAGGCTGTTGGTGCCGCGGCTTCCGAACGCCAGGGCCTGGATCTGGTTGCCGGAGGTGGCAACCGTCGAGGCCGAGACGTTGTCCTGGATGGCGGTGGCCACGACGGCGCCGCCGGTGGCGGTTGCCGAAACGGCACCGCTGGCCGTCTGTGCGCTGGTGACGTTGGCGATCGATGCCGCGCCCGCTGCGTCGACACCGGTGCCCAGGCTCACGCTGCCGGCGTTGCTCGCGTCGTTGCCGTAGGCGGCCGCGACGAAGGCATTGCCCTGGTTGGCGATCTGGCTGCGGGTGGCGTTGCCTTCCAGCAGGACCGTCAGCGCGCCCAGGGGACCGCCGAAGCCGGTGGCTTGCGCATCCACGTCGCCGAGTGCCGACTGGTTGTTCAGCAGGCCGTAGGCGGCGGTGACCGTGCCGCCCAGGCTCGGGGTGCTCGACAGCGTGGACGCCGGTGCCACCGAGGTGGGCACCGCGGCGCCGTTGGCGGCAACCGTCAGGGTGTTGCCGGTCGAGTTGCCGTAGGCGATCGAGCGCTGCAGGTTGTCCGACAGGGTCAGGCTGGTGTCCGTGATGTGCGTGCCGGCGTAGACCGCGGCGGCCGAGCCGGCCAGCACGGTGCTCACCGGCGAGGCTGCGTCCACCACCTGGATGTTCGCGATGCCCGCGCCCGAGCCGATGCTCGTTCCAGCGAGCGACAGCGTGTTCGAAGCGCTGTTGGCCAGGCCGACGGCCTCCTGCGTGTTCTTGCTGGCGCTGACCGTGCTGCCGGTGATGGTGTCACCGCCGGTGCCGCGCGAGTCGACGTACGCGCCCACGTACGAGCCGCCCAGCGTGGCCGAAACCGGGCTGGCGTAATTGCTCTGCAGGCTGGTGATCGTGGCGGCGCCGCTGGCCGAGACGTTGCCATCGGGCGTGCGGCCACCGCTCAGGACGGTGGCGCCGGCGCCCAGCGGCAAGGCGTTGGCAGCCAGCGAGAGGCTCTGGGTCGCGCTGTTGCCGTAGGCGGAAGCCGCGGCGCGGTTCTGCTCGACGGCCACCGTGCTGTCCTTGGTGGTGCCGTTTTCCAGGCCGGTTGCAGCACCGATGATCGACGGTGCGGTGATGGCCGAAACGCCGCCGCCGAAGTTGCTCTGCTGGTTCGCGAGCGCGGCGGTGGCGGAGAAGGTCGCACCGTTCTGGCCGGTCGCAATCGCGCTGGAAGCGGCGTTGCCGGTGGCCGCGGAGGTGATCGCGTTGCCCGAGACGGTCGCCGCGCCGCCGTCGATCGACTGCACGGTGGCGGTCACGCTGGCGGCATTGGTGGAGCCTTGCAGCGCCACGCCGACATTGCCCTGGGTGTTCAGGATCGCGAGGTCCGCACCGAGCTGCGAGCTCTGGCTGCCGGCACTGTAGGTGCTGCTGTTGACGGTCGGGCCGCCCGAACCGGCGACGGAGACGCCGTCGGCCAGCACGATGCGGTTGCCGGCGACGCCGGCGGCACCCAGGGCTTCGTTGCCCGTGGCCGCGCTGGAGATGGTGTTGCCTTGAACCGACAGGGCGCCGTTCAGCACGTTGGTGGTGCCCGTGCCGTTGCTGCCGATCGTGGCATCGATCGAGGTGACGGTGTTCGACGCGTTGTGCGTCACGCCCACGCCCTGGTTCAGCTGCAGATTGCTCACGACGGCCGAGCCGGCGAAGGTCGGTGCGCCGCCTGCCTGGATCGAGGCGGTGTTGGTTGCCGCATTGCCCTTGAGCGTGGCGGAGACGGTGTTGCCGTCGAGTGCGGGCGCCGAGCTCACGGCGTTCGCGCCGTCCGCGGTCAGATCGAGCGTGACGGCGTTGCCGCTGGCGCTCGCGGACGATGCGGGGCCGGTGCCCTGCTGCGCCGTGGTGACCACGATGCTGCCCGAGGCCTGGCTGCTGTTCGTGGCGGCCGAATGCGTGCTCGTGGTGATGCCGGGGGCGTTGGAGACGTAGTCGACCGGAACGGTACCCGCCACCGAAGAGGCACCGCCATTGATCACGGTGGTGGCCGCGATCGTGTTCTGCGTGTTCGAGGCGCCGCCCGAGGAGAAGCCATTGAGGTTCACGCCCACCGAGTTGCCGCTCGCGTTGCTGGTGATGGCGCCGGTGTTGGTCTGCACGCCCAGCGATGCCGCGCCATCAAGCGCGATCGTGTTGCCGGTCAGGGACAGGTCGATCGCGTTGGAGAACTCATTGGCCTTGGCCGTGGCGTTCACCGTGTTCTGCGTCGTGGTGTTCGACGTGCCGGTCTGCACGCCATCCACCGTGATGCCGATCTGCTGGCCGGCGGCGGTCGCCGACACCGGTTGCGACTTCGTCTGCACCGAATCCACGGTGAGGAAGCCCGAGGCGGTGGCGGTCGAGGTGGTCGCGTTGATGGTGGTGGTCGCGCCCAGTTCGGGCGGTGCGGCCATGGCGCCACCGGCAGCCAAGCTGGCAAGCACGGCGAGGCCGACACGGCTGAGTGCCGGCGCCTTGATGGCACGCGACTGGAGATTGCGAGTCTTCTTCATGGAAGTTCCTTGGGTATTGATCAAAAGTTCCGAAAATTCGGTGGATCCGGAGGATCGATGTGGTGGTGGCGTTCAGCTTTCAGTGCGGTTTAGCTCCCTCGTCGTGTGTTCTCCTCTCGGGCTGGTTGAACCGGCCCGCCCTTGCCCGAGCCCGCGCCCTGGACGCGCAACTTGGCGACCTCTTGCAATCCCGGACCGTCGCGATGGATGGCCGTGTCGGCCTTGTCGGGCCGCCAGCTCACGCTGATGCCACCGGGGGCGATCCCGCGCGAGATCAGCGCCGATGTCACGACGCCGATGCGCTGGTCCGTCAGCAGATCGCGTTTGCCCGCGTCCCAGTTCTCGGTGTCGCGGGCCACCAGCACCACTTCGGTGGGCGCCTTGGCGGCGGCCGCCGCGATCTGGTCGAGCAGGTTCAAGGTGCCGCCGGTCAGTGCCGCGGCGCCGAACTCGAACGGGATCTGCACGCTCGCGCCGTCGCCTGTGCTGACGGACGATGCGTTGCTGGCCGCGTTGACGGCCTCGCCCGTGAGCACGCGCGCGCCGCTGGAATCGACGATCGGGTTGGGAACCTTGCGAAGCGACTCCGCCGACTGGCGCGGCAGTTCATCGAACACGCGCATCCCGAGGCAGGGCTTCGGGTCGACCTTGGTGACGGCGGCGACCAGGCGGACCACGGCCTCTTCCAGCGCCGCGCGAATGCCCAACTGCACCGGCTCCTGGCCCTTGGCGCCGACGTCCACGTCGAACAGGTCGTTGCGGAAGAAGCGGAAGACGTTGAAGCCGACCTCGTAGCCGTTGAACTGCTTGGTCAGGCTGATGGTCTTGAGGATCATCAGCGTGCGGGTGTCGACGATGCGCAGGTCGACGCCCACCGACTGGCTGAAGGTCCTGGCCTTGATGCCGACCTGGTTGACCGCGAACTCGGCGCCGCCCGAGTTGATGTTGTAGTTGAGCTCGGTGATGCCGCCGACGATGAAGTAGTCGGACTTGTTGATCGAGCCGCCGAAGTAAGGCAGCCAGGGGACCACCTGGTTGCCGGCCGGACCCGCCAGCTGGTGCGAGCGGCCGTCGCCGAGCTGCCGGCGATCGGCATAGCCGAGCTCGCGCTCCGCGATGACCGGATCGAAGCGCTCCGCGACCTGGACCGCACCGCCCATCTTGCCCAGGGCCGAATACACCATCAGTGCACCGCCCTGCGTGATGGCATTGCCCTCGTTGATGCTGTACTTGCCGGTGTAGTCCTTCACGTCTCCCACGGAGACCACGATGGGAGGCCTGGAGGTGGCGGCAACGTGATCGCCGTAGCAGGCGAGCACGGCCTCCATCGGCGTCACGTTGTCGCGCACGGCCGGTCCGAGAACGATGGGGGCTTCCTTGGGCGCTGCACGTTCCTGAGGGGCGGTGACGCAGCCCGCGAGTGCGGCGAGTGCAACGGCCGCACCGAGCGTGCGTACCGCCGTGGTGGGCATCGGACGTGGTCGAGCGAAAGTGATCGATGTCATGACTGGATTTCCGTCAGTTGAGCGTTCCGTAGGCACAGGCGGTGCTGCCGCTGACGCTTGCGCTCTGGCTGCCGCTGTTGGTCTGGGTGGAGTTGAGTGCCTGGGCTGCCCAGCCCTGCACCCCGGTGGTCGTGGAGCCGTTCACCTGGGAGCCGACGGTGCCGGCGTTGGCCTGGCCGGTGCTCACCGTGCCGCTGCCGCTCCAGCCGGTGTTGTCGTTGCCGGTCGAGGTGGCCGCGGCGCCGCTGGTGCTCGGCGAATTGGCAACGGTGCTGTTGGAGCCCTGGTTGCCCTGCGCGGTCGCGCTGACGTCGCAGTTGAACTGGCGCTGGATGTAGGTGTTGTTGGTGGTGCTGGCGGCGCCATAGCTGCCGGCCTTGCGCCGCTGGATCATGTCCTGGATGGCGGCCTGGTTGGCCTTGTCGGCCGAGGTCTGGAACTGCCACGCGGAGTTCTCTCCGACGTTGTTCGCCATCCCCTGGCCAGCGCCAGCGATCAGGCAGGCTGCGACAAAACCCTTCTCGAGCGATCGGGTGATGTCGTGCACGCGCCAGAGCTTTGGGTGGGGGTGAGGTGAAGTGGTCATGAGGTGTCCGTTTGCTTGTGGAGTGCGGTGGGAGGGCCTGGGCGAAGGGCTGCCGGCGGAGACGGCAGAAGGCAACGCGCTCATGTCGCGCCGCCCGTGTGCTCTGTCGAGGAGGAGCGGATGTCCAGGTGCAGAGCGATCTGCGCCTTTTCGCTTCGTTGCGAGTGACGGGCCTTGGAAACGCCGGGCCGCCGCCGAATCTGGCGCGGGAGATCGCCGCCTTCATCGACGTAGACGCTTCCGGCCGCGGACGTGCGCAGCGGAAGCAGATGACCATGCGTGCGCATGCGCCGACGCAGGCGGCCGATGACCTTGGTGTGCAGCAGATCGATCGACGCTTCGCCCTCCTCCGCGCCTTCATCGCTTCCGGGGATGAAGGCACCGGCGACATCACCGATCGACGTGGCGAGCGAGCGATTGAGTTCCCGGACCTCGTGCGGCGCCAGGAACTGGCTCGGCGCATGAGCCACCCGCAACAGCAGCGAACGCTCCTGGGGACGCAGTCGTACCTCGAAACCCTTTTCATCGGCCACGAGTCGCCAACCGTTCATCGCGAGCCGCCAACTGCTCGAGCCCAACGAGACCTCCGCGGCGGGGGCGGTCTGCGCCGCGGGCTGGTCGGGGCGCGGCCTTTCGCGCATCTCGGTTCTTCGCTGCTGGCGAATGGCTTCCTCGAGCGCCAGGTACTGCGCGTTGGTTGCGCTTTCGGCCTCGCTCGGCGCAGCCCTCGCGACGGGCGGAACCTGTGCCCGGTTCCTGTTCGACTCGTTGCAGAGGAGCAAGTCGCCCACGGTCTCCCGCAGCTGTTCCAGCAGAAGGTCCATGCGAGCGAGAAGAATGCGCATCTCGCCATTCATGCGCACGCCTCCCCTCGTCCGAGCCGTGCGCTCTCCATGAAAGAGCCCTCGAGCCACTGAGCGCCCGCGCGCAGCGCCAGATGCATGTCCTCTTCGCGCTCGACGCCATCGACCACCGCATGGCTTGCGAGGTGACCGGCCAGCGAAATCATTTCCTGCAGCCCTTCCAGTCCGAACTCTCCGCCGCGGGCTCGGCGCAGGAAGGACGGATCCACCTTTGCGATGTCGGGACGGCAGGCGTGAACGATGGCGAGGTCGCCGTCGCGGCATCCGAGGTTGCGAACTGCGATACGGCAGCCCAGGGCCTGGAGGCGATTGCAGAACTCGCGCATGGCCTCGAGTGCGCAGACCGGGCCGCTCGCGCTGAACTCCACCACGAGGCGCGATGCGAGCATGGGCTCGGTCTGCAGCGCGGCGAAGAGGGAGGTCCACCAGTGATCGCAACGGGCGCTTTGCGTCGAGAGGCGCACGCCGAGACGCAACGCCGGGCGCTGGCGCAGGATCGCCAAGGTCTTGCGCATCGCATGACGATCCCAGAGCCTCGAGAGGCCAAGGCGCTCCAGGCACGGCCCATAGATGCTGTCGCGGACTGCATCGGCGCGGCTTTCCTCCGGGACCGGCCCCGCGCTTGCAACGAGCGAGTGGTACAGGGAGGTCGAGCCGCCATACACGCCCACCACCGGGCGCCAGGACATGCCCAGAAATCCTCGGGAAAGCGCGTCGGCCACCCGCACGGCGACGTCCATGTCGCTGCGATATCGATGGCTCCAGCCATCGAGCTCCATCTGCTCGAACTCGGCGCATTGCTGGGCCGTCCACAACGCGAGTTCGACCTCCGTGTTGTCCATCTCGCCAGGAGGCCGCACATCGATCCAATCGGCGTGCAGTTGCACCAGTGCCGCGATGCCGCGGTACACGATCGGGCGCTTGCCCACATGGGTGAGCACGGACTCGAGGTATTCGCAGGCCGACGTCAGCGAGGTGTCAACCGGAACGGGGAAACTTTCGTTAGACCACAGCAAATAGCAGTCATCCCGCAGAAAGGCAAAGTCGGTGCTCTCCGTGCGTACGAACGAGAAACAGAGTCGGCGGCGAACCTCGCGACTGATGGCCATCGCGAAATCGATGCCGTAGGCCTGCGAGAGCTGTGGAAGATTCCCGATGAAGACGTATGCGCACGCACGTTGCTGCAACTGACTGGCAGTTGCACCGGTGCGGTCATGAGCGTTCGCGATCGAAGAGATCAGCGTGCGAGGCGAAACCGTCGTGCGGGCATGAAGTCCAGCAAAGAAACGATGTCCCCCGCTGGGCGATAGGGCAAGCATCCAAAACTCTCCAGAGTCTTGTTTCGAATACGTCGGCCTCTAACGAGGCAACGCTGGTTGTTTTTCGAACGGCAAGACTCATCCCTCCCGCAGCACGCGGGTCTTTGCATGGAGTCCGGCTGTTTTCGCGCAGGCGCACCCATCCCATCGAGACCGAAGCGGCTCGTTCAGCGAAGGGGGCGTCTGGGGTCGTGGGCGAGTCGTCCAGGTTCTGACGACCGGCTACCGCTGTGGGCGGTTAATGCTCGAGTGGTGCGCTAGGGCGAGCTGTCGAGATCCCTGGCGGCACTGTCTAAGGTGAGCTGCCTATAGCACGCGCGATCGTCATCGTTATCTCCGTTGCAAGCTGTAGTACGAATGGATACTACAGATAACAGTGGGAAACAGGTAGGCGCGCAGAATGAGTATGTGAATGCATTCACTTTTGGGAAACATTTCGCAGTAACGCGGCCCCGCATCCGGCGCGCTGTTTTCCCCACGCAACGATCTCGGGCTTCTACCGTATTTGTGGGATAGGCCACACTCGGAGATGCATGCTATTTGTCGCTCACGATGAGCGTGCATTGGCTTGGCGTTGCGCAGATCGGAATTGCCTGTTGTTCCAGATCCGGCGTGCCAGTGGGTGCAACAAAAATGGCAATGCGTTCACTCTTGGTGATCGCCCGCGCGAGCCGCATCGGCAAGTGATGCTCACGCAAGACCGGCGGCAATTCGACGACAACCTGGGCAGGCGCAATCACCCCTTGGATCGAGGAGCACGCGGTCCTCCCCCTCCACGTCCTCGCGCACGAGGAGTGTGGGCTGGTTCTTGAGGCAGGACTGGCGCAGGTGGAAGTAGCGCCCGTCGCGCGGGTGGGGCGCGGTGAAATGCTCGTGGTCGAACAGCGCGGTCAGCCGCTCACGAAAGACATCGCGCGCGGGCAGCGATGCCAAGGCGCCCGCCGTCAGCTCGCTCTGCGCCTGGATCCAGGCGGCCACGTCGCCGTCACTGCGCGCGTCGGCTTCGAGCCAGCGAAAAGGGTCGGCGACCTTTAGGCCGAACGCTCATCGACGACATCGACACGACGGGTTGTGGGGTAGGCCATCTTGGCCATGAGGGGTTCGGACACCTTGTTCAGCTTTCGACCTCGTCTTTCGGGAGATCTCGAGATGCCGCATGCGCAGGGAAATGCGGCACCACGAACTCGCCAAGCTCCTGGACCACCTCGGCCGCCGGGCGCGATCCGTATTTGAGATTGAAGCCAACGTGGTTCACGCCGATGTCCCTCAAGGCGCCCAGGTACTCGACGAGAAATCGGTGGCCGGACTTGAAGCCCAGGAAGATGGGCGTGGGCGGCGCATCGGGATCTTCGGCCAGATCGATGTAGAGCGACTGGGCAAAGGGCTTGAAGCCCTGATGCAGCGAGCGCCATTGGCGGATCGTTCGGGCCTGCGGGTCCACGTTCTGCGGGTAGTGGAGCCATCCATCCGCGTGCTGCGCGATCCACGCGACGGACTGGCGCGAGTTGCCCGTGACCAGCACCGGAATGTCGCGCAGCGCCGGCTTGGGCAGCGTGTCGCCACCCGACAGGTCGACCCTGGGTGTAGCGACACGCGGGAAGTCCTCCCGCCAGGCCGTCCGCATGACGGCGAGTGCTTCACGAAACAGCTCGCCGCGGTTGTCGAGCGATTGGTTAAAGGCTGCGAATTCCGTCGGACGGTCGCCGGTGGCGAGCCCCAGCACCAGGCGCTGGTTCGAAAGCCGGTCCACGGACGCGGCGGCCTTGGCGACATGCAGGGGATGCCGCAGCGTCGTGACGATGCTGCCGGTGGCCAGCGCGATGCGCGAGGTGTGCGCACCCACATGGCCCATGAACACCCAGGGGTCGTAGATATGCCCCACGTCGCCGAAGGAAGGCACATGGAGGGGCACGTCCCTGAAATAGAGCGCCGCGAAGCCATGCGACTCGGCCATCTTCGCGATGCCGACCTGGCTGGCCACGTCCATCTCCGGGATCGCGCCCTGATAAGACTCGATCGCGAAGAAGAAACCCAGCGTCAGCTGCCCCTCCTTGAACATGGCCGAGTAGCCAGGATGCTGATCGAAATTCGTCATGCCTTCCAACTCAGTGCCCGTGCCGGGGCACGGCGTCCAGAGGCTGCTTCTCCAGCTTGCTCTTGCGCTGGTAGGCGCGCCAGGTCATGGCCCAGTGCGCGGGGTTGTCGATCAACGCGTTCTTCAGTCGGTGCACCGCCTGGTTGTGCGGGGCCGTCTTCACGAGCTCGGGATTCGAATAGGCCTCGTCGGAGATCCGGGCCAGCACGGCGATCCAGGTGTCGAGGGCTTCCTTGCCATACATCTCGCCCGCCTCCGGCGTGAAGGGCTCGGGAACCAGCCACGGATGGTGGCTGGTCCACATCGGGTCGATGCCGAAATCGGCCATGCGGTTCTGCACGTCATGCACGTCGACGCCAGTGTCTTCCTTGAGCTGCTGGAGGCTGTAGCGCGTCATCTCGAGGCGCGGGCTCTTCGCATCGGGATGGGAGCGCGTGACGCCGCGAATCGCGAGCAGGCCACGCTCCATGTAGTTGTTCGCGAGCACCGACAGGTCCGAGGCCTCGGCCATGCCTTCGGCCCCCATGGAACGCGACCACGCATAGGCCTTCACGATCACCGGCAGGTTGCCCCAGAACTCGCGGATCTTGCCGCAGCTCTGCGGCCGGTCGTAGTCGAGGCTGTAGCGCTTGCCGTCGAACGCCACCAGTGGCTTGGGCATGAAGGGCGCGAGTTCGGCCGAGCAGCCATAGGCGCCGACCGCGGGGCCACCCACGCCGCTCTTGGGCGCACCGAAGGTCTTATGCAGCATGAACATGCAGGCATCGAACCCCAGCTCGCGAGCGCGGATCTTGGTCATCGCACCGTTGAAGTTCGCGTGGTCGTAGAAGCTGATGCCTCCCGCTTCGCGCACGATGCGGGTCCACTCGCGGATCTCCGGGTTGTAGACGCCCATGTCGTCGGGGTTGTTGAGCATCAAGGCGGCCGTGCGGTTCGAGACGGCGGCCTTGAGCGCTTCGAGCGACGGGTAGCCGTTCTCCTCGATCATCAGCGTGATGACCTTGAACCCGGCCGCGGCGGCGGTGGCCGCGCTGCTGGGGTGGGTCTGGATCGTGGTGATGATCTCGTCGCGCTGCGCGAGCTCGCCGCGGGCCGCGTGGTAGGCCCGGGTCACGGCGCAGCTCGTGTAGGCGGCGTCCGCGCCGCCGCCGGCCTGGAACACGAACTGGTCCATGCCCGACAGCTCGCGCAGGATCTTGTCCATCCCGTGGACGATCTCGAGCGCGCCCTGCATCGTGTCCTCGTCCTGGTACGGATGCAGGTGCGTGACCTCGGGCCGCCAGGCCATCGCCTCGTTGATCTGCGCGTTGTATTTCATCGTGCAGGTGCCGAACAGGCTGATGTTCATCATGCCCAGGGTCTGCTGCGACAGGCGCAGATAGTGGTAGAGCACCTCGGGCTCCGACAGCTCCGGCAGCGCGGGCTTGCGCGCTCGCCGCATGGTCGAGGGGATCAGGTCCGCGGCGTCGCCGACCGTGGCACGCACCGTGTCTTCGACGGGAGAGAAGAGAACGCCTCGGCGCCCTGGGTGGCCCATTTCGAGAATGACGGGCTCGCTCCATACCGGAGCGTGATATTCGCGCAGCTTGGTGTTCATGGTTGGATCGCTTTCTGGATGGCGTCGGCCAGGCGCTCGATGTCGGCCAGCGTGTGGATTTCGGTCACGCAGTACAAGGCGCTGGCGCCGAGCGCCGGGAAGTCCTTGCTCAGGTCCTTGCCGCCGAAGATGCCGAGCGCGAGCAGCCGCTTGTTGATCTGCGCCACGGGCACCCCGGTGCCGTCGAAGTTGACGACGAACTCCTTGAAGAATCCCTCGGGAAAGACGACGCGCACCCCGGGGATCCGGCCCAGCAGCCGGGCGGCATGGTGCGCTCGCTGAAGAATGAGCTCGCCGACTTCCTCGAAGCCCTGGGGACCCATCATGGCCATGTACACCGAATTGGCGATCGCCCACATGTACACGGAATGCCCGGTCCAGTCGTTGCCCTTGTCGCGCAGCCCGTACGACGATTGCTCGAACAGGCTCAGGCCGAATCCGTATTCGCCCTCCTTGGTCGTCTCGGAGATGCTGATGAACAGCGTCGGGTACTGGTGCGCATAGCGCTCCTCGTCCCGCGAAGCGATGAAGCCGGCGGCGCCGCCGCCGCCGTTCATGTGCACGCCCAGTGGCTGCGTCGTTCCCACGACGATGTCGGCGCCATAGTGGACGGGGGCGGACAGCACGCCCAGCGAGATGGCGTCCACGCCGACGATCACCTCGGCCCCCACGGCGTGGGCCAGTTCGGCGATCTCCGCGCCGTGCTGCTCGATCACGCCGAAGTACGACGGCGTCTCGTAATACACGGCGGCGGTCTTCGACGTGAGCGTCGCGCGCAGATGGTCGAGATCCATCAAGCCGGTCGCGGGGTCGTAGTCGACCATGCGTATCGCGATATGGCTGGCCATGTCGACCGGCTCGCACAGGCTCTGGATGACCGCGAGTCGCTCGGGGTCGATGGCGCGAACGACGACGACCTCGTTGCGGCTCGTGATTCTGGACGCCATGCGAATGGCGTGGCCGGCGGCGACGCCCCAGCTTCGCACCGGTAGCCCGACCAGGTCCATGTCGAGCAGCTCACCGAGCTGGCTGCAGAACTCGAACCACGCCTGGTTGCGACCATGGTCGGAACTGGGCTCGCCGAAGACCGAGGTCAGCCATTCGTTGCGGCGCACGACCTCGTCGCAGGCAGCAGGCACGTGATGCTGCCAGCAACCGGCGCCGAGAAAGTTGAGGTTCTGCTCGGCGGTCCTGTTCCTGGCGAGCGTCGTCACCATGTGCCGTCGCAGCTCGCTTTCGGTGAGCGCCGGCGGCAGGTCGATCGGACGCTGCAGGCGATGCTCGCTCGGAATCTGCTCGAACAATTCTTCGATGGTCTCCACGCCGATGGCGTCGAGCATCTCCCGCTTGATCGCGGGGACCGAGTTCGCCATGTAGGGATGGGCGGTACCGTTATTCATCTGGTGTTCCTTTACTTGAATCTGGCATGGATGGGGTCACGATCTGACTTTGAAATACACCGTGCGATCGGGCGCCGTGCGAAGCGGCAGGTAGCCGCTCAACATGGCGTCCACTTCTTCGTCGCCCGTATCGACGTGCAGCGCACCCGATTCCAGGGCGACGAGTTTTTCGAGGGTCGCGACGATCTGGATGTGGTCGCGGCCGACCTGGCGAATCACGTCCGCGCTGATCTGCTGGTTCCCTCGACCGAACAGGCTGCCGTGCCCGCCGAGCACGCTGACGACGATGTAGCTTTCGCGCCCCTGCATCAGTTCGAGCAGCGCGTGCTCATCGAGGTCGGCACCGACGAGTGCGCCGTCGAGCACGGCGTCCACGCCCAGCAGCGTCTTGGGCAAGCCGAGCGCCGACATCACGCGGCGCGTCGTGGTGCCTGGTCCCAGGATGTAGAGGCAGCCGGGGCGCATCTGGCGGGCCAGCTGCCGCGACACGGCTTCGAGCGCCACGTTCTCGGACAACCCCGAGCCGGCCTTGGCGTTCTGCGCGAGCTGGCGGTGATGCGGGCTTTGGGCATAGCCGTAGAGTCGGGCCGACATCCTGTCTTCCCGCATCGCCGTCTCGTCGATGTCCATCACCTCGGCCTCGCGAAGCCGCACCGATGGATCGCCCTCGATGAAGCGTGCCGCCAGGTCACCCGCGTTCAGAGCGCTCGTGCCGAAGATGGCGGAGTACATCTTCACGCCCGTTGGAATTCCGAGCATCGGCACTCGATCACCGGCAACGCTCAGCACGTCTCGCGCGGTGCCGTCGCCCCCTGCGAACAGCAGGAGGTCGACGCACTCGCGCAGCATCGCGACCACGGCCTCCCGCGTGTCCGCGGGGGTGCTGCCCGCATGCGGCTTGTCGTGGACCACGACCGGATGCAAGCCGGCCTGCCGCGCGACATCCTCGCCGAGGTCTCCCTGCGCCGTGACCAGCGAGAACTCGGCATTCGAAGCCGCCAGCTTCTTCAGCGCCTGCAAGGCTCTTTCGCTCGAGACCGGCCGCGCACCCCGTCGCCTCGCCTCGTCCAGCACGTCGGCACCATCGGTCCCCTTGAGGCCGACGCGCCCGCCCATGCCTGCGATCGGATTGACGATGAGGCCGATCTTCTTTCCGCTCGCGACTCGGCGAGGGGACGCGTCGCCGGTGGCGGCAACCTGCACGTTCCGGTCAGTCATCGGGGTGGTCCTGTTCGACATCGGGCATCGCGCCCGGACTACAGGCGCGGCTCCTTCTGCGGTTCACCCCCGCCCCAGTAGAGCCAGGTCCAGCCATCGGTCTTGCGCCTGAAGATTCCTGTCGCCACGTACGGAACCACCGCCGGCGCACCGGCTTCCGTCTTGTGGCCGTCGATGCGGATCTGTGCCCAGGCGATGTCGCCCTGCATCCAGCACAGGACGACCTTCGGCTCCCACCGAATACCCAGCGTGGTCACCCATCTCACGCCGGCCTGTGCCTTCTCGGGTCCGATGAAGTACTCGTCGAGGCCGGAGCCGGCGATCACGATGTCCGGGTCCGCGAAGTACGCGGCGACGCCCGAGTCGGGCGTGGAGAGCGCGTGCAGCGTCTGCGCGATGAAGCCGTGGAGGGACTTCCGCGTCGCCGCGTCGGCGATCATGGACGGCGACTGGTAGCCGATGAGACTTTCGATCATGAATACTCCTGTGCAAGGACTGGGTGGGTGGACGAGCAAGAAAACCGGGCGTGCGCGGACCCTCCCCACGTGTAGTGGAGAGTCCGCGGCATGGGTGTGCCGCTACATGGCGGGGGAACTAGAAGGCTTCGGCCTGGCGCGCGCTCATTCGAGCGCCTCCACCGAACTGGCCTTGCGGCGGAGCTGGAACTTCTGGATCTTTCCGGTCGCCGTCCTGGGCAGCGCCTCGAATCGAACTTCGCGCGGGATCTTGTATTTGGCGAGCATCGTTCGGCAGTGGGCCATCAGCTGTTCCGCCGTGACCTCGGTGCCCGGCCGCAACTCGACGAATGCCAGGGGCGTCTCGCCCCATCTGGCATCGGGCTTGGCGACGACAGCGCATGACAGCACGGCCGGATGGCGATACAGGGCATCCTCGACCTCGATGGAACTGATGTTCTCGCCGCCGGAGATGATCACGTCCTTGCTGCGATCGCGAATCCTGGCGTAGCCATCGGACTCCAGGACCGCGAGGTCGCCCGTGTGGAACCAGCCGCCCTCAAAGGCGCTCTCCGTGGCGGCCTCGTTCTTCAGGTAGCCCTTCATCACGATGTTGCCGCGAAACATGATCTCGCCGATGGTTTCGCCATCGGCAGGCACCTCCTGCAGGGTGACCGGGTCGCGCACCGTCATGTCTTCCTGCAGCGGATAGCGCACGCCTTGCCGTCCGTTCAACCGCACCTGCTCGGCCGGACTGGCTTGGTCCCACGACGGTTGTCTGGCAGAAACGGCCGCGGGCCCGTACACCTCCGTCAGTCCGTAGACATGGATCATCTCGATGCCGAGACGGGCCATGCCCTCGATCATGGCGGCGGGCGGTGCGGAGCCCGCGACCATCGCGCGGACCTTGTGCGCGATCACCAGCCTGTCTTCGGCGGGGGCCGCGATCAGGAGGTCGTGCACGATCGGTGCCGCGCTGTAGTGATCGGCCCCGTGGTCCCGCATGGCGGCGAAGATCGCCTTGGCTTCCACCTTCCGCAGGCACACATGCACGCCGCCGAGAAGCGCCACCGTCCAGGGAAAGCACCAGCCGTTGCAATGAAACATCGGCAGGGTCCAGAGATAGCGTGCGAAGTTAGGCATCGTCCAGACCGCGACGTTGCACACCGCGTTCAGGTACGCCCCGCGATGGTGGGTCACCACGCCCTTTGGATCGCCGGTGGTCCCCGAGGTGTAGCTGACGGCGATGGCATCCCACTCGTCGAGCGGCCCTTGCAGCTTGGGCACCGGCAGGTGGGAAGCCAGGAGCGCCTCGTACTCGTGCTGGCCGACGCGTTCGTGAGGACCGATGCGTTCGGAATCGCACACGTCGATCACCATCGGCGTGCGGCCATGGACCTGCTTCAGCGCGCGCAATGCTTGCCGCATGACCGGTGCGTACTCGCTGTCGGTGATCAGCACCCGGGTCTCGCAGTGGTTCATCTGCCAGGCCAGCAGGTCCGCATCGAGCCGGGTGTTCAGCGTGTTCAGCACCGCGTTGATGCCCGGCACCGCGTAGTGCGCTTCGATCATCTCGGGCGTGTTGGCGAGCATGACGCTGACCGTGTCGCCTCGTCGAACCCCGAGTTCGCGCAACGCGGCAGCCAGCCGGGCCGACCTGTCCCTGCATTGCGACCAGGTGAAGCGGCGATCGCCGTGAATCACGGCGGGCATGTCGGCGAAGACCTGCGCGCTTCGCTCGATGAAGCTCGTCGGCGAGAGCGGCTCAAAGTTCGCCGCGTTCCGGTCCAGCCCCTGCTCATAGATGTTCATCGCGATTCCCTCGGCTGCGATCAAGTCCAGGATGTCCAGGCGGCGGCGCGACGCTTTCCAGAGCACTCGCCAGCAACTAACATACGCCTCGTATGTGAGTATGCTATTTCACATACGCGACGTATGTCAATTCACATACGCCGCGTAGGTCAATTTGAGGATTTCATGGCACAGAAGCGTTCGGACATGATCTTGGAGACCCGTGCCAAGCTCATCAAAGCGGCAAGAGAATCGTTTGCCACCCAGGGATTCGCGCAGAGCTCGATGGACGTGCTGACCGCCCAGGCCGGGCTCACGCGCGGCGCCCTCTACCATCACTTCGGGGACAAGAAGGGCTTGCTCGAGGCGGTGATCGCGCAGATCGACGCGGAGATGACGGCCCGGCTCACCGCCATCGTCGATGAAGCGAAGACGACCTGGGACGGCTTCATCGACGAAAGCATTGCCTACATCAAGATGGCGCTCGAGCCGGAGATCCAGCGCATCGTGTTTCTCGACGGACCGTCGGTGCTGGGCGATCCATCGCGCTGGCCCAGCCAGAACTCCTGCATCATGAGCACGCAGCGCAGCATCGAGAAACTCATCGCCGAGAAGACGGTGCGGCCCGTCGATGCGCCCGCCACGGCGCGCCTGATCATGGGCGCATTGTTGGGAGCGTCGTTGTGGATCGCCAGTGCGGAGGACCCGCATTTGGCCTCCCAAAAGGCGATCGACGGGTTCCTGGCTCTTGCATCGGGGCTGCGTCTCGCCGCGGGTTAGCCGAGGCGGCGTCTGTCAATCCATCACATCGCGCAAGCCGCCCGGCGGTCCAGCGCAGCGGCGAGCGGCCGAGCAGGGTCAGCATCAGGTTCTGCGTCACGGTGTCGCGGTCGAACAGCGTGATGATCTGGAAGGTGCGCGCCAGGCAGAGCTGCGCGGGCCCGGCGCACCGGCCAGGCCTGCAGTCTTCCCGTCGGAAGACTTCAATGCAGGGGCAACTCCCCGGCACTCGACGTCAGAAAGTCCAGAAACGCCCGCAGCGCCGCACTCTTGTGGTTGCGATGCGCATACGTCGCATAGAGCCAGATCGTCGGCGGCATCGCGTCCTTCAGCACCGGCACCAGTGCACCCGACCCCAGGTGCGCGCGCGCCAGCACCTCGGGCACGCAGGTGACGCCGAGCCCCTTCACCGCCAGGGCGATCAGCGGTGCGGCATCGTCCGCGTCCAGGCGGCTGCGCACGGGCACGTAGTGAGTCTTGCCATCGATCAGGAAGGGCAGCCGGGGTGAGGCGTCCCACAGGGAGTAGGTCAGCACGTCATGCCGGGCCAGGTCCTCGGGCTTCGACGGCATGCCCCTGCGTGCCCAGTACTGCGGCGACGCGCAGAGCACCAGCGGCACCGGCCGGAGCTTGCGCACCACGACGTCCCGGGCCTCGATGGGCCCGATGCGCAAGGCGACATCGATGCCGCCCATCACGAGGTCGTCGTCGCGATTGCTCAGGTGGATGCTCACGTGCACATCGGGGTGGTCGGTGATGAAGTCCTCGATCTGCCAGCCCAGCAGGCTCAGCGACAGGCCGTGCGGCGCCGCGACCCGCAGCCGCCCGCGCGGATGCGCCGCGAAGTCCGACAACTCGGTGCTCAGCTCCTGCAGCAGGCCGAACAGCGGCACCAACCGCCGCGCGAGCGTCTGCCCCGCGTCGGTCGGCGTGACCGAGCGCGTCGAACGGTTCAGCAGCCGCACGCCCACGCCCTTCTCGAGCTGGGCCACGATCTTGGTGACGCTGGCCTTGGAAATGCCCAAGGCGATGGCCGCGCGCGTGAAGCTCTTGCGGGCGACGACTTCGCCGAAGACCTTGAGCTGCTGCAAGTCTTCCATGGCCTACGGCGCTGTCCTGGCGAGCAGGTCCTGTCCCTGGCCTTCCCAGCCGCCGCCGAGCGCCATGAAGACGGCGAACTGGTCGTCGGCGAGCTGGGCCTCCGATGCCGCCAGAGCGACCTCGCTGGCCGCCAGCGTGCGCAGAGCGTCGAGCGCGTCGAGTTGCGCGGTCTTGCCGTTGCCGTAGAGCGCGCGTGCCTGCGCCGCGACGACGGCACTCTGGTCGCGCGCGGCCGCCAGCGCCGTATGCCGGTCCAGTTCGCGCGCGTAGGACTCGAGGGCGGTCTCGACCTCGCGCAGGGCCGTGAGCACGGTGGCATCGAAGCGGGCGGCGGCCTGCCGCGTGGCGGCCTCGGCCTGCGCGATGCGCGCGCGGGCCACGCCGTTGGTGGGCAGCGTCCAGCTGATCAGCGGGCCCAGGCTGTAGCTGAACGACTCCCGGTTGCCGAACCGGTCCATGAAGCCGGCCGAGCTGGCCGACAGGCCCAGCACGACCTTGGGGTAGAGCTCGGCGGTGGCCACGCCGATCCGGGCGGTGGCGGCCGCGAGGCTGCGCTCGGCCTGGCGCACGTCGGGCCGGCGACGCAACAGGGTTGCACCATCGCCCACGGGCAGCGGCCCGGCCACGCGCGGCGGGCTGTCGCATGCGGCTACCTGGGCCGGAAAGTCGCGCGGGGCCTCGCCCGTGAGCGTGGCCAGCCGGTACAGCGCGTTCTGGCGCTGCGCCTGCAGCGGCGGCAGCGAGGCGCGCAGCAACTCGAGCTGGCCGCGTGCACGCGCGGTGTCGATGGGCCCCACCCTGCCGGCCTGCTGCAGCCGCTGCGCGAGCTGCACGGCCTCTTCCTGCAGCCGCACCGACTCATGGGCGCTGCGCAAACGCAAGCCGGTGGCGCAGGCCTCGGCATAGGCCCTGGCGGTGCCGCCGGCGACGTTGACGCGCACCAGGTCGACGGCGGCCTGCGCCGCGCCGCTGCCGGCCTCGGCCGCCTCGATGGCGCGGCGCAATTGGCCGAACAGGTCGAGCTGGTAGGACAGGTTCGCGCTCGCGCCATAGGTGAAGCGGCTCGGCGGTTCGTAGTCCTTCTGCACGAGCGTGAGCCCCGAGACATGGCCGAAGCCGGGGCCGCCGCTCAGGGCCAGCGTCGGGCGCTCCGGCCCGCGCACCTCGGCCTCGAGCGCCAGGTCGCGCTCGAAGTTGGCGATGGCCTGCCGCAGGTCGGCGTTGTGCGCGAAGGCTCGGGCGATCAGCGCGTCCAGCTGCGGGTCCTGGTACAGATGCCACCAGTTCGGCGGCAGGGCCGCGTCCGCCGCGTTGCCTTCGGCCGACAGGAACGGTCCCGCGGAGGCCGCCTGCGCGGGCGCGAGCGCGGCCGGCGCCACATAGTCGGGACCGACGGGCGAGTAGGCACAGCCGGCCAGCAACACACCCGCCGCGGTGACAACCAGAAGTCGATGAAGGCGACTCATCCAGGAAGCTCCGAGCGACGAGCCGCGGCTGCCGTCTCCGGCGCCGCCGACGCCCCGAGCACCTGCACCGTGACCGTCTGGCCCGTGACCAGCCGCGTGCCCGCCGGTATCGCGTCCAGCTTCACGCGCACGGGCACGCGCTGCGCGAGCCGCACCCAATTGAAGGTCGGGTTCACGCTGGGAAGCAGGTTGGCGCCGGTGCTGCGATCGCGATCGGCGATGCCGGCCGCGATGCTCTCCACGGTACCTTCGAGCGCGTCGGCATCCATCGGCGTCACGCGCACGCGGTCGCCCAGGTGGATGCGCGGCAGCTTGTTCTCCTCGAAATAGCCTTCGACGTAGACCGACCCCGCGTCCACCAAAGCCATCACCGGATGGCCAGCGCTCGCATAGGCACCTTGCCGCAGGTCGAGGTTGGTCACGAGGCCATCGGCGGGGGCATGCACCTGCGTGCGGCGCAGGTTCAGCCGCGCGGTGTCCAGCGCGACCTGCGCCTGCCGCAGCGCCACCTCGGCCGCGCGCAGCGTGCCGTTCGCCTGGTCCAGCCGCGCGCGCGACTGCTCGCGCAGCTCCTGCGAGACCAGCTCGCCCAGGCCCGCGTTGCGGTTGTTCTCGCGCTGAGCCTGCGCGATGAGGATGCGCTGGTTGTCGAGCGCGACGGCCTGCGCGGCGACGGCGGCCTCGGCCTGCTGCACGGCCAGTTCGAAACGGGCCTTGTCCAGCGAGAACAGCGGAGCACCGGCGGCGACGAACTGGTTGTCGCGCACCGCGACATCGGTCACCAGGCCGGACACGTCGGGCGCGACCTGCACGACTTCTGCGCGCACGCGTCCGTTGCGGGTCCAGGGGGCCAGCTCGTAGTGGTCCCACAGTTGCCAGGCGGCCCAGCAGGCGGCCGCGACGGCCGCCAGGGTGACGAGCAGCCGGATGCCGCGGCGGGCCCATGTGGGAAAGGGAATGGCGTCAGGTTTCATGGAGAAGGAAGGGAATGCGAAGCTCGGAGATCAGGTGGTGAAGGCGCCGGTGAAACGGGCCAGGGCAAAGAGCAGCAGCACGTACACCGCCAGGTCGAACAGGGCCGGGTGCCATACCCACCGGTAGAAGCCGGCCAGCGCCAGCAAGCGGCGCAGCGCCCAGGAACACGCCAGCGCGCCGCCGTTCAGCAGCATCAGCCCCGGCAGGTACACACCGTGGAAACTCGTTTCGATCATGGGTGGAGCGCGCCGTGGGCCGCTGGAAAGAGGTTGCGTCGAAAGCCCACGAGCGCGGCGATGGCAGCGCCGTCAGGCTGCGCGGGATCGCCATGCAGCGCATCGAGCAGCAGGCGGTCGATCTGCGGCAGCAGCGGTTCATCGCGCCGTGGGGCCCCCGCGGCCTGGGCGCGAAAGGCCCGGGCCGAGTCCGCGAGCAGGCGGCCGACGGCTTCGGCGGGAAGGCTGCGGCGCCACTGTTGCAGGGTCGCGATGTCGGCACCCATGCGCAGGTCGCGCAGCGCGAGCAGCGCGTCGGCCCTCGCCTCCTCACCCGCACCTGGTGCCGTGCGCGGCGCCAGCAGCGCGATGCGGTCCAGCATCCGGCCCGCATAGGCGTCGCGCGCGGACGCATCCTGCGGACGGGACGCCAACTCGGCCAGATCGAGCGAGGTCGCGCGCCGTATGCGCCGGGCGCTCCAGTCGCTGCCCACGCTGCGCACCAGCGCGGTGATGCGCGCCGCGGCCACCGCTCCCAGGATCAGCGCAAGGTTCGAATTGAGCAGGCTCGGCAAGTCCGCGTTGGCGGTGTCCTGCAAGGCGAGCGTGCCGGCCACGCCGAAGAACATGCCCAGTGCCGCGAGCGAACTGGCGGGCCGCGCGGTGTAGCAGCCGACGAGCAAGAAGAACGGCGCGATGCACAGCGCCAGCATGCCGAAGTCGCGCGCCAGCGGCATCACCACAAGAACGCAGAACACCGACACCGGCAAGGACCACAGCAAGGCAGCGACGAACTTGTGCATGGCCGGCACGGGATCGTCCATCGTCGCGAAGAAGCTGCAGAAGACGGCCGCCGACATCGCCGCAGCCGACCCCGAGGGCCATGCCGTGGCGATCCAGACCGCGCAGCATGCGCAGGTGGCCAGCACGGCCGTCGCGGCCGAGCGCAGTGCCAAGCCCCGGTCGCGATGCAGCACCTTCTGACCGAGCGCCGCAGCACGCTGTCGTGGCATCGCGCTGCCCGCAAGCCCGGCGTCGATGTCGGTGCGCAGCCCGATGCAGGCCGCCCACTCGCGCACCAGTTCCTCGAGGCGCACGGCGAGGTCGATGCGCAGTGCGCGGATCCAGGGCGACGACGCCGGTCCATCGGCCAGGGCGCGGAATGCGACGCGTGCTTCGTCGATGGCCGTGGCCGTGGCCGTGGCCGTGGCCGGCAAGCTTGCCTCTTGCGGCGCGATCCAGCCCATGTGCCGCCCGAGTGCCGAGGCGATGTCTGCCGGCACCTTGCCCTCGGCGACCTTCAGCGCCTCGAGCCGGTCCTCGATCGCCGACAGCGTGGGCGTGAGCGCCGAGAGGCGGTCCTGCATGGCGCGGATGGCACCCGCGGTCCAGCGCAGGTTGCCGGTGTCGAAGGGCACATGGGTCGACAGCAGGCGCAGCTGCGTGATGTCCAGCGCCAGCCGCTGGCGGTCCGCGGCCATGCGCGCGCCATCCGCGTGGGCGAGCCCGTCGCCGAGCAGGTCCCTCATCCAGCGGCGCGCGTCACCGAGTGCGCGGTCGATCAGGGCCAGCAGCGATGGCGCGAGGCTGGCCGGCAGCACGAGGCTGTGGACCAGGCTGGCGCACAGGATGCCCAGCCCGATCTCCTGCACGCGCGCCACGGCGGTGTCGAACATGGCCGCGGGCGCTTCCACGAGCGGGAAGCCGATGAGCGCGGCCGAGTAGCCCGCCAGCAGGAAGACATAGGAGCGCGCGCTGCGGTCCAGCAGCGAGAGGTAGAGGCACAGCCCGGTCCACAGCGCGAGCGCCAGCGTCAGCAGCTCGGGCGCGGCCGACAGCGCCGGGATCAGCACCACCGTGGCCGCGCAGCCGAGCAAGGTGCCCACGAAGCGATAGAGCGCCTTGGAGCGCACGTTGCCCGCGAGCGGATGCGCCACGATGTACGCGGTCATGAAGGCCCAGAAGGGCCGCGGCAGGCCGGCGCGGCTGGCCAGGTACAGCGCGAGCATGGCGCCCGCGAAGCTCTTGAGGGAGAAGAGCATCTCGAGGCGAGAGAAGCGAATGCTTTGCATGCATCGATGCTAGGCAGCGGTGCCTCTGCCGGAAATTGCATTCCTGGCCGAACGATTTCTCTTTTCGGCCACGGCCCGGCGTGCGCCCCTTCCGTCCGGAGCCTTCGCTCGACGCGGCGAGAATGGCCGGCTCGCAGAAACGCCCATGGAGACCATGCAACGCCCCGAGGTCGTCCCCGAAGGCCTGGACCACCAACTCACCGTGCCCGTCATGGCGCTGCGCGTGGACGTCGAGGCGCGTGCGCGCGAGATCCCTATCCACCAGCACCAGATGGGGCAGCTCGTCATCGCTCTGCGCGGCGCCGTGTCGTGCGAAGTGCCGGGCGCGCTGTGGATGGTGCCGCCGCAGGCGGGCGTGTGGATTCCGGGCGGCACGCCGCACAGCAACCACGGCACGGCGAACGCGCTGATCTTCTATCTATTCGTGGCGCCGGGCACGGGCACCTTGCCGACGAAGTGCTGCACCCTGGCGATCAGCACCATGCTGAGCGAAATGATCCAGCACCTGGCCGGCCTGCCGCCGACCTACGAGCCCGGCAGCGCGACCGACCGGCTCGCGCATGTGCTGCTCGATCAGCTGGCCGCGATGCCGAACGAGGACTTCTCGTTGCCGATGCCGCAGGACGCGCGGCTTCGCAAGATATCGCGCGCCATCACGCTCGACCCTTCGGACCGCCGGACCCTGCAGGACTGGGCCGCCGAGACCGGCACCAGCGAGCGCACCCTGACCCGGCTGTGCACGGCGCAGACCGGCCTGAGCTTCGGGCGCTGGCGACGCCAGCTGCACATGATCGTGGCGCTTCGCGAACTCTCGGGCGGCGCGACCGTGCAGCAGGTGGCCTATGGCCTGGGGTACGAGTCGCCGTCCGCCTTCATCACGATGTTCAAGAAGGCCTTCGGCAAGCCGCCGGCCACCTACATCGCCGAACGCTTCAAAGTGGGCGCTTGACCGCGCGCGGACGACGGCGCGTCGAGGGCGGCTCGCCATCGACGGCGGTCGAGGCCTCGGGCCGCGCCGCGACATCGCGCAGCTCGTGCGCTTCGACCAGCCGCGTCAGCAGGCCCATGAAGACCTGCTGATCCTCCGCGGACAGCGGCTCCATCAGCAGCTCCTGCGCGTGGCGCACGCTGTCCTGCAGTTCCTGGATGAGCTTGAGTCCGTCCTTGGTGATCACCGATAGCAGGGTGCATCGCCGAGCCGTAACGGGCTCGGCACGGGGTGGTTGCCGGCAGCGTCAACCGCAAGGCGCTCACGGCGAAGCAGCAGCGCCACGCGGTAAACACTACCGCCCTCGCGGTTTATGGGCATATACCCATAATTGCGTATGATCTCCGCCCATCACCACCACGGCATGTGCTGCAGCACCGCGCTGCGTAAGGCCACGCGCCGCGTCACCCAGCTCTATGACGAAGCGTTGGCACCCGTGGGGCTGCGTTCCACCCAGTACTCGATCCTGATGGAACTGAGCCGGCGTGCCAGCGAGGCGCCCACCCTTCAGGTACTGGCCGATGCCCTGGTGATGGACCGCTCCGCCCTGGGCCACACCTTGCGCCCGCTGGAACGCGATGGCCTGCTGGCGCTGCAGCATGGCGAGTCGGATCGGCGCCAGCGCCAGGTCGTGCTGACCCGCAAGGGCCAGGCACTCGTCGCTCGCGCGCAACCGCTGTGGCAGCGCGCGCAGGACCGCTTCTGCGAGGTGTTCGGCGAAGCGGAGGCGGCGCTCTTGCGCATCACCTTGCTGGACATCGCCGCGGACGAACGGCTGAGTTCGCGGGCCTCCTGATTTTCGGGTTTGCATCCACCGCTTTTCCCGTTGACCCAAATATGGGCATATGCCCCTAAATCATGAACGCCAGCCCTCCATCCATGCCCGCGCCACAACAGGCCGCAGCCTCGCCTGCCATCACGCAGGATCCACGTCGCCAGCAGGCCGTTCTGCTGGTGGCCTCCATGGTGTCGTCGCTGGTGATGCTCGACACCAACGTGGTGGCGGTCGCCCTGCCCACCATCGCGCACACGCTCAATGCCGAGTTCGCGGACATGCAGTGGGTGATCACCGCGTACATGCTGCCCTTCGCGGCCCTGCTCATGGCGGCGGGTTCGCTGTGCGACCGGTATGGCCGGCGACGCATCATGGTGCTGGGGCAGGTGCTCTTCGTCGGCGCTTCGCTGTTCTGCGGCACGGCCCCGGCCGCCTGGGTGCTGAATGTGTCGCGGGCGTTCCAGGGGATCGGCGCAGCCCTGCTGTTGACGGCGGCGCTGGCGGTGATCAACCACAGCTTCCAGGGACCGGCGCGCGCACGGGCCTACGCGTTCTGGGGCGCCTGCCTGGGCATCGCCATCACCTGCGGGCCCATCCTCGGTGGTGTGATCTCCAGCACCATCGGCTGGCACTGGGTGTTTCTCATCAACCTGCCGATCGGCGCGGTGCTGATCGCCGCCACGCTGCGGGTGGTGGAAGAGTCGCGCGACAAGGAAGCCGTGCGGCTGGACTATGGCGGCGTCGCCACCTTCAGCGGTGCGCTGTTCCTGCTGACCTGGGCCGCCATCGACGGCAACGCGCTGGGCTGGACTTCGCCCGCGGTGCTGGGACGCCTGATCGGCGGCGTGCTGCTGCTCGAGGCCTTCGTGGTGATCGAGGGCCTGCAGGCGCGGCCCATGGTCGACTTCAGGCTGTTGCGCTCGCCGGCCTTCGTCGGCAGCGCTTTCGCCATGGTGGGCTACGCGGCGGGGGCGCAGGTCATGCTGTTCTACCTGCCGCTGTACTTGCAGAACGCCTTTGGCCTGTCGCCGGCCAGCGCGGGCATCTCGATGCTGCCGTTCGCGCTGCCCATGTTCCTGGTGCCGCGCGTCGCGGCCCACTACACGGCCGGATGGACGCCGCGCGCGTTGCTGTGCCTGGGCCTGGGACTGAGCGGCGTGGCGAATGCGGCCATGGCGCTGCTGGCCGCCGGCGGCTCGAATTACCTAGCCTTCGCCTGCGCCATGGCACTTGCGGGCACGGGCGCCGGCCTGCTCAACGGCGAAACGGCCAAGGCCATGCAAGGTGCGATCCCGCCGCGGCGCGCGGGCATGGCCTCGGGCCTGGCTGGCACCACCCGCTTCAGCGGTCTGCTGGCGGGCGTGGCCGGATTGGGTGCAGTGCTGGTCGCGATGGCCACTGCGGATTTCCAGCGCGCGGCTGCGCAGTGGCCATTGGCACCTGCGCTGGCGCGGGACGTGGCCAAGCGCTTCAGCGCGGGCGATACGGCGGGGGCGCTGCACGCATTGCAGGCGCTTCCCACAGATGCAGCCGCCGCTGCTGCAACTGCGTTGCGACATGCATTTGGTACCGGATTCGCCGCCGCCGCGTGGTCCGCCGCCGGCGTGGCCGTGGTCGCGCTGGTGCTGACACGTCTGCTGATGCCCGGCCGCGATGCCCAGGCGGCGAACGGCCTGCAAGAGGCGCACATGGTGGCGCCGAGTGAGTGATCGTCCATCAACGAAGGAGAAATTCCATGCGCTATCGTCTTCTCGGCCGCAAGTCCGGCCTTCGCGTCTCTGAATTCGCACTCGGTGTCGCCCTGTTCGGCACGGGCTGGGGCTACGGCTCCGAGCATGCCGATGCGCGCCGGGTGTTCGACCGCTATCTCGAGGCCGGCGGCAACTTTTTCGACACCGCCGACGGCTACCAGTTCGGCCAGTCCGAATCCATGCTGGGCGAGCTCATCGCACCGGTCCGCGACGACATCGTGGTGGCGACGAAGTACAGCGGCGGCGCATCCAAGAATCCGACGCTGGCCAAGACCGGTAACAGCCGCAAGAACCTCGTCTACTCCGTCGAGCAGAGCCTGCAACGGCTCAAGACGGACCGCATCGACCTGCTGTGGGTCCATCACTCCGACAACGTCACACCCACCGAGGAAATTCTGCGAGGGCTCGATGACCTCGTGCGCGCGGGAAAGATCCTCTACGCCGGCTTCTCGAACTTCCCGGCCTGGCGCATCGCGCGTGCTGACCTGCTGGCGGAACTGCGTGGCTGGTCGCCGCTGGTCGGGGTGCAGTTCGAATACAGCCTGATCGAACGCAGCGCCGACCGGGAACTCATGCCCATGGCCGAAGCCCTGGGCTTGGCCGCTGCCGTGTGGTCCCCGCTCGGGGGTGGCCTGCTCACGGGCAAGTACCGCAATGGAGAGCAAGGTCGGCTGCAGGGCATGGGCCGGGTCATCCGCACCGAGAAGACCGATCGCGACGCGGCCGTCGTGGACGCCGTGATCGATGCGGGTGTGCAGCTCGGGAGATCGCCGGCCGAGGTGGCGCTGGCATGGCTCAGCGCCAAGGCGCGGAAGTCCGCCACATCGATCATCACGATCATCGGACCGCGTACGGTGGAGCAGCTCGACAACAACCTTCTGGCGCTCGACCTGGCGCTGCCGCAGGACTTGGTGGACCGGCTCGATCAGGTCAGCCAGATCACTCCTGGGGTCCCATTCGAAGTCAATGCGGAGACGCTTCCGCGGATGCTGGGCGGCCGTCCTCACCTGGTGGATTTGCCTGCCTTCAAGGTCGTTTGACCAATTTCTTGCTTTGCGCCGCCAATTGAACCGGCAATAAAAAAGCGCCCTGTCGTGGACGGGGCGCTTTTTGTTTCTGCTTTTGCGTGCGCAAAGAAAAAAGCCCCAACCGATTGGTTGGGGCTTTTTTGGCTGTAAGAGCCTGACGATGACCTACTTTCACACGGGAACCCGCACTATCATCGGCGCTGAGTCGTTTCACTGTCCTGTTCGGGATGGG
>Ga0209902_100471_pt1 | contig 42799 bp, 40 predicted proteins | sample FECB27metaG_FD_188304 | JGI IMG/M metagenome (GOLD analysis project Ga0209902, IMG submission 188304) | Cyanobacterial communities from the Joint Genome Institute, California, USA - FECB-27 (SPAdes) (version 2) | ecosystem: Environmental > Aquatic > Thermal springs > Hot (42-90C) > Microbial mats...
CACCTGTCGGCCGACGCGATGCAGCTGCTGCAGCCCGGCGACACGGTGCAGGTCGGCGGCTGGCGCGCGCCCGGCGTGCCGGTGCTGCGCATGCGCTCGCTCGAAGCCAACGGCCGCAGCCTGGTCGACACCCCGCCCGCACCCGGCATGGCACCGCCGCGGCCACCGCGCGAACCGGGCGCGCTCGACGCGCTGAGCGCGCAGGGCCGCATCGAGCGCCTGCTCTACACCGACCGCGGCGACGTGCGCGGCGTGCTGCTGGCCGACCAGACCATCGTGCGCTTCCCGCCGCACGTGGGCGCGATGTACCGCGACCAGCTGCGGCCGGGCGCCGAACTCCATGCGCGCGGCTGGGGCACGCGCGGCGCGCAGGGCACGGTGCTCGAGGCCACCGGCCTGGGCCCGACGGCGGACACGGTCGCCGAAGTGGTCGCCGGCCCTGGTGTTCTGCCCGAGCTTCGAGATGCTCCGCGTCCCCCTGGCGAACGGCAGCAGCGCGTGCCGAACCTGCCACGCCCGATGGTGCGACCGGCCTCCTGAAGAAGCTGCCAGAACATTTCTCGACACACAACCTCCGAGGACCTCCAAATGCCACGTCACCATCATCCCCCCGAACACAACGACATCTGGTCCGTTGAGGGTCGCTTCCAGCATCTGCTCTACAGCCCCAAAGGCGGCATAGAAGGATTGCTGATCGACACGGAGGGCATCGTCACGCAGTTTGCGGTCGATCCCCACGACGCCGCGGGCGTCGCCCAGTTGCTGAGCCTTCGTCGCGACCAGGCGCTGGTCGTCGAAGGCCACGAAACCAAACCTTCGCCGAAGGGCGACGGCGAACACGTGGTCTACCGCTTCGAGCGAATAGCCGCCGTCGACGGTCGCGCGACCAGAACGGCCGCACGAGAAACGCAGGCGCGTGGGAAGGTCGTGCGCTTGAACTTTGCCAGGCATGGCGCCGCCAATGGCGTCGTCCTGGACAGCGGCGACTTCGTCCACCTCCGTCCGCAAGGAATGGAGCGCCTGCAACTGAAGATCGGAGATCAGGTACAGGCCGAAGGCACGGCGCATCCGCTCGTCACGGACAGTGGGTGGGTGATCGAAGCGCACCGCGTGAACGGCGAATCGCTTTGAGCGTGCGCCATGGCCCGACAGTCATCCCTTTTGGCATTGACTTGCCTGGCTTTCTTCATGGCAGATGCGCGCGATGGCCTGGGCCCGTTTCTCGCAACATACCTGCAAGGGAGCCATGTACAGCAAGAGGTCATCGGTGCCACGATGACAGCCGGCGGCCTTGCAGCTGTGGTCATGACCCCGCTCGCGGGCGTCTGGGTCGATAGCAGCCAGGCCAAACGCGCGATGATGGCCGTTGCCGCCATTGCGGTGACGGCCGCCAGTGCGATGGCATTCGGCACCTTCTCGGTTGCGCTCCTGATTGCGTCTCAGATCATCACCGGCATCGCCGGCGCGATGATGGGCGCTGCCATGGCGGCGCTGACTCTGGGCCTGTCTCACGCCTCGGGATTCAAGCGACAGACCGGGTGCTTCAACACGGCGCTGGGTTTTGTCATGACGCTGCAGGGCGTCGGCGCCGCATTCAGTCCAAGCGTGGCGAATTGGGTGGTCGGGTCGCAGTTGCGCTTTGGCACCGCATTCGTGGTGCTCTCCGCAGCAGCGATCCTGGCGCTGCCGTTGTTTTGGCTGGCGCAGCGGGACAGCAAAGCAAGCCCAAGCATGACGATGCGCGGCACTTAGATACGGCGGCGTGATTCGTTCGAAGAAGACTCTTGGTTTGCGCCGGCGCCGTCGATCCACGGCGCATCGCCACAAGCTGAGCGCCGCACCGCAGTCTTACTCCCTGTGCTCTTCCTTGCGCAGTGGTTCGCCATGCTGGGACGAAATCGGTGGGTGCTGCGCTTGGACGTGCGGAGACAGCGCTGGGCGCTCTCTTGGCATCGACTCATCCACGCGCGAGACCTGTTTCTCATCCGATCGGCGTGCCGCGTTGACCTGGCGTTCTCTCTCGATCAATGCGGGGGCAACGGGTTGCGGACGCTGCTGTCCGCTTATCACAGGTCCCGCCCTTCGTGGCGCCTCAGGCGTCGGCCGTGCGGAGGCTACGGCCGGCACGGCGGGCTCAGCCACCTTGGCCGCAGTAGGAGGGGACGCCACCGGAGGATGCAACTGGGCGGGCGCCGTGGGGCCCTGCGGTAGGGCCGTGATTGTCTGCCGCGCGGGCTCGACAGGCCGGGAGGCGGCGGGCTGATGCCCAGGCACGAGCGCCGCGACCGGCTTCGCGCTGTCCGGGACGGGGGCTATCGCATGCACGACGGGAGGCAGCGCAGCGGCCAGATGGGCGCTTGCCGGAACTGCGGCTTCGAAGGGGCGGCCGCTGGCCATTGCGCCGGCGGGCGCCACCACCGTGACCGTGCGCGTGTCGTTGATGTTCGTGACATTGGTGACGTTCGTCGTCTTGTTCGTCACGTTGTAGATGGTCGTGTTCTGCACGCGCATGCCGACGTTGGTCACCGGCGGCGCGCTGACGACCACCGCGGGTGGAGTTCCCACGGGTGCCGGCACGATCAAGCCGAGTCGCGAGCCGGGCGGTGCGGGAACGAATACGCCCTGCGGTCCAATGGGCGCGAGCCCGGCCACCACGCCTGCTGCTGCGGCAGAAACCACCAGGCCAAGGCCCGGCGGCGGAGGAATGAACGCGACGCCCGGCGCCGACCAATGGCCGGTGATGAAGACCACCAATCCATCGCGATGCTCGTAGTAAGGCTGTACCCAGGTATAGCCTGGTTCGGGCGGCGTGGCCCAACGTCCCGCGGCCCATATCCAGTTGCCCTGCCATGTCCAATAGCCACCAGTCCAGACCGCACCCGCGAAGGGAGGCGACGGCGGTCTCTCCACCAACATGGGCGGCGGCGCCCATGCCACCGCAATCGGCGGGGGCTGATACAGCGGCGGATCGACATACACGCTGACGACACGCGGAGCAACGGATGCGACCGGCACGGGTTGAACCGTCGCACGGGACACCAGCGGTGGCTGCACGACGCAGCCCGCGGCCAGGAGTGCCAAGGTCATTGCCGAAATCTTGACAATGGAGAATGAAGATTTATTGCTCATTGTTCTTCTCGATTTGCGTGCATCGCGGCACGGGAAGAACCTAACGGGCACCGAGAAATTGACGCTGACAGCATTGAAGAGAATTTCTCTTCAACGCGGTTCTTTTCTTTTCAGTCGCGAACCGTCAGGTGGCAATCAGGCTATTGATCCCTGTGTTGCAACGACTTGGGCGAAGTACCGGCGATTCAAGACAGAAGCTCGAAGCTTCAAAGGTTGCACATCCCGGCAATCAGCGGCTGGCCAGCATCATCCCGCTGACCGTGCACTTCCTGCGTCGCGCAATGGAGGTGTCCGGAAAGCGGACGCACGCTGTCCCCGAATCATCCGCATGCGGGCGCGGAAGTTTCCGTAAGTCGTTGATCTCAAAAGATCTCGACGTTGGCACGTTGCGTGAGATGCCCCTGGAACATCCACCCCGCAACGAGCATCCCATGGCAGTCCGCACCCTCTTCATCGCCGCCGCCTTCTTGCTCGCAGGCGGCACGGCCTTGGCCCAGTCGGCTTCGCTTCCGTCGGGGCTCGATGCGGCGCCCAAGGTCGGCACGATCGTCACTGGTTGGACTTCTTCGCACCCGACATCGAGGGCGTCGTCGATCTCTTCCTGACGGCCTTCACCTCGGCACATTCGCCCGGAATGCACAACGCGCTTGCCATTCGAGCGGCGCGCTACACGACGCCGACCGAGCTCGGTTCACGAACCATCGCGCCAATGCTCGACGACCCGGCATCGCGCAAGCGTCCTTCGAAGAAAGATTCAAAAAAGAATCGGCAATTCGCGCGCAATTCCTACGGCCGCGCCATTCCGCCGCATCCGTCTTCCAGCCCTGAAGCCCATGTCGGGCCGATGAGCCTGTGACTCAGCTCGATTCCGCTTGCACCCATGTATCTACACAGCCTGTTCAAACACCTTCCCACCACCGAGCGCGAGTACCTCGTAAGCCGCAGTGAGTTGAAGACCTACCGGCGCAATGAGAAGGTATGTGCGACAGATGAGCGAATCAAGAAAGTATGTCTGGTTGCCTCAGGCCTGCTTCGGGTGGTCGTAGACGAAGACGTCACGACAGACTTCGTTCGCGAAGGTGATCTGTACCTCCATCTCGAAGCAACCGAACCGACATACGTTCTCGTGGCCGCTCTGCCGACTTCCGTCTACTTCGTCCCGGCGGACGACATCTGGACGATCTGCAGGGAGTATCCCCAAGTCGCGTTGGAGCTTCTCAGACTCACCATCGAGCGCGTTGCAAACCTCAGAAAGCATTTGCAGCAAATTTCTTCGAATACATCGGAGGCTCGAATCGCCTGTGCCATGCATGAACTCACGCTTTTGGCACCTGGCAGAAATGGTGGCTATGACAAGCGCATTTCACAAGGAGTCATCGCGTCGTACACGGCACTTTCACGCGAAGTCGTCAACCGAGCGATGCGCGATCTGCAGGTTCGAGGCTTGTTGCGAAAAGATCGACATGCCGTTCATCTGCAGATGGATGCGAAAGCTGGAACACCATCTTCGCTGCGCGAAGAAATCGGGCCACCAAAGCTGTGATTCCGATCACATTATTGATGCGCCTTTGTGCCATGCCACACATCCTCGATGCAAAAAAGGGGCAGAGCCGATTTCGGAGCGGATCCTTATCTATAGTACGTTCTTCTACACATTGCTTTTTTGCTCACATAAGCAAAACCAGCTGACTTTCGTACCGTATGAGCAGCCCTGGAGAGCAAGACCCGCCACCCGAATTGACAGATGGGCGTCGGGACGATTGGCAGCCGCACGCCTTAGCGGGTCATGGCACGATACTTTGTCGGTTCAGCCTCCCCTTTCAACTGAGCGAATTCCGTCGCTCCTCTCATCCGGCGAGTGCTTTGTTTCGCCTGGCACCCAGGGAGGAGGTCGACTCCTGGCTGCTGAAGAAGGGGCGATCTTTCAGAACGGACAGAGATCTCGTTCTACGCTATTCGCTGGAACTGCGCGATCTTCGCCATGAAGACGAGCCTCCCATGTGCTTGAAGAGCATCGTCGCCGATGAGCGAGCGGCGGCCATGATCGCAGCGGTATTTCTCAGCACATTGCGCTTCAGCTGCGAGACTTGAGCAAGCGATGAGCGCTTCTGGCTCACGCATGACTGGCCAACTGGGGAAGTTCAGCAATTAAAAAAATGAAGCGAGATCTTCGCCTGGCCAAGCTTCTGCTATTGACCGTCGTAGTGTCAGTGTCGTGCGCCACCATTTGGCAGATCTGGGCAACGCGCCAGCGCACCCTGAATGAAATCAATACCAACAGCCTCAATCTGGCACAGGCATTGAGCACTTACGCCGAAGGCATCTTTTCTCAAAGCGCCATGTTGTTGAGTGTGGTCGAGAACCTGGAGTCCGAAGGTCGCGCGCCCAGGAATCTGCAGCGCATGCAGTCGCTCGTCAGCCACCGGGAAGGACTGCTCGATCAACTCGACAGTGTTTTCATCGTCGACGCTCGAGGCCATCGCCTGATGCCGACCCATTCAGAGGATCCGAGACTGACCGACAGCAGCAAGAACGCCTACTTCGTTCACCATCGAGACAACGCCACCCATGACATCTTCATCAGCTCGGCGGCTCGCAGTCGCCCGGGCAGCGAATGGGAGCTCACCGTCAGTCGTCGCCTGCAGGACAGCGACGGAAACTTTGCCGGCGTCGTTGTTGCAACGCTGGATATCGGTGACTTCCTGCAACCATTCGGCGCCATCGATATTGGGAAAAGCGGTGCCATCAGTCTCACCACAACCGATGGACAGTTGCTGCTGCGTTACCCTTCGCGGGTCGAAGACATTGGCCGCAACCTGTCCGGATCGCCCAACTTTCGGCGTTACTACAGCGAGATTGCTACCAGGGGGACCGCGTCTTTTCGCTCCCAGTTGGACGGGACCCATCGCCTCTACGCCTTTCGAAAGGGCGACCACTATCCGATCGTGACGACCGTGGCCCTCGGCAGGGATGAAATGCTCTCTGCCTGGCGACACCAGTCGTTGCTGACATTGTGCGTCGTGGTCGCATTGCTGGCCGCCGTGACGACGGCGGGGTTGCGGCTGATCGTCAACATCAACGGTCGCGTCAGCGCGGAATCCTCGCTGGTAGCGGCGCGGGAAGAACTATTGCAGGCCAATCGCCGCCTGGAGGTGCTGGCGTCACAGGATTCGCTCACCGGCCTGGCCAACCGTCGGGTTTTCGAGCAGGCGCTGGAGCTGGAAGCGCGACGGGCAGAACGCGAGAACACGCCTTTGTCGCTGCTGCTCTTCGATCTCGACTATTTCAAACGCTTCAACGACACCTATGGCCACGTGGCCGGGGATCAATGCCTGAAGATCGTCTCCGACACATTGGCCTACAACGTTCACCGCCCGGGCGATCTGGTCGCTCGATACGGGGGCGAGGAGCTTGCGATCATCTTGCCCCATACCGAACTGAAAGGGGCATGCGAGCTGGCCAACGCATTGCTCGACCGCATCCGCTCTCTGAACATCCCGCACAGCGCCAGCCCCCATGGGCGCGTCACCGCCAGTGCCGGCGCGGCCACATTGAATGGCATGAACTCCCCAAACTGGAAGCTGCAACTCATCGAAGCGGCAGATCGCTCGCTCTACAAGGCCAAGGAAAGTGGGCGCGACAAGGCGATGGGTTGAGTGACTCGAGGGCAGCCCTGTTAAGCTTTTTACCGAAGAGACGACAGACACACCTCGGCAGCCACGCCGAGCGAGGTAAATGGAGCCCCGAATGACCCTGCCTCAGACCGTGCCGGATTCGCTTGCCTTGATGCGGACCGTGCCAACCGAACGAGCCTTCGAACCCGAGCCGCTGAGCACCAACGTCTTCAGCCGCTGGGGCGAGACGATGTCGTCGAAGATCCTCACGCTGCAGGCCCAGAATCTCCAGCCTTCCGAGCACTTTTCGGGGCAGGCCTGCATCGCGCGCTTCCACCGCTGCGTGGTGGCGGACATCCACAGCAGCGCGCACCGTGTCATGCGCACGCGCGCCCTGGCGTCGGAAGACCAGGACCGCTACTTCAAGGTGATCTGGCAGATCCAGGGCCGCAACCTGATCGAACACAACGGTCATTCGGTGACGATCGATCCCGGCCAATGGACGATCTACGACACCTCTCGCCCCTACTCGGTCGAAACCTCGAACGGATCGCGCTTCATGGTGCTGCTGGTGCCCGTCTCCGAGATGGGACGCTGGAACCCGGGCATCGAGTTCGTCACCGGGAAGGTACTGCCGACACGCGGAACCGCCGAGATCGCACGCTCGGCCCTTTCGGGCATGCTGTCCGGCTTCGTCGAACTCGAGCAGCAGGGCGCCATCGTGATGCAGGACTCGATCAGTGCGTTGATCGGCACCGCGGTGGCGCAGATCCACGGCAGTTCGCCGAAGCAGGACGGTGCCATCTCCCAGCGGCTGCAGAAGGTGCAGGCCTTCATCGAGGGCCGGCTCACCGAGCCCGAACTGAGCCCCGAACTGGTGGCACGCGAATGCGGCATGTCGCGCCGCAGCCTGTACGCGGCCTTCAACGCCCTCGGCCAGACGCCCAGCAGCTACATCATGAACCGGCGCCTGGCCGTGGCGGCGCAGCGGCTGGTCGAGCAGTCCGAGCGCACGACCATCACGCAGGTTGCCTTCGAACTCGGCTTCTCGGACGCGGCGCATTTCTCGCGCGTGTTCAGCGAGAAGTTCGGCCAAAGCCCGAGCCGCTGGCGCAACCAGCAGATCGCCGGCCACTGACGCGCGTTCACTTCGGCCGGCGCTCGTCGGCCTCAGGGTAAATACCCGGGCGCTTGTGCACGGTCAGCCAAGGCGCCGCATCAAGGTGCAAGCCCGTTCGGCTTCCTTTTCATAACCTCGATCCATCATCGACGGAGCTCGGGCATGACTGGCGCATCGCCAGCATCCGACTCCGCGAAGCTGATCTCGAGGACCTTATGGAAACAGCTGGCGAGAGTTTGAATGTGGGCTTCATCGGCCTGGGCGTGATGGGGTCGCCGATGGCGACGCACCTGGCGCATGCCGGGCATCGGCTGACGCTCAACGATGCGAACCTGGAAGCCGCGCGGGAACTGGCACGCACGCTCGGCGGCGAGGCGGTCGCGGTGGCGACGCCCGGGGAGGTTGCGGCCCGCAGCGACATCGTGATCACGATGTTGCCCAACGGAGAAGTCGTGCAGGCGGTGGCGCTCGGCGAGAACGGCCTGCTGGCCGGCTGGCGGCCCGGCACGCTGTTGCTCGATACCTCTTCCTCGCAACCCTGGCTGACCCAGCAGACCGCGAAGCAACTGGCCGCGGCCGGCATCGCGATGGTCGACGCCCCGGTGTCGGGCGCGCAATGGGGGGCGCAGGAGGCCGCGCTGGTCTTCATGGCCGGCGGCGCGACCGAGGACCTCGAGCGCGTGCGGCCCTTGCTCGACCGCATGGGGACCTCGGTGTTTCACCTGGGCGAGGTGGGCAGCGGCCATGCCATGAAGTGCATCAACAACCTGATCACGGCCATGACCTTCAGTGCCACCTGCGAGGGCTTGACGATGGGCAAGCGCTACGGCCTCGACCCGGCCGAGATGGTGCGCGTGCTCAACGTCTCCACCGGCATGTCGTGGATCAGCAAGACCCACATCGAGAAGCGCATCCTGAGCCGCACTTTCGACGATCCCTTCAAGCTCGAGCTGATGCTCAAGGACATCGGCATCGCCAACGCGCTGGCGCGCGAGACCGAGACCTCGGCGCCGATCTCGGCGCTGGGCCAGCAGCTGTGGATGGCGGCTTCGCGCTTCGCCGGGCCCGGTGCCAGCGTGAGCGAACTGGGCCGCTGGGTCGAGCAGCAGTCCGGCACGGTGATCGAGCCCGGTGCCACGCCGCGCCAGGCCTGAGGTGGCGCGATGAAGCTGGAACGCCGACTCGCCGAGTTCGTTGTCACCTTGCGCGCCGACGAGGTGCCTGAGGACGCGCGCCGCATCCTGCGCTGGATGGTCATGGCGGTGACCGGCACCGGTATCGCGGGCGCGGCCGAGGACGGCATCGAGGCCCTGCGCACGGTGCTTGCCGAGTCCGGCGGTGCGCCGCAGGCGACCACGCTGGTCTACGGTGATCGCCTGCCCGCCAATGCCGCGGCCCAGTTCAACGCCACGATGTGCCGTGCGCTCGACTACTGCGACGCGATGGCTCCCGGCCCGCACATCGGCTCGGCCCTGCTGCCGGCGGCCTTCGCGGCCGCGGAGCTGGCGGGCGGCTGCAGCGGCTCGGAGTTTCTGGCCGCGCTGGCGGCCGGTGCCGAGCTGAGTTCGAGGCTCAACCTCAGCGAAGCCCAGTACGACGGCTTCGATCCCACCGGCATCGCGGTCGTGTTCTCTGCCGCCGCGGCTGCCTCGCGCATCCTCGGCCTCACGAGCGAGCAGACCCTGCATGCACTGGCGCTGGCATTCAACCGCTGCGGCGGCAGCTTCCAGAGCCATGTCGATGGCTCGCTGGGCGTGCGCGTGGTGCAGGGCTGGGTTGCGCAGGCCGGCGTGCAGTGTGCCGAGCTGGCGCGCCGCGGTGTCACGGGGCCGGTCAATTTCCTCTCGGGCCACTACGGCTACGGCCACCTCTATGGCCGCGGCACGCTGGACCTCGACGCCGTCGGCGAAGGAGTGGGCACGACCTGGCGCCTGCACCGCATGGTCTTCAAGAAATACCCGAGCTGCGGCGTCACGCAGGGCGTGACCGAGCTGGCGCTGTCGCTCCTCGAGGACGGCGTCTCGGCCGAGGACTTGCGCGCGGCCGAAGTGCGCTTGCCGCCCTACGCCTTCCGGCTGGTCGGCAAGCCCTTCGATCCGGGCACCAACCCGCGCGTCGACGGCCAGTTCAGCGCCGCCTACTGCGTGGCCAATGCCTTCGCGCGCCGCGCGTCGAAGCTCGCGCACTTCGCGCCGGAGCAGGTGCTCGATCCCGCGCTGCGCACGCTGATCGACCGCATCACGGTCGTGCCCGATGCCGCGCTCGATGCGCGTGGCCATACCGCGGTCGACCTCACTGTGCACACCGTCGATGGCCGCAGCCTGCGACGCTCGCTCGACATCGCGCCGGGCTTTCCGGGCGCCGACCTCGACGAGACGCAGCACCGCGCGCGCTTCGACGACTGCCTGGCCTATGCGCCACGACCCATTGCGGCGAAGCGCATCGAACCCTACCTGCAGGCGCTGCGCGCGTTGCCCGAAGTCGCCGACGTACGCAGCCTGATTCCGCTGCTGGTCGCCTGATGGACGCGGGCGTGATCGGTTCCGGCACGCCGGCCAACGCCACGGGCGCGGCGGTCGGTTTCGATGGCCTCGACGGCGTGGGATGGGCGCTGGCGTCCAGCCTTGCGCGCGCCGGCCATGTGCTGGTGGTGCATGACGACGACGCCGCGCGGGCCCGCGCCTTCGCGCAGGAGTTCCAGTGCCGCGCGGCGAACGATCTGGCCGGGCTGTCGGCGTCCGGCCTGTTGCTCTTCGCGCCGCCGGGCTTCGCGGTACGAGAACGGATCGCGTCCGTCTCGCAGGGCCTGCACGCGGGCGCGATCGTGGTCGATCTCGGCGCTGCCGATCCAACGCTCACCCGCAGTCTCGGCGCACGACTCGCGCAGCGCGGCATCGTGCTGATCGACGCGCCCCTGTGCGGCGACGCGCAAGACGCCGCTGCCGCCGCCATCGTTCATGGCTGCGACGACGACTCCGCACTCGACGTCGCACTGCCCGTGCTGCGCACGCTGGGCCTCGAGCTCGTTGCCGGTGGCGCGCTGGGATGCGGCCAGGCGCTGCGCCTGGTCGAGGCCCACGTGCATGCCGACGTGCTGGCGGCCAGTGCCGAAGCGCTGCTGGTCGGCGACCGCATCGGGCTCGCGCCCGCCGGCCTTCGCGCCCGCATCGCTGCCGCGATCCGCCGCGGCGCCGAGCGCGAGGCGCTCGAGCAGGCCGGCAGCTCCGGCCAAGGCTTCGCGACCGGACTGGCGCTCGGGCTGTTCGCCCAAAGCCGCGACGGCCAGCTGGCAGCGCCTGCCTCGGCACCGGGCCTCACGCGCCTGCTCATCGAATTCACCACCCCCGCCAACGACAAGGAGACAGTTCCATGAAAAGAATTTCCGCGCGCCTTCGCCACCTGGCGCTTGCCATCGCCCTGCCCCTGGGCCTCGCTGCCTCGGTGCAGGCGGCCGAACCCATCCGCATCGGCTCCGTGCTGTCGGTGACGGGCGCGGCTTCCTATATCGGCGACCCCGAAGCGAAGACGCTCAAGCTCTATGCCGACCGGATCAACGCCGCCGGCGGCGTGCTCGGGCGGCCGATCGAACTGGTCACCTACGACGACGCGGGCGATGCCAACAAGGCCCGCACCTTCGCCCAGCGCCTGGTCGAACGCGACAACGTGGTGGCGATGGTCGGCGGCTCCACCACCGGCACGACGATGGCGATGATCCCGGTGTTCGAAGCGGCCAAGCTCCCCTTCATGTCGCTCGCCGGCAGCGTGAACATCATCGAGCCGGTGCGCCAGCACGTCTTCAAGAGCCCGCACACCGACCGCATGGGTTGCGAGCGCGTGTTCTCGGACATGAAGAAGCGCAACTTCACGTCGATCGCGCTGATCGCCGGCACCGACGGATTCGGCACCTCGATGCGCGAGCAGTGCCTCAAGGTGGTCGACAAGTACGGCATCAAGATCCTGATCGACCAGACCTACGGCGCGCAGGACACCGACATGACGCCGCAGTTGGCGAAGATCAAGGCCACGCCGGGCGTGCAGGCCATCCTCAACACCGGCGCCTCGGGCCAGGGCCCGGCCGTGCTGACGCGCAACTACGGCCAGCTCGACATGAAGAGCATTCCGCTCTACCAGAACCCCGGCGTGGCGTCGAAGAGCTACATCGAGCTCTCCGGCGCCGCCGCCGAAGGCGTGCGGCTGCCGGCCGCGGCGCTGCTGGTGGCGTCGAAGCTGCCGGCCAGCGATCCGCAGAAGCCGGTGGTGACGGGCTACATGGCGACCTACGAGAAGGCCACGGGCCAGCCCGTCTCCACCTTCGGCGGTGGTGCCTACGACGGCCTGATGATGGTGGTCGAGGCGATCAAGCGCGCCAACAGCGCCGATCCCAGGAAGATCCGCGACGCACTCGAGCAGACCCGCGGCTTCGTCGGCACGTCGGGCGTGGTGAACATGACGCCGCAGGACCACCTGGGCCTCACGGTCGAGGCCTTCCGGATGCTCGAGGTGAAGAACGGCGACTGGCTGCTGATCGACTGACGAAGCACTCCATGTCGCAGTTTCTCCAGTTCGTCTTCTCCGGACTCACGGTCGGCGCCGTCTACGCGGTGGTGGCGATCGGCTTCACGCTGATCTACGCCGCCTCGGACGTGGTCAATTTCGCGCAGGGCGAGTTCGTCATGCTGGGTGGCATGACCACGGTGTTCCTGATCGCCATGGGGCTGCCGGTATGGCTGGCGGCCGCCTCGGCGGTGGCCGTCGCGGTCATCGTCGGCATCCTGCTGCAGAAGCTCGCCATCGAGCGCGCCCGCGATGCCTCGCCCGTGACGCTCATCATCATCACGCTCGGCGCATCGATCTTCATCCGCGGCGTGGCCGGGCTCCTGTTCGACAAGCAGTTCCACAACCTGGCGCCCTTCTCGGGCAACACGCCGATCGCGGTCGGCGGCGCGAGCGTGCTGCCGCAGAGCCTCTGGGTGCTGGGCAGCGCGATCGTGATGTTTCTCGCGCTCTGGCTCTTCCTCGACAAGACCCTCACCGGCAAGGCCCTGCGCGCGAGCGCGGCCAACCGGCTGGCGGCGCGCCTGGTGGGCATCAACATCTCCTTCGTGCTGGTGCTCGCCTTCGGCCTGTCGGCCGCGCTCGGTGCCATCGCCGGCATCCTGGTCACGCCCGTGACGCTGACGCGCTACGACATCGGTGCGCTGCTGGCGCTCAAGGGCTTCTCGGCCGCGATCTTCGGCGGCCTCGGCAATCCGGTGGGTGCGGTGCTCGGCGGGTTGCTGCTGGGCCTGCTCGAAGCCGGCGCGGCCGGTTACGTGACCTCCGTCTACAAGGACGGCGTCGCCTTCGTCGCGCTGATCCTGATGCTGCTGGTGATGCCCAACGGCCTGCTCGGCAGCAAACTGGTGGACCGCGTATGAAAGCACTTCGAGCTTCCAACGCGGGCTGGCGCGCCCTGGCGCTGCTGGTGCTGATCGTGGCGCTGCTGCCCGTCGTGGCGGGCTCCAGCTACGTGATGCGCATCGCGGCACTGGTGTGGATCATGGGGCTGGCCGCCGTCGGCCTGCACATCCTCATGGGCATGGCCGGGCAGATCAGCCTGGGCCATGCGGGCTTCTTCGGCATCGGCGCCTATGCCAGCGCCGTGCTGCCGGCGCGCTACGGCGTGCCGGTGGTGGTGGCGGCGGCCGGCGGCATCGTCCTGGCGGGACTGATCGCCTACCTGGTCGGCAAGCCGATCCTGCGGCTCAAGGGCCACTACCTCGCCATCGCGACGCTGGGCTTCTCGCTGCTGATCGGGCTGGTGATCACCAGCGAGGTCGCACTCACCGGCGGCCCTGACGGCATGGACGTGAAGCGGCTCGGCATCGCCGGCTTCGCGCTCGAATCGCCGAGCACCTGGTACTGGATCAGCGCCGCGCTGATGGTCGCCGGCGTCGCCGTCGCGATGGTGCTGCGCGACAGTCCGACCGGCCGCGCCCTGCGCGCGATCCTCGACAGCGAGGTGGCCGCCGCCAGCATGGGCGTGGACGTCGCGCGGCGCAAGCTCCAGGCCTTCGTGATCGCATCGGTCTATGCGGCGGTGGCCGGCAGCACGCTCGCACTCATGAACGGCTTCATCACGCCGGACCTCGCGGGCTTCATGACCTCGGTGGAGTTCGTCGCGATGGTGGTGATCGGCGGCGCCGCGACACCTTTCGGCGCGCTGGTCGGCGCCGCACTGCTGACCCTGCTGCCGCAATTGCTCGCATCCTTCCATGACTACCAGGACATCGCGGTCGGGCTGATCATCATGCTGTCGATGATCTTCCTGCGCCAGGGCATCGTGCCCACGCTGGGCCAGCTGCTGCGGAGGGCCAGCAAATGAGCGCGGCACTCGAAGTCAGGGACCTGGGCATCGCCTTCGGCGGCGTGGTCGCGGTGGACGGTGTCTCCTTCGACGCGCCGACGGGCGAGATCCTGTCGATCATCGGACCGAACGGCGCGGGCAAGACCACGCTCTTCAACATGGTGTCCGGCCTCTACACGCCGCGCTCGGGCAGCGTACGCATGGGCGGCGAGGACGTGAGCGGCCTGCCGCCGTTCAGGCTGGCCCGCAAGGGCATGTCGCGCACCTTCCAGAACCTGCAGGTGTTTGCACAACAGACCGCGCTCGACAACGTCATGGTCGGTCGCGCTCGCTGGGAAAGCACCACGCTGCTCGAGGATCTGCTGCGCCTTCCCTCGGTGGGCCGGCAGAACCGGCAAAGCCGCGAGCGCGCCATGGCGGCGCTGGAGCGCACCGGCCTCGCGGCCCATGCGAACGCGGTGGCCGGCAGCCTCTCCTATGGCGTGCTCAAGCGCCTCGAGATCGCGCGCGCACTGGCCAGCGAGCCCAAGGTGCTGCTGCTCGACGAACCGGCGGCCGGTTGCAACGCCGTCGAGACCGAGGAGATCGAGCACATGCTGCGCGGCATCGCGGGCGAGGTGTCGGTGGTGCTGATCGAGCACGACATGAAGATGGTGATGCGGCTCTCCCACCAGGTGCTGGTGCTGAACCAGGGCCGCATCCTGGCCCAGGGCACGCCGCAAGAGGTGCGCGAGAACCCGGATGTGATCGCGGCCTATCTCGGTAGTCACGCAAAGGAGCTGGCCCATGCTGAGGGTTGAAGGCCTGTGTACCGCCTACGGGCGGGTGTCGGTGCTCAAGGACGTGACGCTCGAGGTGCACGCCGGCGAGATCGTGGCGCTGCTCGGCGCCAACGGCGCGGGAAAGACCACCTTGATGCACACCATCTCGGGCCTGCACTCGCAGCTCGGTGGCAGCGTCTGGCTCGAAGGCGCGAAGCTCGACGCGATGAGCCCGCACCGTCGCGTCGGCATGGGGCTGGGCCATGCGCCCGAAGGCCGGCAGGTGTTCAAGCCCCTCTCGGTGGCCGACAACCTGCGCCTGGGCGCCTACCGGCGCAAGGACGCCGAGATCGCGGCGGACACCGACATGGTCTATGCCATGTTTCCGGTGCTCGGCGAGATGCGCCGCCGCGTGGCCTCCGATCTCTCGGGGGGCCAGCAGCAGATGCTGGCCATCGGCCGCGCGCTCATGAGCCGGCCCAAGCTGCTGCTGCTGGACGAGCCTTCCCTTGGCCTCGCCCCCCTGCTGATCGACCAGATCTTCGAGGTGCTGGTGCGACTGCGCGCACAGGGCGTGACCATCCTCGTGGTCGAGCAGAACGCCGCCGCCGCGCTGACCGTGGCCGACCGCGGCTACGTGCTCGAGACCGGCCGCATCGTGCACAGCGGCACCGGCCGCGCGCTGCTCGCGGACCCGGCGGTTCGCAACGCCTACCTGGGCGTCTGAAAAACATTCACCGGAGAAGTCATTGAAATCCTTCACGAACACCGTCGACGGCCGCGCCGTCCCCTCCGCCCGGACCTTCGAATCGAAGAACCCCGCCAATGGCGAGGCGATCGGGCTGGTGCCGCATTCCGAGCCGGCGCAGATCGCGCAGGCGATCGCTTCCGCGAAGGCGGCTCAGCCGGCGTGGGCCGCGTTGCCCGATGGCAAGCGACGCGAGCACCTCGAGCACGTGGCCGACGCCCTGAAGCGCAACGCGACCTACCTCGCCGAATGGGTCACGCGCGAACAGGGCAAGCCGCTCGGCGGCCTGGGGCCGGACCAGGTGCCCGGCGCGCTGTTCGAGCTGGCCGGTTGCGAGGCGTGGACCCGGGTGCCCGCCAGCCTCGATCTGCCGGTGGAAACCGTGTTCGAAGACGATGGCCGGCGCTACGAAGTGCACCGCAAGCCCTACGGCGTGATCGCCGCCATCGCGCCGTGGAACTGGCCGTTGCTGATCGCCATCTGGCAGATCGTGCCGGCGCTGCGGGCCGGCAACACGGTGGTCATCAAGCCTTCCGAATACACGAGCATCGGCACGCTCGAGATGGTGCGGATCATGGCCGAGCACCTGCCGCCGGGCGTGCTCAACAGCGTCAGCGGTCCGGGAGAAGTGGGTGCCGCACTGGTCGACAACCCGCAGATCGACAAGATCATGTTCACGGGCTCGGGTTCGACCGGCGCCAAGATCACGGCGATCGCGGCGCGTCATCTGACGCCGACCACCATGGAACTGGGCGGCAACGACGCGGCCATCGTGCTGGCCGACGCGGACCCGGCCGCCATCGCCATGGGCCTGTTCTGGGGCGCCTTCATCAACATGGGACAGACCTGCGCGGCCATCAAGCGCCTGTACGTGCCGGAGTCATTGCACGACGCGGTGGTGGACGAACTCAGGAAGATCGCAACCACGGTGCCGATGGGCGACGGCTTCGGTGCCGGCGTGGTCATGGGGCCGGTGCAGAACCGGATGCAGTTCGACAAGGTGAGCCGCCTGGTGGAGGCATCGCGCCGCGATGGTGGCGAGATCGTCTGCGGCGGTCAGGCGCGCGAAGGTGCCGGCAACTTCTATCCGCTCACGCTCGTGACCGGCCTGGCCGATGGTGCCGCGCTGGTGGACGAAGAGCAGTTCGGCCCCGTGCTTCCCATCATCAAGTACCGCGAGCTCGAGGATGCGATCGCGAGCGCGAACCGGCTCGACGTCGGACTCGGCGCCTCCGTGTGGTCTTCCGACGTGGCGCAGGCGCGCGCGGTTGCCGTGCGGCTGCAGGCCGGCACCGTGTGGATCAACCAGCACGGCGCGATCCATCCGATGGTGCCCTTCGGCGGCGTCAAGGGCTCGGGCTGGGGCGTGGAATTCGGTGCCGAGGGCCTCAAGGCGGTCACGCAGCCACAGGTGATCAGCATTCCGAAGTAACGGGGCGCGCACCCCGTCCTTGGCATCGCGGCATGGTCGGCGCTTCGAGCAACGCGAGCCTTCAACCGGTCAGCCCGGTTCGGGCTTGAAGAAGCCGTCGGCGGCCTGCCCCGAGGTGCGCCCTCAAAGCTCCGTTCGCAGGCTGTCGAAGGCGTCCCGCAGAAACCTGGCCACCGGCTTTCGCGGGCCGGTCTGGTCTCTCCAGGCTTGAAGCGCCAATCTCATCGCACCGGTGGACACCATGGCCACCATCCGAAGCGACGTACGGCGCTCGGGCTGCCGCCAGACTTCGCACAGCGTGCTGAAGAGCGCCTGCTCCTGCTCCACGTAGTGCGTCTGCTTGCGCGCAAGAAGCGCTTCGCTCGATCGCATGAGATTGTCGAGCGCCGTCATCTGCTCGGTCGTGTAGAGCGAGATGTGCTTCACCATGACATCGCGGACCGCATCGAGCGGCGGCACATCGGGCGATGTCTTCAGCAGATCGGCATACAGACTGGCCGATCCGGTCTGTTGCCAGAACACGATGATCTCGTCCTTCGACTTGAAGTACGAAAAGAAGGTCCGGCGCGAAATACCGGCTTCCGCCGCAATGGCGTCCAGCGTGGTGCTTTCGTAACCGTTGGCGAGGAACAGGCGCTGGCCGACCTCGGCGATGCGCTGACGTGTCTCGCGGCGCTTGCGTTCCCGCAGGCCCTCTGTGGGCACCGTGCCCGCGGGCGAGGGATTTCCTGGCATTTCGATGGCCTCTTGCACAGCTGCACGAAGTGCATTAAATTATGCACTCAGTGCTGTTTTATATGCACTGATTCTACCGTCCCCCTCTTCCCAGCTAAGACATGGCCCACTGGACAGCTTCCGACATTCCTTCCCAGCGCGGCCGCACCGCGGTCGTCACCGGCACCGGTGGTCTTGGGTTCCAGGACGCGCTCGCGTTGGCCCGTGCAGGTGCGAACGTCGTCATTGCAGGTCGCAACCCGTCGAAAGGGGCGGCGGCAGTCGACCTCATTCGCCAAAGCGTTCCCGACGCGAAAGTGGTTTTCGGGGCGCTGGATCTCGCGAGCCTCGATTCCATCGAGGCTTTTGCCGAGCGCCTTCGGAGTTCGCACGACCGGTTGGACCTGCTGATCAACAACGCGGCGGTGATGGCACCGCCCAAACGCCTGGCGACTGCCGACGGATTCGAGATGCAGTTCGGCACCAACTACCTGGGCCACTTTGCCTTGACCGCCAGGCTCCTCCCCCTGCTACGCCAAGGCAACCAACCGCGCGTGGTCAGCCTGTCGAGTGTTGCCGCTCGAAGCGGCGCGATCAACTTCGATGACCTGCAGGCTCGGCACGGCTACAGGCCGATGCCGGTCTACGGTCAATCGAAACTCGCGTGCCTGATGTTCGCCCTCGAGTTGCAACGCCGCAGCGATGCCGGGGGCTGGGGCATTCAGAGCATCCCTGCCCACCCCGGCGTTTCGCGCACCGATCTGTTGCCCAACGGCGCGGGCGCATGGAGCGCCGCGGGCATCGCTCGCCGCTACATGTGGTTCCTGTTCCAGCCGGCGGCGCAGGGCGCGTTGCCCACCCTCTTCGCCGCGACCTCGCCGCAAGCGCGAGGCGGCGCCTACTACGGCCCGAACAAGTTCGGCGAAACGCGCGGCTATCCGGTCCTGGCCAGGATCCCGCCTCAGGCACTGGACAAGAACGTCGCTGCGAAGCTGTGGCTGGAGTCGGAGGCGTTGACCGGTGCGGTGTTTCCCACCCGCGATGGTCGGAAGTCCGCGGAACCGCTCGATGTCATCCAGCCCTCGCGCGCATGAAACATCGCAGCACCCAAGACATGCAGATGAATCTGAGCCGGCGGCAAGTCAATGCCATGTTGCTGTGGGCTGCGCTGGCCTCAGGCCCGACGAAAGCGACAGCGCAACCCACAGAGCCGCCCTATCGGGTGATGGATTTCGACTGGGTCGACCAGGCGCGATCCCGCCCGGTGCCGGCGCGCCTGTACTGGCCAACGGTTGCGACGTCCGACGTGTCGGTGCCGTTGGTGGTGTTCTCGCACGGAATCGGCGGTTCGCGGCAGGGCTACAGCTATCTCGGAAAACACTGGTCGACCCGTGGTGTCGCCAGTCTGCATGTCCAGCATGTCGGCAGCGATGCGCAGCTTTGGCGGGGCAACCCATTCGGCGTGGTGGGCCGCTTGCAGGCTGCGGCTCAGGAAAAGGAGGCCATCGCGCGTGCCGCCGATGTGCGCTTCGCGCTCGACCGAATGCTCTCCGACGAAACGGGCAGTCTTGGCGCTGCGGTGAACCGCCAGCGCCTTGTGGCGGCGGGCCATTCCTACGGCGCGAACACGACGCTCCTCACGATCGGCGCGCAGATCGTGAGGAACGGCCTGACGCTCGACTGCCTTGATTCCCGCTTCTCGGCGGCAGTCGTCATCTCTGCGCCGCCGTTCTATGGCGAACCCGATCTGGCGGCGGTGCTGGGCAAGGTGTCGATTCCAACCATCCATGTGACGGCGACCGAGGACGTGATCGAGATCCCGGGCTACCGCTCAGGCGTGGACGATCGACTGGCCGTCTTCGATGCAATCACCAATCCCCACAAGCTGCTGGCCGTGTTCCAGGGCGGTTCCCACAGCATGTTCACCGATCGTTCGCTGACCGGCGGTCCATCGCTCAACCCCAAGGTCAAGGTCGCCACCGCGGATCTCGCACTGGCATTCTTCGACCTGATCTTCGAGCACGACGGCACGGCGCTCGCACGGTGGCAAACGACCTGGCAGTCCATCCTGGCGCGAGCCCCCAGGCCCGATAGCGCACAGACAGTCAGGATGACGCGCGCCCGCACGAGTCCGAGCCCAGCCTTCCGGGACGTCGCACCGGACTCGACCCAAGGCCGCCCGGCATAGCCTTTCGAGCGCCAACTGATCTCACGATGCCGCGGCGGGCCTGTCCGCTGCCCTCGCCACCAACTCTCCCAGCCTGGAAACAAACAGCTGGAGCGCCGGCGACGCATTGGACTTGCTGTACCCCACCACGAGATCGATGGTCGGCACCTCGCCTGCCAGCGGACGGCTGACGACCGACCAGGGAAGCAGGTTCTCGACATAGTCGGGAATCAGGGCCAGGCCACGTGTCGAGGCGACCAGCGACATCACCATGGCGGGGTTGTCCACGCCTTGTGTCGGCGTGATCTTCACGCCCGAGCGCACCAGGTAGTCGTCCACCACGGCCTGCAACACCCGCGCCTTGTTGGCCATGCCGATGAACGGACTGCCGACCAGGTCCTGCGGCGTGACGGCGGCCCGAGCCGTCAGCGCATGATCGCTGGGCATCAGAACCACCAAAGGCTCTCGGCCCACGGTTCGGTAGCTGAGGTCGAAGCCCGGCTCGGCGCGCAGAAAGGCCAGATCCAGCTTGCCGCGTGCCACGGCATCCGCCAGATCGGGGGAATAGTCGCTGGAGACCGTCACGTCGATGTTCGGCAACTCGTCTCGAAGCAGATGCATGGCTCGGGGCAACCAGGTCATCTCCTGCCCCGTCAGGAAGCCCAGCGCGAAGCGCTGCTTCGAAGGCAGCGCGGCCCGCCGAGCAGCTTCGACAGCCGCGTCGACCTGGGTCAGCGCCAGCCGCGCATGGTCGATGAACGCCTTGCCGGCCGCCGTCAACTCCACCCCGCGGGCGCTTCGATGCAACAACGCCACGCCGACCTGGTCTTCCAGGTCGCGGATCTGTCGACTCAGCGACGGCTGCGAGGTATGCAGGCGCCGCTCGGCCGCGACGGTCAGGCTGCCCGTCTCCGCGACCGCGATGAAATACCTCAGATGTCGCAGTTCCATGTGCATCCTCATGCTTCACAGGCATGCCCACCAGCCCACAAAGTCTTTTTAAAAGTTGCGCCGAATCCCTAGATTCTCCCCTATGGAGACGCGACCGGCAGCGAAGTGGTCAGTCGAGCCATCCATGCTTCCATCGTCATGCCCACAGGATTTTTCATCATGAACCAACCAGTTGTCCTCATCACCGGCGCCCTCACCGGCATCGGCCGTGCCACCGCCCTGGCATTCGCCCGCACCCATGCCCGCCTCGTCGTCTCCGGACGCCGCGTGCCGCAAGGCAAGGCGCTCGAAGCCGAACTCCAGGCACTGGGCGCGCAGGCCTTCTTCATCGAAGCCGACGTGCGCAACGACACCGAGGTCGGCCGATTGGTGGACCAGACCGTCGCTCGCTTCGGCCGCCTCGATGTCGCGGTCAACAACGCCGGCACGGAAGGCCAGCCTGGCCCGATCGTCGATCAGACGGCGCAGAGCTACGCCGCGACCTTCGACACCAATGTGCTCGGCACGCTGCTGAGCATGAAACACGAGCTGCGTGCGATGACCGCGCAGGGCGGCGGAAGCATCGTCAACATCTCCTCGACCTATGGGCATGAAGGTGCTGCCTACGCCTCGATCTACGCGGGCAGCAAGCATGCCGTCGAAGGGATGACGAAGTCGGCCGCGCTCGAAGTCGCGGCCTCCGGCGTGCGCGTGAACGCCGTGGCTCCCGGCCCGACCGACACCGGCATGCTGGACCGTTTCACAGGCACGCCGGAGAACAGGGCGGCCCTGGCCGCGGGGGTGCCCCTGGGCCGTGTCGGCAAGCCGGACGAGATCGCTGCCGCCGTGCTCTTCCTGGCCTCGGAAGGGGCCGCCTTCGTGACGGGCCAGATCGTCACGGTGGACGGCGGCAAGACCGCCGGCTGACTCTCCATGAACCGCACATGCAGGGGTTCCACCATGTCCGACCGTCCATCGCTCAGCGAGCGCAGCAAAGCCTTCGCCGACGCGCATCGTTTCCCGCTCGAAGCCGTTGAAATCTGAGGAGCACGCCGTGAACAACACCCTTTCTGGCAAGACCGCCCTGGTCACGGGCGCATCGCGCGGCATCGGACGAGCCAGCGCTTTGGCCCTCGCTCGCGCCGGGGCCCAGGTACTGGTTCACTACGGCAGCGGCGAGAAGGAAGCGATCGCCGTTGTCGACGAGATCCGCGGTGCAGGGGGCAAGGCGGAGAAGGTCGCAGCCGACTTGCACTCGCCCACCGGACCGCATGACCTGGCGCAGCGCGTGCGCAACATCATTGGCGGCCGCCTCGATGTGCTGGTGGCAAACGCCGGCGTCTCCAAGGCCTCCTCGATCGAGGACACGACCGTGGAGGACTTCGACCATCTCTTCGCCGTGAACGTGCGCGCGCCGTTCTTCCTGGTGCAGCAATTGCTGCCGGCGCTGTGCGAAGGCAGCAGCATCGTGCTGGTTTCCTCACTGGCTGCGCGCGCGTCGGTCGGCACCCTGTCTGCCTATGCCGCGAGCAAGGGTGCCATCGACACGCTCGTGAAGCATTTCGCCACGGTGCTCGGCGAGCGCGGCATTCGCGTCAACGCGGTCGCACCGGGCGTGGTCGAGACCGAGATGTCCAGCTTCACCAAGGCGGATGCCGGGCGCGCCGCCACCTTGGGCATGCAGGCACTCAAGCGCCTGGCTCAGCCGGAGGACATCGGCGATGCCGTGGCGTTCCTGGCGTCCAACGAAGCTCGCTGGGTCACGGGCCACACCTTGCACGTCGACAGCGGCTCGAAGCTCTGAAGCTGCCCTGTCAATTCCTTCCTCTCTCTCATGCGAACCGATCATGAAGCTCTATCACTCCATCTCCTCCCCCAACTCGCGGCGCGTGCGCATGTTGCTGGCCGAAAAAGGCCTGCCCCTTCCGCTTGTCCCGATTGATCTGGGTCGGGGCGAGCAGCATTCCGACGAATACCAAGCCATCAATCCACGCCGCGTCGTGCCGACGCTGGTGCTGGACGATGGCACCGCCATCGGCGAAGTGCCTGTCATCAGCCGCTACCTCGACGACACACAGCCAGCGCCCTTTCTTTTTGGTGCCACGGACGAGGAGAAGGCACTGACGGCCATGTGGGAGCGCCGCATCGAACAGGAGGGCTTCGCCTCGGTGATGGAGGCGATCCGCAACAGGGCGCCCGGGCTCGAGAACCGCGCGATTGCCGGGCCGCACGACTACGCGCAGATCAGCGAGTTGGTAGAACGGGGCAAGCAGCGGGTCAAGAACCTCTTCGCGGACATCGATGCCCGCTTGGCCAGCTCGACCTACGTGGCAGGCGAACAGTTCTCGGTGGCCGACATCACCTTGTTGGTTACCGTAGATTTCGCTGCCAAAGCCATCGATGTGGTCGTCACCGACGAGTACCCGGCGTTGCAGCGCTGGTACGCTGTGGTGTCCACGCGCCCCAGCGCGCTGGCCTGAACTCTTCGATCGGCATCGTCACGACCACGCGTGTACGGCCGGCTCGATGCGTGGATCGAGCGGCACCGCTCCGGCTGAGGCTTCGGCTGCGCGCCTCAGCCGCCCGCGGGCCGCGCCCTGCGCTCGAACATCGGCACCGTCACGCCCTGGGCCTCGCTGCCGTCGGCCTTCCACACCAGCGTGTCGGCCGGGAACTCGTCCTTGCGCGTCATCGCATCGACCTTGGATGCGACCAGTGCCACGGCTTCCTTGACCTCGGGGTTCCAGGCGAAGACACCCGCGCGGCCATACCAGACCACCGGCGTGGCGGCGTCGAGGCGGCGGTCGGGGCACATCGTGATGCGGCGCTGCGCGAGCACGCGCAAGGCGCCGACGCCCACGGCGCGGATGCCGGGCCGGCTGCGCTCGGCGGAGTGGCCGGGACACACGCGCGCCGCTTGCTCGATCGCGTTGTCATAGACCTGGGCATCGCTTTGTGCGTGGGCCTGGACGGCGACGAGGGCGCCGAGCAGGGCGAGGCCGGAAACCGGCCATGGGAGACGGTGTGGCATGCGTATCTTCCTCCTGGTTCATTCATCGGTCGACGAACAGATCGCCGGGTGCATTCTTGCAAACACCGCGCGAGCCGCCTGTAGGCCGAGGACGCACGGGCCGCGGCGCTGGCGATAATGGCCGCCCCATGATCGTCCGCCCCCGTCCCCACTGGCTGCGCATGCTGTTCGTCTGGCACGGCTCGGTGCTGTCGTCGATCGTGCCGCAACTGCTGTGGACCACCGGCTTCGCGATCCTCGTGACCGTGCTGCACGGGCAGCTGTTCCAGTGGAAGGTGCCGCTGAACTTCGTGCCCTTCTCGCTGATCGGCCTCACGCTCGCGATCTTCCTGGGCTTTCGCAACGGCACGAGCTACGCGCGCTACTGGGAGGCGCGCACGCTCTGGGGCACGCTGCTCAACGAGACGCGCACGCTGGTGCGCCAGCTGATCACGCTGCTGCCCTCGCGCGAGGGCATCGCGCTGCCGGTCGCGCGGCTCATCGCCTTCGTGCACGCGCTGCGGCATCAACTGCGCGGCACCGATGCAGCGGCCGACCTCGCGCGCCTGCTGCCGGAAGAGGACTGCGCACGTCTGCGAACGGTGCGCTTCAAGCCCGCCGTGCTGTTGCTGATGGTCGGCGAATGGCTGCAGGCGCAGCGCCTGCAGGGCCGGCTCGCGCCCGAGCTCGCGCAGGCCATCGAGCTGCCGCTGGGCCGGCTCACCGAGGCGCTGGGCGGCTGCGAGCGCATCGCGGGCACGCCGATCCCGTTCACCTACGCGGTCATCATCCACCGCACCATCTACCTCTATTGCGTGCTGCTGCCTTTCGGGCTGGTCGATGCCATCGGCGCGATGACGCCGGTGGTGGTGGCCTTCATCGCCTACACCTTCTTCGCGCTCGAAGCGCTCGGCGCGGAGATCGAGGAACCCTTCGGCATGGAACCCAACGACCTCGCGCTCGATGCGATGTCGCACACCATCGAGGCGAGCGTGCGCGAGATGATGGGCGAGACGCTGCCGGTGCCGAGCGCGAAGGGCGTGGGGTACGTGCAGACGTAGGCAGTCGGGGTTCGTGCGCAGATTCCGCGGGAAATTGCCAGTCCTCGACCACACGGCGGCCAACTTGGTCCTGCGCGTGAGTCGAAGGCCATGAGCGGCGCGGCTCTTCCTTTCAGCGAAGTCCGTCGAACTCGAGGATGTAGAGCCCGCCGTTGTAGTCCGTCGAATAGACCAGTCCGCCGGCATCGACGAACACATCGCAGGACTGGATCACCTTCGCCCTGTTCGGTCGGCGATCCATCAGTTGCTCCGGCTGCGGCGGAACGAAGGCGCCGACCTCGAGCGGTTGAAAGGGATCGCGAATATCGAACACCCGAACCCCGGCATTCTGGTAGGTCGCAAAAATCAGCTCCGAACTCACGAAGCTTCCGGGCCGGTTCTCGTGCAAGTTGTGCGGGCCGAAATGCCCCGGCTTGCGCTTGTAGTCGGTCTCGCGAGGGCTGGGAAAGGTCGAGATGCTGACGGGATTCGACGGCTCGCGCACATCGAAGATCCAGATCGGCTTTTCGCCATCTTCCTGATGGTCGAGCACCGCCTCATCCAGCACGACCAGCAGATCGCGATCGGGCAACGGCAGGCAGTTGTGCGTTCCGCCTCCGAACGGAGGCGACCAGTTTCGATGTGCGAGCAGGCTCGGCTTCGAGCGATCGCTCACGTCGAGCACGACGAGGCCCGCATCGCGCCATGCACAGTACGCCGTGTCGCCGTGCACGATGGGATGATGCAGTCCGTAGCGTCGAGACGCATCCCATGACGGTGATTCACCGCCCGCGATATTCATCCCCGGCAACCAGAATCGGCCCGCTTCTCGAGGCTGCGTCGGATCCGACATGTCGATCGTGATGAACATGTAATCGGAGAAGCCGTCGATCAGCGCCGACGCGTAGGCCCAGCGTCCCCCCGTGTACCAGACGCGGTGCACACCGCCGCCCTCGATGGGCATGAACCCGATCTCGCGAGGTCTGTCTCCCTTTGAAATGTCGTAGACGGCAAGACCGGCGCGCCAGTTTCTCGCGTTGCGATCGGGCTGTGCGGTGCCCACCTTGCGTCCCAGTGCGCCTTGATAGTATTCGCGCTCATCCTGAAACTCGTCGGCCGCGAACATGTCCTTCGCATGGATCACCAGCAAGAGGTCGTCATGGGTCTGCAGGTGGATGTTCCAGGTGTTCGGCGGTGCCGGCTGGTAGGCAACGGTCCGAGGGTGTCGAGGGTCGCGAACGTCGACCACGCTGAAGCCCTTGGAAAACATGTGACCGATGTACGCGTAGCCGCGATGAACCATCAGTTGCACGCCGTCTGCCCGGCCGCCCTGGTCGCTGTGCCCGACCAGGCGAAGATTGCGCGCGAAGTCGGGTGTCATGGTGGATGTCTTTGTCATCTGCTGAATGTGGGTGCGGGTTGTTTGCGACGCGCCGCCGAGAGCCGACGAAGGCCGACGAAAGCCAACGCGATTCGCGGCGACGCTCGGGAATGAAGGCCTACTTCGTCTTCCAGATCTGGCGGTAGATGTCGCGGTAGCGGTTGTCGGGGTCGTAGACGTTGTCCTTGCCGCCTTCGAGACCGATGTTGGCGTGCGTGACGAGGTGCACGGGCGAGGTGTAGTCGGTCGCGGGAGCACCGGCGAATGCGCGATTCAACTCGTCGACGGCCTGCCAGCCCTGCTGCGAAACCGGTTCGGCCACGGTGGCGGCCTGGTAGTCGTTGTTGCGGATGCGCTGGAACGCGGACTCGCTGCCGTTGCCCGCGGACACACCGAGCAGCGGGCCCGTTCCCTTGTAGCCGGCTTGCTGCAGCGTCGGCGACATGAAGTCGAATGGCATGTCATTGATGGTCAGAGCCCAGGTCCATTTCGCGCCATAGCGCTGAAGCAGCGTCGCGGAGAGTTGCGGAATCCGGGCCGCCGTATCCGACAGCGGCGTGTCCTCGATCTTCAGAAGCTGGCACCCCGCGCACTGCTTCACCAAGGCGGCCATGGCATCCGCCTTGGCGGTGGCGACCTCGTAGGTCGAGTCGGTCATGATCACGACGCCGGCCTTGCCGTTGGACTGCGCGATCACGTACATCACGGCGGCCTTCGCGACGTCCAGGGGATCGGTGGTCAGGTTCGTGAAGATGCCTTGTTGAGGGGCGGGACCGGGCTTCGCCGACGAATGCCAGCCCACGATCTTGATCCCGCTCGAGGCGGCCTGCTGGATCAGCGCCGACTGCTCCTTGGCATCGACGCTGCCCAGCACGAGGCCGTCGGGCTTGAGTGCGATGGCCTGGTTCAGCGCCGCGGAGCGCCCGGAGATGGAGCCTTGGCCATCGATGACCCGATAGGTCCATCCGATCGCCTTTGCCGCCTGCTGCACGGCCTGCGCAACGCCGCGCGGACCGCTGTCGCGTTGATCTGCCGAGACGAACACGATCGTCTTGTTCTTTTGGGCCACCGGTCCGGTGGTCGGACCGGACCACGGCAGGCTGGACTTCGTCGCCTCCGCTGTGTACGCCTTTGCCTGCGCGACGATGTCGTCCGCGGCATGAAGATGGGCCGACAGGCTGGCCAGCAGGATCGCCGTGGCAGAAAGAATGCGTGCTCGTTTCATGATGTCTCCGGTTTGGCTCTTGGTGGGGGAATGGCTCGTTGGTGGGGGAAGCTCGATGGGCGTCAGCGGCGGTGGGATCCACCGCCCTCTTCGGCCGGCGCCGTGACGGGTGTGTTGCCGGCGGGGCCGCGGCGCGGGCTGCGGCGGCGACGCTGGGCGTAGCCCGCGATGCCGATAGCGACCAGCAGCGTCGCGCCGTTGAAGAGCGGCTCGACATAGAAATCGCCGCCCATTTGCTGGATGCCCGCGATGCCCACCGCCAGGATCGCCACGCCGAACACCGTGCCCCAGACATTCACGCGGCCCGGCTTGATGGTGGTCGACCCCAGGAAGGCACCGACCAGCGCGGGCAACAGATAGTCGAGACCGACGCTGGCCTGGCCGATGCGCAGTTTGGCTGCGAGCACCACGCCGGCGAACGCGGTCAGCACGCCCGAACCCACGAACGCCAGCATCACGTAGCGCCGCGTCGGTATGCCGTTGAGCGCGGCGGCACGCGGGTTGGCCCCGATGGCGTAGAAGTAGCGGCCGATCGGCAGGTAGTCCGCCGCGATCCACAGCACGATGGCGAGCACGATCACATAGGTGGTCGCGATAGGCAGTCCGAACAGCGAGGTCGAGAAGATCGAGGTGAACGCAACGGGCAGCGTGCCGATCACCTGCCTGCCCCCCGTGTGCCACATGGCCAGGGCATACAGCACCGTGCCCGTCCCGAGCGTCGCGATGAACGAGTCGATCTGCGCGATCTCCACGAGCATGCCGTTCACGAGCCCCAGCAGTGCACCGAGCGCGAGCACGACCAGCACCGCCACCGGCCAGTCGAAGCCGTACACCGTCTGCAGGCTGATGGCCAGGATGTGCCACATCACGATGCCGTAGCCCACGGTCAGATCGATGCGGCCGGTGGACATCGGGATCATGGCTGCGAGCGCAAGGATCGCGATGATCGACTTGTCTCCGGTGATGGATCGCGCATTGAGCAGCGTGGGAAAGGTGTCCGGCAGCGTGACCGTGAAGAGCGCGACCAGCAGGAAGGTGAGGATCGGCAGCCCGAAGACGGGCAGCAGCCGCGTGAAGCGCGACAGCGGCGGCAGAGCCGCCAGTTCGCGCCGCGTGGGTTCGAGCGCATTGGATTTGAGGGATTGCATGGTGGAGGACCTCGGGCGTTCAATGAAGGGGGAGGGACGGCGCGACGCCGTAGTCGAGCGATGCGCAATGCAGCAGCTCGGAAACGCTCAGTTGCTCGAGCGGTAGTTCGCGCGCGATGGCGCCGTTGCGAAAGACCAGTGCGCGATGGCAGATCTGCGCGGTTTCCTCGAAGTCCGAGGAGATCAGGATCACGGCCATGCCGGTTCGCACCGCGTCGCCCAGGAGCCGGTAGATCTCGGCCTTCGCGCCGATGTCGACGCCAGCCGTCGGGTCCTCGAGAACGAGCACCTGCGCGCCGATGCGCAGCCAGCGTGCGATCACCACCTTCTGCTGGTTGCCGCCCGACAGGGTTTCGATCAGCGCGTTGGGATCGTTGGGCCTGAGCGCCACGCGCCGCCCGAGCTCCAGCGCCTCGTCGGCTTCGTTCGCCGCCGAACGCAGCGCGAACGGCGTGCGCCCCGTGGCCTTCGGATTGAGGAACAGGTTCTCGCGAATGTTGAGCCCCGGCGCGATCGACTCGCCGTAGCGATCTCCGGCCACGAGACACAGCCCACTGCGCAAAGCGGCGCTCGGCGTCGACAGGTCGGCCTGCTGCCCGTCGAGCAGCACCGTGCCCGACAGAATCGGCTCGGCGCCGAACAAGGCCTTGCCCACGTTGTCATGCCCCGCGCCACGCAGGCCCACGAGGCCCAGGATCTCGCCGCGCCGCACGTCGAAGCTCAGTGGACCGGCATCTTCGGTGCACAGCCGACGCACCGACAAGGCGACGGGCGCGACCGCGGTCACCGGTGGGCGCACGAAGACCGAGTCGGGTTCCCTGCCGACGATGTGGCGGATCAGCTCGGCGGGCTGCGTCGCATGCGTGGGTTGATCCGCCACCCGGCTGCCGTCGCGCAGCACCACGATCCGGTCGGATAGCGCGAACACTTCGTCGAGCCGATGCGACACGTAGATCATCGCGACGCCCTGAGCCCGCAGCTTGCGCAGCACCTGGTGCAGTTGTTGCACCTCGCTCTCGGGCAGGCTGGCTGTCGGCTCGTCGAGCACCAGCAGGTCGGCGCGGCTGGACAGGCCGCGCGCAATGGCGACCAGCGATCGCTCGGCACGCGACAACGATGCCACGCGCTGGTCGGGGTCGATGTCACCACCCACCAGCGCCAGCGCCTCGCGTGCCCGTTCGCGGACCTGCTTCCACGCGATCAGTCCATGGCGGCTGGCGTACGTGGTTGCGAGCGCGATGTTCTCCGCGACCGTCATCCAGTCGACGAGCCCGAGATCCTGGTGCACGAAGGCAAGCTGGCCATGCAGGGCCCGCGCATCGACCGGCTCGCCCCGGAACAGCAGGCCGCCGGAAGACGGCGCGTGCACGCCCGCGAGGATCTTGATCAAGGTCGACTTGCCCGCGCCGTTCTCGCCGAGCAGCGCCACGATCTCGCCGGGGTGGACGTCGAAGCTGATGTCCTTGAGGACCGGCACGCCGTTGAAGCGCTTGCCGATGTGCTTCACCGCGAGGATCGGGGCGGGTTGCGAGAGGGAGGGCTCCTTCTCGCGGGGATGGGTCGCTGTCATGTCTCGCTCCATGGATGGCTCTTTGGCCGAATTCAGTTCTTTTGTGGTTATATTTTTGTTTTTAGTATTATTCGATGAGGCCCCAAGAGGCTTCAATCTAAAAACGGCCACGCGATCATCGAAATACGGCCAGACATCGCGCGACCGAGACGCACCTGGAGACATCCGCAATGAGCACCGACTGCGCCCGCGCCGATTGGGAAATGCCGCAGGACGACCCCGGCAATCCGTTCAAGTGCACCGATGAATTCGCGGAGTGCGTGGAGAAGGTCAAACCCGGGAAGCTGCGCATCGGCTCGCTGGGCGACCCCAAGAACAAGATCCTGTGCATCGAGCAGGGCAGCGTGAAGATCGAAGGGCCCCACGGCCAATGGACGCTGCTGCCCGCGCACATGATCTTCGTGCCGCACGGCAGGCCGTATCGCATCTACACGAGTGCGGATGCGGTGGTCGGCGTGGTGCACCTGAGCGCGCAGCACACCGTGTGGGAACACGAGGGCTGCTGGGCGGCACCCACGAACAGCCTCGCCAAGGAAATGCTCGGCTATGCGCTGCGCTGGGGGCGCGACCGCGCCGTGGACGACCCGGTCGCCAACGCGTACTTCAACGCGCTGGGCCTTCTTTGCAAGGAGTGGTTCCAGTGCTCGCGCATGATGTGGATTCCATTCGGCGATTCGGTCGAGCTGAAGCGGGCCATTGCCTACAGCCGCACGCGGCTCGAGTCGGTGACGATCGAGCTCGCGGCGGAGGCCGCCGGCACTTCGGTCCGGACGTTGCGCCGCCACTTCCAGGACGAGCTCGGCATGAGCTGGCGACGCTTTCTCAAGGAGTTGAGAATGGCCCGCGCGATCGAGTTACTGACGCTCAGACGGCTGTCCGTGACGCAGACGGCGCTCGAGGTCGGCTTCAACAGCGTGGCGGCGTTCACGCTCGCGTTCACCTCGTTCACGGGCAAAACGCCCAGCGCCTACACCAAGGACTTCTTCAACAGCGGCAGCGCGCTCGCGGTGGGCCCGTAGCCAGGCCGCGCCTTGCTATCGAGCGCCTGGGTAGCCCTGCATGTCGAAGGCCATGGCGTTCAACTCGGCAATGACCCTGTCGCCGGCCGCTTTGTCGAGCTCGACGAGCGGGGGACGCACCGTCGCCCATTGCGGATCCCCCGACCAACTGGCCAGGACCTGCTTCATCGCGGGGATCATCTGAGGGCCCTGGAACACCTTGCGAACACGATCGGCATCCGACTGAAGCCGCGGGGCTTCGGCGCTGCGCCAGCCCTCGAACACGCGGTGAATACCTGCAGGATTCACGTTGACCGTGGCGCTGATGCAGCCGGCGCCACCGAGGGGCAGGGCCGCCGACAGGAACGACTCGCTGGCCGGGAACACATCGAAGCCGGCGCCTGCGAAGTTGTCGATCATTGCCTGCGTGTGGGCCCAGTCGCCCGATGAATCCTTCGCGCCGGCAATCACCTCCGGGTAGCGCCTGAGCAGCCGCTCGATCAACGAGAGCGTGATGGGCACGCAGGTGAGTTGAGGAATGTGATAGAGGTAGATCCGCGCACAGCCGCTCCCCACGCGTTCGATGATCTCCGCGTAGTAGGCGAACACGCCCTCTTCGGAGACGCCCTTGAAGAAGAACGGCGGCAGCACCAGCAACCCTGCCGCACCGGCCTTGCTCGCATGCCGCGAGAGCGCGACCGCCTCGGGCAGCGCGCACGCCCCCGTGCCGGGCATCATCCGGCCGGCCGGCAGGCCCGCTTCGAGCAACGCGTCGGTCAACGCCATTCGTTCGGAGGCCGTGATCGACGCAGCCTCCGAGTTGGTGCCGAAGACCGCAAGGCCGGCTTTGTGGCCAAGCAGCCATCGGCAGTGCGCGATGAAGCGCGGGACATCGGGTTCGAGCTGCGCGTTGAAAGGCGTCAGCACCGGCGCGAGAACGCCTCGGATTCTGTCGGTCATGGTCGTGTCGGCCTTTGCGTCAAACGGTGGGCGTGCCCTGGGCGGGGCGACGCAACGCCGCGAGAAGGAACTCGGCGAGGTGCTGCACTTCGCGGCCCGTCCCCTGTCGGATCTGCTCGCGGCAGCTGAAGCCATTCGTGAGGATCACGGTGTCGGCGCTGACCGCACGAACCGCGGGCAGCAGCACGAGTTCGCCAACCGCCTTCGATATCTCGATGTGCTCCGGGTTGAACCCGAAGGAGCCGGCCATGCCGCAGCATCCGCTGTCCAGATGGACCGCCCGCGCCCCCATGGCCTGCAGAAGCGCCACCTCCCCCTTCGTGCCGAAGAGGGATTTCTGATGGCAGTGCGCATGCACCAGCACGTCGACCTCCATGCGCGCGGGCTGGTAGCCATGGTCGTGAAGGAAGTCGCCCAGCAGGCAGACGCTGTCGGCCAGGCGCCGGGCGCGCGCGTCGTCGGGGAACATCTTGAGCAGCTCGTCCTTGAAGACCGACATGCAGCCCGGCTCGAGGCCGACCACGGCCACCGGGCCGTCGCTGGCTTCGTCCAGCTGCCGGTCGATCACCGCGAGCGTCTGGCGCAGCTTCTCGCGCGCTAGGTCCAGATAGCCGAAGTCGTAGAGCGGTCGGCCACAGCACAGCGGTGTCGCTGGAAGCACCGCCTCGAAGCCGGCATCCGCCAGCACCTCGACCGCGGCGCTCGCCACTTCGGGATGGAAGTGCTCGCAGAAGGTATCCACCCACAGGATGACCTTTCGCTGGCGCGTCGCATCGGCAGGCTTTCTGGTCCTGCTCAGGCGGCGAAACGTCTTCGCCGCGAATCTCGGCATGTCGCGATCCGCGGCCACGCCGGCCACCCGCTTGGCGATGGAGGACAGGCCCGGCGTCTGGGTCAGCAGGTTCGCCAGCCACGGCAACTTGCCGGCCAACGGCGCCCAGTCGCCGATGCGCCCCATGGCCAGCGCCTGGCGCGGACGCATGTGCCGCTCGTAGTAGTGGGACAGGAACTCCGCCTTGTACGACGCCATGTCCGTGTGTGTCGGGCAGTCGCTCCTGCAGCCCTTGCAGGCCAGGCAGGTGTCGAGCGCCTCCTTCAGCGGCTCGCTGTTCCAGCCCTCCTTCACGAGGTCGCCTTGCAGCATTTCCCAGAACAGCCGCGAACGCCCCCGTGTGGAGAATCGCTCTTCCCTGGTCGCCCGGTAGCTCGGGCACATCGTGTTGGCCTGCGTGCTGCGGCAGCGCCCCATGCCCACGCAATGCTCCACGGCGCGCTGGAACCCGTCGCCTTCGGCACCACGGAAGTCCATGCGCGTTTGCAGCTTCACGACCTTGTAGCGCGGCCCCATGCGAAGGTTGTCGTCGACACGATAGGCATCGACGACCTTGCCGGGGTTGAGACGATTCGACGGATCCCAGATGCGCTTGAACTCGCGCAAGGCGTCCATGAGCTCGTCGCCGAACATGATCGGCAGGAACTCGGCCCTCGCCTGGCCGTCGCCGTGCTCGCCCGTGAGCGACCCGCCGCAATCGACGACGAGCTGCGCGGCTTCGCGGATGAAGGCGCGGAACTGCGCCACCCCTTCGACCGTGCGAAGGTTGAACGTGATGCGCGCATGCACGCAACCATCGCCGAAGTGACCGAACAGGGAGGTCCGGTAGCCGTAGCGGTCGACCAGCGCCTGGAAGGCGCGCAGATAGTCCCCTAGCCGAAGCGGGTCGACCGCCGCGTCTTCCCACCCGACCTGCGGGTCGGGGATGGCGGGGTCGATCGACAGCTGCGTGGCCGAAGCGCCGTTCTCGCGAATCGACCACATGCGCCGCTGAATGGCGGGATCGGATACGACCCAGCTGGAGGGACGAGGACCCGTCGGGCGCTCGCTGAAATAGGCGGCCGCCCGTTCCGCTTGCGCCGTCGCGTCTTCGAGCGAATCGGCACCGAACTCGATCATGACCCAGGCATCGCCTTCGGGCAGCAGGTCGATCTCGGCCTGCGCAAGGTTGCGCGCCTGCAGCCCGCGGATGATGGCGCGGTCCAGTCCTTCGATGGCGATCGGCGAGAAACGCTGGTATTCGGGCACCGCGTCGGCCGCGACGTAGATGTCCGGGAAGCCGAGAACCAGCACGACGCGCCGAGGTGGGCTCCTCACCAGCCGCACCCTGGCACGCAAGGTCAGCGCGCAGGTTCCTTCGGTGCCGACGAGGGCCCGCGCCACGTTGAAGCCGTTCTCGGGCAACAGCTGGTCGAGGTTGTAGCCGGAGACGCGGCGCTTGATGTCCGGAAACTTGCCGCGTATCAACTCGGCATAGCGATCGCGCAAGTCGCGCAGCTTCGCGTAGATCTCGCCCTGGCGGCCACCGGCCGCGATGACCCGCGACAGTTCCTCTTCCGAGGTCGGACCGACCCAGAAGCGCGCGCCGTCGTAGGTCATGACCTCCAGCGCCTCGACGTTCTCGAGCGTCTTGCCGGCCATCACGGAATGCGGCCCGCATGAGTTGTTGGCGATCATTCCGCCCAGCGTGCAGCGGCTGTGGGTCGACGGGTCGGGTGCGAAGGTCAGGCCATGCACCTCCGCGGCGGCGATGAGCTTGTCGCAGACGACGCCCGGCTCCACCAGCGCAGTGCCGGCGATCGGGTCGAGCGCCAGGATGTCGTTGCAGAAGGCCGACAGATCGAACACGACCGCGACGTTGACTGTCTGTCCGCCCATCGAGGTGCCGCCACCGCGCAGCAGAACCGGCGCCTGGTGCCGGTGGCAGATCCCGACGCCCTCGGCGAACTCGTCGACGGATCGGGGCACCACGACGCCGATGGGCACCTGGCGATAGTTGGAAGCATCGGAGGCATACACCGCCCGATGGCCGTCGTCGAAACGTACCGAGGCGCCGAGTGCGGCGCGAAGCTCCCTTTCGAGCGCGGCCCAGCGCTGGGGCGGGGAGATCGTCGTCATGCTTCGAGCGTGGTGTGCCGCACACAAGACGCGCCCAGGCCAGCATCGCTGGAGGCGAGGAAAATGGGTTCGCAGGGGTTGGGGTTCATGGACCTATCTCTTGCTTTGCATTCGCTATTCGAATGAGCCGGAATTCCGGCATCGATCAGCCACCAAGTCTCCCCTTTACCTACGCCGGGGAAAAACGTATGTTCTGCAGTTAATGCATGAGCTTTATGAATGAATCCTCGACGCCTGACACCGTCCATGTCCTTGCTGGTGGCTTTCGAGGCCGCCGCGCGCCACCTCAGCTTCACGAGAGCGGCAGCCGAGCTTTCGTTGACGCAAAGTGCCGTGAGCAGGCAGGTGCAGGCACTCGAAGAGCTGCTGGAGGTTCCCCTCTTCCGTCGTGAAGGCCGCAAGATCGCCTTGACCGACACCGGTGCGATGTACCAGCGAGAAGTCAGTGCCGCACTGCAGCGCATCAGCAGTGCCTCGCTGCAGGCCATCGCGTACCGGACGGGCGGCGGCTCGCTGCATCTGGCATCGCTGCCGACCTTCGCGGCCAAGTGGCTCATGCCGCGGATGAACTCGTTCTACGGCGCCCACCCGGGCATCCTCGTGCACATGCACTCGCGCGTGAAAGAGTTCGATCTGGCACTCGCGGGCATGGATGTCGCCATCGGCGTGGGCGACGGCGTCCGGCCCGGGCTCGTGTCCTATCCGCTGATCGACGAAGTCGTCGTCCCCGTGATCAGTCCCGCCTTGCACAAGGCGCTCCCCATGAAGTCGCCCGCGGACATCTCGCAGCACCTGCTGCTGCTCGTCGCTGCGCGCCCCTATGTCTGGAAGGATTGGTTCGTGTCGCAGGGGCTGCCCGTCAACCGGATGCGACTGGGCCCTCAGTTTGAACTGACCTCGCACCTGATCCAGGCGGTGGCCTCGGGCATCGGCGTGGGGCTGCTTCCGGCTTTCCTCGTCGAGGACGAGCTTCGAACCGGCGTGCTGGAGACGGCCTTCGACCTTCCTCTGAGGACCGGCGCCGCGTACCACCTGTTCATCCCCCCGGAGAAGCTCTCCTTGCGGCCCATCATCGCGTTTCGGGACTGGCTTCTGGAACAGCGCGACGGATCGCCGCGGCGTGCGCAGGATCGGCCGATCCCGCTCACGCCCGCGTGATTTCGCCAGAGGGCCTCGGCGCCACGCGATGCCATGGCGGGCGCTTTCGCCTGGCCGCCATGGCCCGCGCGACTACGCCGTCGCCGTCTCGAGACCGGCCAGCCGGTGATACCGCCCCGCGAAGTGCAGCAGCGGCGGCCCGCCTTCGTGGCCGATCTGCTCCACGCGCCCGACGAACAGCGTGTGGTCCCCGCAGTCATGGTGCGACTCGTGCGCGGCCACGATCCGCGTGAGCGCCTGCTGCAGGACGGGCGCGCCCCATTGACGGCTGAAGCGCGGCGCCTCGGGCGCCCTGGCCTGGTTCGCGAAATGGCTGCTGACCTCCTGCTGCGCGGCATTCAGCACGCTCACGCCGAAGCGATCCGCGCCGAGCAGGAGGTCGTGCATGCGGCTCTTGCGATCGACGCAGAGCACCACCAGGGGCGGAGCGAGCGACCCCGACATGAAGGCACTCGCGGTCATGGCATGCACCCCGTCGGGCCCCTCCACCGCGATCACCGTGATGCCGGTCGCGAAGCTCGCCATGGCGCGCCGGAAGTCGGCGGGAGCGATCTGGCTGCTCATCTCAGAGGCCTCCCCGCACCGCCTCGCCGGCGGCGCGAAGGTCAGGCGCCAGCCAACCGTCGAGCCCGTACTCCGACATGCATTGGTCGACAAAGCCCTTCATCCGGTCCGTCAAGCCGCTGTGTTCGGCGACCGTGAGCGGGTCGAGCCGGCTCTGCTCGTAGCTGCCAGAGTAATTCATCTCGTAGAGTTCGTGCCGGGACGCGAACTCGGAGCCGACCGCGTCCCAGAGCAGCTTCAGCACCTTCACCCGCTCCTGCGCGTCGATCCCGTTGGAACCGCGCACATAGCGGTCGAGGTAGCCGCGGATGGCGGGATTCTTGAAGTCGGCGCCATGCGACGGCAGATAGATCAGGCCGCTGGCGACGGTCTTCTGGATGAGGTTGCGAACGCGGGAATAGGCATCGGACTGGATGGTCCTGTAGCCGAGCGCCGTGTGCACGTTCGGCGCGCAGTAGCCGTCGCCCCAGGGTTGCGCCGAATTCGCCATGGCATCGGACAGGCCCCACATCACGTTGCGCAGCCCGATGGCCTCGCCCACGGCCGCCTGCACGCCGCGGAACTCCTTCGATCCCGTGATCTCGACCGCCTTGAGGAACAGGCCGACGATGAAGTCGAGCTTCACGGCCAGCCGGGTGCAGCCGTGCATCAGGGTGCGCCCGAGGAAACCCGACTGCTTGATGAAGGTGTTCGAGAGATCGACGCCGTACATCAGCACGTCCTCCCACGGAACGAAAACCTTGTCCAGGATCAGGATCGAGTCGTTCTCGTCCAGCCGGCTCGACAGCGGCGCGTCGTACGGACTGCCCATCACGGCCGCGGCCTGTTCGTAGGAGTTGCGGCAGATCAGCTTCACGCCGGGCGCGCCCGTGGGCACGATGAAGATCGGCGAGAACCGCTTGTCCTTGTGCACCACGCCGTAGTGGCCCACGAACGTCCATTGCGTGAGCGCCGCGCCCGTGGCAACGACCTTGGCACCGCTCACGATCAGGCCGGCATCGGTCTCCTGCTCCACGCGGATGAAGACGTCGGACTGCTCGACCGGCAGCGATCGGTCGACGGGCGGGTTCACGATGGCATGGTTGATGTAGGGCACGCGGCGCCTCGAGAAGTCGTACCACCGGTCCGCGTTCGGCTGGTACTCGGCATAGGCGCCCTCGTTGGCCCCCAGGGTTCCGATCCACGCCGCCTTGTAGTCGGGCGTGCGGCCCATCCAGCCGAAGGTCATGCGCGACCATTCGGCAATGGCATCGCGGCTGGCCACCTGCTCCTGCACGCTGCGCGGCGCCTGGAAGAAGCGATGCGTCACATAGCCCTCCCTGCCCTCGATCGGCACGGTCATCAGCGCGCGGCGCTGCGGATCGTGCATGGCGTCGTACAGGCGCGCCGTCATGCGGGCGGCATTGCGAAACGCCGGATGACTCACCACGTCGGCGACTCGCTCGCCGTTGATCCAGACCTCGCGCCCGTCGTTCAGGCTGCGCAGGTACTCGTCGCCCGTGTAGATCCCCTCGTGTCCTTCGCCCTTGAGAAATCCGGACAGGTCCTTGCCCTGGAAGGCAGCTTCGTTCATCGATCGGTTCATAGCGTTCTCCTTGTGAAAGTTCATCGGTCCCAAAATGTTTCGTGTGACTGACTATCTGCCACACGAATGAAATCGCTTGGCGCGTCCTCGATGGACGCACCGCTCCCGCTGCAGGAGCGCAGGCTCTTGCAGTTCCAGGTCGCGAATAGCTTGAAAAGAGGCGCTGCGCCTAAGCCAGCCGAAAGCTCACCGAGCCGAGCGGCCCGTAGTCCGCATGGAAGCTGTCGCCCTTGAGGCCGGCGACAGGCCGGGTGAAGGAGCCCGAAAGCACCACCTCGCCGGCCGCGAGGTGCTCGTCCCATTGCGCGAGCTTGTTCGCCAGCCAGGCCACGCCGGTGGCCGGGTGGTTGAGCACCGCCGCGGCCACGCCCGACTCCTCGATCACGCCGTTCCGGTGCAGCAGCGCACAGACCCAGCGCAGATCGACGGCATCGGGCTTGACCGGCCGGCCACCGAGCACGATGCCCGCGTTCGCCGCGTTGTCGGCGATGGTGTCGAACACCTTGCGCATCGCCCGGGAATCGCGGTCGAACTGCTCGATGCGCGCATCGATGATCTCGATCGCCGGCACGACGTAGTCCGTCGCGGCCAGCACGTCGACAAGCGTGACCTCCGGTCCCTGCAGCCTCCGGCCGAGCACGAAGGCCAGTTCGACCTCGATGCGCGGCGCGATGAAGCGCTCGAAGGGAATGTCGCCGCCCTGCTCGAAGAACATGTCGTCGAGCAAGGTGCCGTAGTCGGGCTCGGTGATCTGGCTTGCCTGCTGCATGGCGCGCGAGGTCAACCCGATCTTGTGTCCCTTCACCGTGCGCCCTTCGCCGCGCTTGAGCTTCATCCATTCGCGTGCAATGGCATACCCGTCCTCGATGCCCATGTCCGCGAAGCGCCTGGAGAAATGCTCGACCTGCACGCGGGACTTCTCGCTGCCGTGGAGCTCCAACGCCAGGCTGCGGATCAGATCAGCTGAAAGCATGCGTTTCTCCTCAGGCTCGATCGCCGTCGCCCACGGGCGCGCGCAGCGAGGCCAGCGCCGGGTCGGTCTGCTTGATCGCTTCCCAGCGATCGACGGACGGCGTCACCAATTGGAACGGGTCCTTGACCTGGCAATACCAGCCGGGGTTGTGAAGCCGTGCAATGAGATCCATCGGTACCGGATCGAAGTGCATGGCCTCCCGATCGACGATGGCCTTGTCGGTGATGTACGCCCCAACGATGTCCGCAATGACCAGACTGCGGCGGCCGTCGATGTCGATGCTCTGCCGCGTGCGGCATTCGTAGGACGCGGGACTGTCCTCGATGCGGGGCACGCCGACGCTGTGGCAATCGACCAGTTGCAGCCCTGCCTCGGCCGCTTCATCCACCTCTTGGGGGAATTCGATCGCGGTCACGTTCATGCGCCGTGCCTGCGACGCCGACACCAGGTTGACGACGAACTCCCCCGTGGCGGCGATGTTCAATGCCGTGTCCTTGAGCCGGCCCTGGCGCGAACCGATGCACACGCAGAGGATCGGAGGGTCGCCTGCCAGCACGTTGAAGAAGGAAAAGGGTGCGACGTTCACCGCGCCCGACGGATTGCGCGTGACGATCCATGCGATCGGACGCGGAACGATCGTCGAATGCAACAGCTTGTTGCGCTGCTCCGCGCTGAGTTCCGGGAGTGAGAAGTACATGCCGACTCGCTTCGAACCGTGGGCTCAAGCCTTGCCGGCGTCGGCCTGGGCCTGCGGCACGCCAGGACGGCGGGCGTTCTTCTGGTGGATCTCCACCATGTTTCCGGCCGGGTCGTGGATGAACAGTTGCTTGAGGCTCGGCGACGCCACGTTGTCGAGCGTGAAGTACTCGACGTTGCGACGGATCAACTCCTGCTCGGCCGCCAGCACATCCTCCACGCCAACGGCAATGTGGTTCTTCACGGGATCCTGCCCCGGGCCTTTGGCATAGGGAGAGGGTCCATCGCTGCCGAGGATGTGGACCTGGGTGCCGTTGGGCAGATTGATCCAGTAGCCGTGGATGCCGGGGATGTTCCAGCGCGTCTCGTCCTGCGGCAACTGGAGCAGGTCTTGATAGAAGTCGCGCATCTGGTCGGCGACAGCGTTGCTGACACCGAATCCGACGTGGTGCAGTTCCAGAACTTTGATGGGCATGGCGATCCTTGAGGTTGTGAAGAGCCGAAGAAGCCGAGGCGGGATGCCTCGAACATTTAGTACGGTAAACGAATGATACGTGTGACGTACTATTTGTTTGCCTCAGGGATTTCCCGAGTGCTCTGCTAGGATCGGGCTCACATGAAAGCGAAAGCGCAGAACCGAGCCGCCAAGGCGGACCCCATCGAGCGCAGCGCGGCGCAGGCCGCGGCGCCGCATCTCGAATTGCTCAAGCAGACGAGTTCCAGGGAGCTCAACCCCAAGTTCGCCGCGGCCGGCCTCCTGATGCTCTGGCTCAGCGACGACGTCACGGCCTCCGTCAACGCGCGGCTCGCGGCGTTCGGCGTGACGGAGAAGAAGTTCGACATCCTGATGCTCTTCGGACTGGCCGAGCGAGGCCTCCTGGAGGTCAAGGCGCTGACACCGAGCTACATCTCCGAATACTTCGACGTGACCCGCTCCAGCGTGACCGGCCTGCTGGATTGGCTGGAAGACCGAAAGCTCCTGGCCCGTCGTTCGCACACCGAGGATCGCCGCAGCTTGCTGCTGGAACTCACGCCGAGCGGGCGCAAGCTTCTCAACGAGGCGCTGCCGCATTTCTGGCACGCCTGCGAGACGATTGCCTCTGCGCTGACGGCCAAGGAATGCGAGACCCTGCAAGCCATTCTTGGCAAGGTCTGGGTTCACTTGAAGGCGCACGCCAGCTGAGCAGCGGGCTGTCGATCCCATCGAGGCTCGCAGCGCCAGACCCTGAGCCCGCGCCGCGCAGGCACGCGGCGGTCAGCTCTGCCGATCGGCGAAGTACTTTCCTGGCGATTGGCCAAACTCCCGGCGAAACATCGCGATGAAGTTGCTCGGCGTCGCATAGCCGAGGGCGTCGGCGACATCGGCCACCGCATGGCCGTTCGCAAGCCGTTCGAGCGCATTCGCAAGGCGGGCGTGCTGCCGCCACCGCGCGAGGCTCATGCCGGTCTGCACGATGAAATGCCGGCGTGCCGTGCGTGCAGACAAGCCTGCCCATGACGCAAGCTCCGCGAAGGTTCGCGGATCCTCGGGATGATCGATCAGCCGTTGCGCGATTTGCAGCAGGCGTCGCTCGGTCGGCAGCGGCAGATGAAGCGGCTCGTGAGGCGCGAACCGGACTTCGTCCAGCAGCACCATGCACAGGCGCTCCTGCTCGGGCTGCAGCGCGTCCTTCAGGCTCCAGCCTGCCGCCCGTCGAACGAGCGCTCTCAGCACCTCGCTCACGCCCAGCACGCGCGGCTGCGCCGGAAGCACCGCGGCCGCATCGGGCCTGAGCATGAGCCCCCAGCCGCTCAGCGCGCCACTGACGCTCACCTTGTGCTGCACGCCCGCAGGAATCCATCCTGCGCGGTGGGGCGGCATCAGCCAGGCCCCATGGGGCGTCCGCACCTGGACCAGGCCCTGCTCGATGCAGAAGAGTTGCCCTCTCACATGGCAGTGCCAGTCGTACTCGCGCGTTCCGAGTCGGAACTCGTTGCCGGGCGCATCGCTGCCCTGGAAGGCAACCAGCAGCGGCCCATCGGCGCGCTCGCTCACCTGCGCCATCGGCGTTCCTGCCTCGACTGAAATTGGCCAGATCTCATTGCTCGCTGTCCCCCTCTCATTATCGAATGTGCGAACGGGCGCCCTACGCTCGAGCCATGGAATCTACAGACCACTTCACCGTGCACGACGTGAGCGAATTCCCCGTCGTGCGGTCCCGCGCCACCGCCGTCCGTCCGGGCTACGCCACGCAATGGGAGCGCGAGATGAATGCCTTGCTCGAGCACGCCAGCCCCTTCGTTCTCCTGATGGAGGAGGGCCAGCCGCAAGAGTCGCATGATGACCGCAAGGCGCGCGGACTATGGCTCAAGCGCAACAAGACTGCGCTGGCTTCCTTCTGCAAGGCAGTCATCATCATCGAGCCCGATGCAGTCCAGCGCGAGGCCTTCCAGGCCCAGGCCGCGATGGCCGCCAAGGCATTCGGCGTGCCGATGGAAGTCGCCGCATCGAAGGCCGGCGCCGAGGAACTGGCGGGCCGGCTCCTCGGCCGTTGACGAACGCTCGGGCCGCGTGCTGGCGCAGCTCGTTCGACAAGGAGG
>Ga0209902_100472_pt1 | contig 42746 bp, 24 predicted proteins | sample FECB27metaG_FD_188304 | JGI IMG/M metagenome (GOLD analysis project Ga0209902, IMG submission 188304) | Cyanobacterial communities from the Joint Genome Institute, California, USA - FECB-27 (SPAdes) (version 2) | ecosystem: Environmental > Aquatic > Thermal springs > Hot (42-90C) > Microbial mats...
CGCCGGCCAGCCAGACCTTCCGGCCCGCCGCACCGCCCGCCACGGGCGACAGGCCCTGGTAGCCCGGCAGCACCGCGTACATGCCGGGCAGCGTCAGCACGTCGTGCGAGCCGCCCGAGCCGGGCACGTGCTCCCACGCGTGCAGATCGCCCCCGCCCGCGATGTCCACCACCGCGCCCGCGGCCATGGCCACGTCCGGCGCTTGCAGGAGCACGCGCTTTTCCGGCAGGGACGACAGATAGCGGTTTTCGTCCAGGGAACTGGCATCGCCGGCATTCGCACGATTGCGGCCCTGCGGGTTGGCCGGGTCCAGCCAGTATTCGGCGTTGCGCAGGCTGCCGTAGAGCACGTCCAGGCCCGCGCCGGACACCGAGGTCAGGCTGTTCGTGCCCAGCGTCAGGCGCTCGCTGGCATTCAGCGCAATCTGCCCGAAGGGCGCGCGCAGCACGCCGTCCTGCTCGATGACGGGCGCATTCAGCGTCAGGCTGCCGCCGGCCGACAGAGGCGCCGCGGCGCTCCCGTTGCCGCGCACGGTGATGGACCGGTCCGAGTTGATTCGCGCCGTGACGGCCGTGGCCGGGTAGACCTGCGCGGCCTTGATCTCCAGCGCGCCACCCACGTCCAGCGTGGCCCTGAGCTGGGAGTCGTCGTAGTCGGTGCCGCCTTCGCTGTAGGCCCCTGCCACGAAGCGCAGGTCGGCGGTGTCCAGCACCGTGCGTTCGAAGCCGCGCAGCTTGACGTCGACGGGCGACGCAGACTCGCCCTTCGCACCCCTGCCTGCGATGTCGATGGCCTGGCTGGCCGACAGGATCAGTTCGCCGGCATTGCCGGCCGTGGCGCCGACCGTGCCTGCCAGCGGGTTCAGCTGCAGATGGCGAGCGTGCAAGCGCACCACGCCGCCCAGCCCGTCGCTCCTGATGACCGGGGCGGTGATGCCCAGGCGACCGGCGACGCTCAGGTCGACGCCGCCGGCAAGCCGCACGCCCACTTGCGTGGAATGCAGATCGACCGCCGAGAAGCCCGTGTCCTGCAGCGCCTTCGCCGACACGTGCAGGGTGCCATCCGAGGTGGCGATGTTGCCGATGTCGATCTTGTGGGTCAGTGCCGTTCCGGTGCCGCTCCAGAAATACTTGTTGAGCAGTTCGACCACCCGCTTGTCGATGTTCGCGTCGTGCTCCCACGGCGCCCTGTCGGCGCCCGGTCCCGCGGCAAGCGCCGCACCCGCGTCGAGGACGAGCCCCTGGCTGCTGGACACCGACGTTGGCAGCATCGTGTTGAGCGCGGTGCGCAAGGCACTGCTCATCTTGACGTCGCCGGCGTACTCGTCGTGGACGTCGAGGTTGCCGCTGGTGCCGATGATCCGCGCGTACCTTTCGCCGTTGAACGTGTACGTGCCGGTGGGGCTCTTGTAGTACAGGAAGGAGCCGATGTCCGGCGCCACCAGGTCCCCGGACGCACTCCCTGCCGCGCTGGTGTCCGTGATGGATAAGGACCCGCCCGCCGCCTGGGCATTGCCGCCGTGGGCGCGAAGCCTGGCATTCATCGCACCGCCGGCCGCGGCCGCCATCGCGACCGCGCCGCCATCGCTGCCCAGCTCCTGGTTCACGCGCCGCAGGGCGCCGAGCGCACCCGTGCCGCGATCCCAATACGCCACCGTGCCCCGCGCGCCCGACACGTCGATCAGCGCACCCGCTTGCGCATCCAGCGTGCCGGCATTCAGCGTGACCGTGCCGCCCGGCAGCACCCTGCCCTGGGGCAGGCGCATGACCGGGTCGTGGAAGATTTGCGCCACGCCGGGCAGCAGCAATTCGGCCCCGTCGGCCAGCGTCAAGGTGTTCTTGGCACGGATGTTCAGCGTCCCGGCCGGCGCCTGAAGACGGCCCGCCACAAGCACGGAAGCCTGCCCGGACCCGTCGGCGTCCAGCGAGATCGCGCCGCCGGTTTCTGTCTGGATGCTGGCGTTCGCGTCGATGCGGATGCCGCCGCCGGACGCGGCGGTCGCCAGCGACAGGCCGCCGGGCGCGCGCGCGGCGCGGCGCGGCTCGCTCAGTTCGTCCAGTGCCCCGGGGGCCAGCACATCGCCCAATGCGCTGCCGCTGGGCAGCGTGCGCAGCGTCGATACCGCGGCGGGCATGTCCCAGCTCGCGGGTTGGATGTGGACCCGTGCGCCTTCCGCGACCACGATGTCCCCGCCGAGCGAACGGATGCCGATCGTGCCGAAGCCGCGCTCGGCGTACAGCGTCTGCGGCAGGTGCAGCGGCTTGGCTGCGCCCGATGTACTTTCGCCCGTTGCCCCGCCCGCGAGCGCGGAGCCGCCCACCTGCACGTCACCGGTCGCAGTGAGGGTGAGCCGGGACGCATCGCCCCCCGCCCAGCCGCGCAGGTCCAGCGTGTCGAGCGCCGTGTTGTCGAACGCCGTCAGGCTGATGGCCCCGCCATTGCCCGCCTGCACCTTGCCCGCCTTGCCGCCCGACGTGACACCGGACAGCCAGCCGCCGCCGGACACGTCCAGCGCGGCGCCGGCGGCCACGTCCACGTTGCCGTACACCGTGCCGAGGCCCTCTTTCATCGGGGTCCCCAGTGCAATCGAGCCACCATGGATGGCGCGGCCCAGCGTGACGCCCCCAGCGGTGTCGTTGACCCACTGGCCCGCGACGCTCAGCAGGCTGTTCGCACCCAGGCGCAGCACGCTGTCCGCCTGGCCGCCGGCGCTCAGGGCAATGGAGCCACCCGGGGCGATGAGCTTGCCCTGAATGTCGAAGTTGCCGGGGATGCCCTGGCCGTCGTAGACCGCGGCCGTGAAGCGCGCCCCCGGCTGCAGATTCACCACCGCGTTGTCTTCCAGCACGAAGCCCGTGTTGAGGTTCAACTCGATGGCGCCCAGGCCTGAATGGCTCAGCCCCGCGGCGGACAGCCACGTGGTGCGGCCCACGCCCGCGCCGGCGCCGGGGGATTGCCCTTCTGGCTCGGTCAGGAAGGCGTCCCTGCCCAGCGGGCTGTCGATGGAGAAACCCGCCGGCAGCAGCGCGGGCCTGTCGCTGATGATGACCTGGCCCAAGGTCCACATGCCCTCTTGCGCCCGGTTGGAACCCACCGTGAGGCGGCCGGCCCGAGGCAGCTCGGACGCTTCCTGTACCCGGTCGCCGGGCTGCACCGAGCCCCTGAACTCACCCTCCAGGATGAAGGCGCTGCCGGCACGGATGTCGATCGAACCGGCATTCCGGCCTTCCTCGTAGCCCGGCTCCCAGCGCCGCCCCGACAACAGCGGATTGACATAGGTCTGCGTGACACCCCAGCGCGCATGCGTGTACTGGTACTGGCCCGCGATGCCCTCGTAGGTCATGTCCGCCGGCGCGGACGACATGGTGTAGCTGCGTCCGTCCACGCCTCGCAGCAGGGTTTCCGTGTTCCAGCCGTCGCTGTAACGCACCGAGCCGCCGGACACGTCCAGAATGGATCCCGGCCGCGTGATCACCGAGCCGTTGGATTGGATCGTGATGTCGCCGCCTCGCGCCGCCAGCTCGGACAAGCCGATCAGGCCGTTGCCCACCCAGCCCGTCACGTCCGCCAGCGGGGTGCCGACCCAGACACCCTTGACCGCCTTGCCGGACTCGTCGGTGACCCATTCGACCCCCGCCATCAGCCCCTTGAAGGTCCCCGACTTGCGTCGATCCACGACGACCTTCCGGCCGTACAGCCAGGTATTCGCTTGCAGGTGGGAGTCGCGCAGTTCGTTGATGCGCAGTTCGGCTTCGACGAAGTTGCTGGCCATGTCCACCGGCATCTGCATCAGTCCCGCGGTACTGACGGTGGCATGTTCACCGATGAGGATGCGGCTGCCGTCGCCCACCTGGGTGTTGCGCTGCAGGGCCGCAGGGTTGGCCTGGGCCTGGATGTCGATGTTGCCCGCAGCGGCGGTGACCTGGGCACGGGTCTGCACGTCGATCGTCTTGCCGTGGAGCTCGATGCGGCCGGGCTGGTAGCGGTTGGCCAGCGAGCCGCTTTCGATCCGGGTGGTGTCCTGCCAGTCGTTGACGACCTGCGTGATGCTGTCCGGCCCCAGGGTCAGCGTGCCGCCCGACCAGGCCGCCAGGTGCGAGACGTTGGCCGCCAGATTGATGTCGATGTTGTGAACGCCCTGGCCCCAGGCGTGCAGGCGGATGGAGCCGGTCCGGTTGTTCAGCGCGGTGCTGGCTTGCAGGATGCCGTTCTGGTTGATTTCGCGCGACACCATGGTGATGTCGCCGTGATCGGCCTGGACGATGCCGGTGTTGAGCACGCTGTAGCCGACCTGGGCCGCGCGCTGCTCCATCAGCGGCAGGATGTCGGACACGATGCGCCCGATGAGGTAGGGCTGGAAGGCGGGCGCTGTCTGCGGATTGATCAGGAACTTGGCCGGAAAGACCCAGGGCCGCACCGACGAGGCGACGGCATCGAAGCCGCGCACGGTGGGGCTGATTTCCCTGGCTTCCAGCCACACGTTCTCGCCGGCGCCCAGCAGCGTCTGGCCACTCGGTGTCCGGATGCTGCCCGCATTGCTGACCTTGGGTGCGAACATCAGCACGTGGCCACCCTGGCCCGTGATCTGCGCACCGGCCAGCACCTTGACGTCGCCTGGCGGCTTGCCCGGATCGAAGGCCGGGCCCATGTCTTCGAACAGGACGTTCGAATCGGTCGGCATCTGCTTGGGGTTCTCGCCGAAGGTGGGAATCCCGACGCCGACTTCCAGGCCGCTCCAGTAACCGGGGTCGCCCGCTTTCGCGCCCAGGCGCGTGTTGAGACCGGCTTTGAACTGTTCGTCGCTGAGTTTCAGGCTGGAGGCGACCAGGTTGCGCACGTTGACCTGGCTGCTGCCGGTGAACAGGATGCCGTTGCGATTGATGAGGTAGACGCTGCCCTCGGCCTCTATGCGGCCGGCGATCTGGCTGGGGCGGCCGCTGGGGTCGTTGATGCGGTTGAGCGCGATCCAATCGTTGACGCCGGTCTTGGCCTGGGTGCCGCCACGCTGGTCGAACTTCACCGTCGTGTTCTTGCCGACATTGAAGGTCTCCCAGTTCAGGATGGCCTTGTCGGCGGTCTGCTCGATGGTGACCGTGGTCCTGCCGTCCGCTGCTGCTTGAACGGGATTCCTGGCATTGAGCCAGCCGGCTGTCAGCGAATGGGTGTCGACCTTCAGGCCGCCTTCGGCCAGGCCGTCCGGCGGAGATTCGCCGCTGGCCAGCGCCTCGGCCCGCTTCTGTGCCTGCTGCGCCTGTTGCGCGGCGATCGTGCGCGCGGCCAGGTTCAGGTTGTTGATGGAAGCCTGCAACTGCTGGCTCGCCGCGGCCGATGGCTGCGTCGGGTTGATCAGGCTGGACGCCGGGGTGCCGTTCGGCAGTTTGCCCGTTGCGATCACGCCCGCCCGAGTCGCGCCCTTGTCGGCGAACCAGGCCGGACCGAACACCCGCTGGGCGTGCGCGCTGCCGAGGACCCCACCCGCGGCCAGCGCCACCGCGATGGCCCGCGCGACTGGCGCCATCCTGAAAACCTGCCGCGCCGCGCGTGTCGGTCGATTCTTCTCGTTGTACCCACTGATGGTCATTTCTGTTCCCGCCGAAGTAAGGACTGTGCCGAAGGGGCTGCTCGCGTCGCGCAGGCAAGCCGCATTCAAGAAGCCCCTGCGATGGCAATCAAGAGCCAACGCGACAGGAGCCGTCAGTTCCTTGACGGGACGGAAACGTCGAATTCCAGAAGAATATTTTTGGACTCGTTGCGGGCACGCGCTCGCCGCTGCGGCCTCCATCTGAAAAGTCCTTGCAGATCAACGGCGCGGACGCGCTGCACTTCGGCAAAGTCACGAAAGCTTCACAGTGGCTGCGCACGACAACCATGAGAAGCCTCGACAACATTCGACGTGGACCCGACGCGACATCGAGACAGGGTCACCACCCGCCCCCTGGGCCTGCCCCTAGCTCAGAACCAGCACACCGGCGGGGAGCGACCGGGCGTTCAAGCCGAAGGAACGCTGCATCTGGAGCAATGCCAGATCGAGACGGTCGAGCCTGAAGGTCGCGGTGACCGTTTTCCCCCGCAGCGAATCCACCATCAGGACCACACGCCCGGGGCGGTAGCGATTGATCTCATCCAGCACCGCAGACAAGGGGACCTGCTTGAACACGAGTTCACCGCGCCGCCAGGCAGAAGCCACCTTGGGGTCGACGGTGGCGATGCCGCTGATCGAGTGATCGCGGTAGACCGCTTGCTGGCGTGCGAGCAGCAGACGGTCGCCGGCCGGATGCTCGATGCGTACGCGCCCCGCCAGGCAGGTAACGCACACCCGTCCTTCCAGGCGGCTGATCTCGAAACGAGCCGATTCGGCAATGCTGCGGCCGGCGCCAGCCACGACGCTGAAGTCGCGCGCACTGGCCAGCATCTCGATCGCCGCTTCGCCGTTCAGCAATTCCAGCCCCACGGTCTGGCCGTCCGAGGTCAACCGGCGGACGCTGGTCCGGGTGTTCAAGGTCACGCCGATCTGATCGGACAACGCGATCGCACGCTGCTCACCGGCGACCGTGCGCCAGTCCGCATTCCATTCATTGGCCGCGGGCCACAACCCCAAGGGCGAATAGACCGCCACCCCCGCGACACCAGCCACGGCTGCCGCTCCAGCCGCGCCCAGGAAGGCCCGGCGGCTCGCCTCGGGCGTGCGCAGGGTTTCGCGGTGAAGTTTCGCCGCTTCGGCGTCGGTGCGCACCAGACCGTTCAGCGCGGGTTGAAGCACTCGCCACTGCTGCCGGGCCTCGATGAACGCCGCTTGATGCAAAGGACTTGCGTCACGCCAGCGCCGGAACGCCTGTGCCTCCCATTGCGTCGCGGCGCCCGAATGCAACTTGCGCACCCAGGCGCGCGCGTCTTCGCGCAGGGTCTCGGGCAGCTTCAGTGGTTGAGGGTGCGTCGTCATGATGGTCTCAGGGGGCCCGTACCTTGTAGACGGTTGCGGACGCCGCAATCCTCAAACTGTTTCTTCGTGCCGTCATGAGAACCCGCCGGATTTCGGTTCCAGTCGTGAGAACAGAAAATCCTGCGCCGCTTTCAGTTCGTACTCGACGGTCCGTACGGGAATACCGAGCCGCTTGGCCACGTCCCGCTGGGACCAGCCCTCCAGTCGAACCAGCAGCAGGATTTCGCGGCGGCGCGGCGGCAAGCGCGACAGAAGATCATCCAGCGCCTCCAGCTGCGAACGGGCTTCGGCCACCTCGGCGGGACCGGGCGCCGGGTCCGGCAGTTCGTTCATCAGCGCCTCGATGTCGTCGGACAGCAAGACCTGGCTCTGCGCGCGCCGCACATCGATGGCCAGGTTGACCGCCATGCGCAGCAGGTACGCCTGGGGCGTGGCAATGGGCCCCGGAATGGACTGGCTGCGCTGCAGCTTCAGCCAAGTCTCGTGCAAGGCGTCTTCCGCCAGTTCGGCATTCCCCAGCCGCAGGGCCAAGCGTTGCTTGAGCTGATCGTAGCGTTGAACCAGGAAGCTGCGCAGCAGCGGGATGACGTCCTCCGTCATGCGTCAGTGCACCGTGGCGCAGCGGGGTCCGGGCAATACGTCGTGCGGGAGGATGGCGAGCGTGAGCGGCAGAGCCAGGTCCGCTGGTGGTGGGCGGTCCATCTTCAGATTCGCCAATGCCGCGAGCATGGCCGCATCCCGCCCAGGATCCCCCGAAGACGAAACCAGGCTGGCCTGGCTGATGTGGCCCGACGCGGCCACCCGCAGTTGCAGGATCGAGCGGTAGTGGCCGGGGGCAGTGCGGAGATCGGCACACAATGCCTCCCAGACACGGGCCTGAACCAGGGCGTCGTACCGGCGTTGCGAACCGGCAGCCGATGCCGCCACAGGCGCCGCTGCGACACGCTTCAGTATGAAGGCACCGGAAAGCTGGGTGTCCACGTCATCCGCAATGAAGCCTGTGCCGGCCAGCAAGATCCGCAAGGCTGCATGCGACGTATAGCGCCCTCGCACCGGCGCGGAAGTTCGCCCGGCCACCCATTCGTCGATGAACATCACCGATCGCCCCGACACCGTGGCGTATTGCGCCAAGGCAGTCACCAATGGCTGCGCCGGCACATCGAAGTCCAGCATCTGCGATTCGGACGAAGCGCCAGTGGCGATATCCACCGACTGCGCGTCGGTGCCCGCGGCGACCGCCTTCGCTGTCGATATCCAGGCGATGCAGACGCAAACTGCGGTACACGTCAGGCCAGAGGCAACGGCTCGCACGAGCCTGTCGTCCTTGCCCCGGCCAGAGCCCCGTACGACAACTCGCCCACAACCACCATGCACGGAAGCCGACAAGGAAGAAGAGGATCGGATCGGCAAGCTTGTGGACGGCATTTCAACTACTGCAAGGATCACATTCGCGAATGACGGTCTCGTGACCGCCGGCATGGCAGCCCCCTCACCCATGCGTCCACCGCGCATGCAGCCAGCGCGCGAATCCATCGAGCTGATACCCCAGCGCCCCGATCGGCACGATCCAGTTGATGCCGATGGCCAGCCGGATGCCCGTGAGCAGGTGCGCGGCGATGCTCGGCAGGATCACGCGCAGCACGGTCTTGTGTCCGCACTGGCTGGAGCGCTATCGGTCGTCCTGATCTCCGGGAGCGCAGTTCAGCGGCCGGGAAAGCCTCGCCCTTGCCGGTCCGCATAATAGGGATCGATCATTCCCTATATACTCGCCGCCCATGTCCTCCTCCCCTTCGATCCAGGTCAACACCACGCGGGGCCGCGGCCGCCCACGCGAGTTCGACATGGACGAGGCGCTCGACAAGGCCGTGCTGGTCTTCCGCGAACGCGGCTACCACGGCACCTCGATCACCGACCTGACGTCCGCGATGGCGCTGACCTCGGGCAGCGTCTACAAGGCCTTCAAGGACAAGCGCGGCATCTTTCTCGCGGCCTTCGACCGCTACAAGGAGAGGCGCGATCCGCTGATCCGGGCCCAGGTCGAGCGCGGCGCCACGGGCCGCGAGCGGCTGCTCAACGTGCTCGGCTTCTTCGCGGGCTCGTCGCATGGCGTCGAGGGCGAGCGCGGCTGCCTGGTGGTCGGCACGGCCACCGAACTGGCCACGCTCGACGACGAGGTCGCGCAGCGCGTCAAGCGTTCGCTCGACCGGAACGAGGCCCTGCTCGAGGAACTGATCCGGCAGGGCAAGGACGACGGCTCCATCGCCACCGCCCTCGACGACAGGACCGCCGCGCGCCTCGTGCTGTGCGTGCTCCAGGGCATGCGCGTGGTCGGCACCACGGGCCGCAGCAAGAAGGAGATGTTGGCGGTCGCCGAGGCCGCGATGCACATCTTCGACTGACCTTCGGCTGATCTTTTTTTTGCCGATTTGGGACATGAACATTTCCTTATTTGCCACCCTCCTTTCTTCCACGCTCTCACGCTCCCCATGACGACCTCCACGAACACGGCGACGCCACGCGCCACCGCCGCGCAACCCCATGCCTGGCTGGTGCCGCTGGTGGCCACGGCCTGCGGCCTGGCCGCGGCGAACCTCTACTACGCGCAGCCGCTGGCCGGACTGATCAGCGCCGCGCTCGGGCTGTCGCCCGCCGCCACCGGCCTGATCGTCACGCTGACGCAGCTCGGCTACGGACTGGGCCTGCTGTTCATCGTCCCGCTCGGCGACCTGGTCGAAAACCGGCTGCTGGTGCTGGTCCTGCTGTGCATCGATGCGTTGTCGCTGCTGGCCGCGGGCCTGTCCACGCATCCGCTGCCCTTCCTGGCGGCGGCGCTGTTCATCGGGCTCGGCACCGTGGCGGTCCAGGTGCTGGTGCCCTACGTCACCCACCTGGTGCCCGAGGCCCGGCGCGGGCGTGCCGTCGGCAGCGTGATGAGCGGGCTGATGCTGGGCATCATGGGGGCGCGACCGGCGGCGAGCTTCGTCGCACAGCTGTCGTCATGGCACATGGTGTTCATGCTGTCCTCGGCGCTGATGCTGGTGCTGGCCCTGGTCCTCGCGCTGGCGCTGCCGACGCGCACGCCGTCGCACCGGCTGCGCTATGGCGAGTTGCTCGCATCGATGGTGCGGCTCGCACGCACCACGCGGGTCCTGCAGCGGCGCGCGCTCTATCACGCCTTCCTGTTCGCGTCGTTCAGCCTGTTCTGGACCGTCACGCCGCTGCTGCTGGCGAGCAGCGCCTACGGGTTGTCGCAGGCGGAGATCGCCCTCTTCGCGCTGGTGGGCGTGGCGGGCGCCGTGGCCGCCCCATTGGTCGGCCGCGCCGCCGACCGCGGCTGGAGCCGCGGCGCGACCATCGGCGCCATGCTCGCGGTGGCGGGCAGTTTCCTGCTGGCCCACTTCACCCATGGCGGATCGCCGCTGTCGCTGGGCCTGCTGGTGGTCGCGGCGGTGGTGCTGGACTTCGGCGTGGCGGCCAACATGACCCTGGGGCAGCGCGCGATCTTCGGCCTCGGCGCCGAACTGCGCTCGCGGCTCAACGGGCTCTACATGGCCACCTTCTTCCTCGGTGGTGCGGTGGGGTCGGCACTCGGTGCCTGGGCCTATGCGAAGGGCGGATGGCCGCTGGCGTCGTGGATCGGGTTCGCGTTGCCGGCGATGGCGCTGGCGTGGTTCGCGACGGAATGAGCGCGACGGTCGAGGCCGTCACGCCCGAAGACCCGGCAGCGCGATCAACGCCCCGACGAGGAAAGCGCACGCAGCCAGCGTTCGCGCTCTTCGTCCTCCAGCGCCAGCAAGCTCTCGGGTGAACCGCCGCCGCCGACCACCTGCATGTCTTGCAGCTGCTTGCGCACCTCGGGCCTGGCAAGCACCTGGGCCACGGCTTCCTGCACGGTGCGATTGGACGCGGCATCCGAATTCGCCGGTGCCCAGAGGCTGAAGTGGTCGTACGTCGCGTAGCCGGCCAGGGGCGCGCTCGAGGCCAGCGTCGGCCACGGCACACCCTCGAAGCTTTGCGGGCGCGCCGGGTCGGCGGTGGTGCCGAGCACGCGCAACTGGCCGCGCCGTACCGCGACCGCCACGCCGTTCACGGGCGCGAACAGCAGGTCCACCGCATGCGCCTTCGTGATGACGTCCGAGTCGGGGTACATGCCCTTGAAGACCACGCGTTGCACATCGACGCCGCTCAGCGCGCGGAACTGGCCGAAGGCGAGATGGCCGGTCCAGCCGTCTTCGCCCGTGCCGATGCGCAGGCTGCCGGGGTGGGCCCGCGCGTAGGCGAGCAGGTCGTCCGTGTCGTGAATGCCCAGCGTGTCGGCCCGCGTGCTGTCGATGGCCAGCACCAGCGGCTGCGACGCCAGCAGCGTGACGGGACGAAGGGCCTGCATCAGCGCATCGATCGGCGGGCCCTGGTGCACGCCCTCGATCCCTCCGCGCGGCAGCCTCAGTGCCGCGAGCAGGACCTTCTCGTTGCCGCCCTCCGTCATCAGCCGGCGGTAGTCGGCCTCGGTGGCTTGCGGCACGTGATCGACCTGCACGCCACGTCCCAGCAGCCTGGGCAGGTGGCTCGCCAGCATCCCGGCATAGTGGCTGCTGCGGCCACCGGGTGGAAACGGCACGGTCACGTGCAGCGTGGGCTGCGGCACGGCGGCCAGCCATTGCCCCGCATCGTCGAGCAGGCCGTAGCGTATCTCCCATGCGCCGGCGGTGGACGCGTTGCGCACCAGGGCTTCGGCCACCCAATGACGGCCCATGCGGTGGAACTGCCGGATGATCGGCCGCGCGTCCTGCCACCCGGGCGGCCGCCAGTCCTGGGGGAACGCGCCCGCGACGACGGCATAGCCATGACGGAACGCTCGCGCCTCCTGGAACTGCGGCGCGATCGCCCATTGGCCCTGTGCGTTCCGGTAGCCCCATCGGCCGGTGTCCGCGTCCTTGGCCGGCCGCAGTGCGGCGTCGGTGTTGCTGCCGCGCAGTCGTTGCCAGCGGCACGCGCGCGGCGTGCTGGCGTTGCGCTGGCGATCGAGCCCGACGGCAGTGCAGAGCCGGATGCGCCGCTGGGCCGTCGCGTCGGGCAGCCCGCCGAAGATGAACGGGATCACCATCCTGCCTCGCGCGTCGATGAGGCCCGAGCCGGTGGAGCCGGGTGTCGGCATCTGCCGCTGGTAGTCCATCCATTGCGCCGTGGCGATGTCACGCGGCGGCGGCGGCGTACGCCACTGCCCCGCGGCATCGCGCAAGCCGGGCTGTGCGTAGACCGTGTCCACCTGCAGGTCGGAAGCCGCTGGCCTGGATTCGTCGGGCATCAGGTAGGAAAGAGCGGCGGGGGAGTCGATGGACGTCGTGTCCTTGCCATCGCAACGCACGGGCGGCACGGCCCACTGCCCTTGCGCATCGATGCGCCCGATGCCCACGGTGGTCCGTTGACCGCCGCCAGGCTTCTGCTCCACCAGCCATACCTTGAACGCGGGCTGGAGCGCGGTGTCGATGCCGATGATGCCAATGCGCTCCAGCCACGCGACCTGCCAGCGGCCATCGCAGAAGCTGCGCGCCGTCGGTGACAGGAAAAGCACTCGCCCATCGAGGGCGTCGAACAGCGCGGGCGCGCGCTCGCTGTTCCTGCCCGGATTCAGGCTCAGCCAACGCGCCTTTTCGATCAGGTCCGGGGCGATGCCGATGGTGAAAGCGAAGATGTCTTCCCAGGGCGGCGCCGATGCATTCACCGGCCGCAATTGCCAGGTTGGCTGCATCGGCACAGCGCCCGGGTCGGCCTGCAGATCCTGGTAGGTCGGCGGCGCCGCGTTGGCCGAACCGAGGGCGATGCAAAGCCACAGCAGGATTGCGAAGAGAGGCAGGCGCTCGCGGTTGCACATCGCTTCATCCATGTCGCCGCTCCGGAGTGAATTCAATCCATCGGAATCGTCGAAGCCTCGGGGAGATCAGGCCCAGTTCTCGACCGACAGACCTTCGACGCGGCTGAACTCGCGCTCGTTGTTGGTGACCAGGACCCACGCTTCGGCACGCGCATGGGCGGCGATCCATAGATCGTTGTTGCCGATCGGCCGGCCCTTGCGCTCGAGGTCGCTGCGAATCTCGCCATAGTGCTGCCCGACCGCCTCCGTCAGCGGCATGACCTGGATGACGCTCTGCAGTTGGTGCAATGCGGCCAGGGCCTTCGAACGGGCCTGGCTTTTTTCCGCCCCATGCTGAAGCTCGCCGAGCGTGATGACCGACATGGCCAGCGCGTCGGCGGGCAGTTGCTCGAAACGCGCTCGCACCTTGGCCGGGTTGTGCTTGGCGATGTAGATGCAGATGTTGGTGTCGAGCAGGTAGCGGATCGCCATTAGAACCCGTCCCGTTCCTGGGGAGGGGCATCGCCGCGGCCGTCCGCCATGAAGTCCGCGGGCATTTCGGCGAGTGCGTCGAATATGGCCGCCGCGCTGGCCGGCAGCTCTCGCAGGACGACTTCGTTGCCGCGGCGAAAAATCTCCACCTGGTCGGAGGCGAATCGAAATTCCCTCGGCAGGCGGACCGCCTGGCTGTTGCCTGACTGGAAGACACGGGCATGGGTCATGGGCCCTCCTTTGTATATACAGAAAGTATATACACCGTAAGCCTCCGAGTCAACGATCCTGGTCGGGCACGCAAAGCCCCTCACCCATGCGTCCACCGCGCATGCAACCACCGCGCGAACCCATCGAGCAGATACCCCAACGCCCCGATCAGCACGATCACCGCCATCAGTTCCGAATAGGCAAGCCGGTCGCGCGTGTCGAGGATGAAGTACCCGAGCCCGGCCGACACGCCCAGCATCTCGGCCGGCACCAGCACGATCCAGATGATGCCGATGGCCAGCCGCACGCCCGTGAGCAGGTGCGCGGTAATGCCCGGCAGGATCACGCGCAGCACGGTCTCGCGACGCGTGGCCGACAGGCTGCGCGCGAGCGTGAGCCAGTGCGGATCGAGTTGCGCCACGCCGGCCGCGGTGTTGAGCAGGATCGGCCACACGGCCGCGAAGGCCAGCAGGAAATACACCGGCAGGTCGCCCACGCCGAGCACCATCACGGCGATCGGCATCCACGACAGCGGCGAGATCATGCGCAGGAACTGGAACACCGGCGTGCTGGCCTGCGCGAAGCCGCGCCACAGCCCGGTGAGCACGCCCAGCGGCACGCCGAACACGATCGCCAGCGCGAGGCCGATGGCCACGCGCTGCAGGCTCAGCAGCGCGTGCTGCCAGATGTCGGGACCGGCGACGAGACGCACGAGCGCCAGCGCCGACGGTCCGGGCGCGAAGGCCGCGGCGATCGGCGTGCGCTGCGCGAGCCAGGCGCTGCCGGCCCACCACAGCACGAGCGCGAGCGCGAGGCCGGCCAGCGGCAGTCCGAGGCGGCGGCCCACGTCAGACCGCAATGGTCTCGCGCCGCTGGTAGTCCGGCGCCACGCCGAACACCTGCGGCCCGCCCACGGCCTCGATCGCCTTGCGCACGAAGCGGTCGTCGACCAGGTCGCGCGCCACGAACTTCGGATCGAGCGCGCGCAGGAAGGCGTTCTCGCCCTCGACCCGGGTGCCCTGCACCGCGCGCACCAGCTGCTCGGTGTAGGAGGCGAAGGGATAGGGCTGGAAATCGATGCGCCGCTGGCTCCAGCCCTTGTGGCGCACCACGCCGCTGGCTTCGTAGCTCGCGTAGTCGGTGGCGGCCAGCACCTTGGCCAGGGTCTGCGGCGGATGCGGCGTGTAGCGCCGCTCGCCGGCGTTCGACAGCAGCCGTGCCGCGTCGAGCCGGTTGTCGCGCGTCCAGAGCTGGGCCTTGACGATCGCATGGGTCACGCGCTGCGCCCATTCGGGCTTCTCGGCGATGTCGCGCTCGGCCAGGAAGGTAACGCAGCAGGCATGGTCCTTCCAGACATCGCCCGAGAAACGCAGCACCTTGCCCACGCCCGCGATCTCGGCCGCCGCGTTGAAGGGCTCGGCCACGATGAAGCCCGCGATCGAGCGCGCGGCCAGCGCCGACACCATCTCGGCCGGCGCCAGCACCACGAGGTTGACCTCCTTCGGACCCACGCCGCCGCCGGCCCCCGCGCCCTTGGTGACGGCGCTCAGGCCCTCGGCGCGCAACATGTCCTGCAGCAGCACGTTGTGGATCGAATACCAGAACGGCACCGCCACGGTCTTGCCGCCGAGGTCGGAGAGCCTGCCGATCTCGGGCAGCACGGTGAGCGCCGAGCCGTTGATGTGGTTCCAGGCCGCGATCTTGGCCGGGAACTTCGAGCCGTAGCGCACCCACAGCGTGGCCGGCGTGAGCAGGTGGATCACGTTGACCTGGCCCGCGACGAAAGCCTCGACGATCTGCGCCCACGAACGGAACATGCGCGGCGCCTCGGCACGCAGCCCTTCCTTGTCGAACAGCCCGCGCGCATGCGCGATCAAGAGCGGCGTGGCGTCGGTGATCGGCAAATAGCCGATCTTCACGGGCTGGTCGTCGCCCTTGAAGCCCTGCGCCATCGCATCGCCGGCCGAGAGAAAGGGCGCCGCCACCGCCGCGCCGGCCAGGGCCGACAGCCGCAGCATGTCGCGCCGCGTGAGGCCGCAGTCGCAGGCGGACGAGGCGCAGACATGGGTGGCGCGCGGCGCGGCGCCATGGGCGGGATTCGGGTCGGTCATTCGACGGGCTTTCTTTCTGGCATGCCGGGTGGCGATTCGATGGAGGAATGACGGCGCGTGGCCTGCAGCGCGGCGAGGATGTCGAGGCGCAGCGCGGTGAAGGCGGCGCCATCGCTGCGCGGGCGCGGCATGTCGACGCGCCATTCGCGCACGATGCGGCCCGGCCGCTCGCCCATCAGCAGGATGCGGTCGCCGACGAGGATGGCCTCGTCGATGTCGTGCGTGACCAGCAGCGCGGCGGTGCGCCAGCGGTGCACCACATCGACCAGCAGTTCCTGCATCTCGGTGCGGGTGATGGCGTCGAGCGCCGAGAAGGGTTCGTCGGCCAACAGCAGCACCGGTTCGCGCGCGAGTGCCCGGGCCAGCGCCACGCGCTGTGCCATGCCGCCCGACAGCTGCGACGGATAGAGCCCGCCCTGCCCCGCGAGCCCCACGGCCGCGAGCGCGTCACGCACGCGGCGCGCGCGCAGTTCGCGTTCGAGCTTCGGCTGGCGCGCGAAGTCGAGCCCGAAGCCCACGTTGCGCGCGGCGTCGAGCCATGGCAGCAGGCCCGGCTGCTGGAACACCAGCGCCGCGCGCGGATGCGGTGCGCTCGAGGCCTCGCCGAGAAAACGGATCTCGCCCTCGGCATGCCCGACGCCGGGCACCTCGAGCCGCGCGAGCTGCCGCAGCAAGGTGGACTTGCCGCAGCCGCTGCCGCCAAGCAGGCAGACGATCTCGCGCGGCGCCACCGCGAGCGACACGCCGCTGAACACCGGCCGCGCGGCATCGAAGCCGAAGGCCAGATCGCGTGCCTCGAGCACCGGGTGCGGCGCGTTCGCGGCCTCGTCGAGGCCGATCTCGGCAGCCAGGGCGCTCACGATGCGGACTGCGCCGCGCGGCGCGCGAGTTCGCCACGCAGTTGCACCACGCTCGGTGTCACGATCGGCAAGAACGCCACCTCGCGCCAGTGCCGCGCCAGGCTCAGCGGCTGGTCGCGGTGGTAGCCGCGGCCGCCGCTGGCCTGCAGCTCGAGCTGCACCGCGGCCTGCGCGATGTCGGCCAGCGCGAGCCGGGCGCGGAACAGCGCCTCGGGCTGGGTGCGAAAGCGGCCATCGGCGATGCCCGCGTAGAGCCCATCGACCGTGGCATCGAGCGCCTGCCGCTGTTCGACGAGCGATGCGTCGAGCACCGCGCGCCCGGCACCGCCGATCTGCGCCGCGGTCGCGAGCGCGGCGCGCGCGAGCCCGATCGACAGCCCGCATTGCAGGCCGAGGAACTCGGGCCGCGCCGTGGGCAGGAAGCGGTTGGCATCGTCGTGGATCAGTTCGTCGGCCGCGAGCCCCGCGCCTTCGATGCGCAGCGAGGCGGTGTTGCTGCCGCGCAGCGCGATCAGGTCGAGGTCGGCGCTGCGTTCCACGCCCGCCTGCCCGCCCTGCAGCGCGGCCACCAGCGGCGCGCCGCCATCGGCACGCTGCACGACCACCGCGGCCACGAAGCCCTGCGGCCGCAGGTTGGTGCACCACGGCACGCTGCCGTCGAGCCGCCAGCCGGGCGCGCCCTCCTGCCGCGTGGCCGTGATCTGCAGTGCCTCGATACCGCCGAGGAACTTCATCGCGTTCGACAGCCCCGAGGCACCGGCCAGCGAGCCGTCGAGCAGCGCGGGCAGCCAGCGCTCGCGCAGCGCCTGGTTGGGCGACTGCAGCAGGTATTCGATGAAGACGCGCTGGCCCCAGAAGGTGAAGGCCGCCGCAAGCGAATGGCCGGCCACGGCGGCGATGGCCTCGATGGCATCGCGCGTGTCGCCGCCCTGCCCGCCGATCGCGCGCGGCACACCGAGCCCGAACAGCTGCGCGGCCGCGAGCCGCGGCAGCACCGCGTGCGCCTGCGCGTTGTCGCTGTCGAGCGCCTCGGCCTGCGCGTCGAGCCAGTGCCGGTCGGCCTCAGCCAGCATGGGCGGGCGCTGCGTCGGCGCGCAGGTTCTGGGGCAGGTAGGGCTGCAGCTGTGGATTGACCGCGCTGCCGGCCAGGCTGTTGGCGAAGTTGCACAGCGTGGCCAGGCTCACGCCGAGCACCACCTCGAGCACCTGGCGCTCGGAGAAGCCCGCGCCGCGGAAGGCCGCGAGCGCCTCGTCGCTCACCTTGCCGCGGCTCGCGATCACGGCCTCGGTGAAGGCGCGCACCGCATCGAGCCGCGCCTCGCCCGTGGCCTCGCCGCGCTGCAGCGCCACCACCGACGAGGCCGGCAGCTTCGCCTGCTTGAGCGCCGCGGCCGAATGGCCGGCCACGCAGAAGTCGCAACCGTGGATGCGCGCGGCCGTGATCTGCAGCACCTCGCGCTCGGCCAGCGTGAGTTCGCCGCGCGCGGTGGTCTGGGCCACGCCGAGGTAGGTCTCGAGCGCCTGCGGCGAATTGGCGAGGATGCCGATCAGGTTCGGCAGGAAGCCGTTGTTGGCGGCAGCGCGCGCCACCAGCGCACGGCTGGCTTCGGGCGCGGAGGTCTCGGTGTGCAGGGTCAGGCGTGTCATGTCGGTGCGGCTCGTGGGGTGCGGAAACTGGCACCGATTCTTCGCGGCGCGCCCGCAGGCATCAATGACCGGGCGTCTCGGATCTGTGCCGGTTCGTCTCGCCGGCGGCTTCGCTGCGGTCGAGCCGGCGCGCGCGCTGCCAGGCGCCCGGCTGCTCGCCGATCACGCGCTTGAAGGTGCGCGAGAACGCGGCATAGGAGTCGTAGCCCACGGCCTCGGCGGCCTGCGCGATCGACTCGCCCTGCGTCAGCTTGCGCGCCGCGATCTGCATGCGCAGCAGCTGCAGGAACTGCAGCGGCGACTGGCCGCAGGCCTCGCCGAACTGGCGGAAGAAGGCCGCGCGCGAGAGATGCACGCGCTGCGCCATGTCGGCCACGCTCCAGGGCCGCTCGGGCGACTGCAGCAGCGCCGCCAGCAAGGGCGCGAAGCCGCGCCGGCGCAGCAGGCCCCAGAAGCCGCGCGCGTTCGCGTCGCTGCGCGCCACGTGGCGCAGGCCATAGAAGAACAGCAGGCCGGCCAGCCGGTCCATCAGCACCGAGGGCTCGGTGCCGGCGCGCAGCGCCTCGCTGCGCATCAGGTCGAACAGGGTCGCGGCCGAGGCCATCGCGAGATCGTCGGCGCGCAGCACCAGGCAATCGGGAAAGGACTGCGCGACCAAGTCGCGCAGCGGCCCGTCGAACGAGAAGAAGCCGCAGGCCAGCGCCGTTTCGCCGAGCGCGGGGCTGGCCGACAGCGGCTGCATCGCGCGCGGCGCGCAGTCGATGCCGGGGTCGGCATAGGGCGAGAGGAAATGCGGCACGTCGCGCATCAGGAACACGCCGTCGCGCGGCGACAGCGCCACCGATTCGAGCCCCGGCCGGTGCAGCCAGCAGCGGCCCTCGAGGATCAGGTGGAAGCTCGCGCGCGCACGGCCCGCCGTCGAGGCACGCCAGCGGCCGCAGTACTGGCCCACGTGGAACAGCGTGGCGCTCCATTCGAGGCTGCCGAGCAGCCAGTCGGCCACCCGGTCGGCCTGGGCATCGAACCCGGCATCGGCCGACGGGCTGGCTGCGTCGGGAATGACGGTGAGGGAAGGCATGGGCCCGCCAGTGTGGCCGAGGCCGCGCGCGGCGCCAAAGAACGAATCGCTGTGAGCTTATGACCCGGAAATGGGCAAGGCGCAGGCGGCCAGGATGCGCCGCGCGGCCTCGTCGGACGAGACCCGGGCCGTGTCGATCACCAGCCGCGGCGTGGACCAGGGTACGTAATCGTGAGCCTGCACCGAGGCCCAGGTTGGCGGCACGAGCCCCGGCAGGTCGCTGGCACGCGCCTCGACGCGACGCCGGTGCTCGGCGAGGTCGGCGCAGACCAGCTCGACCTCGATCGACGCTGCGCCGGTGGAACGCGCGACCTCGCGCCAGGCCGCGCGTGTGACCTCGAGCGGATTGACGCTGTCGGCCACCACGGTCTGCCCGAGCGCGAGGTTGGCACGCGCCAGCGCATAGGCCACCGCGTAGCCTTCGATGCCGACGCTACCGCCGTGCTGCGCCCGTGTCGCGGCGATCGCCTGCTCGATCGCATCGATGCGCAGGAACACCGCCGGCCGCTGCGCGACGATGGCGCGCGCCACCTGCGTCTTGCCGACGCCGGGCAGGCCGGCGAGCACGATCAGCGTGGCGGAGCGGGAACTCGTCATGGCCGCGCAGCATATCAACCGCCGGCGGCCTGCAGCGTGATCCGCGCGCGGCCGAGCTCCGCGCTCACCGCGCCGCTGAGCGTCTCGAGGTCGAAGGGCTTGCGCAGCACGGAGTGCGAACCGACCACCTTCTGCACCTCCGCCATGTCGGCATAGCCGGTCGCGACCAGCACCGGCATCTGCGGATAGAGCCGGCGCGCGGCCGCCGCGAGCTCGGCGCCGTTCATGCCCGGCATCAGGTAGTCGACCATCAGCAGGTCGGGCCGGCGGCGCTGCAGCTCCTGCAGGCCGCTGTGGCCATCGCTGGCCTCGCGCACGGTGTACTGCAGCAGGCGCAGGCCTTCGGCGATGCCCTGGCGGACCTCGGCATCGTCCTCCACCACCAGCACCTCGCTGCGCGGGTCTCCTCTGGCGGGCACGGCGCCGTTGCCCTGGGCCGTCGATGCGGCGCCGGCGACCTCGTCGGGCTGCGACAGCGGAAAGCGCAGGGTCACGGTCGCGCCCTGGCCCGGCGTGCTGCGGATCTCGGCCTGGCCGCCCGACTGGCTGGCGAAGCCGTAGACCTGGCTCAGCCCCAGCCCCGTGCCGTGGCCGTTGGCCTTGGTGGTGAAGAAGGGATCGAATACCTTCGACAGCACCGCGCTCGGTATGCCGCTGCCGGTGTCCTCCACGCTCACCAGCACCTGGGGCGAACCGTCGGGCGCGCTCGCCAATGCCGTGCGGATGGTCAGTTGCCCGCCCTCGGGCATCGCGTCGCGCGAGTTCACCGACATGTTCAGCAGCGCCATCTCGAGTTGCGCGCCATCGAGCATCACCCAGAGTTCGCTGGGCCAGAGATCGAATGCCACCCGCACCTTCGAGCCGACCGAGACCTCGATGAGCTCGCGCAGATTGGTGACCAGCGCATTCACGCCATGCAGCCGCGGCACCAGGCTGCGCGCCCGCGCGAACGACAGCAGCTGCCCGGTCAGGCGCGAGCCGCGCGCCACCGACTCCTTCGCGCGGCGCGCGTAGTCGGTCAGCTTGCCCTCGGGCGCCAGTCGCGCGATGAACTCCAGGTTGAGGTTGACCACGTGCAGCAGGTTGTTGAAGTCGTGCGCGATGCCGCCCGTGAGCCGGCCGATGGCCTCGAGCTTCTGGCCCTGCACCACGTTGGCCTGCAGCCGTTCGCGCTCGGCGATCTCGCGCATCAGCCAGTCGTTGGCGCCCGCGAGCTCGGCCGTGCGGGTGGCGATGCGCCCTTCGAGCTCGGCATTGAGCCGCTCGACCGTGGCCTTGGCGGCCTCGATGTCGTTCAGGTGGCGGCGCGTGGCGTACTGCCGCTGGCGCGCGCGCAGGGCGGAACGCGCGGCGCTCGCGAGCGTCTCGGGATTGAGCGGCCGCTCGAGCAGCACCGAGTTGCCCAACTGCTGCAGCGAGGCCTGCGCGCTGGCCGAACGCCGCCCCGACTGGCGCATCGCCAGCACCACGAAGGGCAGGTCGGACCAGGCCGGTTGCCGCGCCAGGCAGGCGCCCAGCGCACCGTCGAAGCCGTCCGCCAGCGACTCCTCGGTCACGATCGCGGCCGCGGCCGCGGTCTCCAGTTCCGCCAGCAGCGACGACGCGTCGGGGCAGACCAGGCATTCGATGGCCTGGCCTTCGAGCACGGCCCGGATCACCTGCGCATCCCGGCCGCGCGGCGCGAGGATCAGGATGCGGTCTTCCACACCGGCCCTTTCATGGGGTCGGCGTGGCGATATCGCTATCGCCCAGCAACGGCTGCGTGCCCGTGTAGCGGGCCGCGCCCGACAGCACCCCCTGGAAGTCGCTCAGCGCCTTGCCGACCTCGACGCCGTGCGGGCCCAGGCGGAACTCGCGGATCGATTGCTCGTGCGCGTTGGTGCGGCTCTTGATCACCGAGATCGCCTTCAGCAGGTTGCCGCGCGCCTCGAAGTACCTGAAGTTCAGCATCGCGTCGCTCAGGTAGCTCAGGTCCACGTCGGCGCGCACCTCGCCCACGGTGCCGTGCAGCGAAAGAATCAGCAGCGTGGTGATGCCGCGCAGGTTCAGGTAGGCCAGCAGCTCGTGCATCTGCAGCACCAGGTACTTGCCGCCGGGCATGGCGTGCAGGTAGGCATTGAGGCTGTCGATCACCACCATCTGCACGCCGTCCTGCTCCACCGCCATGCGCACCGAGTGCGCGAACTGGCCCGGCGAGACCTCGGCCGGATCCAGCGTGCGGATCGAGATGTGGCCCGAACTCATGTAGGGCTCGACGTCGAGCCCCAGCGCCCGCGAGCGCTGCCGCAGCGTGCCCAGGCCTTCGTCGAACAGGTAGTAGGCCACCTTCGAACCGCGCCGCGCGGCGGCCACGGCGCAGCTGATCGCGGTGGTGGTCTTGCCCACGCCCGCGGGCCCGGCCAGCAGCAGGCTGCTGCCGGGCGTCAGGCCGCCGCCGAGCAGGGCGTCGAGCGCCGCGGTGCCCGTCGAGACCAGCCGCTCGTCGATCTTCTGCTCGTGCTCGCTGGCCACCAGCCGCGGAAACACCTGCAGCCCGCCGCGGTCGAGATTGAAGTCGTGCTCGCCGCTGCGGAACTTCACGCCGCGCAGCTTCACCACGCGCAGCCGCCGCTTGTCGGCGCCATAGTCGTTGGTGTTCTGCTCCAGGTGCAGCACGCCGTGCGCGATGCTGTGCAGGTGCTGGTCGCCATCGCCGCCCGAGCGGTCGTCGAGCATCAGCACCGTGCAGCCGCGCTGCGCGAAGAAGCGCTTGAGCGCGAGGATCTGGCGCCGGTAGCGCAGCGCGCTCTGGGCCAGCAGCCGCATCTCCGAGAGGCTGTCGAAGACCACGCGCTGCGGCTTCTGCTCGTTGACCAGGCGCATCACGTCGCGCGTGGTCTCGCCGAGTTCGAACTCCGAGGGATGCAGCACCGTCTGCTCGGCCTCCTCGCTGAGCCCCTCGTCGCTCACCAGGTCGTAGACCTCGATGCCGTCGAGCGACCAGCCATGCGAGGCCGCGACCTGGGTCAGTTCCTCGGAGGTTTCGGACAAGGTGACGTAAAGCCCGCGCTCGCCCGCGGCGCGGCCGGCCTGCAGGAATTGCAGCGCGAGCGTGGTCTTGCCCGTGCCCGGCGTGCCCTCGACCAGATAGAGGTGCTGCGCGGGCAACCCGCCGCCCAGGATGTCGTCGAGGCCGGGAATTCCCGTGGAGGTGAGGGATGACGAGGATGGCATGACAGCAAGGGCGGTTTTTTTGGAAGGAACACACGCCCGGGGCGACCGGAGCCTGTCTTCGTGCAACGCGAACGACCTGGGGAGGTTCTGGCCGGATTTTCCAATGCGGCATGCACCGCGACAGGGGCGGTTCGGGCACTTCGCGTGTAAGCCGCCGCCTCGTGAAGGCCCCGCGCGGCGGCGCCATGCCACCGCGATCGGTGGCGCTCAGCCGTGCGCGATCGCGGCCCAGGCCGCGGCGAACAGCGTCGAGCCCGCGGCAGCCAGCAGTCCGCCCACCAGCCATTTGAGCGTGCGCGGCTGCAGCCGGTTGGGCAGCCGGTGGTGCAGCCGCGTGGCCCCATAGACCACCGGCATCGCGCAGGCCGCGAGCAGCGCGGCGCGCCACGAGAAGTGCCCGGTCGGCACCACGATCACGAGCCGCACCAGCGAGTTGAACGCGAACATCAGCAGCAGCGCGCGCCGCACCAGCTCGCGGTCCAGCGGCTGCCGGTACATGTGGAACACGATCGGCGGCCCCGAGCTCGAGAACAGCCCGCCGAGCACGCCCGACAGGCAGCCAACGATGGCGAAGCTCTTGCGCCCCGAGATCGCGGGCAGCGGCTTCGCCTGCAACACCAGCAGCACCGCGCAGCCGAGGATCGACACCCCCAGCAGCGCGCGCAGCCAGTCGACCGCGCTGCCGCTGAGCCAGGTCAGCAGCATCAGCCCGACGATCACGCCCACCGTGCTGCCATTGAGCGCCGGCTTCATCAGTTGCCAGGGCACCGGGCCGGGCCGGGCGCGGAAGTAGGTCCAGGCATTGATCAGGCTCAGCACCGTGGCCGCGTTGGCCGCGTCGCTGACGCTCGCGATATGGAACACCGAGACCAGGCCGAGCAGGATCAGGCTGAAGGCGAAGCCGGTGAGGTTCTGGGCGTAGGTGGCGAGGGCGACGCAGGCCATGAAGGCCAGCACCGGGCCGGCGCCGGAGAGAAGGGCTTGCACGGGGCGGGCTTCAGCGGCGCGGGGCGTTCAGCGCTGGTGCGCCGACAAAGCCGTTGCGAGGCCGCGGGAGCGAGAGGCGATGCGTGGGAAGCGATCCGGCTGGATCGGGAACGAACGGGGGCACGGGCGAAGGCATGGGGAAGCGGGGGAGGCGCGATCGCGAGAGGAGGCGCCTGCATTTCGAGGGGGATGTCAGGGGTGACATCGGCCGTGAATTATAAGTAGGCCACCAGCGAGGGCCCGGGCCGCCGGGACACGCGCGGCCCGAACGCCTCATAGGAAAGGCGGTCTCGAGCCCGCGGTTCCCGCCATCACCGAACCAGATCACGGCCCCGATCAAGGGTCGGCCGGGCAGAAAACCCGCGCCAAAGATCACACTTTTTTCCGGAGATCACCGCGCAACCTGACCAATTGTCGCGGCACGCAAGCAGCCTTCCCGCTCCCTCGCCACCATCCAGGACTCGAGCGCAAGGCATGCCGCCAGCGACAACCAGAAACCCCGACCATGGCCCTTGCCGCGACAGCACTGGATGCGGACACCGTGATGCCGGGGCCCTGGCGGCATGCCATTGCGCCTTCCCGGTTGGAGCTCCCGGCACCCGCGCACAGGCATGTCAGCAAGATGGAAATGAAGACGCCCTCCCTCGACAGGACCGATGGGGCCGGCGGGGCGCACGTGGCATTGATCGACGATCGGCACGGCGATGGCGGCCGCCTGCTCGGTCAGTTGCGGCGCATGGGCCACGACGCCGTCGCGTTCGCGGGACCGACGAGCTTCCTGGCCGCGCTGAGTGCCGGCGAGCACTTCGACCTGCTGCTCGTGGCGGTGGAGGACGAACTGACGCGCCGCAGCCTGTTCGCCGTCTGCCGCACGCTGGAACTGCCCACGCTGCTCGTGGTGCGCACGCGGCAGTGGGCGCAGCTCGCCTCCTGGCACGGCGCGCCGGGCTGGGACGACCTGATCGAGTTCGACGAGGTTCCGAGCGAGAGCGCGACGACCGAACTCGAATGGCGCCTGCGGGCGCTGCTGTCGAAGCAGCGGCCGCCCCGCAACGCACCGGCCGCCACCTCGGGTTTCGGCGCCTGGGGCGACTACCGTTTTCTCGGCACCGCCAGCACGGTGCTGCACCGCCATCGCAGCATCCGGCTGCAGCCGCGCCAGTACGCCTTCGCACTGACCCTGTTCCGCCACCTCGGCCAGGTGGTCACGCGCGAATGGCTCTGGCAATCGGTCTGGCAGACGCCCACGCCGCGCGCCGGGGCGCGCGTGCTCGACGTCTGCGCCACCAACGTGCGCAGCCGGCTCGACCTGCGCGCCGAGAACGGCTTCGTGCTGCGCGCGGTATACGGGCAGGGCTACCAGATCGTCGCGGTGCCGGCCGAGCCCGCGCAGCCATAGCGGCCGCCTTGCGTCAGGCCCGGGCGCGCAGCGTGCCGCGGCCCCAGGCCGCCAGCGTCTCCAGCCAGGCCAGCAGCTGCGCGTCCTCGACCGGCGAGCACAGCAGCTGGAACGAACGGCCCGCGCGCAGGGCGGTGGGCACGGCATCGACGGCCTGCAGCTCGCTGCGGTGCGTCACGTACACCAGCGGCAGCGCACGGCCGGCCGCGGCCTCGAGGTCGGGCACGCGCGACAGCGTCCGCCGCGCATCGGCATGCAGGCCCACGACCGCGCCGTCGAACTTCTGCCGGGCATCGAAGGCGCCGACGAGGTCGGCGAGATGCACGAAGGGCACGACATCGGCCCCGAGCGCGATGAGCGAATTGGCGGTGCAGGCACGCTGCAGCGCGTCGGCGTCGACCAGCGCGATCCGCAGCCCGAGCTGGACGCGCTTGCCCATCGAAACACCGCCGTGCGTCGCGCCGCGATGCGGGCTGGCCAGGGGGCGGCTCGGCGCCGCGCGCATGGCCTACTGCTCCCCCGCCACGTCGATCTCGACCCGCCGGTTGGGCTGCAGGCATTGCAGCAGCGCCGGCGATGCGCGCGTGCCCTCGCAGTCGCTGACCACGGGCTGGCGCTTGCCCATGCCGGCGGTCCGGATCAGCTTGCGCTCGATGCCCTGCTGCACGAGCAGGTCGCGCACGGTGTTCGCGCGCGCGAGCGACAGGGCCTCGTTGTAGGCATCGCCGCCGAGCCGGTCGGTGTGGCCGGTCACGACGACGTAGTGCAGCGCGCGGAAGCCGTGGCGCAGCTCGCCGGCCAGGCGCTCCACCCGTGCACGGCCCTCGGGCAGCAGGTCGGTGGCGGCGGCGCCGTCGAAGCGGAACAGGCCGTCGGCGCTGAGCGTGAGCTTCTGCGGCGGCGCGAGCCTGGTGCTGGCGGGAATCGGCGTGGCCGCGGGCGGCTGCGCGAGCAGCGCGCACTCGGGGTTCTTCCACCATGCGCCGGTTGCCAGGTTGTCGGCATTGAAGCGCACCATGTACTGGCAGGTGGTGTAGTCGCTGCCCTTGCCGTTGTAGAAGTGGAAGATGTAGTTCCACTCGCGCACGCCCCACAGGCCCTCGCTGAAATGCGGCCAGCCCAGCAGCTCGCGCAGCGGGTCCTTGCCCATGCCGGGGCGCACCCGCTCGAACGCCTTCGGTGCCGGGAACGCGCCCTGCTTCCAGTTGGCCCTGGCCGGATCCGGAAACTCCTCGGGCTTGGGCGGCGCGGGCTGCTCCGCGGCGGCGCGCGCCTGCGCCTCCCTGTCGATCGCCGCACCGGGCGACGCGCAGCCCTGGATCAGCGTCCCCGCCATGACCAGCAGGGCCAGCCCCGCCGCCTGCTTCGTTCGACTCGTGCTCATCGTCCTTCTCCCCGTGCTCAATTGAAGACCCATTCCGCGCCCACCGTGGCCGACGCGCCGGCACGGCTCAGGCCGACGCCGCCGGTCAGGCTCCAGGCGTTGCTCTCGGCCGTGCGGCGGAAGCTCACGCCCATCGCGCTCTCGCCCTTGAAGACGCCGTAGCCCATGCGCATCACCGTCTTGCCCGGCACGTAGGAGCCCGGCATCTGCACCGCCATCGCGGCCGCGACGCCGGCGTAGGCATTGCGCGCCACGCTGCGGATCTCGTTGCCCAGCGCGTTCGCGCGCATGTCGGTGTAGGCGTTGTTGGCGGCGCTCGACTGGTTGAGCTGCTGCACGTTGACCGCGTCGGTGGGCGCGACGCCCGGCGCCACGTTCTGGATCGTCACCGGCCCGCTGGAGGCGCCGTTGCCCATCGTCACGCTGTTGTAGTTGACGGTGCCGTCGGGGTTGGTGTCGTAGCGCACCGTGCTCTGCTGCACCGCCTGCAGCTGCCGCACGTTGACCGCGTCGGTGGCCTGCGTGCCGCCGGCCACGTTGGTGATCTGGCGCTCGTTGCCGCTCGCGCCGACCGACAGCGCGCCCTGCGCGGAAGCCACGGCCACGCCCGAGAACATCTCGCGCTGGCCGTTCATGCCCGCGCGGTCGGCCACCGCGCCGTTGCCCAGCGCCACGCCGTTGCTGCTCGAGGCCAGCGAGTTGCCGCCGAGCGCGAGGCTGCCCGCGCCGATGGCGCGCGCGCCGTTGCCGGTGGCGACCGCGCTGTGGCCCAGTGCCTCGGCGCGCGGGCCGATGGCCACGCTCTCGGCACCGGCGGCGTTCGAGTCCGCCGCCTGCGAGTTGGCATGGAAGTACTTGATGCCCGAGCCGGTCTGGATGTTGTTGATGGCCTGGTTGGTCGCGTAGAGCTGGCTGCCGTTCACCGCGTCGGTGCTGGTGGCGCTGATCTCGCCGGCCGCGACGTTGGTGATCTGGCGCTCCTTACCTTCCGAGCCCACGCTGACCACGCCCACCGGCTTGGCGCCGGCGAACTTGTAGGTCGTGCCCTGGATCGTCACCTCCTCGGTGGGCCTGGCCTTCGAGGTCGTCGAGTCGTTGCCCAGCGCCACGCTGTTGTCGGTGCTGACCACGGCACCGGTGCCGATCGCCACGCCCCTGTCGGCCTTGACGACCGCGCCCGATCCCACCGCGGTGCCGTCCTTGCCGCTGGACGTCGGCGCCACGTAGGTGGTCGGCGAACCGGTGATCCACTTGTTGCCCGCGCTCGCGGCCTGGCTGGCCACGGCCTGCAGCTGCGCCACATTGACCGCATCGGTGAGCGCCGAGCCCGCGGCCACGCCGGTGATCTGGCGCAGCAGGCCGTTGGCCGCATCGCCGACGCCGACCGCGCCCGCCGTGGCGGTGGTGGAGGCGATCGCCTTCGATGACGCGGTATCGGCGCCCGGCGGCACATAGCCCGCCGCGCCCGCCGCGCGGTCGGCCACCGAGAGCGCGCCCAGCGCCACGCCGCCATCGGCGGTCGCGGTGCTGCCCGCCCCCACGGCCACGCTGGCCGTGCCCGCGGCGGTCGAGGCCGCGCCGGCCGCCACGCTGCCGTTGCCCAGGGCCCGCGACCAGGCACCGAAGGCGGTGCTGTCGATGCCGCCCGCGGTCGAGAAGTAGCCCACCGCGGTGCCGCGGTCGCCGAGCGCCCAGGCGGCATTCCCGAGCGCCGTGGCGCTGGCGCCGGTGGCCTGCGCCGCCGTGCCCATGGCCACCGCGTCGTCGCCCGCGGCCTTCGCGTCCTTGCCCGAGGCGATGGCATCGGCACCGGTGGCGCCGTCGTTCTGTTCGTTGCCGCCGCCGGTCGAGTTCACGCTGTAGTACCTGGTCTTGCCCTTGTCCACCGTGTCGTTGAGCTGGCTCACGTTGACCGCGTCGGTGGCGGCCACGCCCGGCGCGACGTTGGCGATCACCTTGCCGCCGGCATCGATGCCCGAGGTGGTCACGCTCGGACCGCCCGCGATCGTCAGGCCGGTCGATCCGAGCTTGACGTCCGGACCCACGGCCACGCCGGCGTTGTTCATCACCGTGTCGCCCACGGTCACGCTGTGGTTGACCTTGACGACGTCGGCGAGCTTGAAGTCGAGGTCGGTGCCCGTGCGCTGGATCGCGACGTTGCCGTCGGAGCTGCCGAAGTTCACCTTGCCGCCCGGCGCCACATTGCCGCCCGTGGCTTCGCCGTTGGCGGCCACGTTCCAGCCTGCGCTGGCGGTCTGGTCGACGAGCTTGAGTTGTTCTTCGGTCGCTGCGCGGCCCACGGTCGCGAATGTCGGGTCGGTCAGGGTCTTGTTGCTCAAGCCCTGGATTTCGTTCGTGACACCGCTGAGGTTCACAGTACCGCTGCTCACGCCGCCAGCCGACACCGCCGTCGTGGTGGTCCCATTGTTGACCGTCAGGCCCGTCGTGTTCACGACGCTCTGGCCCACCGTCACGCTGTTGTTGACCTTGACGTCGTTGGCGAGCTTGAAGTCCAGATCGGTGCCCGTGCGCTGGATCGTGACGTTGCCATCCGAGTTGCCGAAGTTCACCTTGCCACCCGGCGCCACATTGCCGCCCGTGGTTTCGCCGTTGGCCGCCACGTTCCAGCCTGCATTGGCCGTCTGGTCGACCAGCTTGAGCTGCTCTTCCGTTGCAGCACGGCCCACGGTCGCGAACGTCGGATCGGTCAGGGTCTTGTTGCTCAGGCCCTGGATGTCGTTCGTGACGCCGCTGAGCTTGACGGTGCCGCTGCTCACGCCACCGGCCGACACGGCTGTCGTGGTGGTCCCGTCGTTCACCGTCAGGCCCGCGTTGTTGACGAGGCTGTTGCCCGTGCTCAGGCTGCCCGCGGCCGTGAGGTTCACGTCCTTGTTGAGCGCCACCTTCACCTGGCCGTCGTTGGCCACGCCGTTCTGCGTCACGGTCATGTTGCTGTCGCCATTGAACGTGACCTTGCCGTTCGCGCCGATATTGGCCGTGGTCGAGCCCGCGCCATTGGCCGTCACGTTCCAGCCTGCGCTTGCGGTCTGGTCGACGAGCTTGAGCTGTTCTTCGGTTGCTGCGCGGCCCACGGTTGCGAATGTCGGATCGGTCAGGGTCTTGTTGCTCAGGCCCTGGATATCGTTCGTGACGCCGCTGAGGTTGACCGTGCCACTGGTCACGCCGCCCGCCGACACGGCCGTGGTTGTCGTGCCGTTGTTGATGGTCAGGCCCGTCGTGTTCACGACGCTCTGCCCCACCGTCACGCTGTTGTTGACCTTGACGTCGTCGGCCAGCTTGAAGTCGAGGTCGGTACCCGTGCGCTGGATCGCGATGTTGCCATCCGAGTTGCCGAAGTTCACCTTGCCACCCGGTGCCACATTGCCGCCCGTGGCCTCGCCGTTGGCGGCCACGTTCCAGCCCGCGTTGGCGGTCTGGTCGACGAGCTTGAGCTGTTCTTCGGTCGCTGCGCGGCCCACCGTCGCGAATGTCGGGTCAGTCAGGGTCTTGTTGCTCAGGCCCTGGATGTCGTTCGTGACACCGCTGAGGTTGACCGTGCCGCTGGTCACGCCGCCAGCCGACACGGCCGTCGTCGTGGTCCCATTGGCAACCGTCAGGCCCGTCGTGTTCATGACGCTCTGGCCGACCGTCACGCTGTTGTTGACTTTGACGTCATCGGCGAGCTTCACGTCCAGGTTGGTCCCGGTGCGGGTGATCGTGACGTTGCCGTCCGAGTTGCTGAAATCGACCTTGCCGCCCGGAGCCACATTGCCGCCGGTCGCTTCGCCATTGGCGGCAACGTTCCAGCCTGCGCCGGCTGTCTGGTCGACCAGCTTGAGCTGCTCTTCCGTTGCGGCACGGCCCACGGTTGCGAACGTCGGATCGGTCAGCGTCTTGTTGCTCAGGCCCTGGATGTCGTTCGTGACACCGCTGAGGTTCACCGTGCCACTGGTCACGCCACCCGCCGATACGGCCGTCGTCGTGGTCCCGTTGTTGACCGTCAACCCCGTGGTGTTGAGCACGCTCTGCCCCACCGTCACGCTGTTGTTGACCTTCACGTCGTCCGCGAGCTTCACGTCCAGGTTCGTACCCGTGCGAGTGATCGTGACGTTGCCATCCGAGTTGCTGAAGTCGACCTTGCCGCCCGGCGCGACATTGCCGCCCGTGGCTTCGCCGTTGGCCGCCACGTTCCAGCCGGCGCTGGCGGTCTGGTCCACGAGCTTGAGCTGCTCTTCGGTCGCAGCACGACCCACGGTCGCGAAGCTCGGATCGGTCAGCGTCTTGTTGCTCAGCCCCTGGATGTCGTTCGTGACGCCACTGAGGCTCACCGTGCCGCTGGTCACGCCACCGGCCGAGACGGCCGTCGTGGTGGTTCCGTTGTTGACCGTCAGCCCCGTCGTGTTCACGACGCTCTGGCCCACGGTCACGCTGTTGTTGACTTTCACGTCATCCGCGAGCTTCACGTCCAGGTTCGTACCCGTGCGAGTGATCGTGACGTTGCCGTCCGAATTGCTGAAGTCGACCTTCCCGCCCGGCGCCACACTGCCGCCCGTGGCCTCGCCATTGGCCGCCACGTTCCAGCCCGCGCTGGCCGTCTGGTCGACCAGCTTGAGCTGCTCTTCGGTTGCAGCACGACCCACGGTCGCGAACGTTGGATCGGTCAGCGTCTTGTTGCTGAGGCCTTGGACGTCGTTGGTGACGCCGCTGAGGTTCACCGTGCCGCTGGTCACACCTCCCGCCGAAACAGCCGTGGTTGTGGTGCCGTTGTTGACGGTCAGACCCGTGGTGTTCACGACGCTCTGGCCCACCGTCACGCTGTTGTTGACCTTCACGTCGTCCGCGAGCTTCACATCCAGGTTCGTACCCGTGCGGGTGATCGTGACGTTGCCGTCCGAGTTGCTGAAGTCCACCTTGCCGCCGGGCGCAACGTTCGCGCCTGTGGCTTCTCCGTTGGCGGCCACGTTCCAGCCCGCATTGGCGGTCTGGTCGACGAGCTTCAATTGCTCTTCGGTCGCCGCACGACCCACGGTCGCAAAGCTCGGGTCGGTCAGCGTCTTGTTGCTCAGCCCTTGGACGTCGTTGGTGACGCCACTGAGGTTGATCGTTCCGCTGGTCACGCCACCAGCAGAAACCGCCGTCGTGGTGGTTCCGTTGTTGACCGTCAGCCCCGTCGTGTTGACGACACTCTGCCCCACCGTCACGCTGTTGTTGACTTTCACGTCGTCGGCCAACTTCACGTCCAGGTTCGTACCCGTGCGGGTGATCGTGACGTTGCCGTCCGAGTTGCTGAAATCCACCTTGCCGCCGGGCGCAACGTTCGCGCCTGTGGCTTCGCCGTTAGCGGCCACGTTCCAGCCCGCATTGGCGGTTTGATCGACGAGCTTCAATTGCTCTTCGGTCGCCGCACGGCCGACTGTCGCAAAGCTCGGATCGGTCAGCGTCTTGTTGCTCAGACCCTGGATGTCGTTCGTGACGCCGCTAAGGTTCACTGTGCCGCTGGTCACTCCGCTCGCCGAAACCGCCGTCGTGGTGGTTCCGTTGTTGACCGTCAGCCCTGTCGTGTTCACCACGCTCTGGCCCACCGTCACGCTGTTGTTGACCTTCACATCGTCGGCCAGCTTCACGTCCAGGTTCGTACCCGTGCGGGTGATCGTGACGTTGCCGTCCGAGTTGCTGAAATCGACCTTGCCACCAGGCGCAACGTTCGCACCCGTGGCTTCTCCGTTGGCCGCCACGTTCCAGCCCGCATTGGCGGTCTGGTCGACGATCTTCAGTTGTTCTTCAGTAGCGGCACGGCCCACGGTCGCGAAGCTCGGATCGGTCAAGGTCTTGTTGCTCAAGCCCTGGATGTCATTCGTGACCCCACTGAGGCTCACTGTGCCGCTGGTCACGCCACCGGCCGAGACGGCCGTCGTGGTCGTTCCGTTGTTGACCGTCAGCCCCGTCGTGTTCACGACACTTTGGCCCACCGTCACGCTGTTGTTGACCTTCACGTCGTCAGCCAGCTTCACATCGAGATTGGTGCCCGTGCGAGTGATCGTGACGTTGCCGTCCGAATTGCTGAAGTCGACCTTGCCGCCAGGCGCAACGTTCGCACCCGTGGCTTCGCCGTTGGCCGCCACGTTCCAGCCTGCATTGGCCGTCTGGTCGACGATCTTCAGTTGCTCTTCGGTCGCCGCACGACCGACAGTCGCGAACGTCGGATCGGTCAAGGTCTTGTTGCTCAGGCCCTGGATGTCGTTCGTGACACCGCTGAGCTTGACCGTGCCACTGCTCACACCACCCGCCGACACCGCCGTCGTGGTGGTCCCGTTGTTGACGGTCAGGCCCGTCGTGTTCACGACGCTCTGCCCCACGGTCACGCTGTTGTTGACCTTGACGTCGTCGGCGAGCTTGAAGTCCAGATCGGTGCCCGTGCGCTGGATCGTGACGTTGCCATCCGAGTTGCCGAAATTCACCTTGCCACCCGGCGCCACATTGCCGCCCGTGGCTTCGCCATTGGCGGCCACGTTCCAGCCCGCGTTGGCGGTCTGGTCGACGAGCTTGAGCTGCTCTTCGGTCGCTGCGCGGCCCACGGTCGCGAATGTCGGGTCGGTCAGGGTCTTGTTGCTCAAGCCCTGGATGTCGTTGCTGACACCGCTGAGATTCACCGTGCCACTGGTCACGCCACCGGCAGAGACAGCCGTGGTGGTGGTGCCGTTGTTGACGGTCAAGCCCGTCGTGTTCACGACGCTCTGCCCCACGGTCACGCTGTTGTTGACCTTCACGTCGTCGGCCAGCTTCACGTCGAGATTGGTGCCCGTGCGAGTGATCGTGACATTGCCGTCCGAGTTGCTGAAGTCCACCTTGCCGCCCGGCGCCACGTTCGCACCCGTGGCCTCGCCATTGGCCGCCACGTTCCAGCCTGCATTGGCGGTCTGGTCGACGAGCTTCAGCTGCTCCTCGGTCGCGGCACGACCGACCGTCGCGAAGCTCGGATCGGTCAACGTCTTGTTGCTCAGTCCCTGGATGTCGTTGCTCACACCGCTGAGATTCACCGTCCCGCTGCTCACGCCCCCAGCCGACACCGCCGTCGTGGTGGTCCCGTCGTTGACGGTCAGGCCCGCGTTGTCGACCCGGCTGTTCCCCGTGCTCAGGCTGCCCGCCGCCGTGAGGTTCACGTTCTTGTTGAGCGCGACATTCACCTGGCCGTCATTGGCAGCCCCCGTCTGCGTCACGGTCATGTTGCTGTCGCCATTGAACGTGACCTTGCCATTCGGGCCGATGTTCGCCGTCGACGAACCCGCGCCATTGGCCGTCACGTTCCAGCCCGCATTGGCGGTCTGATCGACGAGCTTCAACTGCTCTTCGGTCGCCGCACGGCCGACTGTCGCGAAGCTCGGATCGGTCAGCGTCTTGTTGCTCAGACCCTGGATGTCGTTGCTGACACCGCTGAGATTCACAGTGCCACTGGTCACGCCACCCGCCGACACGGCGGTCGTCGTGGTCCCGTTGTTGACCGTCAGCCCCGTGGTGTCGAGCACGCTCTGGCCCACCGTCACGCTGTTGTTGACCTTCACGTCATCGGCCAGCTTCACATCGAGATCGGTCCCGGTGCGGGTGATCGTGACGTTCCCATCCGAATTGCCGAAGTCCACCTTGCCGCCCGGCGCGACGTTGCCGCCCGTGGCCTCGCCGTTGGCCGCCACGTTCCAGCCCGCGTTCGCGACCTGGCTCACGGCCTTGAGCTGGCTCACGTTGACCGCGTCGCTGTCCGCGGCGCCCGCGGCCACGTTGGTGATCTGGCGCAACTGGCCATTGCCGCCCACGCTCACCGCCGCCAGCGTGCTGGTGGTGTCGGCGATCGCCGTGCCGCTCTTCGCGGCGGTGCCGGTGCCCGGGTCGTAGCCGACCACGCCCGCGGCCGTGTTCGCCAGCGAGTTGCTGCCCAGCGCCACGCTGTCGGCCAGGGCGGCGGACGCACGCACGCCGAGCGCGGTGCTGCCGTCCTGGAACGCGCGGCTGGCCGCGCCCACGGTCACGGCGCCGACGCCCTGCGCATCGGTGTTGGAACCCACGGACACCGATGCGAGGCCGGTGCCGGTCGCACCGGGGCCGACGGCCACGGCCGCGGTGCCCACGGTGGTCGCGTTGAAACCGATGGCCGCACCGCCATTGGCGGCCTTGGCCTGGAAGCCGGCGGCCACGGCATTGGTGCCGGCGCTGCTGCCCGCGCCCAGCGAGGTCGCTTCCGAAGCCAGCGCGCTCGCATCGCCGCCGAGCGCCGTCGAGTTCGAGAAGCTCGCGGTCGCGCCGCTGCCGATCGCGGTGGCGCCATGGTTGACCGCCCCGCCGCTGGAGGTGAAGGCGCTGGCGCCGCGGCCGATGGCCACCGAGCCCCCCGAGGTGCCGTCCGCCACCGCCGAGGCACCGACGGCCACGCCATCGTTCGCCTTGGCCGCGGCGCCCACGCCCGCGGCCAGCGCGTTGGTTCCGGTCGCGCCCTTGTTGTCGTAGTTGTCGCCCGGCGTGCCGTTGTCGTTCACGCTGTAGTAGTGCGTCTGCGCGGCCTTGAGCTGGCTCACGTTCACGGCGTCGGTGTCCGCGCCGCCGGCGGCCACGTTGGTGAGGCGCCGCTCCGCGCCCGAGGCGCCGACGCTCACCACGTTGCTGCCGGTGGCCGTGCCGGCCACGGCGGCCCCATTGGGCGCATACGACGCCACGGTCGCCGCACTCACCGTGCTGCCGTTGCCGATGCCCACCGCGCCATCCAGACCCGCGGCGATGGCCACGTTGTTGCCTACCGCGAAGGCGTTGTTGGCCGCGATGTCGTTGTTGTTGCCCACCGCGTAGCTGCCCGATCCGCTGACGATGTTCGGGTCGCCGATGGCACCGCTGTTGTCGCCGCTGACGACGTTGCCGGTGCCGATGCCGATGCTGCTCGCGCCGAGGGCCTGCGCGCCGGTGCCGATGGCAATGGCGTCCGTCCTGCCGCTCGCACCGGCGATGGCGCGCTTGCCCAGCGCGATCGAACGGTCCGAGTCGGTGATGGCATGGTTGCCGACGGCCACGGTGTCGTTCAGCACGGTGCGCGGCGGCGTGGCCGCCACCTTGTTGCCGTTGCGGTCGGTGAGCAGGCCCGTCTTGGTGTCGATGAAGTAGCCGGTGCCGGCCGAGGTACCGACCGCGACGTTGTTGTCGCCCTGGAGGGCGAAGCCGGCCGCGCTGCCGGCGACATGGTTGTCGCTGCCTTGCAGGTTCATTCCCGCGAAGGTGCCGACGGCGACGTTGCGGTCCCCCTGGGTCGACAGGCCGGCGGAGGTCCCGACGATGGTGTTGTAGTCCCCCGCCAGCTTGTAGCCGGACGTGGTGCCCAATGTCGCGTTGTAGTTTCCGGTCGCGCCAAGGCCCGCGCTGCTGCCGACGTAGGTGTTGGACGCGCCCTTGGAAGCCGCGCCGGCACTCGTACCGACATAGGTGGCATAGTCGCCGCCGGTCACGCCATTGCCGGCGTTCCCGCCGATGGCCGTGGTCTGCTGGCCCAGCGCCTGCGAAGAATTGCCCACGGCCACGCCGCCGCCGCCCGAGGCGACGGACGAAACGCCGACGGCCACCGACTGGTCCGCCGTCGCCGCGGCATTCACGCCCGCCGCCAGGCTGTTGATGCCCGTGGCCCCGTTGTTGTCGTGGTTGCCCTGGGGCGTGCCGTTGTCGTTCACGCTGTAGTAGTGCGTCTGCGCCGCCTTGAGCTGGCTCACGTTCACCGCGTCGGTATCGTCCGCGCCCGCCGCGAGGTTGGTGATGCGGCGCTCCTTGCCCGCGCTGCCCACCGACACCTCGCCCACCGGCGCGCTGCCGGCCACCGCGGCGCCATCGGGCGCATAGGCGTTCTTCAGCGCCAGCGCGGCCGCATCCTGCGTCGCCTGCGATCCGGCGCCCAGCGCCACGCCGTCGGCCGCGCTGGCCTGGGCCTCGCGGCCCACGGCGACCGCGCCGTCCTTGCCGGCCACGGCGCTGCTGCCGATGCTCACCGTGTCGCTGGCCTCGACGTTGACGCCCGCCATGCTGCCCAGGGCCACGTTGTTGTCGCCCTGGGTGCCCAAGCCCGCGTAGAAGCCGGCGGACAGGTTCGCGTTGCCCTTGATGTCGGTGCCCGCATAGTGGCCCTGGGCCGCGTTGTACGAGCCCTCGGTGCGCGTGCCCGCGCCCTCGCCCACGCCGAGGTTGAAGTCGCCGGCGACGCCGTTGCCCGCATTGCCGCCCAATGCGACGTTGCTGGTGCCGGTCACGTTCTGTCCGGCCTTGGTGCCGAAGGCGGCGTTGTAGGCACCGCTCGAGCCCCGGCCCGCGTTCGGGCCGACGCTGAGGCTCTCGTCGCCGTTGGCCTGCGCGCCCGGGCCCATGGCCACGGCCTCGAGGCCGCTGGCCTCGGCGCCCTTGCCCACCGCGATCGCGCGGTCCTTCGAGGCATAGGCGAGGTTGCCGATCGAGACCGTGTCGTTCGCCTTCGTGGCCGCCGGCTGTCCCGCCAGCAGGTTGCCGCTGCGGTCGACATAGCCGCCGCGGTCCAGGTCGAGCATCGCCGCCGTGCCGGCGCCCCTGCCGATGGAGACGTTGTTGTCGCCATCGACCACGCCGCCCGCGCCCTGCCCCACGCCGACATTGCCGCTGCCCTTCACGAGGCTCACGGCCCCCGTGCCGAGCGCGGCGTTGTCGGTCCCCGTCACCACGCTGCCGGCCACCGTGCCGACACCGACGTTGCGGTTGCCCTGCACGCCGTTGCCCGCGCTGCTGCCCAGGCCCAGGTTGTCGTTGCCGTCGATGCTGTCGCCCGCGTTGTTGCCGACCGCCACGTTGCGCGCGCCCTTGGCGCCGGTCCCCGAGTCGTTGCCCACGAAGGTGTTGCGGTCGCCCTGGGCATCGACCCCGGCCGAGGTGCCGAGGCTGGTGTTGGCCTCTCCCGTGACGCCCGTGCCGGCGCCGCTGCCGAAGGCCGCGTTCTCGCTGCCCGTCACCGACGCACCGGCCGAGGCGCCCACCGCGGTGTTGCTCGCGCCCGGCGTGCCCTGGCCCGCGCCCACGCCGACGGCCGTCGAGCCGGCACCGGCCGCCTGGGCGCCCGATCCCACCGCGGTCGCATGGTCGCCCGCCGCCGCGGCATCGACGCCGGCCGCCAGGGCATTCAGGCCCGTGGCGCCGTCGTTGCCGTGGTTGCCGCCCGTCACGCCGTTGTCGTTCACGCTGTAGTAATGCGTGGCCGCCGCCTTGAGCTGGCTCACGTTCACCGCGTCGGTGTCGACCGCGCCGGCCGCGACGTTGGTCACACGGCGCTCGGCGCCCGCGCTGCCCACCGAGACCTCGCCCACCGGCACCGCGCCGGCCACCGAAGCCGCTCCCGGTGGCACGTAGGCTGCGTTGGCGTTGAGCGTCACCAGGTCCTTCGAGGTGGTGCTGTTGGCGCCCAGGGCCACGGTGCTCGCGTAGGCAGCCGTGGCGCCCGTGCCCACCGCCACGGTGTCGCTGGCACCGGCCTGCGCGCCCTTGCCGAGCAGCACCACGCCGCTGGCGTTGTCCGCGACCTGGCCGCCATCGGCCAGCACCACGCTGGAGCTCAGGCCGTTGAGCGTGGTGTCCACGCCACCGACGAAGTTCTTCTCGCCGCCGGTCACGCTGAGGCCCTTGCCGATCACGCTGGTGGCCGAGGTCGCGCCGACCTTGTTGTTGGCGCCGATGACGCTGGTCAGCGAGGTGCCGTCCAGCGTGTTGACCGTGCCGAGGACGCTGGTGTTGTCGTTCTTGCCCGTCAGCGCGTTCTGGTTGCCGATCACGCTCACCAGCCGGTTGCCGTCGCCCGTGATGCTGTTGTTCCGGCCGATCTGGCTCGTGCTCTGGTTGTCGTTGCCGCTGAGCTCGTTCTGGTAGCCGATCAGCTGGTTGTATTCATTGGTGTTGCCCGCGATCGCATTGAGCCCGCCCGAGACGATCGCACCGTAGTTGCCGCTGCCCGAGACGCTGTTCTGCTCGCCGTTGGCGAACAGGTAGCTGCCCGTGGCATCGGTCAGCGCGTTGTTGTTGCCCTGCGCATGGCTCGAACTGGCGGCGATCGTGTTGTGGTTGCCGACCGCATAGGAATTGTTGCCGCTGATCGTGTTCGGATCGCCGATGGCGCCGCTGTGGTCTCCGTTGACGACGTTGCCCGTGCCGATGCTGATCGACTGCGTGCCGTTGGCCTGCGCGCCCGTGCCGATGGCCACGGCCGAGACGCCGGAAGCCTGGCTGCCGCTGCCGATCGCCACCGCGGCCTTCTCGCCCGCGACCGCCGAGGAGCCGATGGCCAGCGCGTCGTCGCCGATGGCGCGCGAGAGGTAGCCGATGGCCGTGGTGCGGCTGGCGTTGGTGCCGGCCACGCCGTTGCGCTGCGAGGCGCGCACGAACGAGTCCTGCAGCTCGGTGGCCGTCACCACCACGTTGCCGCTGCTGGCCTGCACCACGTTGCCGGCGCCGTCGATGGTGTAGCTGCCGTCGTCGATGCCGGCCTGCGTCACGCCGCGCGAGGCGAGGAAGCCCATGAACTCGTTCTGCGCCGCCAGGCTCGCCGCCTGCACCACGGCCTGGGGAATGGGGCTGTTCGGATCCTGCGCGGCCAGCGCCAGGTTGGCGCCGGCGCCGGTGCCCAGCGCGATGTTGTTGCTGCCGGTGGACTGCAGCCCCGCGAGCGTGCCCTGGTGGATGTTCTGGTCGCCGGTCACGACCTGGCCCGCGCGCTGGCCGAGCGCGATGTTGCGGTTGCCGGTGGTCAGCCCGCCCGCGCCGAAGCCCATGCCGACGTTCTCGTCGCCGGTGACGATGGCGCCGGCCTGGTTGCCGACGTAGGCGTTGCGGGCACCGCTGCCCGCGACGCCGGCGCCGCTGCCCACGAAGGTGTTGAAGGCATTGCTGAAATCGTTGGGATCGGACTTGGCCGGCCGGCTCATGCCCGCGTACATGCCGACCGCCACCGTGTCGTAGCCGGCCTCGGCGCGCGAACCCAGCGCCGTGCCGCGTCCCTCGGCCTTGGCCGAACCGCCGACGGCGACCGAGTTGCTCTCGGTGGCCGCGGCATAGGCGCCCAGCGCCACCGAGCTCCAGTTCTCGGTCGGGCTGTTGAGGTTGTTGCCGCCGCTCGCCAGCGCGCCGCGGCCGATGGCGATGTCGCCGAGCTTGCGCGCCTCGGTGCCGTTGCCCATGGCCACCGTGTCGCCCGCGCTCGCCTTGGCGTCGGGCCCGATCGCCACGCTGTTGGCGCCGGTCGCGCCCGAATTGGCGAGCGTCGAATTGCCGGCGGCGGTCGCGTTCACATGCAGGTAGGGCGTCTCGTCGACGCTCACCCAGCGCCCGCCCTTCCAGGTCACGAGACCCTGCGTGAGGCCGTTGGCGGCCGTGCCGGGGGTGGTGTTGAACAGCACCATGCCGTCGGCCGGCACGCCGCCGGGCAGGCCCCAGACGGTCGCGTCGGTCAGCGCCACGCGCGGCATCATCACGCCGCGGGTCGAGGAGTTGATGTCGAGCACCGCGCCAGGCACCGGGTCGGGGTTGGCATGCCCGGTGCCGTCATGGATGCCGGCCTGCGCCCAGGCATCGCCGGCGCCCAGCGCCGTCACCGCCGCCAGGCCCGCGGCCAACACAGCCGCGCGTACGCGACCGCCTCCCTTGCCGCGGGCCTTCACCGTTTCCGACGCCGCCACCCAGGCTCCGAGCGCTTCATTCCAGACCGACCGGTACGTCTTGTTCATTTCTTCGTGATCCTCAAAATCAGATGGGCCGCATGCGCACGACCTGGCCCCTGGCTGGGGCCCGAAGGGCGGCGATGTGATGGGAGGGCAGCGCTTGTTCGCTGCACAGGCGGCGGATGATGTCGAGGGGCCCTGCCGGGCGAGACCGGCGCGCGAGGTTTGGTCAGATTTGCAGAAAGCTTCTGCCCGCATTTGTGAATTTCTTTACTACTTTCTTGCAATTGCAAACAATGGGACGTGGCGTCTCGCCTGCGTGAATTCGTCAGATTTCGCGTCGGGATTCACTGTCAGAATCGCCTCGCTACCTCTCGGACCATGCGCATTGCCATCCTCGAAGACGACCCCGACCAGCTGTCACACCTGGTCCGGACACTGGAGCAGTTGTTAACAATTGGCGACACCACGGTCAGTTGCACGGCCCTCTCCGACGGCCTCGCGCTGCAGCAGGTGCTGCGGCGCGAAAGCTTCGACCTGCTGGTGCTCGACTGGAACGTGCCGGGCCTGGCCGGCGTCGAGCTGCTGCGCTGGCTGCGCACCTGGCAGGCCGACCAGGTGCCCACGCTGATGCTGAGTTCGCGCGCCTCCGAGCAGGACGTGGTGGAGGCGCTGAGCCTCGGCGCCGACGACTACATCGTCAAACCGTTTCGCCCGCTCGAACTGCGCGCGCGCGTGCAGCGCCTGATGGCGCGCCGCGCGCCGGTGGAAAGCTCGCCCGGCGAGCGCTTCGGCCGCTGGGAGTTCGAGCGCCTCACGCACAGCGTGCTGATCCATCCGGCCCCGGGCGAGGCGGCGGCGCCCGAACGCCATGCGCTGTCGGACCGCGAGTTCAGCCTCGCGCTCACGCTGTTCCAGCACCTGGGCGGCATCGTGTCGCGCGCCCACCTGCTCGAGAGCGCCGGCTACAGCAGCGACGAGCTGCCCTCGCGCACGCTCGACAGCCACATCTACCGCCTGCGCAACAAGCTCGGCCTCGAGGCCGCGCGCGGCCTGAGCCTGCGCACGGTCTACGGCCGCGGCTACCGGCTCGAGGCCATGCAGCAGGTGGAATCCTGATGGCGCCGTGGCGCGCCGCCACCCGGCTCGCGCGGCGCCTGGCCGGCGCGCTCGCGGTCTGCGCCGGCCTGGCCGCGCCGCTGGCCATGGCCCAGTCGCCCCACGTGGTGCAGCCCGGCGAAACCCTCTGGGGCATCTCGAACCAGCACCTGCGCACCCCGCTGCGCTGGCCCGAGGTGCAGCAGCGCAACCAGGTCGGCGAGCCGCGGCTGCTGCAGCCGGGCAAGCTGCTGTATTTCGCCGACGGCCGCCTCGTGCCCGAGGGCGCCGCCGTGGTCGCGGCGGTGGAGGGCCGGGCCTCGCGCCAGCGCCCGGGCGGCCCCGAGCAGGTGCTCGCGCCCGGCACCCCGATCCTGCCGGGCGACGTGCTGGTCACCGGTCCCGATGCCTTCGTCACGCTGGGCCTGCCCGGCGGCAACCGCGTCGTGCTGCCGTCGCAGAGCGCGCTCGAGGTGCAGGCCATCGACACCCAGACGATCCAGCTGCGGCTGATCCGGGGCCGCGTCGAATCGCAGGTGCAGAAGCAGCAGCCGGGCCAGCAGTTCGAGATCCGCGCGCGCTCGATGGGCCTCGGCGTGCGCGGCACGCACTTTCGCGTGCGCGACGAGAACGGCACGCTGGCCAGCGAGGTGATCGAGGGCGAGGTGGTGGTGCGCCAGGACCGCGGCGGCGCCGAACCGCCGCTGGTGCTGCGCGCCGGCAGCGGCGCGGTGCTGCTCGACGGCGCCGGCGCGCAGGCGCGCACGCTGCTGCCGGCACCGCAGCTGCTGGCCTCGAACGCGCCGCGCGCCGATCGCGCGCTGCAGTTCGAGCCGGTGGCCGGTGCCCAAAGCTATCGCCTCCAGCTCGCGCGCGACGAGCGCTTCCTGCTGCCGGTGCACGAGCAGCGCGGCGAGGCCCCGGCCTTCACGGCGCCGGCCGACCTCGAGGCCGGCTTCTACCAGCTGCGCCTCACCGCCTTCGATGCGAACCAGCTCGAAGGCCTGCCGGGCGACAGCACCGTCTACCTGCCCGCGGCCGCCGGCGCCGACACGGGCCGCGGCAGCGCGACCCTGCTGCCCGATGGCCGCGTCGAGATCCGCTGGCCGGGCGCCACGGGCCAGCGCTACGCCTTCGAACTCTCGCGCGGCGCCGACTTCTCGGTGCTGCTGATCGACGAGCCCGCGGCCCATG
>Ga0209902_100473_pt1 | contig 42558 bp, 47 predicted proteins | sample FECB27metaG_FD_188304 | JGI IMG/M metagenome (GOLD analysis project Ga0209902, IMG submission 188304) | Cyanobacterial communities from the Joint Genome Institute, California, USA - FECB-27 (SPAdes) (version 2) | ecosystem: Environmental > Aquatic > Thermal springs > Hot (42-90C) > Microbial mats...
GAGTGCCGCGGCGCGACCGCGCTGCCAAACCTCCGCGTCTCCGCGGCTCCGCGTGAATCATTCCTTGGGCTACGAAGCCGGGCCAAGCCGCTATTTCGACGTGAACCGCCACACCCCGTTCCACTCGGCCGGCGGCGCCGCCGCGAAGCGTTCGATGCGGTCGAGCATCGTCCGGCTGGGGCCGTCCTGCGGGTGACCGGACAATGCTTTGCCGAACGCGTCCGCCGCTTCGCGCCATTGCCCCTCGCGATAGAGCGCCAGCCCCGTCGCATAGAGGTCGAACAGCGCGCGGCGCTCCTCCGTCAGTTCGCCCGCCATCGCGGCCAGTTCGTAGACGGTCACCGGCTGGTCGCGGCCGGATACGGCGATGCGGTCGATCTCGCGCGCCTCGATCGCGTCGCCGGCCATGTCGCGGGTCAGGTCGTCGATCAGCAGGCGGGTGTCGTAATGCTTGTTCACATTCTCCAGCCGCGACGCGAAATTGACGGCGTCGCCCATCACCGTGAAGCTGCGCGCGTGATCGGATCCGATACTGCCGACCACGACCTCGCCCGAGGATAGCGCGACACGGAAATCGATCACCGGAATGTCGCGGCGCAGGCCGACCAGATCGGGGATGCGCGCGCGGAACGCGTCGAGCCGCGCGAACTGTTCCAGCGCGGCGGCGCAGGCGAGCTGGGCCTGAGTGCTGGCGTCGACGAAGGGCGGCACCCAGAACGCCATGATCGCATCGCCGATATATTTGTCGATGATCCCCGAATTCTGCCGGATCGGCGCCGACATCTCGGAGAAATAGGCATTGACCAGATCCACCAGCGTGCTCGGCGCCAGCCGCTCGGCGATCGCGGTGAAACCGGTGATGTCCGAGAAGAAGAGCGTCGCGACATGCTTCTCGCCGGCGCTCATATGATATCCGCCGCCGATCAGGCTGGTGACGATGCGGGGGTCGACGAACTGGCCGAAGGTCTCCTGGATGCGGTCCTTCTCCTTCAGGTCGAGCACCATCGTGTTGAATGCGCGGGTGACGTCGCCGATCTCGTCCTGCGAGGTGACGGGCACCTGCGCGTCGTCCAGCTTGCCCGCGCTGACCGCGCGGGCGCCGGCCTGCAGCCGCACGATCGGCCGGGTCAGCCCGCGCGACACCAGCCAGGCCAGCATCAGGCCGACGAGCGCGGCGGATCCGATCATCGCCAGATTGGCCTGCATCGCGAAACGCTGGTTGCTGCCGACCAGCAGCGCGCCTTCGGATACGAAGGTACGGATCTCCGCCGTGATGTTGCGGGTCAGCCGCCGCACGTCGCGGGCCTGGCGCAGCGCGTCCTGTCGGACGTCCGCGCCGGCATCGGGATCGCAGGTGGCGAGCATCGCCTTGCGCAGCCGGTCTTCCTGAAAGCCGAGCTCGGCGATCATCGGCTCAATCCGCGCCATCTTGATCTTGTTGCGCTCCAGCACGGCCAGCCGCGCGCCGCGTTCGCGCAGCGCTTCGGCCTGTTTGACCAGATCGGCCGCGCCCGCGCTGTGGGCGGCGATGGCGCCGCGACAGCTTTGCGCGGCGGCCGCGTCGACGGGCTTCGAAGCCGCTTCGGCGCGAAGTTCCTGTACGAGCACCGCACTGTCGAGATCGCCCAGCGCGATCGTCAGTGGGAACAGCGAATGGTTGAGCGTGCGGAGCTGCAGATGGACCTGCTCGGTCACATTCGCGGACCATAGGGCGGCGGCTGCCATGATGACCAGAAGGCCCAATGACACGCCGAAAATCTTGATACTGATCGAGCGGAGAAAGACAGCCATTTCGTTACGGAGATGATGTCAATTCCGGGTGGCAGTCAATGCGGGTTGGTTGACGTCCGGTTAGCATGATCCCTGTTCATGCCCGGCGCGCTGTCGAACCACTTTATGGAAGATCCTGCCGGAGCTTCAGCCGCCGGCGAAGATCCTTCAGCGCGCCTGCAACCGCCGGCTCGTCGTCGCAGCGGGCGACCCTGGCGATCAGCGAGATCACCACTTCCTCGTTATGGTCGGGCGTGGTCCGGAAATATTGGCGGATCGCCAGCGATGCGCCCGCGGGGTTCCAGCCGTTGGCCGCCAGCCACGAAAGATCATGTTCTTCCGCCGCGTCCTCGGCCGAGATCGCTGCGCATTGGGTGCGCATGCGGAAGCCGGGCAGGTCGCTTTCGGGGAGCTTATCGTAATCGGAGGCGCCGCTGCGATCCGCGACACGCTCCGCATGGAGCAGGATCGCGCGATCGCGGCCCAGGAATCCGCTCAGCGTCACTTCATAGGGGTGCGCGTTGAACACCGCATTGCGCCTGGTCGGCCGCGCGATCCTGTAACCCTGTGGCCGGGCGATTTCGAGCCGGATCGAATGGGTCGTCCGCAACGCGTTCTTGGTCGAGGCGATGAACGAGAATCCGGGTGTGGCCGCGTTCGCCGCCGCGGACGCGAGCAGCAAGGCCGCCGCGATTGCCGAGCCGATCGTCATCACGCTCTCCTCCCGTTTTCGGACCGCAATGTGCGCGTCGGCAACGCACACCGCAACCGATCCTTCGCCGGCGCGACGCATGCGCGGACCTGTGCTATTCTCGCCCTTTACCGAAGGGGATTGGCGATGGCGGACTCTCTCGAACCTGTGTTCGCGGCGCTTCGCGAACGGATGCTGCGGGCGGGCGCGGGCATGACGATATCGGCCGACGATCCCGGTAATCTGGTGCTGAAGACGAGCTGGCCGGAGCCGGGCAAGAAGGAACCCGCATGGTTCGGCGCGGTGCAGCTCAAGAAGAATTATGTCTCGTACCACCTTATGCCGCTCTACGCTCTGCCTGCCTTGCGGACGGGCATCTCGCCGGCGCTGGAGAAGCGGATGCAGGGCAAAAGCTGCTTCAATTTCAAGGCTGTCGAGCCCGATCTATTCGACGCGCTGGAGCAGCTGACCGTCGCATGCGCCGATGCCTATTCGGCGCCGGTTTCGGCAAATCCGCACGCCCAGTAGGATCTAGACCGCGAAGCTCATGATCGACGGACCCAGTCCGCGCCACCAGCCGCTGTCGATCAGGAACGGCGTTGCCGCATGAACCGGTACGAGCGCCGCGATCACCCACCAGGTCGCGGGATGGACGCGGCCCGATGTCCGTCGATCATGGAGCAGCAGCGCGATCAGGAACAGATCGGCGGACAGATTGGGCAACAGGTCGGTCCAGGGCGGGCTTTCCGGGATCACGCGCAGCCATCGTGACAGCGACGGTCCGACCAGGCAGAGCGCCGCGCCGAAGGTGAAGCGGCGATGCCAGTCGGGATGGCGCGTCACGGCGGCGATCGATGCGGTCATCATGATCGCGAAGGTCAGGATGTCGACGACATTGTAGAGCGTGAAATCGAACGGGTGCGGATTGCCCGCCGCGGCCCGCCGCCGCGCGGCCTCGATCGCGAGCGCCACGCCGAGCGGCACCATCACCGACGACAGCGCGATGCCGGCGAGCCCGAATTCGCGATGCCGTGCCACACGCCCGGTCGCGACCAGGCGGCTCTGCCACACATACAGCAAGATCCATGCGAAATAGGCTGCGCCATGAATGTGCAGCATGATCGAGAAGCGCTTCGATCCGGTGGCGACCGGCGCGAAATAGGTGAAGGAAAAGCTGGCCAGCACCAGAACGAGCATCAGCACCGCGCTGCGTGCGAAGAATTGCGGACGCACCCGCGCCTTGATGGCTTCGCCGTTCATCGTCGTCCCCCACGCTATTCCGTCGGGAACGTGCCACAGGCCTTCGTTATCCGCTAACGATCATAATCCGGACGCGCCAGTTTCACCGGTTTCGGATTGAGCGCGACCCAGTTGACCGCCAGCTCGCACAGCCGGCCGGTATCTCCTCTGCGGCCCTTCACTTCTGCGACGATCGCACGGGCCTCTGCGAGTTCGGCGTCGGGCAACGGCGCGCCGGATCCGGCATGGGTCAAGAAGGCTTCCGCCATTTTCCGATAGCCGGCATCCAAATTGACCCCGCCATTGCCTTCGATCTCGTCCCGGATCCGCCCTGCGATGCGGACGACTTCTCCCTGAACAGTCTCGGCCGCGCCGCTGGAGGGGACGAGCAGCTCCCAGAGCTGTCGATGCCGATCCTGCCAGTGTGTCGCCGTGGCGACGATCCGTGATCTGCCGTCATGAATGGCCCGGCGCGGGGCGGGGGGCACGTCGAACAGCGCATAGAGTTTTTCCAGTCCGGCGCTCGCTGCATCGACCGAGTCCGGATTGAAACCGGCGCGATGGAATTCGAAATCGCTGCCGATCCGCGCGACGAATGCCTTCATCTCGGGCGTGCGATGCGCGTCTCCCCGATCGCGCGAACCGAACAGGGCGGAGAGGATGCCTTTCCTGGGCGGCGTCTGGCGCCCGCGCGCTTCGATCAACAGCTCGGCGAGCGGCGCCATCGCCTCGATATTGGCGTTGCTGCAGCGCTGGAGTGCATAAGCCAGCGGTGTTTGCCGGTCGGCGTTGAGCGCGTCGGCATTTGCGCCATGGTCGATCAGGATCCGTGCGGTGCTGGCATTATAGGATCCGGCCGCCATATGCAGCGGCGTTCCGCGCTGATTTTCGCCATGGTGCACGTCCGCGCCCAGTTCCAGCAGGATGTCGATGCGGCCCTGCCAGTGCCGCGCGCGGGCATGAAGCGGCGTTTCCCCATAAGCGTCGCCCGCCGACATGTCCGCGCCGCGCTCCACCAGCCAGCGGGCCAGTTCGTCCGGGCATTCGTTGAAGGCGAGCGCGGTCTGCTTGAACACGCCGCCGCGTGCATCGACATCGCATGTATCGAACACCGCCTTCAGCGCGTCGAGGTCGCCGCTTTTGAGCAGTTCCTCGAAATCCTTGGGGAGCAGTTTCTTCTTCGCCTTCGCCATTGTGCCCTTCCGTTATGCTTCGTCACTCAGGCGCCGCGCCGGGTTTCCCGCGACCGTCGTTCGCGCGTCCACGTCCCTGATCACCACGGCGCCGGCGCCCACGATCGCGTCTTGCCCGATGCGCAATCCTTGCAGAACCGATGCGTTCAGCCCGATGAAGGCACCGTCGGCCAGATGAACCGCGCCGCCCAGCCGGGCACCGGGGCAGAGATTGGCATAATCCCCCACCATGCAGTCATGATCGACACTGGCCGCATGATTGACGATGCAGCAACGCCCGATCCGCGCGGACGGGCCGACGATTGCACCCGCCAGCACCACGCTTCCCGACCCGATCGTTGCGGAGGGAGAGACGATCGCGCGAGGATGGATGATGGTGCCCAGTGCGCCGCCCTCGGCAAGGATCACTTCGGCGACCGACCGGCGACCCGCATTGGATCCGCAGGCGGGAACGAAGGCGGCGTCGCGAAGCAGTGCGGGATCTCGGAGCATGCCCGGTCCACCAAGATATTCGCAGTCGAGAATGCTCGGCCGGGCATCGGCATTGATCGTCACGAAGCCGGCTACGTCGAGCCCAGCCAGATTCGCCGCTTCGTGGACGACCGCGGCATGCTGGCCGCTGCGGCCTGCTATGATGACGACCTGCATGGTTCGCGCTTTCCGGACGCCGACGAGGAGAGCGATCAATGACGGGGTGGGGCGGGGGAGGCAAGCCGCCGCTATTCAGTCGACGATGCTCAGCCACGGCCAGCGTGCCTGGTAGCTTTCGGCTTTCTGCCGGAACAGCCGCGGTACTGCATTGAGCGGGTTCATCCGCAGCGTTCCGGTGGAGAGGTCGTCGAGGCCATCTGGCGCGTAGAGTTCGCCGGTCGCCACCTCGATGCCGATACAGGTGCACGAGACGAGATAACGGTCGATCCCGTCCCGGGCGGAGCGGAGTGCGGGATAATCCGCGCCGAAATGCTCGCCATACCAGAGATGGACGCGCGCCTGGTTGCGCACCTCGATGGTCCCGGGCAGGTCGGCGGTTGCCTCGGCGACGCGGCGGATGACGCGATCCTCCGCATCCCAGGACAGATCGGCATCGTCGAAATAGAAGACGTCGTAATCCTTGACGCCCCAGTCGGGCGCCTGACCGGAAATGCGGTTCCAGATGGCTTGGAACAGGCAGCCGGCGACCAGATGGCAATCCGGCAGGCCGAGCGCGGGCAGGCGTTCCAGCAGCGCCGCATTGACGGGATTGGATCGCGCCGTTGCCAGGAATTCGTCTTCGGTCATGTCTCGACCGGCGAGTAAGATGCCGGGGCCTGGCTTCTCCGCATCATCGGCGCATTGACGCCGGACATTGCGGTCCTCTTCCGCCCCGCCTGCAAAAGGGCGGCCGTTCGATGGTCGATACTACCGACAGCTGAGAAAGCGGAATGGCTGAACGATTGCGGTCCTTGCCTGCGAATAGACCGATCCATCTTTCCGCATCGGCGAGCGCGGCGCCGTCAGGAGCGCTTACGCTGAGAACTTGCGAATAGGGGAGATGCGCGGTCGTGTAGTGGCACGTGATGCTGCTTGTCCGCGTGTCGCACCATTTGTGATACAGGATGCATGCTCGTCCTCCGCAGGCTCGCGCCATCTTCCGGGGATCGAATTCGTTCAGATTATCGGACGACATGACGAACCTGACCGATGCCTTGCCGACCGTCGCCTTCGCCAATTGGCCGACACTGGACCATGCGTGATTTCCAGCGCGCCTGGAGCGGACAGGCAGAGGGATGCAATGATGACCAGACACTGCATTCAACGGCTCCCCAAGTGCGTGGCTGGCACCGTGGCGCGCAACACGACTGAGATCGCGAGGCGCCGCGTGGTCATCCTATCCGCCCCAAGTCCTTGCCGTCCAGCGACGAGATAGATCCGAAACGCAGTGCTTTGCTTGTCTGCATCGCATATGGCGGGCAGGGCTGCGAATAGTTGATTGGCGAACGTGCGGGTGTCGAGCAATTTGACGGATCGGCAAGGGATAATTGGTAGACATTCCGGGCAACGCCGAACCATATATGGACGCGATAGATGCGCAATCCGGTCGAATGTGCGCCGTCGCGAATTTGGGGGTGTCGTGAGTTCGTTTCTCCGCACTGCGACGATCGGTCTCGCATGTTTGACGTTGGTTTGCATCCCGGTCGTTGCGACTGCGCGTTCCAATCCTCCAGCAGCAAAATTGACCAAGGCATTCAAGGTTATCCGAGACAATTACGTCGCACCGATCGATATGGTTTTGCTTGCGGACGCAGCCGTCGCCGGGATCCAGGAGCGGGCGGGTGTGGATGCCCCTATATGGGATGCATGCATCCAGGGGCCGGCCCGGCCCGGATCGTCCAAGAAATCTCCACCCCCTTTGACCGTGATCCAGAATGCGCTCGGCTGCGCGGTTTCCGACCAACGGGATCGTGCCAAGATTGACGCGTTGATCGACGCAGCCATCCTCGCGATGGTGAAAAAGCTCGACGACAGGAGCAGCTGGCTGGATGCCAAGATGTTCGAGGCAGCGTCACGGTCGGTTTTTGAGAAGCGGGCTTCATTGGGGCTTAGCCTGACCTTAAAGGATGGCGCGCTTGTCGTGGTGCGGACAGGCGCCCGAACACCCAGCCGAGAAGCCGGCATCTTGGCAGGGGATGAGGTGCTGGCAATCGATGGAGTCTCTGCGGCATCGATGTCGCTCGACGACGCGATCGAACGCTGCAAGGGCGCGATCGCGAGCCCGGCGACATTCACCTTGAAGCGAGGACGCGAGCCCGCTTGGAAGGTCGAGATGCTGCGAAGGGAGATCACGGCTTTGGACTCCGCATTGAACGTCGAACGGCACGGAAATGTTCTGGTTGCGGAGGTGAGTGCGCTTCCCAGCAAAGTGAGTGACGCGCTTCAAGGGTTGATTGTAGAAAAACTGCCGATGACTCGAGCTGTCATACTGGATCTACGCGACAATTCCGGCGGCTTGCTAGATCAGGCGGTGTCGACGGCCGATGCATTTCTGGCGAGCGGGACACTTGGCGAATTGCGTGGTCGTACTGCCCAGGATTTCGACGTCTGGCATGCGACACCAGGCCAAGTCGCAGAAGGTTTGCCGCTGATTATCTTGGCCAATTCGGCAACGGCCTCTGGAGCGGAAATTATCGCGAGCACCTTGCAGGACCACAAGCGGGCGATCGTGGTCGGCCAGAAGACCTTTGGGGCGGGTGCGGTCCAGACGCTTTTTCCGGTCAGCAAGGATAGCGCTCTGCGCCTTACTACGTCTTACGAATATCGGCCCAATGGCCAGCGGCTGGCCGACGCGCCGGTGGTTCCGGATTGCCCGACGGATCTGGAAGGCGCCGATCTGTTGAAACTAGCACTGACTATCGCGGAAAATGGCGGAAAATCGTGCTCCGCACCAATCGAGCTCTCCATCGGAAGACGATGATCTGTCACAGGTTCGCGATAGCTACGGCCTGGACGATCCGATGCCGCTCAGGCTGGATCCTTGTCATGGATCGTGCCGGCGAAGCCGGATCGCGGCAAGCAAAGGGAGATTGCGGAGTCGGCCTGGTTCGGAACATCCGGACGGCAGACCCTGAATTCGACGGGCGTTAAGCAAAGCGCTGCATCGCTCCGTAACGTTGGTGGCTTACTTGGTCCGCAACAGGGGGGATGCGGGCATGACGGGCAGATCGAAATTCATCCTTTCGGCCGGGGTCGCGCTTGCGGCTTTTGCCGGTGTCGCATGTGGGCGCGCCAACCTGGTCGGTGTGCCGGGAACAGGGCAAGTTGGCGGGGAGACCGCCAGGGACATGCTCATCGAGCGGATGCGCGAAGGCGCGACGATCGAGCGCGTCATGGTGGAGATGGTCGGCATGCTCCGCGCCGCAGATCGCAACGCCGACGGACTGGATCGGGACGACATCGCGTTGCAGCGCGACGTGAGACGTGCTCAGGGCCGGGCCAGCGCGATCGGCAGCGGGCTTGCATATGATCTGGATGGCGATCTGAAGGTCACCCGTGCCGAGTTGGCGCGTGCGTCGAGAAGCGCGGAGCCGATGCGCGAGCGCGAGGTGGAGCGCCAGCTCGCACGCTTCGACACCGATGGCGACGGCACCATGACGATCGCGGAGATGGCGGCCAGCGCGACCGAACGGCAGCGCCAGGACGACGAGCAGCTGGATCGCCTGCTGGCGCTCGATCCGAATGGCGATGGCCGGCTGACCGCGTCGGAGCTTCGCAAGCTTGTCGAACAGGCTTTTGCCACGATCGATCGCGACGGCAATGGCGAGATATCGGCGGCCGAATATGCGCCGTTCGCGGACCGCGCGAGAATGCTGCAGATGGAACGGCATGCGCCGCGCTGCAGTCTTCCGGCAGTGCCCGCCGGGGCCAGGCTGATCGCCTATGGCGGCTATGAGGGCGATGCGATCTCGTCGGTGGCGATAGGTGGGCCGGATGAAGAGACCAACCTGATCGACGTCACGATCGAAGCTGGATCGACGCCACTCTACATCGTGCTTACCTCTTACGAATCGATGGTGTGGCGCATCGGCGGGGATACGCGGCGTGTCGCCCAGGTCGTCGTCTCGTCCAGCAAGGGGGACGTGCGCAATATCAGCGCGTCGGGCGTCGTTGGGCTCCCGCAATCCAGGGTGGCGATCGCCGAACCGCGATGCCCGAGCTATTTCAAGGGAGATGACGACAATGCACGAACCGCCGCTATCGCGACGATCCGGCGCGCGACCGGACGAGAACCGGACGCGATGTTCGGCAGCTATTCGGCGAGGGGCATCAGTCTTCCTTCCGGAGCATTGAGCCGGGCGGAAAGGGACAAGGCACCGGTGCCCAGGGGATTCGACGGGCCGATGTGGCGAGAGGCTTTGCGCTTCTGGCCGGGCGGGCTGGTGGCCGTCGATCCACGCCAGGTGACCGCGCGGTCGCGTGTCGAGCGCTACTCGGTGCTGCCCAGCCAGATGGGGCTGTCCCAACTGCTGGGATCGGGCGCGATGCTTCGCGACGGCAATGCACTGCGCATCGTTCGTCCCATTCCGCGCTTTCCCTCTAGCATGGGTGGCGCGCATTCGGTGAAGCTGATCCTCGGCAAGGGCGTGCCGATGCCTGCGGGTGACCCGGTGCACAGCTGCGTCGTCTCCGACGACGGTGCGGTATTGGGGAATCGTGCGATCTGTCGCTGACGGGGCTCCGCCCGATTGCGATATCGGGCAGGGTCCTCGTCATGGAGGCCAAGGGCCTCCCCGCCCGTCGAGAAACGCCATCATCGCCGTGTTGAACGCATCCGGATCCTGCATCGGCGCGAAATGGCTGAGGCCGTGCAGAGTGATCGCCTGCGCGCCAGGAATGGTGCGCGCCAGGTAGCGCGAATGCTCTGGTCTGATCGCTTCGTCATGCTCGCCATCGACGATCGCAACCGGCACGGCGATGCGTGCGAGGTCGGCCGCCGCGTAGTTGGGCTGGGTCGCCCACATCTTGCCCATGGCCGCCTGGAAATCTTCGAAGGCCTTGGGCGTCGGCGACAGTCGCGCATAATCGGCGGCGGTGCGTGTGCCATAGGCGGTCATGGTCGGCAGCGATCCGGTCTCCAGATTGACGCCGCTGGGATCCATGTTCGCGCCGAACGCGAACACGCGATTCACTCGTGCGGGCGATTTCATCGCCATGATCAACCCGATGATCGCGCCATCGCTCCATCCCACGATCGATGCCTTGGGTATGCGTAACGCATCCATCACCGCGATCACGTCGCCGGCCATCAGCTCGTAGGTATAGGGGCGGGCGTCGCGTGTGCTGCGCCCATGGCCGCGGCTGTCGATCACGACGACGCGGTGGCGCTTAGCCAGCGGCGTGATCTGGTTGGCCCAGTAATCCCCATTTCCCACCCCGCCATGCAGCAGGATGACCGGCGGTCCCTTGCCAAAAGTCGCGTAATGGATCCGTGCGCCGTTGATCGTCACCGCGCCCGATGCGGCATGCGCGGGCATGGCCGGTAGTTCGGGAAGCGTTTCCCAGCGCTCCGCCGCAACAGCGGCGCCTGCACCGAGTGTGCCGAGGGCAAGCAATATTGCGAGTAGGTGCGGCTTGATCATCTTGCTTCCCCAGCATGTAGGCAGTTGTAACTTCGGCGGATAGAAGGCGTTCGAGGCAATCATCGAGCATCAGCGCCTTTGGAAGAGGAAGGCCAGCAGGCCTGCAATTATAAGCGCTGGAATAAACCACATCAGCACGAACAAACAGATTTCTGCCAGGGTTGGTTGTTGCAGCAGCGCAGGACTATGAAACAGGTAGCTGAAAAAACAGTCCTTGCTCGTACAGTTGAAGCCATATGCCGTCGGCCAGCCGGTCTTGTGCTTGAGCCACGTGAACAAGCCGACTCCGGCTATCGGAATGACCGCCGCTCCGATCACCCCAAGAGCGAAACCCAGGCCTAGCTTTGGGTTATTCACGAAGGGTTGCTCGCGCCTGCAGCCCATCATTGTTCCCCAATCTCCAGTGTCGCGCTGCCCTTCGCCCGATCAGCGTTGCTTCTTCGTGATGGTCGCGGTGAAATCGGGATCCTTCTTCGCGACCCAGTCGACGAACTTGCGCACATTGGGGTGGGCCAGCAGCGCGTCGACATCCATCGCGTGGCGCTGAAGTTCGGAATTGGTGAAATTGGCGGTCAGTGTCTGCTGGCAGATGGCGTGCATCGGCACGACATCGCGGCCGCCCCGGCTCTTCGGCACGGGATGATGCCAGACGATGGTCTTGCCCGTGGGCCGGCCGCACAGCCAGCAGGGCGGCGGCGGCGCGGGAGCATCTTCCTCGTCGCGATGCAGGTCGCCATAGGGATCACGCTTCGAATGTTTGCGGGCCATGCGTCCACCTGAATTGCCGGAACGCCCACCTACAACGGTGCGGGCGGCATTGCCACTCAGCGGACGCCCCATGCGAGGAGCGAGCACAGATGGTTGACGGCGATAGCCATATCCTGCGCCAAACTCGCACGGCTGCTTCATCGCTGCTGCATTTCATGCGGCTAGGTGGACGATGCATGATTCGGCATTGCCGGTATCGGCCTCCTTCCAAAAGGCAGTCTGATGATCCTGGTTATCGCGACGATGCTCTTGTTGGCGATCACGATCTCCATCCTTTGGCCGTTGCATCTTCTGCACCGTCGATGGCGAGACGCTGAGCCCGGACATATGGGCAGGCGTGCGGCCATCCTGCTTGCCGCGTTGTTGGTATGCTCCTGGCCATATCTGGCGTTCAAGGGTGTGGAGTTGCGTCGCGTGATTGGGCATGTGCCGGCGCCGCTTCATATCTCATGGATCGACTATCGGCTTGAGGAGCATTGGGGCATCGGGTTGCCCGGCGATAACGAGGTCGGTTTCATCGCCTATCGCCTGACGGGCGGGAGCGCCCGATGGGCCCGGGGCAAGGGCGCACGGCTGGCGGAATTTCTGCCCGGCGGCGCTCAATCCTGGCGCTCCACCCCGGTCGATGCGGTCAAAGAGGGTGATCGCTGGCATCCCTACGAACAGGACGGGGGAGTGCGACGGCACCCGGCAACCATATCCGAGTATCTTGGCAGATACGGCTATTCCATTCCGATCGAAACCGGACGCGATGCGGGCGCTGACCTGGCGATCAGCACGCCGGGATCCTTTTATTCATATAGCGGCGATAGCGTCACGATCGTCGATCCTGAACGCGGCAAATTGTATTTCGCATATGCGGGATGACCGAGCCGCCAGCGCCTCGATCCCGCGAAGATGCTGCCGGAAATTTCATATGCTTAACCAGAGGTTTAACTATTTCCGCTACCGGCGTCGCCATGAAGAGGATCATACAGTCGTTCCGGACGGCAGCCTTTCCGCCGATACCCGATGCCATTCTGGACGATTTCAAGCTGCTGCGCGCCGCGCGCCTGCAGAGCCAGATCCCGCTGCTGTATCTTACGTTGTTCCTGACGATCCCGACGACGATCTACGGTTCCAGCGAAGGGGCGCCGTCGATCGTCCGGCTCGGCATGCCGCTGGTGATGGGCGCGGCCTGTTTGTTGCGATTCTTCGCCTGGATGAAGAAGCGCAAGATGGCCGTCGATGTGGCGATGGCGGGGCGGATGATCTCGGCCGCAACCTGGGTCTCCAGCGTGCTCGCCACGCTGTGCAGCGCCTGGTGCGTGGTGAGCTGGTGGAGCGCGCCGGCGGAGACGCGCATCTATTATCCGATGATTATGGCGATGGGATCGCTCGCGACCGTCTATTGCCTTTCGACCATCCGCGCCGCGACGGTGATCAACCTGGCGATCGGTGTCGTGCCGATATCGCTGTTGCTGCTGTTCACCGGCAACCGGATGGATCTGGCCGCCGGCACCAGCCTTGCCGTCGCCAGCGCATTCCTGCTGCGCATGATCTTTCAGCAACATGTCCAGCTCGTCGACCTGCTGTTGCTGCAGCGTCAGATGCGCGAACTGGCCAATACCGATCCGCTGACCGGCCTCGCCAACCGGCGCGCGATCGATGAGCGGCTCGCCGATGCGATCGCGGTCGCGCAAACCGAGACGCGGTTCGCCGTCGCCTTGCTCGACCTCAATGGATTCAAGCCGGTCAACGATCGTTATGGGCACGCCATCGGCGACCGGCTGCTGTGCGAAGTCGGCGCGCGTCTGCAAAAGGCGTGCGGTGAGAACGGCGTCGTCGCGCGTCTGGGCGGCGACGAATTCGGCATCTTCCTGTCTCCGGAATCCAAGATCGGCGCTGATGTCGTCGCCGATCACATGCTATCGGTGCTCGCACCGCCCTATCGCATTGGAAATCACGTGATCCGCGTCGGCGCCAGCATCGGCGTCGCGCGCTGGCCTGTCGACGGCAAGACCGCGCATGCTCTGTTCGAGGTTGCAGACCATTCGCTCTACGCGGCGAAAGCGGAACTGGCGGAGACCGTGTCGAGCATCGAGCCGACCAGGCGGGTCGGCCGGGAATGGGTTGCCTGAGCCTTCCGTTTCCAGGGCGCGCTTTGACTTGTCCGGTCTTGATTGTAGTCTTTGGCTGACGGGAACGGTTCAGGACGACGATGACGCGCGAGGTGCAGACCGAAACGGATTCGCTGGAAGTCTATGGCATGATCATGGACGCGATCGTGACGCAGCGCCTCGCCCCCGGGCAGAAGGTGTCGGAGAATATCCTGACCCGCATGTTCGACATCAGCCGCACCGCCGCGCGCAACGCGATGGAGCAGATGACCGCGCATCAGTTCATGGAATCGCCGTCGCCCCGGATCACGCGCATATCGTCGCTGACGCTGAAGGACGTGAAAGAGAATTTCATGATCCGCAAGATGGTGGAGCCCAGCGTGCTCTCCATGATCTCTCCCCATATCGAAGAGGCGGAGTTCAGGCGCCGGAACGATGCGCTGTTCCATGCCGGGCCGATCGACAATGACGCGGATGCGCTGCGGCTGTTGAAGGCGAACCGCGACTTCAACATCTATATCGCGCAGCAGACGCAATTCCCGCTGCTGATCAGCTGGATCCGCCAGCTCGAGGAAACGACGATGCGGATCTACTGGATCTACATCAAGCTGACCAAGTCTCTGCCCTATCAATGGGAACAGCATCGCGGGCTGCTCGATCTGGTCAAGGGCAACCAGACCGACGAGATCCGCCGATACACGATCATGATGATCTCGTCGTGCGAGGATAGGGTGCTCAACGCGATCTTCACCCATGGCAAGCTGAACGCGCACAGCCTGAATTTCTGAGCGTTGCGGGCGTGCGTCCGCAGCCGGACCCGCGCATCGCCTCCATTCGTCGCATGCGCGATTAAAGCAGCCTAAAATTGAAATAAGGCTGCTTTATTACATGAAGGAAATGGACTATCGCTCGCGCCACAACCCCGGAAAGCCATCAACCGGCACGGGGGCAGAAGGGGATGAGCAATGGCTTTTTCAAGCAATTTCAAGATTTTGACCGGCGTCGCTCTTTGGGTGATGGCGGCCCCCGCACTTGCGCAGACGCCGCCTGCCGACGGCGCGACCGGGCAGGCCGCTGCCGAAGCGGCGGACGCCGCGCAGGATGACGGGCTGATCACCGTCACCGGCACCCGCATCAAGGGCAATTTCGAGGCGCCGACGCCCGTGCTCGCGATCGGCACCGAACTGATCGATCAGCGCGGCACCACCAATGTCGCGAACGTGCTCAACGAAATCCCCGCCTTCACCGGCACGCTGACTCCCGCGTCGACGAACCTCAACAGCCGCCAGAACGGCGTCAATGTCGTCGATCTTCGCGGCCTTGGCCCCAACCGCAACCTCGTCCTGATCAACGGCCGCCGCGCGACCCCGTTCGACGAGTTCGAGAATATCGATCTCAACGTCGTGCCCTCGCTCGCGATCCAGCGTGTCGAGGTCGTCACCGGCGGCGCGTCGGCGGCTTACGGTTCCGACGCGATCTCCGGCGTCATCAACCTGATCTATGACGACAAGCTGGAAGGGCTGAAGCTCAACGCGCAATATGGCATTTCCGACAAGGGCGATGCCGACAATCTCCGCCTGTCCGCCGCATGGGGCGGCAATTTCAGCGGCGGTCGCGGGCACTTCCTGCTCGCCGCAGACTTCGACGATAACAAGGGCATTCCCCGCGCCGGCTCGCGCGGATGGCAGCGCCGCAGCCCGGCCATCGTCACCAACCCCAAGGACACCGGCCCGACCGACGGCATCCCCGACTATATCTTCCGCGACAATGCGGTGCTCTATCTGGGCAGCCCCAATGGCGTGACGATCGGCCTGGGCCTGCCCACCGACAATCTGGAATTCTTCCCCGACGGCACGGCGCGTCCGCGCGCGCTGGGCGAGATCGGCGGCTCGCTGATGATCGGCGGCAGCGGCTCGCGTCTGGCGGACGAGACGGCGCTGGTGGTTCCCACCCAGCGCTTCAACGTGCTGGGCGCGGTCAATTACGAACTGACCGACGGTGTTGATTTCTTCGCGGAGGCGAGCTTCGCGCGGTCCAAGTCGCGCGGCGCGCTGGTCAACGCCTTCACCTTCGGTGACGTGGTGATCACGCCCGACAATCCCTATCTGCCCGCCAATGTCGCGGCGCTCGGCGCGCCCGTCGTGCTGTTCCGCACCTTCAGCGAATTCCCGCCGATCACATCGGCGTCGCTCACCGAAAGCTATCGCGTCGTCGGCGGGCTGAAGGGCGATTTCGGATCGAACTGGAGCTGGGAAGTCTCGGGCCAGTACGGCCGCACCGATTTCAGCAACAAGCAGTACAACAATCTGCTGGTCAACAACCTGATCCGCGCCGCCGATGCGGTGCGGGTGGGCGGCACCATCTCGTGCCGGGTCAACGTGAATGCCGATCCGACCGACAATGATCCGTCGTGCGTGCCGATCAACCTGTTCGGTCGGGGTTCGCCCAGCCAGGCGGCGATCGATTACATTACCGAGACCGGCATCTCGAACACGCGCATCGAACAGTCGGTGTTCGCGGGCCAGATCGGCGGCGATCTGTTCCAGGGCTGGGCGGGGCCGATCCGCGCCACCGTCGGCGCCGAGCATCGCAGCCAGAAGCTGCACCGCACGGTCAACGCGCCCAATGCGAACGAGGAGTTCGCGATCGTCAACGCGCAGCCGCTGGACGGCAAATATAATGTGACCGAAGGGTTCGCCGAGATCGCGGTGCCGCTGCTCGACGGCGCCCAGAAGCTCGATTTCAACGGCGCCGCGCGCTACACCCATTATTCCACGATGGGCAATGTCGTCACGTGGAAGGCCGGCCTGACGTTCGAGCCGATCGACATCCTGCGTTTCCGCGGCACCATCTCTCGCGACATCCGCGCGCCCAGCATCGGCGAGTCCTTCGTCGAGAGCGTGCTGCTGTTCGGCAACCTCAGCAATCCGTTCGTCCCGGGCAGTGGCACCTCGCTCGTCCGCGTGCCGCTGTCGGGCAATCCGAACCTGCAGGAAGAGCGCGCGCTGACCAAGACGTTCGGCGGCGTGCTGACGCTCGGCAAGTTCCGCGCCTCGCTCGACTGGTGGGATATCGACCTGAAGGGCGCGATCGGCACGCTCAGCCCGCAGGACATCGTCAATCGCTGCTTTGCCGGCGAAACCTCGGTCTGCTCGCTGATCACCTTCGGCCCCGGAAAGACACTTGTCGAGGTCAAGCAGCAGAACCTGAACCTCGGCACCTACAGCCTGCAGGGCCTGGATTTCGAGGCACGCTACACCACCGATCTCGGTGCCGGCCGGCTCAGCCTGGGCGCGGTCGCCAGCTATCTGCTGCACAAGCGGATCGCGCCGTCGGGCGGCACGCCGGTCGACGTCGCGGGTGAAGTCGGCGGCCGCAATGCCGGCGGCATGCCCGATTTCAAGGCGACGCTGTCGGCCAATTACGAGACGGATCGCTGGGGCGCCTTCGTCCAGGCGCGCTATATCGATGGCGGCCTGTACGACATCACCTTCGACTCACAGGATCTGTCGAACGAGGATAATCGCATCGGCGCGGTCGTCTATCTGGACATGTCGGTGAAGTACAAGCTGGACGCGGTCGGCACCGGAACCGAGATCTATGCGGGTGTCGACAACCTGCTCGATCGCAAGCCGCCGGTCGCTCCTGCCGATTTCATCTCGAACTCGGCGACGAATCCGGCCATCTATGACGTGATCGGACGCAAGTTCTTCGTCGGCGTTCGTACGAAGTTCTGATACCGCGGGCGCCGGCAACAAGAGGAAAGTGACATCATGATCGAATTGCCGGCGCCCTATCTCCTGTTCCTGGGGGATTCCGCGTCTTCCGCCTATGCGAAGACCGCGCTTGGGCTGAAGGACTGGGCGCCCGAAAAATGCGTCGCCGAACATGCCAGCGCGGGAAATGATTTCTCGATCGGGCTGCCGCGGCTGAACCCGGCTGAGGCCTTTGCGCGCGGCGCGCGCTCGATGGTGATCGGCGTCGCCAATATCGGCGGCGGTATCCCTGCGTCCTGGATGCCGGATCTGGTCGCCGCGCTCGAGGCGGGCCTGGATCTGGTGTCGGGAATGCACACCAGCCTTTCGGCCTTTCCCGAACTGGCCGAGGCGGCGGAGCGCAATGGCCGCCGCCTGTTCGACGTGCGCGTCCCGCCCGCGGGCCTTCCGGTCGGCACGGGGCGCAAGCGGACGGGCAAGCGGCTGCTGACCGTCGGCACCGATTGCGCGCTCGGCAAGAAATATACTGCGCTCGCGCTTGCTCAGGCATTCCGCGCGCGCGGGCATGATACGGATTTCCGTGCGACCGGGCAGACCGGCATCATGATCGCCGGCGGCGGCATCCCGATGGATGCCGTTATCTCCGATTTCGAAGCGGGCGCGGCCGAGATGCTGAGCCCGGACGCGTCGCCGGACCATTGGGACGTGATCGAGGGGCAGGGATCGCTGTTCCACCCCGCTTATGCCGGCGTGTCGCTGGGGTTGCTTCACGGCAGCCAGCCCGACGTGATCGTCCTGTGCCATGCGGTCGGCCGCACGACGGTTGCCGGCTATCCCGATTTCCCGACGCCGACGATCGAGGAAGCGATCGCGCTGCACCTGCAGCTCGGAAGCCGCACCAATCCCGCGATCCGTTGCGCCGGCATCGCGCTGAACACGGTATCGCTCACCCCCGAAGAAGCACAGCGCGTGCTCGACGCGGAAAGCGCCCGGCTGAACCTGCCGGTGGCGGACCCGATCCGCGGCGGCGACAGTTTCGCGCGGCTGGTGGACGCCTGTCTGGGGTAGGGGGTGGCCGGGCCGGAAAGTTACATCCGCTCATTCGCGCGAAAGCGGCAATCCGGCTTCTTCTTTCTATGTCACGACAGCAGCGGGATTCCCGCTTTCGCGGGAATGACGTGAACGACTAGGGCTCGATACCGAACTGGAAAGGATGGACTATGGATTTTTCGCAGCTGGAATCGTCGAGCAAGATTGGCGAAGGCTGGAAATATCCTCAGCCGCCCCTGCTCGATAGCGGCTGGCTCCAGGTCGACGAGGATCCGGCGCATCGGCTTTATTGGGAGGAATACGGCAATCGTGACGGCGAGCCGGTGATGTTCCTCCATGGCGGCCCGGGCGGCGCGTGCGCGCCGGTCATGGCGCGCTTCTTCGATCCCGCGCGCTATCGCGTGATCCTGTTCGACCAGCGCGGCTGCGGCAAGAGCGAGCCCAATGTCGCGTCCGCGGGCGTCGAGGTCGCGCTTCGCCGCAACACCACCGATCTGCTGATCGAGGATATCGAGAAGCTGCGCGCGCATCTCGGCATTTCCGGCCCGATGCACGTCTTCGGCGGCAGCTGGGGCAGCACGCTGTCCATGGCCTATGCCATCGCGCATCCGGCCAATTGCGCCAGCCTGGTCCTGCGCGGCATCTTCCTGGGATCGAAGGCGGATCTCCACTATTTCTATCAGGGCAATGCCGCGACTTGGCATGAGGAGCCGTTCGGCCTGACCGCGCCGGGCGCCTATATCCATTATCCCGACGAGTGGCGCGATTTCCTGGCGATCCTGACCGTCGAGGAGCGTCAGGACGTGATGGCATCGTACAAGGCGATCTTCGACATGGTGCCGACGACGGATGCGGAGCGCGATCGGCGTCTGGCCGCGGCGCTGGCCTGGTCTGTCTGGGAAGGCACGACGTCGAACATGATCCCCGAAGCCGCCGATGCCGGCAAATTCGGCGAAGCGGATTTCGCGCTTTGCTTCGCGCAGATCGAGGCGCATTATTTCGCCAACGCGCTGTTCCTGCCGGCCAATCATTTCGAGGACAATGCGGCGACGCTGGCGTCGATCCCGGTCCATATCGTCCATGGCCGCTTCGATCAGGTCTGCCCGCTCACCCAGGCCTCGCGCCTGCTCGCGGCGCTTCAGGGCGCGGGCGCGGAACCGGCCAGCCTGGTCTTCACCAATGCCGGCCACAGCGCGATGGAGCGCGACAATGCGCTGGCGCTCACCGCGATCATGGACGGACTGCCGCGCATCTGACGCGCTTCCCATAACGTCATCCCGGCGTAAGCCGGGATCTCACTGTCTGTTCGCTGCTGTGCGAAGAAGAAGTGTGATCCCGGCCTCCGCCGGGATGATTGCGACCCGAAGCTTACGGCAGGTCGAAGAAATCGACCTCGCCGCGCCCGAGATGATAATAGGCGCCGACCACCTTCAGCTTTCCGGCCTTTTGCGGCTCGATCAGCAGGGGGTCGCTGCCTTCGCGCAGCTTGCGGACGACGCGGCGGACATTCTGGCGCACGGCCGCTTCGGTCGCGTCGCCCTCCGCGCCGCGCGCTTCGAGCACGGCGGGGATGATCGGTTCGACCATGTTGCCGATCGCGCCGGGGAAGCGGGCATTGTCGCTGACCACCGACATCGCGGCCTTCACTGCGCCGCAGCTCTCATGGCCCATCACGACGACCAGCGAAACGCCGAGTTCCGCCACCGCGAATTCGATCGAGCCCATCGCGACGGTGTCGACGGTGTTGCCGGCATTACGGATGATGAACAGTTCGCCAAGGCCGCGGCCGAACAGCAGCTCCGGCGGAACCCGGCTGTCGGAACAGGATACATAGGCGCAGAAGGGGGCCTGACCCTTGGCGAGCTCCAGGCGCCGGTCCGCGCCGATATCGGGTTGAGCCTCGCCCGCCAGGAATGCGCGATTGCCTTCGCGCAGCCTCTGCAATGCCTCGTCAGGGGTCATATTACTCGCTTTCATCGTTCGGGATTGTCTTCGGACGCATCGGGGTGGGGCGTGCACCGCGTCCGAAGGCTTGTGGTTTCGCCGCATATTGCCTGCGCGCCGGGGGTAGGGCGAGCGCGCAGGCGGGGCGGTCCGGTCGATCCGGATCACCCCGAGGGAGATGGGGTCAGCAGGCAAACGCCATTTCGCGGCGCCACAGACCATTCAGGCGATCCTTGACCGCCAGTTTCAGCTTCTTCAGCCTGAGCAGGCGGAACCTGTCGGGCGCAACCCGCTTCGCTTCGCGCCTGATCTCCTGATCCAGGCGACGGTGCGTCAGGCTCAACCGGTAAAATACAGCACTCATTACTGCCTCCAAATCGATGCGTTGATCGATCGGGCGCCCGGCCGCGTGCATGAGGAATAGAACCAGCCATGCCTGCATCGGATCTGCCCGATGCGGTCCGACATCACGATCGTCTGATCGCCAGAGGGGCCCGGTCCGCTCTCCGATAATATGGGGTGGATCGATGAATTCAAGGCGGGCGATTGGCGGTGGTGTCAGTAATTCGGATGAATTCGTGACTTGTGGTATGAAATAGATCCTTGCGGAGCTCAAAAAATCAGGAAATTCGGGCCAGATTGGCTATGTTTCTGAATTGTTTCTGGTGTCTTATATTTTAAAACGACCGGATTTCGGTGCTGGTAACTCGATCGAGTTGGCATCTTGGCTGAGCATGAGTGCCATCGGCCCATACGAAGGTCGCGGCTTCGCGGTCGATCGGGGGGCGGGAGTTTCTCAGGGTTGGCGGACAGAAAAGCGGGATGCCCGGAGCGATATCACTGTATTAGCTGACTATAACAATAATCGTTGACTTTTCTCCGATTAAGACGCTTGTTTCCGATCAGGCCGGCTCTGGCAGGTGCGTCGATCGACTCGGCGCTGCCGCTGTTTCCAGGCCGGTTTCGACGATCGATTCAGGGGGTTGCCGTGAAATTCGCACTTGCTCTGGCGCTGATGTGCCTTCCCATGCCGTTGATGGCGCAGGCGCCGGCCGCCGATACGCCCGGCAAGACCGCGTCGGGGCTGAGCTTTACCCAGCCAAAGGACTGGAACCTGACGGTGAAGGGGCCGGCGACGATCCTGTCCGCGCCCGAGGGCGATCTGAACATCGTCGTCGTCGATGTGGGCGCCGCCGCCAATGCGCAGGATGCCGCCGCCAAGGCCTGGGCGATCTACAAGCCGGGCGTCACCCGCGCGGTGCGGCTGGTCAGCCCCAGCCCGCGTGCGGAGGGCTGGGACGAGCGTGTCGGCATCTCCTACGAAACCTCGCCCAGCGAACGCGCGGTCGCGTCGGCCGGGGCGATGCGCCAGGGCCAATCCTGGACCGTGACGATCGTCGATGGCGCGGAATCGACCGCCAACAAGCGCTCGGCCGCGACTTCGGTCATCCAGGGCAGCCTGCGTCCCGCCGGCTATGCGCCCGAGACGTTCGCGGGCAAGGCCGCGCACCGCCTGACCCCCGAGCGCATTCAGTTGCTGCGCGACTTCATCGCGGAATCGGCCAGGGAACTCGAAGTGCCCGGCGTCGGCATCGCGCTGATCGACAAGGGCAAGGTCGTCTGGGAAGGCGGCGTGGGCGTACGTGAACTGGGCTCGAGCGAGCCGGTCGACGCGCACACCAAGTTCATGGTCGCATCGAATACCAAGGGCATGGCGACGCTGCTGCTTTCCGTGCTGGCCGATGAGGGCAAGCTGAAATGGGACCAGCATGTCACCGACCTCTACCCGCAGTTCCGCCTGGGCAGCGACGAGGTGACAAAGTCCGTCCTCGTCCGGCATCTGGTCTGTGCGTGCACCGGCCTGCCGCGCAAGGACTATGCGTTCATCCTGGCTGACGAGGGCGCGCCCGCGTCCGACACGTTCCGCCAGCTTGCCGAGACGCAGCCGACCAGCAAGTTCGGCGAGCTGTTCCAGTATAACAATCTGATGGCCTCGGCCGCGGGTTATCTGGGCGGCCATCTGGCCTATCCGAAGATGGAACTGGGCGCGGCCTTCGACAAGGCGATGCAGACGCGCATCTTCGGCCCGCTTGGCATGCGCGATACCGGCTTCGACAATGCCGCCGCCGAAACCGGCAACTGGGCGCGGCCCCACGGCCTTGACGTCGACGGCCGGATGATCGAGATCCCCAACACCTTCAATCACCTGATCGTACCGCACCGGCCCGCTGGTGGCGCATGGTCGAGCGCCGCCGACATGGCGCGCTATGCGCAGCTCGAACTCTCCAAGGGCGTCTCGCCCGAGGGCAAGCGCATCGTGAGCGAGGCCAATCTGCTGGAGCGCCGCAAGCATGGCGTGTCGATCGGCGAGAATGGCTGGTACGGCATGGGCCTGATGGAGCGCATCGTCTCGGGCGTGACCGTCGTCACCCATGGCGGCACACTGCAGGGTTACCACAGCAGCTTCTTCGCGCTGCCCGACGAGGGGATCGGTGCGGTCATCCTGACCAATGCGGATCCGGGCGCGTCGATGATCGCGCCGTTCCTGCGCCGTATCCTTGAGGTCGTCTATGACGGCAAGCCCGAAGCCGCCGCCGACGTCGCCGCGGTCGCCGCGCGCATCAAGGCGCAGGCGCAGGCACGCCGCGCCAAGCTGACCGTGCCCGGCGATCCGGCGGTGCTGGCGGGGCTCGCCGCAAATTACCGCAGCCAGATCGACGGCAAGATCGCCTTCACCGAGCGCAACGGCGCCAAATGGATGAAGGCCGGCTTCATCGAAGGCCCGGTGGCGACGCGCAAGAATGCCGACGGCACGGTCTCGATCGTCTCGGCCGGCGGCGGCGGGATCGGCGTCGACGCGGTGGTCGGCACGAAGGACGGTGCGCGCACGCTCACCATCCGGGATAGTCAGCACGAATACATCTACACCGAGGTCCGATGAATTCATTCGGGTGATGCCTTGCTGCGAATGGCGCTGACCTGCGCTTCCGGTGCTCACGTACTGAAGTACGCTGCGCGCCGGTTCTCGGTTAGCACCATTCTCGCGGGCGGCCTGACCCGAATGACGACCGGGCTTTCTTGATCCTCCCCGCGCGAAGCGGGGGGAGGGGGACCATGCGCAGCATGGTGGAGGGGAAGCGCCGCGCGAGCGGCGATCGGTTCCTGGGCTGGCTCGCTGACATTATTGGATGGCGGCCAGGCATTGCAGGGTTTCCGCAGCTGCGCTTAATCTCCGCCGTATGTGCTGTTTTATCACGCTGATTGCCCCGACTGACGATGCGGACGGTGTGCGCGCGGTGATGGCGCGCCACGATCGCGCGGCGGCGGTTCTGGACAATCGCTCCGTCCGCACGGTCCTGTTGCCGGGCGAGCGGCAATATCTCACAACCCGCGGCCACTGCGACTGTGGTACCGTGCTCGGCCGGTGGGTGGCGCCGGAGGAGATCGAGGCGGCACGCGCGAAAGAGGTCGCGCGGATGCAGCGCAAGGGATGGTCCGCCGCCAAGATCGCGCGCGCCATGGAGGGGCACGACAAGACCAAAGCAAAACGGTCGCGTGGCGATGATACCGACACCCTCGAATTCTGGGATGTCGTGTTGTCCGATCTCGGCGACACGCTGAGGCTGCCTTATGTCGGATTGCTCGTTCGGCAATATTCGGGTGCGATCGAAAGCGCAGTGTTCGATGCATCGCGAACCGAATTGCCGAAACAAATCGATCGCCGCGATGCGCTTCATGCGATGGCGGACGATGAGGTGACGATCTTCCCTTTGACCTGATCTTCGCGCTACCCTGTGCATAATCGCATAGCGCTCTGCACCAATTCTCCTTCCATGCGGGATCGGGGCTGCAACGTCGTCTGTCACATGAATGTGACCGCGCGGTGCGGCAGGGAGAGTGAGTGATGCTGAAGCGGCACTGGGTTGGATTTGGCGTGGTCGCGATCGGGGCTACGCTGGGCGTCTGGCTCGGCATGGCGGCCGGCGAGGACGACGGCAGCGTTGCGCTGACCCGCAACGATGTGGTGCAGGGGCCGGCGGGCGAGGCGCTGTGGCGCGGCGCCTTCACCAACCGCACCAGCGAACAGCACCGCAACCTGTATGTCGAGGTCCGTTTCCTCGATCGCAAGGGCCGCGCGCTGGGCAGTGTCGGCGGCCGTGCGGAGCGGCTGGAGCCGGGCGAGAGCCTGACACTGGACGTGCCGTTGCCCGCCCATGCCGCATCGGTACAGCTGTCCGCGCTGCGCTGGCGCATGCGCGACGTTCATGCTGAACTTGGGCCGTACAAGCCCTGGCCGTTCGGATACCGCCAGGTCTGAGGCGGGCGGCGCGCTTTCCGGCGCTCGGCTATCTCCCCGGAAACACTATGAAACTTGAGTTGCCGTCCCCCGCCTGACTAGAGCGGTCCGGGGGGAGGGGCAGCAATGCCGAGCATGCTGACGTTCAAGGTGCTGGGCGCGATGGGCATGGCGTCCTATGCGCTCGCTCATATCTGCACGCGGCTGCCGCTTGTTTCCTATCATCGCTACAAGCTGATCGCGGTTCCGATCGACTGCATTCCGGACATGCCGCGCGGCTATTCCGGGCGCATGCTCGATGCGGCCGAGCTGGCGGGCCACAGCATCGATATCGACGTCGCGGCACAGGCGGAGCGCTTTGCCCGCGGCCTGCAATGCCTGGGCATCTTCGATCGCAAGGACGAACTGATCGGCGTCGCCTGGCTGGGCCGGCGCGTGCATCGCGAGGGGGACATGCATGTCCGCTACCTGCTGCCGGAGAACGCGGCATGGGATACGGGCATGTGGCTGCGCGAAGACAAGCGGATGGGTCGCGGCTTCTCGGCGATCTGGGGCGCGATCAAGATCTGGCTGCGCGATCAGGGGCTGGACTGCACGATGAGCAGCATCGCCGACTATAATGTACCCTCCATCCTGTCCCATCGCCGGCTGGGGTCGCGCCGGATCGGCTTCGTCAGCGTCGTCCGCATCGGCCGCCTGCAATATACGCGCGGCGCCCGCCCGTCGCTGTGCCTGGTGGGCCGCGGAACGATGCCGACGGTCGAGCTCTCCTGACGAGCGATACGATCGGAACCCGAGTGCGGAGAATGAAAGGACCCGCCGGCGGGGGGGAGGGCCGGCGGGTCCGAATCTTGAAGCCGGGGAGCGGGGGGAGCATTTGCCGGCCTCGATCAATTAAACTCATGGCCTGTCATGAAGTTCCAGCCGGCCCATGTCTGGTCGAGCCGAACGGCTGCTGCCTCAGGTATCGGTCCCGACATCGTCCCATTCCGCACCGCCATTACCGATCAGCCAATTTAGGGCATAATGACGTTCCTGGACGACGCCTGCGTCCAATCCACCGGGAGTGGGGCGGCCATTCAGCTGCGCGTCGCGCACCGCCCAGTGCAGCCGATAGATCAGATCGGCTTCGTTCAGGATATCGTCGGCGGATCGCGTGCCGATACCCTCCCAATATCGGGCGGGTACGGCGGTCCAGAATGCGGCGATCGGGCCGAAATCATAGGTATTGCATGGAAACCCCATATCTTCGTAAAGGCCCGTCGCCCACATGAGCGGAACCAGCGCCTCGGATCGCCAGCTGAACTGAACTCTTTCGTGTCGCGGCATGCGCCACGATCGCACGAACGCGGTTTCGTCGGGCGAGAGATCCTCTGACAGTCCCCAGCGTTCGAGCAGCTCTTTCGCCGGCCGCGTTTTGCCGCGAATGGCTGCCTCGCTCACCGCGAACAGGCACATGGCGCGGCGCATCACGGCTTCACCAGATCGCAAGCTGATCTCGTCCGCAGTCTCGATTACCGGGAGCCATGCAATGAAGGGAATCTCGCGAGCTTCCAGAATTGCTTCCGATCGCGCCTTTCTGGCCGCCGCTTCTTCCGTCATTGATCACCATCCCGATTTTCGCGCGAGCGTTGCGCCACCTTGCTTCGAATGCTTTTGCTGGTTGCCGCCCGCAATGCCGACATATGCCCGATCGGAAATACCCGCTCCAGATATTCGCCCTCCGACGTGATGACGCAGAGATATTCGTCGGTTCGGCCTTGGAAGAGGCAGGCGAACAGCGGCGCGATCAGTTCGATCCGAAAATCCCCGGGACGGTAGGTCCGGCCAGCTATATCGATCTCGCAATTCTCCGGGTCGTCGCTGATGCTAGCCAGGATCCGAGCTGTCAGTGCCCGACGATCGATCATTGCGATGTCGGTAACGAGTCTTGCATCATCGCGGGCATGGTCGAACAGCAGTTCGCCCGACACGTCGTCGGCATAGGCAAAGTCGTTGTCATAGGGGATCGCGCATCCGGCGATATGGACCGTCAGGCGAATTTCCTGCCACGCACCAATGGCGCCGTCGTCGAGCGCGAACTCGAAGCCGATTTCCTCTCTGTTGCCGATCAACATCGTCATGCGCAGTTCGTAGCTGCCGCGCCATCGGGCGTCCAATGGATGGGCCTGGTGTGGGCTGAACGGCGCCCGTCAGACATTGCCCCGCCGCAATCCCCGGCCTAACGAAATGCCATCGATGCGCGGATCCGAGGTGCGGAATTCGCGTGCTCGATCGTCGTGTTTCATGTCGGGCGCCCGAAACGGGCCCGGCGAAGGGGAGGGGTTTATGGGTTCCAGATATTTCGTGTCGGCCGCGGCGATCGCGATGGCCTTTGCCGCGCCGGCGGTGGCCCAGCCGCCCGAGCCCCAGGGCCCCAGCCAGGACGCCGCCTATCATAACGGGCAGATGCTCTATCTGCTGAAGCTGCGCGCCGCCGATGGCTGGCGATCGACCTCCAGCGGCATCCGCTATCGCCGGGTCGACGGCCCCGGCACGGGCGCGCATCCGACGCCCGCGGATGTCGTCACCATCCATTATGCCGGCCGGCTGACCGACGGCACCGAATTCGACAGTTCGATCGCGCGCGGCGAGCCCGCCACCTTCCCGCTGGGCGGCCTGATCCGCGGCTGGCAGGAAGGCGTGCCGCTGATGGGCGTGGGCGACACGTTCGAATTCGCGATCCCGCAGAACCTTGCGTACGGCCCGATCGGCCGCGGCCCCATTCCCGGCGGCGCGACCCTGGTCTTCACCATCCAGCTTCTCGCCATCGGCGGATAAGCGACGCCGACCACCGCCCGCCCGTCGCCCGACCACCGCCAAACTTCCGGAGCCCGCCATGCGCAAATTGACCGCCCGCATCCTCGCCGCCGGCCTGTCGCTGTCGCCATTGCCCTTGTGGGCGCAGGACATCGCCTATCCGCCCACCGAGCGCGGCCCGGTGAGCGAGACGCAGTTCGGCGTCGCGGTGGCGGATCCCTATCGCTGGCTTGAGAACGACGTGCGCGGCGACGCGGCGGTGAAGGCATGGGTCGATGCGCAGAACCGCGTGACCCAGGCCTATCTGGCGACCCTGCCGAAACGCGACGCGATCAAGGCGCGGCTGACCGAGCTGTGGAATTTCGAGCGTTTCTCGACGCCGTCCAAACATGGCGGCCGATATTTCTTCACCCGCAATTCCGGGCTGCAGAACCAGTCTCCGGTCTATGTGCAGGACGGGCCCGACGCGGCGCCCCGGATGCTGATCGATCCGAACATATGGGCAAAGGACGGCGCGACCGCGCTGGGCGGATCGGCGGTCAGCGACGACGGCCGGCTGATGGCCTATGCCATCCAGGACGGCGGATCGGACTGGCGGACGGTGAAGCTGCTCGACGTCGACAGCGGCCGCACGCTGGGCGACGAGATCAAATGGGTGAAATTCTCCGGGCTCAGCTGGGCGGGCGATGGCAGCGGATTCTATTATTCGCGTTTTCCCGAGCCGAAGGGCGGCGCCGAATTCCAGTCGCTCAACACCAATCAGGCGGTGTATTTCCACCGCGTCGGCACGCCGCAATCGGCCGATGCGCTGGTCTATTCCACGCCCGACCGCCCCGCGCTCAACCACCGCGCCGAAGTGAGCGAGGGCGGCCGCTGGCTGGTGATCACCAGCAGCCAGGGCACGGACGACCGCTACGAGATGGTGGTGAAGGACCTGTCCGATCCCGCCGCGCGGCCGCGCGTCCTGTTCGCGGGGCTTCAGCATAGCTGGACGCTGGTCGGCGCCAATGGCAGCGTGCTGACCTTCGTCACCGACAAGGATGCGCCGCGCTACCGCATCGTCACGGTCGACGCCGCCGCCGCGAAGCCCGTCGTGCGGGAGATCGTGGCCGAGGCGCGCGGCACCGTCGACGCCGCGTCGATCGTCGGCGACGAACTGATCGTCACCTATCTGGAGGATGCGAAGAGCGCGGTGCGGCGTTTCGCGACCGATGGCCGGCCAAAGGGTGAGCTGACGTTGCCCGGCATCGGATCGGTCTCCGGCTTTTCCGGAAAGCCCGGCGATCCGGAGAGTTTCTACAGCTTCTCGTCGTTCAATGTGCCGGCGACCGTCTATCGCTATGACGCGTCGACCGGCCGGTCGAGCGTGTTCAAGGCGCCGAAGCTGCCCTTTGACGGCGGCGATTATCAGGTGGAGCAGCGCTTCTATGCGTCGAAGGACGGTACGAAAGTGCCGATGTTCGTCGTCCACAAAAAGGGTCTGGACCTGTCGAAGGGCGCGCCGACCCTGCTCTATGCCTATGGCGGGTTCAACGCGTCGATGACGCCGGGATTCTCGGTGCCGCGGCTGGACTGGATGGAGATGGGCGGCGTGTTCGTCCTGGCCAATATCCGCGGCGGCGGGGAGTATGGCAAGGCATGGCACGATGGCGGCCGGCTGCTCAACAAGCAGAATGTGTTCGACGATTTCATCGCGGCCGGCGAATATCTGATCGCGCAGGGCATCACGACAAAGGCCAAGCTGGCGGTTCAGGGCGGATCGAATGGCGGATTGCTGGTCGGCGCGGTGGTCAATCAGCGGCCCGATTTGTTCGCCGCGGCGCTGCCCGCGGTGGGCGTGATGGACATGCTGCGCTATAACCGGTTCACCGCCGGGCGCTATTGGGTCGACGATTATGGCGATCCCGCCAAGGAAGCGGATTTCGCGAACCTGCGGCGCTATTCGCCCTATCACAATATCGCGGGCGGCCCCGGCCGCGCATACCCTGCGATCCTGGCGACGACCGCGGATACCGACGACCGCGTCGTGCCCGGCCACAGCTTCAAATATGCCGCCGCGCTGCAGGCCGCGGACATCGGCGACAAGCCGCACCTGATCCGCATCGAAACCCGCGCCGGGCACGGATCGGGCAAACCCACCGACAAGCAGATCGAGGAGACCGCGGACCTCTGGGCGTTCATCGGCTACCATACCGGCCTGACTCACCCATAAATTTACCCGGATAATATTGCGATCGTTCCGGCTTTGGCGTAGTGCGCGGCCGAAGCGGGAGGATTGCGCGTATGAAGGGCGAGGATCGGAAGGCGGCGGTGCTCGCCTATAAGGAGCGCAAGGTGGAGCCCGGCATCTACGCCGTCCGCTGCGCCGCGTCCGGCCAGGCCTGGGTCGGCAGCGCACCCGATCTGTCGACGATCCAGAACCGGCAATGGTTCGCGCTGCGTCAGGGCATCCATTCCAACCCGTCGCTTCAGCAGGCATGGAACGCGCACGGCGCGGATGCCTTCGCCTTCGAGATCGTCGAGCGCATGGAGGACGAGGAGATCCGCATCGTCCGCGATCGCCTGCTGAAGGAAGCGCTGGCGCGCTGCGCTGAGGCGCTGGGGGCGGAGCGGATCTGAACGGCGTTTCCCAATGTCGGGCGTTCGGCTATAAAGGGCGGACCTTCGCAGCCGGTGGAGTCTGACATGAACACCCGGGCATATCGCGGTACTGCTTCCAGCCGGCTCGCACTGATCGCCGCGCCGTTCGTCATCATCATATTGGCCGGCCTCGGCGCGCGGACCGCGCTTGCCGCGGCATATCCCACCGCGGCGCTGCTGCTGTTCCTGTGGATCGCGACGGATACGATGCTGCTTGCGCTGATCGTGCATGCGCCCGATCGGCGCCCGCGCTGGCATGCGGTGCTCGGCACCGCCGCGGCCGCCGGCGTGGTCGTCTGGATAGGCTCTCCCGAGCCGCTCCGGGCCGCGCTGCTCGCCACGCCCGCGATCGCGGGCGGGCTGGCGGCAGTGCTGCTGGGCCATATCGGCTGGGCCGCGTTGCGGGCGCGGCGTGTGTTCCGCTCGGCAGGGATTGCCGCGCAGGATCGCTGGATCGCCGCCGGGTCGGAATTCCTGCCGCCCGCATTGGTGCGCGTGGCCGCGGGCCAGTTGTCCGCCATCCATATCGCGCTGTTCCGCTGGGGCGGCGCGGCGGATATGCCCGCGGGCAGCCGCGCCTTTGCCTATCACCGGCATCTCGCCCCCATGTGCGCGACGCTGCTGATCCTGTCGCTGATCGAGATCGCGGTCTGCCACCTGCTGATCGGCCTGTGGAGCCCGACGGCCGCGCTGATCCTGTCCGTGCTCAGCGTGTTCGGGCTGGTCTATCTGATCGGACTCATCAAATCCTTCCGCTACCGGCCGATCCTGATCACGGTCGAGGGTGTCCGCATCCGCGCCGGGCTGGCCATCGACCGGACCATCCCGCTGGAACGCATCGTCGCCATCGAAACCGCGATCGCGGGCGCCGATGTCGGCGATCCGGCGACGCTCAACGCCGCGCTGCTCGCCTGGCCCAATATCCTTCTCAGGATCGACCCCCCGATCACCCGCCGCTCATGGCTGGGTCCGCGTGCGCCGATCGCGGCGGTCGCATTCCGGCTGGACGATCCGGATGCGTTCGTGCGGCTGCTGAAGTGGCGGCTTGGTCGCGGTTAGCCTTTCATCTGGACGATCTGGATCAGGTTGCCGCACGTGTCGTCGAGCACCGCCATCCACACGCTGCCCGCATCGATCGGCTCGCGGGTGAAGGACACGCCGAGCGCGACGAGCCGCCGATATTCCGCGTCGATATCGTCGACCATGAACGACGTCGCCGGGATACCGTCCTCGACCAGCGCGGACTTGAACGGTTTGGCGGCGGGATGCTCGCTGGGTTCGAGCAGCAGCTCCGTACCCTCCGGATTTTCCGGCGAGACCAAAGTCAGCCAACGATGCGCGCCGATCGGGATGTCGTGCTTCACCTGGAAACCGAGCTTGTTCGTGTATAAATCCAGCGCTTTCGCCTGATCGTCGACCATGACGCTGGTGACGTAGATCCTCATCGGTCTTCTCCTTTGTTCAAATGGGTGTGCAGCCATTGTTCGGCGGCGTCCTGAAGCGGGCCGGTGTCGAGCGCATGGATCCGCGTCCGCCCGGCCCATGCGATGCGGACGAGCCCCGCCTGGTGCAGCATGTCGAGATGCTGGGTGATCGCTTGGCGGGATAGCGCGACGCCGTCCTGCGCGGCCGAAAGCGCGCAGATCTCGAACAGCGACTGATCGGGCCGCTCGCGCAGGCGATCCATGATCCTGCGCCGCGTGCGATCGCCCAGCGCCTTGAAGACGCGATCGAGTTCGTCGTCGGTCACGGCGGCGAATATGCAATGATATTATTGCATGTCAAGGCGGCCATAAAATCCTCCCCTTCAGGGAGGGTCTTATGGGCATTGATGTAAAGTGATGCTTGACATTCAAATGCGCTGATGTAAAGTCATGCTTGTCGTGGAGATAGAGAGCATCACCCACAAAGCGCTTCGCCGGTTCTTCGAAACCGGCAATGCCAAAGGGCTTGGCGGTGATGTGCGGCGTTTACGCAATATGCTGGCTTTCATCGTCGCGGCCGGCACATTCGACGAGCTTTCGGTTCCACCGAATTACGGCCTTCACCCGCTGACCGGCAATCGCGCCGGTACATGGGCCATGACGGTAACGAAGAATTGGCGGCTGACATTCGCCAAGGTCGACGAACAAACGATCGCCGATCTCGACCTGGAGGATTATCACTGATGGCGCTTACCATGCATCCTTCGCTCGCGGTCCATCCGGGCGACTGGCTCAAGACCGAGATCGTCGAAGCGCATGGCGTGACGATCAATCGCCTGGCTGAAAGCTTCCATGTCAGCCGGCAGGCGATCAGCAATCTGCTCAACGGCCGCGCCGCGCTCAGCGCGGAGATGGCGATCCGTTTCGAAAAGGCGTTCGGCATCGCGGCCGACACGCTGATGCGCATGCAGACCGCCTATGATCTGGCACAGGCGCGTGCACGCGAAAGCGATATTGTCGTCGATCGTATCCTTAAGGCGGCGTGATCGTCGCAGGGTGACGATGTCGTTCACTGATCGCCATGCCCACGGATCGCTGATCGGCCTGATCTTCCACCTCGCGCCGGCGCTGCTGCTCGTCGCCTGTGAGGGCGATCGGGCGGAGCCGCTGGATGGCGGCTGGCCGATCGATTTCGATCCTTCGCCCGCAGCCGAGCAAAGCCTTATGGGGCAGCGTTGTGCGCGGCGTGAAAAGGGTGGCTGGCACGTCAGCACCGGCCATTGTGAGGCAATGCGGCCGCCGCAAAGGATGAGCGGCGTCTGGGTGACTGCTATGGAGGAATCCAGCTTCTTCCCCGGCGACACCATGATCCCGGCATCGAACGACTGGCGCCGTAGCAATATCGACATCGAGTTGGACAAGGACCGCGTGTATCGCATGGCGGGTGCGGAGCCGCCCGATTATCAGGGTTATGCCTATCTGATTTCCGTTACCGGCCGGCGCACGCGCGATCCCGAACTGGTCGATTGTCAGGGCATGCCGCATCACACCGTCGTCGTGTATCGCATCGAAAGTGCGCACTATCTCGGCCCATTGGCCGAGATGGACGGGCAGGCATATAGCCGAGATTTGCGAGCGAGACCGGTCACGGTCACCCAGAAGCATGGCGGCCGATGGGGTGAGTTGGAAAAGGAGGCCGTCGAGCGCTGCAGCAAGCGCCGTGTCGAGCAGGAGCCGGAAGGGGGTGATGTGCCATGACGTTCAAGGTCTCGACCAGGGTCAGGATCAAGGGCCGGAACATTGTCGTGCAGCAAACTGCAGACAGCGACGATCATCTCGCTACTCTCGAGGCGATCCGCGCGGTCGGCGAAGATGCACGCCGACTGCACAAAGCGAGCGATATCGCTATAAAATCGAAGCGTCAGGCGTTTCGTCGGAAGAAGGCGGATCGCGATCCCTGAACGGTTTTTCAGCCCTACCCGTTGACACTCGCGCGATCACACGTCGGATGTATTCAGGACATGCTTGCAAAGACTGCAGAATAATCAGGTGTTTACGATCAATTGATCTCTGAGCCCGGGGTGCGCGGATAAAATCCTCCCTGAAGGGGAGGGGGCCATGGCGATAGCCATGGTGGAGGGGTGAGCCGCGTCAGCGGCGGCTGCTTCGCCAACCCCTCCACCGTCCTGCGGACGGCTTCCCTCCCATGCAGGGAGGATCCTGGGTGAGGCGCGGGGCGGGCGCTACGTCATGGACGGCCGGCGCCGATCGCCATATCCCGGCATCCATGTCAGTTTATGCAAAAGCCTGGATCTACGTGCTGATCGCCGCCGCGCTGATCGCGCTCTACCTGACGTTCGAGCGTGCAATATCGGCCGATTATCGCCTGCCGATCCTGATCGGAGTCTTCGCGCTGAACGCCGGCCTGGCGTTCATTTTGTTCAAATGCCCGGCCTGCGGAACATCGGTGTTCGCCGCTTGCCCAAGCATCTTCGGCCCGTTCGTGCCCTGGCCGCATCGCATCTGCCGCAAATGCGGACAGGATAATCGGACAGGGAAGCACCCGTCCGGCGGCGAACTGGACTGACTCTGCGGTCTTACCAACCGTGGATTTCCAACCTGGAAACGGAATGGCCGGGAGAACTGGCCGGGGCGTGAGAATAGGAGTGAGGAAAAAGGAGCGTGTCGGAGCGTCGCCCGCACCATGTTGCTAAGCGCCGAACGAATGCGCACGCTGGCCTCATCGCCATGCCAGAATCCGATCTGCCGCCGGCAATGCCGCCGCAGTCGTCGTCGGGGCGGGAGCGAATGTTCGAAAACACGCCGCTTCATGATGTCACCCTATGGGTGGACATTTATATCTTTTCCTTCGCACTTATCCTGTCGGTGGCGCTGATCCTGGCCGGCACCGTTTAGGCGATCAACAGATGGCGCTATTGCCGGCGGCCGGCGCTGATTGCGGATGCTGCGTCTGTTGACCGAGCATCGCGCGCCCAATGAAATAGGAATAGCCGGTTGTGCGCGGCAGCGATCAATCGCCTGGATTGAACAAGTAAAATCCACCAATGGTGACAGCCCTAAATTTGATTTTTCCAGTGCGTGTAGATTTTCTGCGTCGACAAATTCGGAAACTCATCGCGCGATGGTTCGATATTCTTTCGGAACCGGATTGATCCATCCGGTTCGATCCGGCATTGCGTAGACCTTGCGGGAGTGGTGTATGCGTAAACTCGGACTTCTGGGCTGTTGTGCATTGCTGATGAGTTGCGGTGGGGGTAGTGGCTCCGACGGCGGAGGCACGATCACACCGACGCCTACGCCTACGCCCACACCGACCCCCACACCAACACCGACCCCCACACCGCCGCCCACGGGCACGCTCAGCTATCTCTTTCATTTCGGAACGGTGGCCGGGACAGGTTTTCAGCCGACCGGCCCGCTGATGCAGGCGAGCGACGGAAATTTCTACGGCACCACCCGCGCTGGCGGAACCAGCGGGTGTACCGTTGGCTGTGGCGTCATCTTCAGGGTCGCGCCCGACGGCACGGCGACCGGCCTCCACTCGTTCGGCGACCGGGCTGGGGATGGCGAGCGGCCGACGGCCCCGCTGATCCAGGGGCGCGACGGTGCGCTTTATGGCACGACGTCGTCCGGTGGCGCCCATGGCGCAGGCACCGTGTACAGGATCACCCTCGATGGAGCCTACACCATATTGCATTCGTTCGGCGCGACGCCGGCGGCGGGGCAGGTGCCGACGGCCGGGTTGATTCAGGCGAGCGACGGCAATTTCTACGGAACCACCACGACCGGCGGGACGAACCGTTGCACCCAGGTTCCGGGCTCGGGCAATAATTGCGGAACGGTGTTCCGGATCACCCCTGGCGGCGTACATACCGTCCTTTATTCCTTTGGTGCGTCGGCGTCGGATGGCGTCCAGCCGGAGGCGCCGCTGGTCGAGGGCAGTGACGGCAATTTCTACGGTACGACGGTCAATGGCGGCGCCAACACGTGCAGCGTCAGTTACAATCAACTGCCGAACACCTGTGGCGCGGTGTTCCGGATCACTCCTGCCGGCGCCGCGACGATCATCCATTCGTTCGGCAGATCGATGGCGCCGGGCGCGCCGACCGTCGTCGGCATCGCTCCGCAGGGGCCGCTTATCCGGGGAAGCGACGGCGCCCTTTACGGCACCACCGTATCCGGTGGTGAGGGGCGGTGCGGCGGCTATTTCGGTTGCGGTACGATCTATCGCATGACTCTCGCCGGAGAGGTGTCGATCCTCTACCAGTTCGCGACGAGTTCGCGGGCGAACGGGGACGGCCCTTCGCCCGTCCTGATACAGGCCAGAGACGGCAATTTCTATGGTACCACAGGTTCGGGCGGATCTTTTGGCGGCGATCTGCTCGGCACCGTTTTCCAGCTTACCCCATCCGGGGTTCTGACGACTCTCCATTCCTTCGGTCCATATGCCAGCCCCACCAATCCGACCGGCGGGCTGATACAGGGGGCTGACGGCGCCTTTTACGGAATGACCTTCTATGGGCGCGACGGCAATCTTGCCGGCACAGTCTTCAAATTGACGGTGCCGTGATCGCGGGGTTTTGCAATCGGCGCAGGGAGGTCGGCCCCTGCGATCCGGACGTGGTCTCCCGCAACCGCAGCGGGCGGGTCTAGCCGGATGGGCGAGCCCGCCGCCGATCCCGGGAGCGAATTGCGTGCAGCAAAGCGGCAGCGGGTGATCGCTTACATCGACTCGGCGGTCCATGGTTTCACGGCCATGGCCCGCGATCCGGAGATGTGCACGGAGCAGAAAGCGCGGATCAACAATCTCATCCACTATCTCGCAGGGCACCTCATTGGGCTAGCCGATCCGAAGGAGCCACTGACCGAAAGTCGGATCGACGGCATCGTCGAACTGGCGGGATGGCTGGAACCAAGCTTGGCTGCACAGCTCAGCGCTGAACTGACGAGATGATACAAGGCATGGTGGTTGGGCGTCCTCAGCGCCTGGCCTCGGCCGTCCGCGCGATCGCCCCCGCGCCGATCACATGCCGGCCCGGCTCGCCCGCGATCGCCGCCTCGACCAGCATCGCCGCGACGGTCGCGCCGGGGCTGATCCGCGCGCTGGCGGGCAGGATTGGCCCTGCCAGACGCAGCAGCGCGCCGACGATCGCCTCCATCGGCCGATGTTCGCTGCGGTCTCCGCCCAGGAAGCCGGGGCGCAGGATCGTCAGCGACGGAAAGCCCAGCCGGTCGATCGCATCCTCCAGCTCGCCCTTGGTGCGTGGATACAGCAGGCGCGACCGCGCATCCGCGCCCAGCGAGGATGTGAGCGCGAAACGCGACGCGCCCCCTGCGCGAACGCGCGTCGCGATGGCGAGCGCATAGTCGTAATCGATCGCGCGGAACGCCGCGGCCGATCCGGCCTTTGCCCGCGTTGTGCCAAGCGCACAGATCGCGCCGTCCGCCGCCCACCATTCGGCATCGATCGGCAGGTTGGTGCTGTCCACCAGCGGGTTTGAAAGCTTCGGGTGCGGCGCCAACGCCCGCCGCGTTGGCGCGATCACCTGCGTCACGCGATCGTCCGTCAGCAACAGCCGCAACGCCATCGCGCCGATCATGCCCGTGGCACCCGCCAGGAGGATCCTCGTCATCCCCTATGTCTAGCGGATGGCGGGCCGGGATATAAGAGCGGACGGTCGATCCGCCCGATCCCGAAATCCGTCGCCCGCCGGCCCGGGATCGCGCTATGGCGGCCGCTGTCTCAGGAGGTGCCCCGATGTCCGACGATTACGCGCATGGCCGACGCGACGGCCTGAGACTGGCGCTGGCCGTGCTGGCGGCGGAGGAGGCGAAATGGGCGGCGCTGCTGGGCGAGAGCCGCTCCTGGCGGACCAACGCGATCCGCGAGGTGCGGCACAAGACGCTGCAGGTCGCGCAGTCGCGCGTGCAGACCGTGCTGAACCGGCTGACGCCGAAGGGCGAGGCGGAGATGGACGTGGAGCTGGCGTCGGCGCTGGAAAAGGCCGGGCTCTGAACGGATTGTGGAGAGCTGATCCTGCACGTCATCCCGGCGAACGCCGGGATCTCACTTCTTCCTTTACGACGGTAAACAGGCAGCGAGATCCCGGCATTCGCGGGATGACGAGGCAGGCCGAGAATCCGTTCCGTTACCCTCAAACGACCGAACCGCTCGCCCTCCGCGTCTCTGCGCCTCCGCGCGCACCTTTCCGGCTCAGCAGGCCCACCAGGTCGACGGGTTCACGCGGAGCCGCGGAGACGCGGAGGTCCGTGCGCTTCGGCAGGAATGGGGCCTTTTCCACCTGCTCCATAACCTGCTTCGCGCTTTCGCGTCTTCGCGTGAGCCCGATGACGCCTGGGCCATTCCCGAAATTCCCATCATTCGCGCGAAAACGCGAAAGCGCGAAGGTCCTGCAAATGGTGCGGTCTGCACGCGGCCGACCAAATCCGGGAGGGTGTCGCGAAACGAGCGGACGACCTGGAGCAAGGGCTGCTAATCGCGCTCCACACCCTCGCCGACGATCGCCACCCAGCGATGCTTCCGTTCTTCATACACCGAGAATTGCGGCGCCGGAAAATCCGGGTCCGCAAAGCCGCCGATCGGAACCGCGATCGTGCCCGGCATAGTCTCGTTCGAATAGGCGACGGTGCCGCCGCAATCGGGACAGAAACGAAAGCTGGTGATCGATCCGCTGTCCGCCTGCGTCGACCAGATCCGGAAATCGCCCGCCAGCACGACGCGATCCTCCGGCCAGCGCGCCTGCGCGGCAAAGGCGCTTCCCGAACGCTTCTGGCAATCGAGGCAATGGCACACCGATATGCGGACGGGCTCGCCCGTACAGGTGGCGCGCAATTGCCCGCAGCGGCAGGTGGCGGTGCGGACGGTCGAATAGCCCCCGGGGCCAGGTTTATCACTCACCGGCGTGTCGGCCGAGAAAGCGCGCTTCGCCGATCTCGCCTGCATGCCTGGTCGCGAAGCGCCAGACGGCTGCCGCCGCAGCGATCGTTCCGATAGCAATCAACAGGCCGTGCAGGTAATTGCCCGGCGCCAGCGCGATGAATGCGACGCCGCCGGTGATCAGCACCACCGCGACGCCCGAATGGCGGGGCGTGATGTCGCGATATTCGCCGCCCGTGTCCTGCTGGATCAGCGACGCGCCGATCGACAGGAATATGATGAAGAGCAGCGACAGATCCGATTGCATCTGCCGCAGCGTCTCGCTCAATTGAGGTTCGGTGTGGATCAGATACCAGACAAGCATCTCCGCCCCGGCGATCATCAGGGTGATCGCAAAGCATAGCTTGCATAATGCGCTTCTGATCTTTGCCCATCGCGACATGCTGCCAAACCTACATCGCGTGCATGCGCAGTCAACGCGGTTGCCCGGCGCCAGACGTTCGCACCATGCGGCGAATTGCCATGGAACTCGCGCCCGCCCGGGCTTAGCCTGACGCGATGAGGCCCGCTCATCTGTTCATCGCGATATTCGCCACTGCGTTCGGCTGTTCCGGAGCATTTGCCTGCGGACGAACGCCGGATTGGGCGCTCGTCCACGCAGCCCCGCCCGAACGGGCGCCGGCAGGGGCGTTCATCGCCTATGTCTCGATCGAGCGCGCGGATGTGGACAGGCTTTACGGCAATGGATTGCACGCCAATGTGCAGCGCGTGATCCAGGTGAGGATCGCCACGAACGCATCATCCTTCGGGCCGAAACATGGACCAGCTGCAATGCGCCATTCGCGAATGGCCATCGGGGCATCGTTGTCGCCATGCCTGTAGGAGTAATCGGGGGGCGGCTCATCCTGGAGCCGATATTGGCGCCGGGTGCGAATGGCTTCAGGCGGAGGGGCGAGCAGGTCGAACCATAGGATTGGGCGATCATGCACCCCGCGCAATCCCATCCAATCCGGACCCGACCCGCCTTGCGGCCGTCACACCCGCTGCATAGGCTCGCCCCATGAAAACCCCGTCTCTCGGCCTCGCCGCCGCCGCGCTTCTTGTCTCACCGGCTCAGGCTCAGCCCCGGGATTCGGTCCACACCCAATCCGTGTTTCCGCCCGACGCGCAGATCTTCGGCGATAGCCGCGTCGAAATTCAGCAACAGCTTATGGTCTGGACGGTGACCGAGGCCCGGTGCGAGGGGCAGGGGGTGGCCGCGATCGCCGCCGGGCGGCCGTTCATCAGCTATGGCTATTGGCGCGAGGGCGCGTCGCGGGAGCAGCGTTTCCGGTTTCGCATTGATGCGACCGGGCGGCCGCTGACCATCGCTCTGGATGGCCCGCTCGCCGGAAACGCGGAGATGGCGGACGAAATGGGCGCCGCGCTTGCCGTCGCCCGCTTTGCCGCAGCGCCGGCGCGGGCGGATTGCCGGATCGCCTTCCTTGCGCGCCGCACGCCGGTCGAGACGGCGGCGCCCGGCGATCTGATGCAGTATAGTATGGCGCCTGTCTGGGGTGCGCGCCTGCCCCCTGTTGCGTGGAAACATATGGCAAGCGCCGGATCGACATGCATGGATGTGCCGCGTCCGGCCGTGCGCCTTCGCGCCTTTCCCGATTTCGACGCGCTGCCCAGCACGCCGGGCGTACGCGACTGGTCGATGGTCGGTTACGATCTGGATGCCAGGGGCCGGCCGGTGAAGCTGCGGATCGTGGAGGGCACCGGCAACCGCGCGCTCGATGCGGCGTCGATCGCGGCGGTGCGCGCATCGCGCTTCGCCGACGGCGCGCGTACCGGCTGCCTCTATCCCTATTGGCGCAAGGCCGCGCCGCTGCCCGCGCCGCCAAGTCCGGACAAGGCGGGCTTCCGGCCCGAAGGAAGCAGTTGCGCCGACGATCGCCCCTGGGCAGTGAAGCCGCAAATGACCTATCCGCCCGCCTATCAGCGCCGCGCGATCGAGGGATGGGCCGCGATCGCCTATGATGTCGCGCCCTGGGGCGATATCGGCAATGTCCGCGTCCTCGCCAGCGAGCCGGCCGCGGCCTTCGGGCAACAGGCGATCAGGATCGTCCGCTCGGCCCGCAAGGCGCCGTCGCCGGAGGGTGCTGCGGGCTGTGTGGAAATGGTCCGCTTCGTGACGGCAAGAGATGACGCAGCGGCGGATGGAGAGAGCGCCGGCTTCGGGCAATATTGATGGCGGGTCGGGCCGCGGCGTGTGCCCGGCAAGCTTCGATCATTGCAGCGGGGGAGGCGGAGTCCCGTTATCGGATCGACGCGTCACGAAGCATAATAGGTTTGAACGCCCACACCGTCCGATTTCACTTCGCCAGTGGCATATAGCGCGTCGATTACGCATACCGACTGGGGCGCGAATTTCTTAGTGTCGATCCACACCACGCCGTCTCCGACCTGTGCCATGATGGGGGAAGCACCGCATTTGACGGTGATCGCATCGACCTGCGCCTGGGTGGGCTTTCCCACGGAGATGCTGATCGGGCCATCGGTGTCGACGCATCCAGTCACGGTCATGAACCAACCGATGATGGCTATGGCGATCGATTTCATTCCGGCATTCCCAGGCATGTGAACGGCGAGGGCCGGACGAGATCGTCGCGCGGCCCGAAGTTGGCCAATACTATATTGTCAGGTCCAGATTTGCGACGATTTCATAGGCCGCCAGGTCATACGCCATATCGTGATGATGGACGGGAACGCCGTTTTGCCGGAATTCGGTGCGCCCCGCTTCGAAACGCGGCGGGCGGCCATGGCTAGCACGTCCGCCCGGTTCCCGTCGATTGGCGCCGCGTTGCCGATGCCACCCAAAGCCTTGCGCAGGCCGCCTGCGCCTGCAACCCTCCGCCCAATGATCGATATCGCCGACATTGCCGAAACCGTGGCTCTGCCCGCCCCACCGGACGGCTGGTTCGATTATGGCTATGCCGCGCTGATGGATGGCACATTGGCGCTGATCCGCGCGCGGCGCGACGTTCATGCCGAACATCGTCGTTGGTGGGATGCGATGACCAATGGCGATCCGAACCTCCGCCAGCCCGATTTCTGGAGCGATCCCATCCGCCTGTCGGTCTTCGACGGGGTGGCGGAGCGCGATGCGATCACCGTGCCGGCCGCGGCGCATCCGATCGTTGACCGCGCCGCCGACGGCCGTTGGATCGTCGCGGCATCGCGCGCGGACAGGGGCGAGCGCAACGGCCGCATCCATGCGCCCGACGGAACCGGGCAGGGCGCGATGATCCTGGGCGACGGCATCGAAACCATGCTCTGCGCACCCGACGGCACGATCTGGGTCGGCTATTTCGACGAAGGCGTGTTCGCCGGCCGGAACGCGGATGGCGCCTGGCCGGTTTCGTCGGGCGGCATCGTCCGCTTCGACGGCGTGGGAGCGCCGATCTGGTCGTTCAACAGCGATGCCGATGCCGGGTTCGGCGTGGATGATTGCTACGCGATGACCCTGGCGGGCGACACGCTCTGGACCTGCTTCTATTCGGACTTTCGCATCGTGCGCGTCACCAAAGGTGCCACCGCATTCTGGCCAAACGAGATCGCGGGAGCGAAGGCGATCGCGGTGAAGGACGATATCGTGCTGCTCGCCGGCGGTTATGGCGAAGATGCCGGCCGCATCGCGCTGATCGCGCTGGACGGCACCGCCAGCCGCGCGGTCGGCCAATTGCGCTTTCAGCCGCCGAAACCGCACCAGGCCGGATTGGTGCAGGGGCGGGGCGGGACGCTGCACGTCGTGCGCGACGGGATGTGGCACCGGCTATCGGTATGGCGGGCTGCGCAGGCGGTCGGGCAGCAGCCGGCGAGCGGCCAATGATGCAGCGGCGATCGCTCTCCGC